>ERZ772875.1749-NODE-1749-length-18380-cov-7.543683_pt1 | contig 18380 bp, 19 predicted proteins | sample MGYA00580585_ERZ772875 | MGnify/ENA primary metagenome ERZ772875 (study PRJEB29015, sample SAMEA2737736) | human gut metagenome | biome: human gut; feature: human-associated habitat; material: faeces | place: China | collected 2012 ... | reverse complement strand
GCGTCCGGAAGATCAGCCGTGCAGGCCGTTTTCCTGACGCTCCATGTTTTCGATGGCAATGTCATGAATCTACTATATGATAGCAACTCTAACTCTATAAATAAAATGAAGCCTGTGCAACTGGGGTGCAAATGGGCCATAGGGAGTACGTTTTCTGTAAAAATTACGGTTCTTTTCCAAGTCGGAGCTGGCTTGCGTTGCCGGCTCCGACTTGTTTTCCGATAAGCTGTGCACGTATGCCGTGCGTAGGCGAAACAGGCATTTATATATGCGATTGTGCGCCAAAACTGCGCAGAAGCTATCCGATACTCTTTGACGGGCCGATGCGGCGAACCGTCCGCTCGTCAGAGCGACTCTGCTGCGCTTACTTTAGATTGACTGCCAATGCGCAGAAGAGTTCCATGCCGGTCTGCATGACGCTTTCGTCAAAATTGAAGTGTGCGTTGTGCAGCAGTGCGGTGCAGCCCTTTTGCTCATTGCGCGTGCCGAGCCAGTAAAATGCGGCGGGGAACTCCTTCGCGTAGTAGGAAAAATCCTCTGCGCCCATCATCGGGTGCGGCAGCTCGATCTGATGGTCTTTGCCGACGACGTGATCCATAACGGATCTCGCGTAATCGACCATATCATCGTCGTTGCGCAGACCCAGCACGCCTCGTTTGACCTGAATGTCACATTCCGTGCCGGTCGCGTAGGCGACGCTCTGCGCAACGCGCTTGAGATTGTCGATGATGTAGGTTCGGGTCTCTTCTTTCTGGCAGCGAATGGTGCCGGCGAGATGCGCGCTTTCTGCGACGATGCCCTTGGCGGTCCCGGCCTGAAAGATGCCGATAGAGCAGACGCACGGGTCAAATGGGTCCGTATGCCGCGACATAAAGCTTTCCATCGCGGTTACAAATTTTGCCCCGGCAGAGAGCGCGTCGATGCACTCGTTGGGGCGGCCGGCGTGGCCGCCTTTCCCGATGAATGTGAGGTCAAAGGAATCGGTGGAGGCGGCGACAGGCCCCTTTTTCAGCGCGACAAAGCCGGCCGGATAGTCATTGGAGACGTGCTGCCCGAATGCGGCGATGATTTTGTCGGCAAGGCCGGTGTTTTGAATTTGCGGCACCATTTTGACGGCGCCGCCGAGGCCGGGCCCCTCTTCTGCGGGCTGAAAAATCAGCAGGATGTCCGTCGGGAGCTCGTCCGCGTATTCCTGGAGGATCTTTGCCGTGCCGAGCAGCATGGCGGTGTGCCCGTCGTGCCCGCAGGCGTGCATTTTGCCGGGAACCTGGGAGCAATAGGGGAGGCCGGTCTCTTCCTGCAGCGGGAGCGCGTCCATATCTGCCCGCAGGGCGACGATCCGGTCGTGGTTTTGCCCACGGATGAGTCCCAGAACGCCGAGCTCAGACGGGAGGATCGCAATGTGCTCCCGCTCGAGGAAGGTCTTTACCAGCTTTTCCGTTTCTCCGGTGTCAAATCCGGTTTCAGGATGTTTGTGGATCGTGCGGCGCAGTTCAATGACCTCCGGCAGGATCTCGGCGGCGCGCGCCTTCATGGCGGTGTGCAGGGAGGTGTGGAATGCTTCGTTCATGATGTAGCCTTACACCTGACTCAGTAGCCGATCGCGGTGCCGATCACCAGCATAATGGCGCCGAGCACGGACACGATCAGGAAAATGGGCAGGACAAATTTCAGGTAGGATTCGAACTTTTCGTTTGCGGCAAACACATAGGCCATCATGCTGGCAGACGTCGGCCAGATCATGTTGGACAGGCCGTCACCCATCTGGAACGCAAGGATTGCGGTCTGACGGCTGACGCCGATGAGGTCGGACAGCGGCGCCATGATCGGCATCATGGCAGCAGCCTGTCCGCTGCCGGAGTTGATAAAGAAATTGACGATGGTCTGGATCAGGAACATGATAACAGCGCTGAGACCGGCGGGCAGACCGCCGAGAATGCTGGACATGCCGTACACCATGGTGTCGATGATGTTGCCCTGCGTCAGCACGAGCGAAACGGCTTTTGCCATGCCGAGCACGAGCGCGGCGGTGAACATTTCCTTGCCGTATTTCGTGAACATGGCAGCAATTTCATTGGGCTTGTAACCGGCCACAAGGCCGCCGATGATGCCGATGATGATATACAGGCCGGCCATCTGTACCATGCTCAGACTGAACTTAACGGTCAGTACCACAACGGCGACGACGGCGACAAACAGCGTGAAGACAACCCACTTGTCGCGTGTGGTCGCGGCTTTCTGCATGTTTTCGTTTTGCAGCTCCTGCGTATCCGGCTTATAGCTGCTCAGGCTGGCGCTCGGATTCTTTCTTACCTTTTCTGCATAGATGACGACATAGATCAGGCCGGCGAGACCGAGGACGAGCCAGGTGATGGTGCGGAACGTCATGCCGGAGTAGATTGGCAGCTCACAGATCTGCTGCGCGACAACGACGGTGTTCGGGTTGGTTGGGCCGACCGCGAAGCCGACCAGCGCGCCGACGGCGACAACGCCCAGCGCGGTCATGACATCATAGCCGACAGCGAGGCACAGCGTAACCACGAGCGGGATGAAGGCGATTGGAGAGTTTACGGAACCGGTCAGGCCGCCCCGGACGAAGAAGAACGCGTAGAAAATGATCAGCATGACCACGCGGCCTTTTGCACCGACCTTGCTGATGAAAGAGCCGAACACTCTCTCCAGCGCGCCCGTGGACGTCAGAATGCCCATGCCGGCGACGCACATATAGATTAGAATGACGATGTTCGCCATGGAGACGAAGCCCTGCGGGATCGCGACAAACATATCAAACAGGTTGACCGGCGTCTGATCGATCCGGTGATAGGTGCCAGGGATGACCATTTTGACGTTATCTACGGTTTCACGGTCAAATTGACCAGCGGGGACGATATAGGTCAGCACGGTCGCCAGCAGGATTATGATAAAGAGAATGATATAGACATGTGGGATGGCGTGCTTCTTTTTGGACAATGAATTTGTGGCAGGTTTCATGGTTGCTCGGTCCTTTCTGAAGTGGCAGCATGTTAACAGTTTGTTTACACGTGTCGGATGAGGCATATTATAGTCCGAAAGAATAAAAATGCAACATATATTTGAAATTTTTTCGTAAATTTTCGCGTTTTTAGAGCTTTTATGAATAATTATGCTTGCTTTGCGCCGGCGTTTGGGCAGATTCACAGAATTTCTGGAACGGAAATCCTGCTGTGCTTCCGCAGCTGGGCACAGTAAGGGAGTGCTGCTTCTTGGAGAAAAATATCGGCACAAAAACCACCGCATCCCCGTTGATTTGCTCCGCGAAATATGTTACGCTCTCAGTGCTGGAAGCCCGGCACTGGCCGGGAAATTTTCGTTTATGGGAAGACAGGTATGGACTATTATCTTCTTGCGGATATGACGGTGCAGATTGGCTACGAGCTCGCGGCCGCCGGGGCGGAGACGTACCGGGTCGAGGAGACCATGCGCCGTGTGATCGAGGCATATGGCACGGAGGGACAGGCGTTTGCCATCCCGAACTGTGTTGCGGTGAGCTTCGTGACGCCGAATACGAAGCCGCTGACCATCATGAAGCGCGTGGGCTACCATGGCAACGACCTCGAGCGCATTGAAAAGCTCAACGCGCTCAGCCGGCGCATCTGCGCCGAGGTGCCGGATCCGGAGACGGCGCAGCGCTGGCTCAAAGAGACGACGGCCGCCGTCCGCAGCTACGCCGTGTGGATATATTACCTCGGCAATTTCATGGCGGCAGCGGGCTTTTGCTGCGTATTTGGCGGCACGGTGCGCGACTGGCTCTGGGCAGGGCTGAGCGGCCTGACCATCGGCTTTGTGACGCGCTGTATGGACCGGCTGGAGGTCAACCCGTTTTTCAGCACCATTGCGGCGTCCTTTCTCATGGCGCTGCCGGCGTATGTCGCTGCCGGCCTCGGCTGGCTCGACTGCGTGGCGGTCGTCATCATCGGCGCGCTGATGCTGCTCGTGCCCGGACTGCTCATCACAAATTCGATGCGCGACATCATCTACGGCGACACGAGCTCCGGCGTCAGCCGCATCGTGCAGGTGCTGCTCTCGGCGTTCGCCATCGCGCTTGGCACGGCGGCGGCGTGGCACGTCACGACGCCGATCTACGGACATGCGGAGGCGGCCGCAGCGCTGACCTATCCGCTCTGGGCGCAGGGTCTCGCGACGTTTGTCGCCTGCCTTGGATTTGTGATCCTGTTTAATGTCCACGACTGGGGCAGCGTTTTGTGCGCGCTCGGCAGCGCGCTGACATGGATCGTGTACCTGCTGTGCAGCAGGGCCGGGTTCAGTATCTACAGCGCCAACTTCTTTTCCGAGGTCGTGGCCGCCGTGTATTCCGAGGGCATGGGGCGCTGGCGCAAGTGCCCGGTCACGTCGTATCTGGTCATTTCCAGCATTCCGCTGCTGCCTGGCGCCGGTATTTATTATACGATGAGCATCGGCCTTTCGGGCTCCGTGCAGGCGGCGCTGCAAAAGGGACTGGAGACGGCCGGGATAGCGGGCAGTCTGGCAGTTGGCATCCTGCTGGTGTCGACGGTGTTTCGTGCAGTAAATGCACGCAGGCGCCGCGCATCTGCACCCGGACGCGAATAAACAGGGGGGCGCACCATGGAAAAATCGACTGTACTATTGTTTGATATTGATAATACACTGCTGGACTTCAGCGCCGGTGCGATGCAGGCAATGGAGGAGATCTTCCGCGCGGCAGGACTGCCGTATGCGCCGGAGATGTTCGCCGTGTTTCAGGTGGAGAACGACAAGCTCTGGGCGCGGATCGAGCGCGGCGAGCTGACGATCGCCGGGCTGCGGGACGTGCGCTGGCAGACGATCCTGGCGCGGCTCGGGCTGGAGGCTGACGGCGCGGCGATGGAGGATGCGTTCCGCGACCGTCTGCATGAGAGCGCGGTCCCGGTCGCGGGCGCGCCGGAGGTGCTGGCGCGGCTGCATGGGAAATACCGCCTGTGCGCTGCAAGCAACGGGCCGTATGCGCAGCAGGTGAACCGTCTGCGCCGGGCCGGGATGCTCGATGCGTTTGAGCGGCTGTTCATCTCCGGGCAGATGGGCGCAGAGAAGCCGAGCCGGGTATTCTTTGACCGGTGTCTTGCGCAGCTGCCCGGTGTTCGGTCGGAACAGTGCCTGATGATCGGTGATTCGCTCACGGCGGACATTGCGGGCGGCAGGGCAGCGGGGATGCGCACCTGCTGGTTCGACCCCGCCGACCGCGGTGCAGCCATGCCGCCGCAGGCGGACTGGCGCATCACGCGGCTGGAGGAATTGTTCGATATTCTCTAAGAAAGCGCAAAAAGCAGACCGCCCTCGCTTTGCTGAGCGAGGGCGGCTTTCCTATATGCATACAAAAACGCGGGTGCAGATCACTCTGCACCCGCGCGGGTTTTGTGCGGTTTTCGGGGTCAGCCGAAGATCAGATCTTCATGCAGACGTCCCATGCACGCCAGATGACGGTGCGCAGGTTGCCGATGGCAACGCAGTCACCGACGCGGTGCACGTGACGGCCCTTGTCGCCAACCGGAGCCGGCACGAAGCCGATGCCGTTGATGACGTTGTCGCAAGCGACCTCGAAGGTCTTGCCGTCCTGACCCTTGACGGTAACGCCGCCGTCGTGGATCTCGGTGATGGTGGAGTGCAGGTAGGTCGGAACCTTGTGGTACTCCATCGCGTCACGCAGGAAGGAGGTGTTGGCAAGGCAGGTAGCCTGAGCAGCAACCAGGTCGCCGGCGTACTCGACAATGATCGGGTGCTTGCCCTGGAGGATCAGGTCGTAAGCCGCCTCGCAGGAGGACTGGCCGCCGCCGAAGAACAGGACCTTGTCGCCGACTTCCTTCTTCTCCTTGAGCAGTTCGGTGAAGCTCATGGTCTTCTCGAAGCCCGGGATCATGGGCATGGTTCTCGGCACGGAGCCGGTGGCCACGATGATCTCGTCAAAGCCGCGCATGGTGCCAAGGTCGGTGACCTCGGTGTTGAAGCGGATGTCGATGCCCTGCTTCGCGACTTCCTTCTTGTACCACTCAATGAGTTCCTTGTCGTTCTCTTTGAAGCTCATCGCGGAAGCGGTGAGGAACAGGCCGCCGAGCTCGTTGGTCTTTTCGAAGAGGACCGGCTTGTGGCCGCGCTTCTTGAGCACGAGCGCGCACTCCATGCCGCCGATGCCGCCGCCGATGATGGCGACCTTCTTCGGGCTCTTGGTCGGAACGATCTTATACTTGTTGTGCTGCATGGTCGTCGGGTTCAGCGCGCAGCGGCCCAGGTGCAGGGAATCCTGCGTGCTCTGGATGTTCGCCGTGCCCTTGAACTTCGCAAAGTTGAAGCAGCCGTTGTGGCAGCGGATGCAGGGCTTGATCTCGTCCTGACGGCCCTCGAGGATCTTGTGGATCCACTCGGGGTCAACGAGGTTCTGACGCGCGATGGCAACTGCATCGAGACGGCCGGCAGCGATCTCTTCCGCGGCCTTGACCGGATCCATACGGCCGGCGCAGGCGACGGGCTTGTCGGTGAACTTCTTGATGTGCTCGACGTACTCGAGGTTGCAGTTGTCGGGCATGTACTGAGGCGGATGTGCCCAGTACCATGCGTCGTAAGTACCGTTGTCGCAGTTGAACATGTCGTAGCCGGCATCGCCCAGGTACTTGATGGCCTTCTCGGACTCGGGCATGTCACGGCCGAACTCTTCGAAGTCGGTCTCATACGGCATAGCGCCTTTGCCCCAAGCCTTGGTCTTGGAGACGACGGAGTAACGCAGGGACACCGGGAAGTCGGCGCCGGCCTGACGCTTGATGGACTGCACGATCTCGACCGGGAAACGGAAACGGTTCTCGAAAGAGCCGCCGTACTCGTCGGTACGATGGTTCCAGTTGGCGATGGTGAACTGGTCAAGCAGATAGCCTTCGTGGACGGCGTGGATCTCAACGCCGTCGACACCGGCCTCACGCAGCAGCTTCGCGGTCTTGCCGAACGCATCGACCATCTCGTGGATCTCTTCGACGGTCATCGGGCGGGAGAGCATGTCCTCCTGCCAACGGTTCGGGGTAGCGGAAGCGGAAGCGCAGCAGTAGCTGACGTCGATGACGGGCTTGGCAAGGGCGCCGAGCACCTTGTTGTTGTTCAGAGTGACCATCCAGGGGGCAACAGCCATGGAGCGGCCGAAACCAGCGGCGAGCTGAATGAACAGCTTGGAGCCGGTCTTGTGGTACTCGACCATGTAGTCGGCGAGTTCCTTAAACATCTTCTTGTTCTGCCAGAGCCATCTGCGGCCCATGGTGTCACGGACACACTGCATGCCCGGGAGGACCAGACCGACGCCGTCCTGCGCACGGTTGAGCAGGAAGTTCGCAGCTTCCTTATCAAAGTGGCAGGGCTCCAGCCATCCAAACAGAGAGGTGCCGCCCATGGAGCACTGGACAATGCGGTTTTTGATCTCGACATTGCCAATCTTCCACGGAGTAAATAGCGCGCTATACTTTTCGTCCATGAAATACATCCTTCCTTTTTCTTTTATTACGAAGATGATCCTGCTGTTGCTCTCGGCAGATCATCGAACGTTTTCGTAAGTATAACACCGCGGTGCAGTGAACACGATGCATACATACTGTGCATAGCATAACATACTTTTTGACAAAAAGCAATGAAATAAAATCGACCGGCTCGTATATTTTGCTCACAAAAAGCGTAAAAGAGTGACACAAGTGGCAGAAAGCGTCTGGAAATTCCAAAAAGAAGCAGCGCGGCAGAAAGCCAACGTTTAGTCAAATAATGGTATATTTTTTGCAGTGTGTCAATTTTCGGACACATTGACTTCCGGGTGTTCAGCGAAAAAACTACTTGAAATCCAGCGGCGACTGTGCTATGTTAATGCTATTCTTTCTTAGACCTACAAAAAAGATATGTATTAGGAGGCTTTGCTATGAGCAAGCAACTGAACCGGGAGGAAGCCTGGGCACTGTTGACGGAGTATAACCAGGATCCGTTCCATCTGCATCATGCCCGCACGGTCGAGGGCGTCATGCGCTATTTCGCGCAGGAGCTCGGCTACGGCGACGAGGTGGATTTCTGGGGCATCGTCGGCCTGCTGCATGATCTGGATTTTGAGCGCTATCCCGATCAGCACTGCATCCAGTCGCAGGAGATCATGCGCGAGCGGGATCTCGACGAGCGGCTGATCCATGCCACGGCCAGCCACGGCTACGGCATCACGGTGGACATCCAGCCGGAGCATGAGATGGAAAAGGTGCTCTTTGCGACCGATGAGCTGACCGGCCTGATCGGCGCGGCGGCGCTGATGCGTCCGTCCAAGAGCGTGCAGGATATGGAGCTCAAGTCGCTCAAGAAGAAATATAAGAGCAGCGGTTTCGCGGCGGGCTGCTCGCGCGAGGTGATCCAGCGCGGCGCGGACATGCTCGGCTGGAGCCTGGACGAGCTGCTGACGCGCACGCTCGACGCCATGCGCGTGGTCGAACCGCTCGTGGCCGAACAGGAAGCCAAAGAAGCCAAATAAGAAAAGGCCGGGGATGCGCCCCGGCTTTTTTTACATCTGCAACATTCGACTTGAATTCCTTGTGATTTGGTAGTATATTATCCTTAGCATCTGCACACACACCTGTGCAGCAAGGAGGCAACAGATTATGGTCATCTCAACCAAGGGGCGCTACGCGCTGCGCCTGATGATCGACCTGGCGCAGCATTGCGACGAGGGCTTCATCTCGCTCAAGACCGTGTCACAGCGGCAGGATGTGTCCCTGAAATATATGGAGGCGATCGCAGCGGCGCTCAACCGCGCGAACCTCGTCATCAGCCAGCGCGGCAAGGAGGGCGGCTACCGCCTGAGCCGGCCGGCGAGCGAGATCACGGTCGCGGAGGTGCTGCACAGCACCGAGGGCAGCATGGCCGCCGTCTCCTGTCTTGATGCCGGAGAGAACGGATGCGAGCGCGCAGCTCAGTGCCTGACGCTGCCGATGTGGAAAAAGCTCGACGCCGTTATGGATAACTACCTGTCCGGCGTGTCCGTGCAGGACCTGCTCGACGGCAAGGCATAAGGGCGCAGAACCGGGGAAAGAACGTGTGTTTTCTTTCCCCGGTTTTCTTTTTCAAATTCCTATTGACAATGTGGGAAATACATGGTATCATTTACCCACAAAGCAAATAGGAATTAAAGGAGGACAGTCTCATGCGCGTCTACGCAGACAATGCGGCAACCACAAAACTATCCCCCGCCGCAAAGGAAGCCATGCTTCCGTATTTTGACGAGATCTACGGCAATCCCAGCACGCTCTACACCCTCGGGCAGGAGGCGGCCGAGCATCTGCTCGCCTGCCGCACCGAGATCGCGCAGCTGATCGGCGCTGCCGACCCGCGCGAGATCGTGTTCACCTCCGGCGGCAGCGAGGCTGACAATCAGGCCATCATCTCCGCCGCCAGAAACGGCGCTCGCAAAGGGAAAAAACATCTGATATCCACGAAATTCGAGCACCATGCGGTGCTGCACACGCTCGACAAGCTCCGTAAGGAGGGCTTTGACGTGACGCTGCTGGATGTGCACGAAAACGGCGTCGTCCGCGTCGAGGACGTGGCCGCGGCCATCCGGGACGACACGGCGCTCGTGTCCGTCATGTTCGCCAACAACGAGATCGGCACCATCCAGCCCATTGAGGCCATCGGCGCGCTCTGCCGTGAGCGGGGCATCCCGTTCCACACGGACGCGGTGCAGGCTGTCGGCCACGTCCCCGTGGACGTGCAGGCGATGCACATCGACCTGCTCTCGTGCTCGGCGCACAAGTTCCACGGTCCGCGCGGCGTCGGCTTTTTGTACGCCAGGCGCGGCATCCCGCTCACGAACATCATCGAGGGCGGCGCGCAGGAGCGCGGCAAGCGCGGCGGCACGGAGAACACTCCGGCTATCGCCGGCATGGCCGCAGCGCTGCGCGAGGCGGTCGACCACATGGCCGAGAACACGGAGAAAGTCACGCGCCTGCGCGAGACGCTCATAGCCGGCCTTTCGACCATCGAGCACGCCCGGCTCAACGGCGACCGCGAGCAGCGTGTGCCTGGCACGGTGAACTTCTGCTTCGAGGGCATCGAGGGCGAGTCGCTGCTGCTCCTGCTCGACCGCAAGGGCATCGCCGCTTCATCCGGCAGCGCTTGCACCTCCGGCTCGCTTGACCCCAGCCATGTGCTGCTGGCCATCGGCCTGCCGCACGAGGTGGCGCACGGGTCGCTGCGTCTGTCCGTGGGCGAATATAACACGGACGAGGAAATGGCGTACATCGTGGACAATGTCCGGCAGGTGGTCGCCTATCTGCGCAGCATCTCCCCGGTGTGGGATGAGCTGGAGACCGGCGCGCGCCCGCACCTGATTTGACACAATATAGATATAAAGGAGGCTTTCCTATGGCACTGTACAGCGAAAAGGTCATGGACCATTTTGAAAACCCCCGCAACGTTGGCAAGATGCCCGACGCCGACGGCATCGGTGAAGTCGGCAACGCCAAGTGCGGCGACATCATGCGGATGTATATCAAGGTAAACGACGGCATCATCTCGGACGTGAAGTTCAACACGTTCGGCTGCGGCAGCGCGATCGCGTCCTCGTCGATGGCGACCGAGATGATCAAAGGCAAGCCCATCTCGGAGGCGCTGGCACTGTCCAACAAGGCGGTCGTGGAAGCGCTCGACGGCCTGCCGGCCCAGAAGATCCACTGCTCCGTGCTCGCGGAGGAGGCGGTCAAGGCGGCCGTGAAGGACTACTACGACAAAAACGGCATCGCCTACGACGCCGCGCTCTTTGCAGAGCACGACTGCGCCGCCTGTCACGGCGGCTGATACCACCCTGCTGCTTCTCTTCTTCCCCCTTCTATGTTTTGCGGAAAGCACCCGTCCATTCGGCCGGGTGCTTTCTGTATGCCCGAAAAAAACACCCCCGCAGGTTTCCCGGGAAGCCTGCGGGGGCGCGGTGCGTCAGTAATAGATGCTGTTTCGCTTTGGCCTTGGTCGGAAGTGGATGCCCGACACCATGCCGAGCGCGGCAAAGGTCGTGAACAGGGAAGAGCCGCCGTAGCTGAAAAACGGCAGCGTGATGCCGATGACGGGCGTAATGCCGATGCACATGCCGATGTTCTCAAACGTCTGGAACGTCAAAAACGCGGCCACGCCGAAGCACACGAGCGAGCCCATGTTGCTGCCCGAGCGGATGCCGACCATGACGCAGCGGATGATGATGATCAGCAGCAGCACGATGACGAGGATGCAGGCAATCATGCCGAGCTCCTCGCCGATGACGGCATAGATAAAGTCTGTGTGCTTGCCGGCGAGGGCGTTGGACTGGCTCTGCGTGCCGTGGCCGAGGCCCGCGCCGGTCCACTGGCCGGAAGCGAGCGCGATCTTGCTCTGGTGCGGCTGCCAGTTGATGCCGGTGTTCGTCGGGTCGATGCTGGAGTCATACGGCGCGAGGATACGGTTTTTCTGATAGTCGTGCAGCACGAATTTCCACAGCAGCGGGATCATCGCGGCGATGGCCGCAAAGCCGATCGCAAACCAGTGCAGCGCAAAGCCCGCGGCAAAGAGCATCACGAGGAAGATGGAGAAAAAGATCAGCGCCGAGCCGAGGTCAGACGATACGACGAGGATCAGCCCGAACAGCAGCACGAAATGGCCCGCCAACTGCGCGACCGACCACACGGAGTTGAGGTCGTGGTATTCTTTCAAGTAGCTGATCTGCTTTGCCAGAATGATGATGAACGTGAGCTTGACGACCTCCGTCGGCTGGATGCCGATGCCGAAAAAGCGCAGCCAGCCGGTGTTGCCGGTGTTGTCGCTCACGCCGAAGGGGATCAGCAGCAGCAGAAAGACCACGTTGAACGCGCACAGGATCTGCCACTTGTCGGCCAGCACATCCACGTCCAGCACGGTCATGACCACGAACGCGAAAACGCCGAGGATGAGCGACGCGCTCTGCACGATGACATACTTGGCCGAGTGGTACGACGCCGTGGCGCTCGAGATGACGACGATGCCGAAAATGGCGCAGATGAGGCCCATCACGAGCAGGAAAATATCCGCCCGGTGAAAAAACTCCTTTGCGTAGGACATGGCTTTTTTCATAATGGCCTCCTTTCCGCCGCGGCGGCGTTTTGAAATCGGCGCTTATTATATCACACAAAACGACTTTACGCAACGGGCGAAACCGTGCTATAATACTTCTTCAGAATCGGAGGGATACCATGCAGGAATATCTGACCCACAGCGAAGCGGAGACCGAACAGGCCGGCGCGGACTTTGCGCGCGCCCTGCCGGACGGCAAGGTCGTGGCCATGTACGGCGAGCTCGGCAGCGGAAAGACCGCCTTTGTGCGCGGCATGGCCCGCGGCATGGGGCTGACGTGCCGCGTCTCGAGCCCGACGTTCACGATCGTGAACGAATATGAAGGGCCCCGCGAGCTGATCCATTTTGATATGTACCGTCTCGGCAGTGCCGACGAGCTGTTCGACATTGGCTGGGAGGATTATGTCAACCGCGGTTCCGTCTGCGCCGTCGAGTGGAGCGAGAACGTGGAGGACGCTTTTTACGGCGACGAGGTCGTGGTCCGGTTTGAAAAACTCGGCCCGACGACCCGGCGCATCACGATCACGGAAGGGAGCGGGACATCATGCTGATCCTCGCACTGGAGTCCTCGGCCAAGGCGGCGTCGGTCGCCCTGTGCCGCGATGGAGTGCTCATTGCCCAAAGCCAGCAGTGCAGCGGCCTGACGCACAGCTGCACGCTGCTGCCGATGGCGGAGCAGATGCTGAAAAATACCGATACCAGGCTTGCGGACGTTGACGCCATCGCCGTCGCGCGCGGGCCGGGCTCGTTCACCGGCGTGCGCATCGGCGTGTCCACGGCCAAGGGGCTCGCCTGGGGCGCGCAGAAGCCCGCCATCGGCGTGTCCACGCTCGAGGCCATGGCGTATCACGGTCTCGCGGCGGGGGAGGGCGCGCTCGTGTGCGCGGCCATGGATGCCCGCCGCAGCCAGATCTACAACGCCCTGTTTGAGATCTGCGGCGGAAAACCGGTGCGGCTTTGTGAAGACCGTGCGATTTCGCTCGCGGAGCTGGGCGAAGAACTGGGAAAAATGCAGAAATCCGCTTTTCTGGTTGGCGACGGCGCACAGTTGTGTTATAATACGTGTTTGGACATGGGCATCCCTGCGGTGCTGGCACCGGGCAATCTGGTCAGCCAGAGCGCGTGGGGCGTGGCCATGGCCGCCTTCGGGCAGACGCCGGCCCCGGCGGAGGAACTGCTCCCGGTCTATCTGCGCCTGTCGCAGGCCGAGCGGGAACGCCAGGCACGGCTGGCTGCTCAGGCGGCGCAAGAATGAAAAATTGAATCAACAAAGGAGACGACGAGATGAGTAAAGTTCACGTTTTTGACCACCCGCTGATCCAGCACAAGCTCTCGATCCTGCGCGACAAGAACACCAGCGTCAAGGAGTTCCGGGAGCTGATTTCCGAGATCGCCATGCTGATGTGCTTCGAGGCCACGCGCGACCTCCCGCTCGAGGAGATCGACGTGGAGACCCCGGTCGCTACGGCGCACTGCAAGCACATCGCCGGCAAGAAGCTGGCCATCGTGCCGATCCTCCGCGCCGGTCTCGGCATGGTCGACGGCATGGTCACCATGATGCCGAACGTCAAGGTCGGCCACATCGGCCTGTTCCGCGACCCGCAGACGCTTGAGCCCGTGAAGTATTACTTCAAGATGCCGCCCGACATTGCCGAGCGCGACGTCATCATCGTCGATCCCATGCTCGCCACCGGCGGCAGCGCGTCCGCCGCGGTGCAGTTCATGAAGGAAGTCGGCTGCAAGCACATCAAGCTCATGTGCATCATCGGCGCCCCCGAGGGCGTGGCCGTGATGCAGAAAGAGCATCCGGATGTGGACATCTACGTCGCAGCGCTCGACGATCATCTCAACGAGCACGGCTACATCGTCCCCGGTCTGGGCGACGCCGGCGACCGCATCTTCGGCACCAAGTAATTCTCTCCTGTTGATCCGTAAAGCAAACACCCGGTATTGGCGCGCCAATACCGGGTGTTTTTTTGCCCTTTTACTGCAGGTTCAGGTGCTTGCGCAGCATGCCGTGCGTGAGGAAGAAAAAGCCCGCGCAAAACGCCAGCGCGCCCACACACGCGCAGCCGAGCACGGTCCAGAGCGCCTGCAGCACGGTCATCGTGTTGACGGCCGAGGTGGCCGACCCGTAGAACGCGCCGAAGATCAGCGTCAGCACGATGCGCGTGCCGATCCAGAGCACGAAGAAGAACACGACGGACATGAGCCCTTTGTTTTTCTTGAAGCTCTGACCGATCGCCATGGCGGCGTAGGTCATCAGGCACAGGGCAAGGCCGCACAAAACCACCAGCACGACCACGCCGACGGTGAGCCAGCCGGCCTGCGCCTGCGTGATTGTCGGCATGCTGTACGGTGCGCCGAAGGTAAAAGCAAACCGGAACCGGACGACGTCCTCGAAGCCGCCGAGCATGCCGGACAGCAGCATGCCGAGCGCGTCGACCGCGAACGTGCCGAGAAACCACACGATCGAGACGATCAGCTTCGAGAAGATCAGCTCCGTCGTCGAGACCGGCAGCGTGAACATCAGGTAGCCCTCGTCCGTCATCAGGTTGCGGTAAAACCGCAGGATCATGAGCACGACCGTCGTCACGACGGCGGCGATGAGTGAGAGTGAAAACACGAACGACACGAGCGCGCTGATGGCGCGGATCAGAAAGCTGTTCTGATTTTCACACAGATGGGTGATCAGGTTCGTGAACAGGCCGAGCACCGGCACGGCCGCATACAGCGGCAGCATGATGCGCGCTGTCGCGCGAAAATCCTGCTTTAAGAGTTTTCCTAGCATCTGAATACCTCCCGAAACACAGCGTCCACCGATTTGCCCTCCCTGGCGCGCAGCTCGTCGGCCGACGACTGCAGCAGCAGATGGCCGCGGTTGAGAAACGCCACGTTGTCGAGGATGTTCTCCACGTCCGCGATTAGGTGCGTGGAGATGACGACGGCGGCCTCGGGGTTGTAGTTGCTGATAATGGTGTTGAGAATGAAATCGCGCGTCGCAGGGTCGACGCCGCCGATCGGCTCGTCGAGCAGGTAGAGCTTCGCCTTGCGGCTCATGACGAGGATGAGCTGCACCTTTTCGCGCGTGCCCTTCGACATCTGCTTGATCTGCTGCTTGGGCTGGATGCCGAGCCGCTGCATCATCTGCACGGCCGCGCCGCGGTCAAAATCATCGTAAAAATCGCCGAAGAACGCCAGCAGCTGCAGCGCCGTCATCCAGTCGGCAAAATAGGTGCGCTCCGGCAGATAGGACACGATCTTCTTCGTCTCCCTGCACGGCGCCTTGCCGTCGATGAGAATTTCCCCGGCGTCCGGCGTGAGCAGGCCGTTGGCCAGCTTGATGAGCGTGCTCTTGCCGCTGCCGTTCGGGCCGAGCAGGCCGACGATGTGCCCCGGCTCGACCGAGAGGTCCACGCGGTCGAGCGCCGGCTCCGCGCCGTAGCTCTTGCACAGACCCTTGCATTCGAGAATTGCCATGTTACATTTCCTCCTTTGCCTGCCGCAGATCCTGCTGCAGCAGCTCGAGCGCCTGCGCCCGGTCATAGCCGAGCTGCGCCAGCGCCTGCCAGAATGCGTCGATGCCGGCCTGCGCCAGCCGCCGCTTTTCCCGGTCGATGCGCGCCAGATCCTCCGTCACGGTGCGGCCGGCCGTGCGCTGCGTCCGGATCAGCTCCAGACGCTCGAGCTCGGCGAGCGCGCGCTGCATCGTGTTCGGATTCACGCCGGCGTCGGACGCGAAGTCGCGCACCGACGGCAGCTTGCTCCCGGGCGGAAACTGCCCGAGAATGATCGCGCGGGCGATCTGGTCCACGAGCTGCGTGTAGACAGGCGCGTCGTTGCGGATGTTCCAGTTCATGATGCCGCCTCCTGTCGAAATTGTGTATCGCTGTATTAAGCGATTAAGACAATAGCACAATGTGTGCGGGATGTCAAGCCCAATTTTGCAAAAAAACAAAAACCGCCCGCAGCGATCGCTGCGGGCGCAAAGATTGCAGATTCAGATTTCGATTTCTTCCTTGACCGTGTCTTCCGCGAACGGAAGCGCAGCGGCCCTTCGCTGTGCGAGCAGGCCGGGGAGGATGGACACCAGACTGCCGCAGAGGATGCACGCGATACCGGCGAGCATATTGCCCGGGATGGCCTCGTGCAGCACCAGAAACGCCAGCAGCGGCGCGAGCGCGGGCTTGAAGAAGAACACGAGCGACGTTGTCTGCGCACTCGTGACCTCCATCGACAGGAAGTAGCAGGTGAAGCCGATGCCGGTCACGCCGACGTAGATGAAGAGCACGATCGGGAGGTTGGTCAGCGTGTAGCCGGTGAAGAAGGGGATGCTCGCAAACGTGTCCAGACCGGCGGCCGTCAGGCCGGCAGAGAGGGCCGGAATGTGTGTCAAACCGGCGATCGCGATCATCTCGGCCGCGCCGAACAGAAAGCCGAAGCACGTCACGACGATGCCGCCGAAGCGCGCGCACTGGCGCTTGCCGCACACGCCGTAGAGCGCGAACAGCAGCGTCGCCAGCAGGACGTACACCACACCGAGCGCATCGAGCCGCAGGTGCCACGGCTGGATGATGAGCACGATGCCCGCCACGTCCAGCCCGAGGCCCGCAATCTGGTTTTTCGAGATCGTCTCGTGCAGGAGCAGGAAGGCGAACAGCGTCACGAACACGGGGTTGCTGGAAAACAGCACGCCGACGACCGAAGCCTGGATGCGCGTGACGGATAGCTGATACAGCGACATACTTACCGCGATGCCCATCAGGCCCAGCAGGGCAAACAAGCCGAGCGCTTTGCCGTCAAGCTTCCGGCCGCGCTTTTTCAGTTCGCGCACGGCGAAAGGAATGAGCACCAGCCCGCCGACGAGAAACCGGCTGAAATTGAGCTGGATAAGGAGACCGGTGAGGTCAAGGTGGTGGATTATGCCGCCTGTGTGGACTGCGGCACCCCCATCAACCCCAACCTGACCCGTGTGCAGACCGAGGGCGGCATCCTGCAGGGCATCGGCATGGCCCTGACCGAGAACATCACCTACGATGCCAAGGGCTGGCCGATGGAAAATTCCTTTATGCAGTATAAGATCCCCGCCCGTGTGGACATCGGCCACATCCGGGTGGAGTTTGAGAGCAGCTACGAGCCTAACGGCCCGTTTGGTGCAAAATCCATCGGTGAGGTGGTCATCAACACCCCGCTGCCCGCCATCGCGGATGCCATCTACAATGCCATCGGTACCCGCTTCTACGAGCTGCCCATCACCCCGGAGCAGGTCGCCATGGCGGTGGAAGAGAACCGCTGATGCTTTCGGAAACACAATTTCCGTTTCTGGCTGAAAAGGACCATGTGGTCTCGTTGGTGGGCGGCGGCGGAAAGACCACCCTGCTCTATGCCTTTGCCCGGCATTGTGCCGCCAAAGGCTGGCGGGTGCTGGTGAGCACCACCACCCACATCCGGCAGCCGGGGGAGAATTATGCCGCAGATGAGGTAGCCCTTGCGGCCCTCTGGGCGGAAGGACGATATGCCGTGGCCGGTGTCCCGGCAGAGCAGGGCAAGCTGACCGTCCTGCCGCCGGAACAGCTGACCCGCTGGATGGCACAGGCTGATATTGTTCTTCTGGAAGCGGACGGTGCAAAACGGCTGCCCTGCAAGGCCCCGGCGGCCCATGAACCGGTGCTGCTGCCGGAAAGCGATATCGTGCTGGCTGTGGCCGGATTGTCCGCACTGGGCAGACCTCTGCGGGAGGTCTGCTTCCGGCTGGAGCAGGCCTGCGCCCTGCTGGGCGCTGCCCCCGAAACGCTTCTGACCCCGGAGCTGCTGGCAAGGCTGCTGGCCAGTGAGCAGGGAGGACGAAAACTGGTGGGGAACCGCCGTTTTTCTGTGGTGCTCAATCAGGCGGATGACCCCGCCCGCATTGCTGCCGGAGAACAGACCCTTGCGCTCCTGCGCAAAAAATATGATGTGCAGGGCGTGTTGACTTATTTTGATGAAAAGGAGCGTGCATAAAATGGCAGAACAAGGCCCCATTGTCTTCTGCACCGGCGGCGGATGCACCGCCAAGCTGGGTGCCGGGGTACTGAGCCGCATACTGGAAAAGCTGCCCCGGGGCGAAAAAGACCCCGACCTTCTGGTTGGCTACGACAGCCGGGACGATGCTGCCGTCTACCGCATTACCGAGGATATTGCCCTGGTGCAGACGGTGGATTTCTTCCCGCCGATGGTGGATGACCCCTATACCTTCGGCCAGATCGCAGCGGCCAACG
>ERZ772875.1745-NODE-1745-length-18450-cov-7.659364_pt1 | contig 18450 bp, 21 predicted proteins | sample MGYA00580585_ERZ772875 | MGnify/ENA primary metagenome ERZ772875 (study PRJEB29015, sample SAMEA2737736) | human gut metagenome | biome: human gut; feature: human-associated habitat; material: faeces | place: China | collected 2012 ... | reverse complement strand
GGTCCGGTTTTTGGGCGGATGCCCATACGGAAAGGAGGCTGCGCGATGGCAGCGGCGACGGACGAACGGCTGATCTATGAGATCCTCTCCGCCGTGGGCGAGATCCCGGAGGGAAACGTTGCGACCTACGGGCAGATCGCGCGGCTGGTCGGCCGGCCGAAAAACGCGCGGCTGGTCGGCCGCGTGCTCAGCCAGGCCGAGCGCTACGGCGACTATCCGTGCCACCGCGTGGTGGATCACAGCGGGCGGCTCGTGCCCGGCTGGGACGCGCAGGCGGCGCTGCTCGCGCGCGAGGGCGTGACCCTGCGCGACGCGCAGCACGTGGATCTGCGGCGATACCAGTGGCAGTGCGAATGAAAGCGCAAGGCCCTCCGCACCGGGTGGAACGGAGGCGTTTCAGCGAGTCAAAAAAGCCTCGCAGAGGTGGCCTCCCGCAGGCGGCAAAAAAGTGCAATCATTTTCTCTCACGACATGTGCGTGAGAGAAAATACTTTTCAGGCTGCAAGTGTGGACTTTGTGCGCCATCGGCGTACAAAGTCTGTGCGCAGCAGACTGCAAGCCTTTTGGCGGAAAACCTTTATGGTTTTCCGCCATACGCAAAAAAACCTCCGTGCCGAGCGGCACGGAGGTTTTTGACTGTGTAAGGGTCGATTACTTGAGTTCGACAGAAGCGCCGACTTCCTCAAGCTTCTTCTTGAGCTCCTCGGCCTCGTCCTTGGAGACCTGCTCCTTGATGGCGCAGGGGACACCCTCGACCTTCGCCTTGGCTTCCGCCAGGCCCAGGTTGGTGATCTCACGGACGGCCTTGATGACCTTGATCTTCTGATCGCCGAAGCCGGTCAGAACGACGTCAAACTCGGTCTTCTCCTCGGCGGCAGCAGCAGCGCCGGCCACCGGAGCGGCGGCAACAGCGGCAGCGGCGGAAACGCCGAACACATCTTCGATCTCGTGCACGAGCTCGGACAGCTCGAGGACGGACATAGCCTTGATCTCTTCGATCATAGCAGTGACTTTTTCGCTAGCCATGGTAATTTTCCTCCTAAATAGTTAAGTGAAGTGGTCGCCTTATTCGGCGGCGGGAGCTTCGGCCTCGGCAGCCGGCGCGGCAGCGCCGCCCATCTGCTCGACGACCTGATTCAGGCAGACAGCCAGACCCGTGATGGGGGCCAGCATCGTGCCCAGGACCTTGGAGTACAGCGCATCCTTGTTCTGGAGCTGCGCAATCTCCGCGATCTCAGCGTCACTGAGGACCTTGCCCTCGAGGAACGCGCCCTTGACGATGAACTTCTCGTCCTTCGCCATCTTTTCGCTCATGTCGTGGATCATGCGGATCGGGACGATCGGATCAGCCGTGCTGGTTGCGAGCGAAGTCGTACCATTGAGCAGATCACTCATTGCCTCGAGACCAACGTCCTTGAGCGCAAAGCGGGTCAGGGTGTTTTTGACGACGGAATACTCCACGTCATTCTGACGCAGCTCGGTACGCAGCTTGGTGTCTTCATCGACGGTGATGCCCTTGTAATCGACGAACACGCCGGCGCTGGCGCCCTTGAGCCGCTCGGCCAGAGCGGCGACGATCGCCTGCTTCTCGCTGAGAACTTTTGCGTTCGGCATAGTGTGATTTCACCTCCGTGTGAAAGATACACGCCCAAAAAAATTTCCGTGGCCAAAGCCCCGGAAACAGAAAAAGAAACATCATAATGGATGCATCCTCGGCAGGATTTCCGCGGTCAAGCCACCTGCTGTCTTTGGAGCGCTACAATAGAATACCAGATGCGCCCGCGCGTGTCAAGCATTTTTCTCGCGGCGGCGCGGTTTTTTTAAAAGGAGATGGCCCCCGGAGGAGTACCGGAGGCCATCGCAAAAAAATCCCACAAAAAAACTTTTACCCTAAACTGCTGCGATTAGTTTAGCATAATTTTACACGTGTGTCAAGCCTTTTCGCGGCGATCCGCGCCCCGGCGGATGCGGCCGTCGCGCCGCTCACCAGTCCATGCTCCCGAGCCCCTCGCCGAGCGACATGCCGCAGCGGCCGTGGCCGGGATAGAGCGTGAGCGCGGGCGGCAGCGCGCGCAGAAACGGCACGGTCCTGTCCATGAGCACGGCGGCGTCGCCCCCGCGCAGGCGCGTAATGACGGCAAAGCCCGGCACGAGCGAGTCGCCGCTGAAAAAGGCGTCCGGCCCGATGCGGTAGCACGCGCTGCCGCGCGAATGGCCGGGCGTGGCGTAGCCCTCGAGGTGCAGCGCGCCCCAGTCGAGCGCGATGTGATCGCCGAAGGTCATGTCCGGGGCATACGTCTCGGTCTTGAGGTGCAGGCCGCGCAGAAAGTCACGTGCCTCCGCCCCGCGCGACACGCTCAGCGCCGCGAGCAGCACAGGCGTCGTGTTGCCGGGGTTGCGCAGCCAGGGGGTGCAGTTTTCCTGCCAGAGGGTGCGCGCCGAGAGCGCGCGCTGCATCCGGCCGAGGCCGGAGATGTGGTCGATGTGCTCATGCGTGAGCACGATCAGCGCGCGATACCCCTGCAGGCGCTGCATGGTCGCCTCGTCCGGCCAGGGGTCGAGGACGATCGCGTCGCGCCCCTGCGTGACGACGTACATATTTGAACCGATGGGCGGAAAGGGAATGCGTTCGATCTGCATAGGCCGTCAGTCCTCCCGAGGCAGGGCGAGCAGCCGGCGGCTGAGCGGCAGCTCGGACGGGAGGCTGTTTTCCAGCGTGACGGCGCCGTGGCTGCCGCCGCGGACCCAGCCGCGGCGCACGAGCTGGCGCAGCGTTTCGCGGGCGGTGCCGTCGCTGCCGTCGTAGAGCGTAACATTGCCGCCGAGGGCGGCGCGGATGGCCCGGCGGGCGAACGGGAAGTGCGTGCAGCCGAGCACGGCCGCATCCACGCGGCCGGCATACGGGCCGAGCTGCCGCGCGAGGTAGGCTGTGAGCGCGGGGGAATCGAGCTCGCCCCGCTCGACGAACTCCACCAGCTCCGGGCACGGCAGCGGCACGATCTCGGCGCAGCCGGCGCACTGGTGCATGAGCGCGACGAACTTCTCCTCGCGCAGCGTCAGCGGCGTGGCCAGCACGAGCACGCGCCGGTGGTGCGCCACGGCGGGCTTGAGCGCCGGCTCGATGCCGATGACGGGGATGTCCGGAAAGGCGGCGCGCAGCGGGCCGATGGCCGCGCTCGTGGCCGTGTTGCATGCGATGACGGCGGCCTTGATGCCGCGGTCATACAGCCGGCCGATGACATCCTGCGTCAGGCGGCGGACCTCCGCGACCGGGCGCACGCCGTAGGGGGCGTTGGCCGAGTCGCCGAAATAGAGAAAGTCCTCCCCCGGCAGGCGCTGCACGAGCGCGCGCAGGACACTGATGCCGCCGAGGCCGGAATCAAACACCGCGATCGGAAGCTCCGTCCGCTCCATGGTACGCCCTCCTTCCCGAATTTCGTACAGAATGCATCTATTGTACCACATTCGGCGCAGTTTTCAAGTCAGGCGATGGCGCGCCGCCGGGCACGTCCGTGCACAGTTGGTGCGTGAGCAGGATGGAAAGCGTCTGGTTGCAGGCGATCATGGACGCGGCGACGGCCGTGCAGAGCAGGGCGCCGAAGGGGGTGATGCGCCGGCTCATGCGCGCGATGCCCGCCCTGGCCGTGTCGAGTAGGCCGGTGGCCTGAAAGATGCCAGAATAGGCCGCCGAAAGCATGAAAACATCCCCCGGAGCAGACGCTCCGAGGGATGCGTTTTTGTACGGCTTACTTGTTCCAGGGGTTGGCCGGGTCGGGGTCCGTCGGGTCCCAGCCGCGGTTCGGGCTGGAGATATCGAGCCACGGGGCCGACGGCTTCGGCACCGGGAGGGACGAGGCGTTGTAGATCGACACCGTCGTACCAAGCGGGCAGTTGTCGTAGATCCACTTGGCGTCCGCCACCGTCAGGCGCACGCAGCCGTGCGAGCAGACCGTGCCGAGCTGGTTATACAGCCGGTAGGACAGGTCGTTTTTATTCGGGCTGTTGTACGGCGAAGAGTGGAAGAGATAGTTGCCGGTGATCTGCGTGCAGTACTGCCCCCAGCAGCCCTGCAGCGGATGCCAGGCTGCCTTGAACGGCGTGCGGAACGTGCCGATCGGCGTGGTCCGGCCGGGGCCGCAGACGAAGGCGTGGTGGAGGATGGAGTAATTGCCGCTCTTATCGAGACCGTACACGAGCACCGTGCACTGGTTGCGCACGACCTCGAGCTTGTACGGATACTGCGCGCGCTGGAGCTGCGCATACTCCGCGTCCGTATAGTTGTTGACCGGGACGACGAACGTGGTGCGGATCACGTCCGTGCCGCACAGGAAGAGGATCTCGACCGTGTGCCGGGAAGGCATGTCGCGCTTCCAGACGGACTCTTCCACGTGGAAGCCCGGCGTGATGGACTTGCCGTCGAGCGTGTAGTGGCGCGTGCGCTGCTGCACACCGTCCACATACCAGATGAGGGTCGCCTCGCCCGGTGTGGTCTGATATTCCGACGGGAAGTAACGGTAGGTCACGTACAGGTCGACGGCTCGGCACTCCGGAGAGAGCGCGGGCACGGGGTCGGTCACGACCTTGCCGACGCCGCGGAGCATGGGGTCATACTCCGAAACGGTCTTGTCGGCCGCGAGCGTGACGGTGCAGCCGCGCGCGAGCAGGCGCACAAGGCCGGCATGGCCGGTGCCTGCGACCGTCGTGTCCTCAGCCGCGACGGCGAGCGTGTCGACCGTGCCGCCGACGGTGACGGTGCCGTTCGGGTCGGTGCGCACGACGAGCGTGCCGGTGATGTTCATGCCGCCGAGGTCACGCCCGGCAGGGCCGCCGAGGTAGAGCGTGCCGGTGAAGGTGTCCGCCGTCAGGGGCGCGGCGCCGGTATAAATGACGCGGCCGGAGGCCGGGAGCGCAGCGGCATCGGAGCAAAACTGCAGGCCGAGGTTATAGAGCATCTGCGCGATCTCGGCGCGGGTGATGCTGGCCGTGGGGTACAGGCTGCCGTTATCGCCGTTGACGATGCCGGCCTTGACCAGGCCGCCCACCTTGGCGACCGCCCAGCTGCCGACGGACGAAGCGTCCCGAAACGCCTGAATGTCGGCGGCCGTACCGTCGGGCACGGCGAAGGCGCGGGCGATGACGACCATCGCCTCCTGGCGCGTGATGCTGCGGTTCGGCCCCATCGTGCCGTCACCGTAGCCGTTGAAGATGTTCATCTGCGCGGCGGTGCTCAGCTCCGAATAGTACCAGGCGGTGGTGCTGACATCGGTAAAATGCGCAATGTCCTTGCCCGCCGTGCAGCCAAAGACACGCACGAGCATGGCGGCCATCTGGGCGCGCGTGGCGTTGTCATTCGGCATCATGTTGCCGCTGGGATCGCCGAGCAGGATACGGTGATCACAGGCAAAATCCAGCGCCGCCTGATACCACGGGCCGGATGGCGTCGGTACGGGCGAAGGCTCGGGCGAGGGCTCGGGCGTCGGCTCGGGCGAAGGCTCAGAGCTGGGTTCCGGGCTGGGTTCGGGATCGGTCGTGGGCGTCGGCTCCGTTACGGAGGCGGTGGGCTGCACGGGGTCAGGCTCTGCGGCGACGACCGGCACGACGGCCAGCGTCAGCACGCACGCAAGCACGAGCAGCAGAGACAAAAGGCGTTTGCGCATGGTTTTCTCCTCCCTGTTTTCCTGTGGGGTGTGCGATAATCTCATTATACCGGACGGCGGTGATTTTTCAACATATTTCCCGGCGATTTCAACTTTTTTAAGTTTTTATGACATACAAAAAGCAGCGCGCCGGACAGCACGCTGCAAGTTTACATAATTCAGTTTACATAATTACAGACTCAGCAGCTCCGCAACGTCGTCCTCCCCGTAGACACGGATGCCGTGCGCGGACAAAAGCGCCGCGGTGACGCCGTCGCCGGGCACACGTGTGCCGGTGAACGTGCCGTCGTAGATCTTCCCTTTGCCGCACGAGGGGCTGCGCTGCTTGAGCAGGGCGGCCGTGCAGCCGAAGCGCTGCGCGAGGGCGAGCGTCTGCTGCGCGCCGCGGGTGTAAGCGTCCGTGACGTCGGCGCCGGTGCGCGCAACGACGCGGCTGCCCAGCCGCTCGGACGGGGCGCGCGGCGTCGGCAGGCCGCCGAGCTGCTCCGGACAGGCGGGCACGAGTGTATGCCGGGCCATCAGTTCGCGCAAAACGCTGTCAGGAAGGCCCTTGGACGCGCCGTCATACCGGCAGGCGACGCCGAGCAGGCAGGCACTGACGAGAACGGTCATCGCGCGCCCCGCTTTCCGCGGCTCCACGTGAAGCCGAAGATCATGCCGAGCACGCCGCCTGCGATGTGCGTGAGCTGGGCGAGGCCGGCCGTGCCGGTGACGGCCTGAAAGATCTCGCTGCCGAGGTAGAGGATGAGCACGAGGATGAGCGTGAGCGGGATCGTGCCGGTGCGCATGCCGGCGAACGACGCGAGCACGATGAGCATGAACACGACGCCGGACGCGCCCATGAGCGCGCTGTTCGGGAAGAAGAACCACAGCACCAGCCCCGTGACGAGCGCCGTGAGCGCGATGGCGAGCAGGATGCGCTTGCCGCCGAAGCGCTCCTCCGCCGTCGGGCCGACGACGAGCAGCATGACGATGTTGCTGCAGTAGGCAGCAAAATCCGGGTGGCCGAGCACGTGCAGGAAAAAGCGCGGATAGGTCAGCCAGTCCGTCAGCGACGAGCGGTAGACGCAAAAGAGGTTCTGCGTCGTCCAGCCGTCGGTGAGCTTGCCGAGGCCGAGCGCGAGCAGGCTCAGCAGCGCGAACGTGAGGATGACGGGCGAATTATACAGGATCGTGATGGAGCGTTTCTTCATAAGTACCTCTCAAAACCAAACACGCGCAGGTCGTCCGGGACCGGCGCGGTGATGTGCAGGAGCTGCCCGGTGACGGGCTGCGTGAGATCGGCCGCGGCCGAATGCAGCGCGGGGCGCGCGAGCAGCGACGCATCGCCGCCGTAGCGCGCATCGCCGAGCAGCGGATGGCCGAGCGCGGCGAAGTGGACGCGGATCTGGTGCGTGCGGCCGGTGCGCGGCGTGACACGCAGGAGCGTGTACCCGTCCCGCTCGGCGAGCACGGTGTAGTCCGTGACGGACGGCTGGCCGTCCGGTGATATGGCGCGGCGGGTCGTGCCGTCGTCCGCGCGGGCGATGGGCAGGGCGATCGTGCCGCTTACCGGCAGGCCAACACCGCAGGCGACGGCGAGATACGTGCGCCGGAAGCCGTCGGTGTGCAGCACGCGGCGCAGCCGGTCGTGCACATAGCCGCTGCGGGCGACGAGCATGACGCCGGACGTGCCGCGGTCGAGCCGGTTGACGGGGTGAAAAACGGCGTCCGGGCCGAGATAGGCGGCCAGCGCGTTGGCGACCGTGGGGTCGCCGCGGTCGTACCCGCCGTGTACGGCCATGCCGGCGGGCTTATTGAGCGCGAGCAGGTCGGCGTCTTCATACAAAATGTCCAGCGGCACGGCCACGGGCGTGAAGCGGCCGCCGGTGCGCTTGTCGTCGATGCGCACGGTGAGGGTGTCCCCCGCCGCGACGCGGTCGACGGTGCGGGCGTGCGCGCCGTTGAGGCAGATGCCGTCCGGCACGGTCTTGACGCGGGCGATCGCCCCGTCGGCCATGCGCAGTTCACGCCGGAGCAGGCTCCTGACCGTGCGGCCTGCCTGCTCCGGCGTGACGGTGAGCGTCAGCCGGCGCATTCCTGCGCGGCCAGCGCGGCGGCGTATGCGGCGCGGGTGCGGCTGTCAAAGCAGACCATGCGCACGCGCGTGATCTCGGGATGGCCGGCGAGGTAGGCCGTGATCTCGCGCACGGCGATCTGCGCCGCCTGATCCAGCGGGAAATGGTAGATACCCGTGCTGATGGACGGGAAATCGACCGTATGGCAGCCGTTCTCGCTCGCAAGGCGCAGGCAGTTGCGGTAGCAGTTGGCCAGCAGCTCAGGCTCGCCGTGCTGCCCGTCGCGCCAGCGGGGGCCGGGCGTGTGGATGACGTGGCGCGCCGGCAGGCGGTAGCCGCGGGTGATCTTCGCCTCGCCGGTGCGGCAGCCGTTGAGGCCGCGGCACTCGTTGAGCAGGCCGGTGCCGGCGGCCATGTGGATGGCGCCATCCACCCCGCCGCCGCCGAGCAGCGAGCAGTTGGCGGCGTTGACGATGGCGTCGACATCCGACTTCGTGATGTCGCCCTGGATAATTTCCAAACGGTTCATGCGTTGACCTCCCTGTCGTTGATGGTGACGGTGATGTGATCGTCCTGCGCGTCGATGCCGATGTCTCCGGCGGCCTTGCGCCGGGCGACGATGGCGGAAGCGATGGCGTCCTCCACGTCGCGCTGGATGGTGCGGCGCAGGTTGCGCGCGCCGTAGGTCTCGCTGTAGCCCTTACGGACGAGGTAGTCGATGACGGCGGGCGTCCAGTGCAGGGTCATGCCGCGCTCGGCCATGGCGGCGCGCACTTCGTCGAGCATGAGGGCGGCGATGGCGCGGAAGTTTTCCTCCGTGAGGTGGTTGAAGTAGACGATCTCGTCGATGCGGTTGAGAAACTCCGGACGCAGGAACTCATTGAGGGCGCGCTGCGCGCGCTCGCGGCTCTGATCGTCCGTGCTCAGGCCGAAGCCGAGCGCGCCGGTGCGCGTGTTGCTGCCGGCGTTCGTGGTCATGATGATGACCGTGTTTTCAAAATTCACGGTGCGGCCCTGCGCGTCCGTGATGCGGCCGTCGTCGAGGATCTGCAGCAGCAGGTTCATGACGTCCGGGTGCGCCTTTTCGATCTCGTCGAAGAGGACAACGGAGTACGGGCGGCGGCGGATCTTCTCCGTGAGCTGGCCGGCCTCGTCATAGCCGACGTAGCCCGGGGGCGAGCCGATCATGCGCGAGACGGAAAACTTCTCCATATACTCCGACATATCCAGCCGGATGAGCGACTCGGGCGCGTGGAAGAGCTCGTCGGCGAGGCGCTTGACCAGCTCCGTCTTGCCGACGCCGGTGCCGCCGACGAACAGAAAGCTCACGGGCTTGCGCTTGGCCTGCAGGCCGACGCGGTTGCGCCGGATGGCGGCGCAGACGGTGTCGATGGCCGCATCCTGGCCGACGATGTGCGCGCGCAGCCGGTCGCCGAGACCGGCGAGCTGCTCGAACTCATCGGCGCGGATGCTCGCGGCCGGGATCTTCGTCCAGAGCTCGATGATGCGCGCGAGGTTATCCGCCGTGAGCTCCGGGCGGCCCTTGGCGCGCAGGGCGTCGAGCTCGGTCTGCAGCTGCATCTCGCGGCTGCGCAGCTCGGCGATGCGCTCGTAGCGGCGGTCGAGCTCCTGCTCGTCATACGCGTCGCCGGTCTTCGGCGGCGCGGAGGCCAGCAGCTCGCGCTCGCGCGCGTAGTCACCGATCTCCTTTTCGACCTCGTCCGCGCGGATGAGGTCGGGGTTTTTCAGGTTCACGTCCGAGCAGGCCTCGTCGATGAGGTCGATGGCCTTGTCAGGCAGGAAGCGGTCGGTGATATAGCGCTCGCTGAGCACGACGGCGAGGCGGCACATGTCGTCCGGGATGACGACGCCGTGGAAGTCCTCGTAATAGCGGCGCACGCCCTTGAGGATCTCGACGCTGTCGTCGATGCTCGGCTCGGCCACCGTGACGGGCTGGAAGCGGCGCTCGAGGGCCGCGTCTTTTTCAATGTGCTTGCGGTACTCGGCGAACGTCGTCGCGCCGATGACCTGGATCTCGCCGCGCGAGAGCGCCGGCTTGAGGATGTTGGCAGCGTTCATGCTGCCCTCGGCGTCGCCCGCGCCGACGATGTTGTGCACCTCGTCGATGACGAGGATGATGTTGCCGACGCGGCGGATCTCCTCGATGAGGCCCTTCATGCGGCTCTCGAACTGGCCGCGAAACTGCGTGCCCGCCACGAGCGCCGTGAGGTCGAGCAGGTAGACCTGCTTGTCGCGCAGCTTATAGGGCACGTTGCCCTCCGCGATGCGCTGGGCGAGGCCCTCGGCGATGGCCGTCTTGCCGACGCCGGGCTCACCGATGAGGCAGGGGTTATTCTTCTGGCGGCGGTTGAGGATCTGGATGACGCGCTCGAGCTCCTCGGCGCGGCCGACCATAGTGTCGAGCTTGCCGTCGCGCGCGCGCTGCGTGAGGTCGATGCAGTAATTATTCAGGAACTTGAGCTTGCGCGGGGCAGCGCCGCGCTTATCGGCCGCACTGCCGTCGGCGTGCGGCGGCTCGGACGCGGCGGCGGCAGCGTCCTGCGCCGGGGGCGGGTTCTGGTTGAAGAGGCGGTTGAGAAACGGGAAGGTCGCGGTCTTGCCGTCGTCCTCGTCGGTGTCGGCATCGGAAGCGTCGGCATCCGCATCGGCCGCACCGTCGCCGCCGAGCATGCCCATGCTGCCGAGCATTTCCGCCACGTCGCCGGTGAGATTGTCGAGATCGGCGTCCGAGATGCCGAGCTTTTCCATCATCTCATCGACGGGCTTGATGTGCAGCTCGCGCGCGCAGCGCAGGCACAGACCCTCATTGTGGGACTCTCCGTTTTCGATTCGTGTGATAAAGATCACCGCTACGTTTTTCTTGCAGCGGGAGCAGAGTGTAGGCTGCATAGACTGGTTCTCCTGTTCGATAGATTCCGTACGCGCCGGTCACACACCCACGCCGAGCGTGAGCACGTCGATGGCCTGCAGCGCTTTTGCCAGGGCGGTGTGCGCGAGCGTGTCGCGGCCGATGACGGGCCCGGCAAACTGCAATGCCCAGCACAGCAGGATGCCGAAGCACACGCCGTTGACCGCGCCGAAGGCGGCGCCGCCAATGTCGTTGAGTTTCTCCCGGTTCGGGAGCTGAAAGGCCAGGTTCGGCAGGTTGCCGATCGCGGCCAGAATGAGCAGAATGAGCAAAAAGCCGACGGACGTGACGAGCACATAGCACAGCCGCGCGCAGTAGACCTGCGTCATGGCGGCGCGCAGCGTGATGTCCTGCTCGTCGCGCATGGCGAGCGCGGCGCTGGCCATGCGCCGCGCCGGCCGGCCGGTGACACCGGCGGCGGCAAAGCACTGCTCGGCGTATTCCTGCGCGGTGTCGGGGTGCGCGGCGACCCAGTCCTCGCCCGAGAGGCCGGCGTCGTTATCCGGCAGCTCCGTGGCGACCACGTCGAGCTGGCCCTCAAAGTACCCGCCGGCAAACGGCTCCGCCACCGGCAGGAGCCGGTCGGAAAACAGGCCCGCGAGCAGCGCCGCGCCGTAGAGCGCGACGACGATGGCGGCCAGCTGCGCGGCACTGAGGATCAGCCCGCGGCGGTAGCCGCTCCAAACGGCGGCCAGAAAAATGGCGGCAAGCACCACTGTCAATACGATCTTCATGGGTGTATCCCTGTTCTTTCTCTCTAGACTGCGGGGGTCAGAAGGCGAGCACCTCGGCGCTCGAGCCGCTCAGGAGCAGCGCCGCGCCCCGGCGCAGCAGCACCGAGCGGCGGACGCCGAGCAGGTTCTGCTCGACGGACTTGATCTCATCGAGCTGCTGGTTATAGAGCGTGAGCCGGTCGCTGTACTGCACGAGCACCTGCTTGCCGTTAACCGACAGGCTCGTGACGGCGCCGGTGGTCTCGCACTTACCGAGTTCGCTGCCGGAGGCATTGACCGTGACGAGCTGCTCGGCGCTGCCGGAGCGATAGCGGCTGAGCGCGAGGGTGACAAAGCCGTCGCCCTCGGCGGCGTAGTCATACAGGTACAGGTCGCCGAAGGGGTACTCGGCGGTGAGCTTTGCGTTATCGTCAAAGAAGGCCAGGCGCGTCTGCGACACGCAGCAGACCTTGCCGCCGCGCCAGAAGAGGTCGGCAAAGAGTTCATCGGCGCACGCGGCGCTGCCGCGCTCGTCTTCGCTCGTGAGCGCGAACGTGTGCACGACACTGCCGGAATCCTGCAGGCAGAGCGCGGCGAGATACTTCCCGTCCGGGCTCACGGCGGCACGCACGAGATAGCCCGTGCCGGAATACCAGACATAGACGGCCTTGCCGGAGGTGTCATACACCGTAACAGCGCCCTTATAGCCCGCGGCGTCCGAGCAGACGGCGAGATAGCCGCTGTCGCTCAGGTCGGCGCTGATGATCTCGCCGGCGGGCTCGATATCGGTCTTATTGCCCTTGAAATCCGCCACGCACAGCGTCGTGCCGCCGATGTCATAGGCGCACACGCGCTCGCCGCCGACGGAGATGCCCGGCTGCGAGAGCGTGAAGATCTCGTGCAGGACGGTCTTGCCGTTTTCATCGAGCAGCTGCAGGCCGCTCGATGACACGACCGCGAGGCGGCTGTCCACCGTGCGGAAGGTGCGGCTGGCGCTGGAGTCGAACGTGTAGGGCGCGCTGTCGTCCAGATAGTCGCTCGCCGAGCCGGGCCGGTCGCGCAGCAGCAGATACAAAAACAGCAGCACGGCCAGCACGCACACCGCCACGATGACGGTCTGCCGCAGCCTGGGATTGTGTTTTGGGTGGTCGTTCATGGACATTCCTCCCCTATCCGCCGGGCGGACGCGGCGTCAGGCCTGATTCATCATATCGCCGACGGCGCCGTCGTACCACACGCGGTTGAGATACAGCCCCTGCGGGGGCATGGTCGGCCCTGTGAGCCGCCGGTCGCGCGTGGCCAGCAGCGCCGGGATGGCCTCCGGCTCGATCTTTCCGTAGGACGCATAGACCATGGTGCCGACGATGGCACGCACCATATTATACAGGAAGCCGTCGGCGCAGACGGCGATGGAGATGAGCGGGCCGTCGCGCTCGGCGCGGCACCAGTGCACCGTGCGCACGGTCGTGCGCGTCTCGGTGCCGACGGAGCGCACGGCGGCAAAGTCGTGCGTGCCCTCAAAGGCGCGGCCGGCGCGCGCGAGGCGCGCAAAATCCAGCGGCTGCGGATAAAAGCAGACGCGGTGCTCCAAAAACGCATCGCGGATGCGGGAATTGTAGATCTGATAGACGTATTCCTTCTGGATGCACGAGCCGATGGCGTTAAAATCCTCCGGCGCGGTGACGGCGTCGACCACGGCAATGTCCGCCGGGAGGCGGGCATTGACCGCGAGGGGCACGCGGTCGATCGGGATCGTGCAGTCGGTGCGGAAATTGGCGCAGTAGCGCTTAGCGTGCACGCCCGCGTCCGTGCGGCCGCAGCCGACGACCTTGATCGGCTCGCCGCAGACCTTCGTGAGCGCGCGCTCGAGGGTCTCGGCAACAGTGACGTCCGTCTTCTGCACCTGCCAGCCGTGATAGGCCGTGCCGTCATACTGCAGGCGCAGGGCGATGTTGCGTCTCACAGGCCGAACCTCGCGAGCACGATGACCCCGGCGAGCACGAGCGCGCTCCAGACCATGGCAAGCGTGTCGCGCGTGCACCAGGTGAGCTGCTTCATGCGCGTGCGGCCCTCGTCGCCGTGATAGCAGCGGCACTCCATGGCCACGGCCAGCTCGTCCGCGCGGCGAAACGCCGACACGAACAGCGGCACGAGCAGCGGCAGCAGCGCCCGGGCGCGCTGAAAGAGGTTGCCGGTCTCAAAATCGGCGCCGCGCGCTTTCTGCGCGGACATGATCTTGTCGGTCTCCTCGATGAGCGTGGGGATGAAGCGCAGGGCCATGGACATCATCATGCTCATCTCGTGCACGGGCACTTTGAGCTTCTTGAGCGGGCCGAAGAGGATCTCCATCGCATCGGTGAGCGCGATGGGCGACGTGGTATACGTCAGCAGGAACGTGCCGGCGATGAGCATCGTGATGCGCAGGACCATGAACACGGCGCGCACGAGGCCCTCATAGGTGATGGTAATCTTCCAGAAGGACACGAGCTCGCGCCCGGGCGTAAAGAAGATATTGAGCACGGCCGTGAGCGCGATGATGATCCACAGCGGCTTGAGCCCGCGGAGGATGACTTTCAGTGGGATGCGCGAGAGCGCGATGCACACGCCCGTGACGATGAGCATGACGGCGTAGGACACGTAGCTTTCGGCCGTGAACAGCGCCGCGATATAGACGATGGTCAGCAGGAGCTTGCAGCGCGGGTCGAGCCGGTGCACGATGCTGCTGCCGGGGAAAAACTGGCCGAGGGTGACGTCTTTCAGCATACGCCCGCCTCCTTCCCGACGGCGAGCAGCGCGTCCGTAAGCTGCTCGAGCGTATAGATCGACGGCGGGAGCGCAACGCCCCGGTCGCGCAGCGCCTGCGCGATGCGCGCACTCTGCGGCACGTCAAGGCCAATGTCCAGCAGCTCCTGCGTGTGGGCAAAGACCTCCGCCGGCGCGCCGTCAAAGGCGACGTGCCCGGCGTGAAAAACGATGAGCCGGTCGGCGATGCGCGCGGCATCGTCCATGCTGTGCGTGACGAGCAGGACGGCCGAGCCGGTCTTGCGCCGGTAGGCGGCGATGTTTTCGAGCACGCCGCGGCAGCCCGCGGGGTCAAGGCCGGCCGTGGGCTCATCGAGGATGAGCACCTGGGGGCGCATGGCGATCACGCCGGCGATGGCGATGCGGCGCTTCTGCCCGCCGGAGAGCTCGAGCGGCGAGCGCTCGAAGAGCGACTCGTCCACACCGGCAAAGCGTGCGGCCTCGCGCACGCGCTCATCGACCTCCTCCGTGGAGAGCTTGGCATTTTTCGGGCCGAAGGCAATGTCCTGATACACCGTCTCCTCAAAGAGCTGGTGCTCGGGATACTGAAAGACCAGCCCGACCTGAAAGCGCACGTCGCGCGTGGCGGCCTTGCTGCGGTGAATGTCCTCCCCGTCGAAGAGCACGGTGCCGGACGAGGGCGCGAGCAGACCGTTGAGGTGCTGAATGAACGTGCTCTTGCCGGAGCCCGTGTGGCCGATGATGCCCACGAACTGCCCGGCGGGGATGGCGAGATCAATGTCGTCGATGGCGACTTTTTCAAAAGGCGTTCCGGCGCTGTAGACGTGCCGGAGATGATCCGCCCGGATGATTGGCGTCATAATTTCGTTTCCTTTATCTATCGGTGGTTACGGTTTCAGAGCGGCAGCGACGGCGTCCGCACAGTCGGACACCGTGAGCGCGTCGATCGGCACGTCCATGCCGTGCGCGCGCAGCGCGTGCAGCAGCCGGACGGTGACGGGCGCGGTCAGGCCCTCCCGTTTCAGCAGATCGACCTGCGAGAAGACCTGCTTCGGCGCACCGTCGGCAACGACGGCGCCGTTCGAGAGCACGATGACGCGGTCCGCGCCGACGCACTCTTCCATATGGTGCGTGATGAGCACGACCGTGATGCCCTGCTCGCGGCAGAGCTTCGTGGCCGTGTCGATGACCTCGCGCCGGCCGGCCGGATCGAGCATGGCCGTCGGCTCGTCGAGCACGATGCACTTGGGCTGCATGGCGATGACGCCCGCGATGGCCACGCGCTGCTTTTGCCCGCCGGAGAGCAGGTGCGGCGCGTGCAGGCGAAAATCATACATGCCGACCTGCTTGAGCGCGGCATCCACCCGCGCGCGTATTTCCTGCGGCGGGACGCCGAGGTTCTCGGGCGCGAAGGCCACGTCGTCCTCGACGACGTTGGCGACGATCTGGTTATCGGGGTTCTGAAAGACCATGCCCACCGTGGCGCGCACGGACAGGAGATTGTTCTCGTCGGACGTGTCCATGCCGTCGACGTACACCTTGCCGCCGGTCGGCAGCAGGATGGCGTTGAAGTGCTTGGCGAGCGTGCTCTTGCCGGAGCCGTTGTGCCCCAGCACGGCCACGAACGAGCCGCGCGCGATCTCGAGCGAGAGGTCACCGAGCGTGGGCCGCTCCTCGCCGGGGTAGGTAAAGGTCAGATGTTCGGTTCGTAAGATCGGTTCCATGGTGTTCCTTTCCGCTCAGCGCTCCCAGCGGCAGGCCGCCCCGCACGGCAGCACGAGACCGGACGCCGCGACCGGCAGGCCCAGCTCCTGCGATTCACTGCGGCCGCCGAAGCGCCGGGTGAAAATGCTCTCCGAGAGATACGTGAGCACCGACGGGCTCAGACCCGTGGTGTAGGAATTGATGATGACAAAGAGCGGATCGTCCGACAGCACGCCGGACACCAGCTCCACAAACGGCCAGAGGTTCGTCTCGAGCTTCCAGACCTCGCCGCCCGGGCCGCGGCCGTAGCTCGGCGGGTCCATGATGACGGCGTCATAGCGGTGGCCGCGGCGGATCTCCCGCTCGACGAACTTGCCGCAGTCGTCCACGATCCAGCGGATGGGCCGGTCGGCCACGCCGGAGGCGGCGGCGTTTTCCTTGCCCCAGGCGACCATGCCCTTGGCGGCGTCCACGTGGCACACGCTCGCCCCGGCGGACGCGCACGCGACCGTGGCCGCGCCCGTGTAGCCGAAGAGGTTGAGCACCGAGACCGGGCGGCCGGCCGCGCGGATCTTCGCCATGGCGTAGTCCCAGTTGGCGGCCTGCTCGGGGAAGATGCCCGTGTGCTTGAAGTTCATGGGCTTGACGCGGAACGTCAGGTCCCGGTAGCGGATGTCCCAGCTCGGCGGGAGGGTGCGCTTGTCCCAGCTGCCGCCGCCGGTGTGGCTGCGGCTGTAGCGCCCGTCGGCCGTGCGCCAGCGGGGGTCGGTGCGCGGCGTGTCCCAGATGGCCTGGGGGTCCGGGCGCACGAGGGTATATTTGCCCCAGCGCTCGAGCTTTTCACCGCGTGAACAGTCGAGCACCGCAAAGTCCTGCCAAGAATCCGAAATCCACATAGCTGCTCCTCTTGTCCGGCGGAGAGAACCGTGCAGTTCCAGTGTGCGCCGGAATGGTGATACTTAGACAGTGTATTATATCATCAAGTGCCGCAATGGTCAATGTGTCCTTCGAGTTTGTCGAAAAGAATTTGCAAAACCCACTTAACCACACGAAAAACGCAATGCAAAAAGTAAATTGCTTTACTTTGCGCTGTTTTTCTTACATAATAGTAGGCAAGAAGCAAGGTCGTAGTAAATTCTTTTCAGAGAGGGAGTTGGTACTGACCATGAGCATAGGAAATCAAATATCAGCAATTCGTAATGAGCAGCAATTAACGCAAGAACAGTTTGGTGAGTTATTCCATGTTACAAGACAGACGGTTTCGAATTGGGAAAATGAAAAGAGTTATCCGGATTTACAGATTCTCATAGCAATGAGCAATCAATTTGATGTATCGCTTGATACATTACTGAAGGGGGATTCCAAAATGGTAAAAGCTATTGACAAGGAGCGCGTATTGGGAAAAATAAAGCATGAGAAATCACTCGTAGACTTCTTTACGGGTGCTGGTACAGGACTTGTTGCCTCTTGCTTTCTCTCGTCAGCGTCAACAATTAGGACTGTAGTAATGATTGTTGGCTTTGTCATGATAGGCATTGGTTGGTATAAAAGGGCTAAATCCGATAAAGAAGTGTTTAAGTATATGGAGGAGCGCGGACAGGAGTGACTTTATATGAGCATTTCTCTACTGTGCCATTAAAAAGATGCCCCTGTGAGGATTGACCTCACAGGGGCTTTCTTATTTTCTCAGGCGCTGAGAGTGCCGTTTCGTAGTGCCTCCACCAGCGGCAGCACTTGCCATTTGGGGATGGTGTACTCGTTGCCATCCAGCAGCAACAGCCAGTATACCTGCCGCTCCAGTAGCAGGGTCTTGTCCGCGTTCCATCGCTTGATGCCGACCTCGTAGACGCCATCTCCCGGCAGCTCCACATCGAACCGTCGGCCTTTCGGTGTCTTTGGCGGCCACTGGTATTGCAGGAACTTGCGGGCAAAGCGGTACTTGGGGTCTGGACCCATGATGCGGGACACATAGGGATACGCCCGCGTGTTGGGGATATGCGGCACGAATATGGAGTAGCCCCAGTACCAAATGTCATCGTCGTCCTCACACAGAGGAGCATTATTTCTGTGGCTCGTGTCCATCGGAGTTGCCCTCTGCCACCTACGACTCAAACCCCGGCGGCGTCAGCTTCCGAAGGATTTCCGCCGCTTCCTCGGCGGTGTAGTGATTGTAGAGGCCTGCTGACGGATTACTCTTTTCCTCATAGAGTATGTTTGCGATTTCAAGGTTTTCCTCGTCACCCATGTTACGAGCCTTGTTTCGCAAGCGTCCCAGTTCACGAAGCTCTACTTCTTCAACAGAGAGCTCACCAGAAAGGATTGCCTTTTGCCTGTCGCTGTAAAACGGCGCGAAGGGTGCCACATAGTCTGGACTATCCTTATTCGTGTAAAGGAAATGCGGCGTACCTTTTTTCATAAAAACACCTCCTGTCATAGAAAATTCTACAACAGGAGGTGCGTGCTTTGTAGCACATAACTTTGAAAATGCAGTCTTTCTTTTTTTGATGCTGAAAGCACAATCATTCACTTATGGAACGACCACGCTTCCTTCCCTCAATCCCACATCAAATCTTAGATATCCGGGCCGTCCGGAGGGCCGGAATTGTAAACAAATGATAAAGAATCGC
>ERZ772875.1744-NODE-1744-length-18452-cov-9.933794_pt1 | contig 18452 bp, 20 predicted proteins | sample MGYA00580585_ERZ772875 | MGnify/ENA primary metagenome ERZ772875 (study PRJEB29015, sample SAMEA2737736) | human gut metagenome | biome: human gut; feature: human-associated habitat; material: faeces | place: China | collected 2012 ... | reverse complement strand
TCCTCCAAAACCAAAGAAGCTGACTTGTGAATCAAAGCCAGCTTGTAGAGTTCGACGTTGTGCGGAATGAATCCGAACAGATCGTCGACAATTCTGTAATATGCCCGGTCACGCCCGAAATTCCGTCGGATAGGACGCAGTAAAAAGTCAATCACGGCGCGGACGTTACAGGGATCAGAGTTTGCGGAAAATAACCGTCGAGTTGTGACCGCCGAATCCGAACGTATTGCTCAACGCACACTTCACGTCGCGCTTCTGCGCCACGTTAAGCGTCAGATTCAGTTTTTCGTCGATCTCGGGATCGCGGTTTTCGCAGTTGATCGTGGGGGGAACCACGCCGTGCGTCAGCGCGAAAATGCACGCCAGAGCCTCCACGGCGCCGGCAGCGCCCAGCAGGTGTCCCGTCATTGATTTGGTCGAGGAGATGTTGACGTTGTAAACATGGTCGCCCAGAACGCCTGCCACGGCCTTCAGCTCGGGAATGTCGCCCGCGGGGGTCGAAGTTCCGTGCACGTTCACATAGTCGATATCCTCGGGAGCGATGCCCGCGTCCTTGATGGCGTCGCGCATCGCCTTCATGGCGCCCTTGCCCTCGGGATGGGGAGCCGTGAAGTGGTAAGCGTCGGCCGAAGCGCCTCCGCCTACGACCTCGCAATAGATCTTCGCGCCGCGCGCCTTGGCATGCTCGTACTCCTCCAGGATCAGCGCACCGGCGCCCTCGCCGATCACGAAGCCGTCGCGGTCCTTATCGAAGGGGCGCGAAGCGTGCTGCGGATCGTCGTTGCGCGTCGAAAGCGCCTGCATGGAGTTGAATCCGCCGACCGAAGGCTCGTTGACCGCAGCCTCCGAACCGCCGGCCACCATGACGTCGGCCTTGCCGTAACGGATGGCGTCGAAGGCGGCCGTGATGCCGTGGTTCGACGAAGCGCACGCCGACACCGTACAGTAGTTCGGACCCATGAAGCCGTACTTCATGGAGATGAAACCGGCTGCGATATCGGAAATCATGCGGGGAATAAAAAACGGGCTAAACCGCGGGGTTCCATCCCCGGCGGCCCAGCCCAGACACTCATCGAAGAAAGATTTGATTCCTCCGATGCCCGAACTCCAGATAACGCCCACCTGCTCCTTGTCGACCTTCTCGAGATCGAGGGCAGAATCCTCCACGGCCTGCGTGGCCGCGATCAGAGCATACTGTGTAAAGAGGTCGTACTTACGCACCTCCTTACGGTCGAAATACTGGGTCGGATCGTAATTCTTTACTTCACAAGCGAACTTGGTCTTAAATTTTTCGGCATCGAAATGAGTAATGGGTGCGGCACCGCTGACTCCCTTCTCCAGATTCGAAAAATACTCCTCTATACTATTACCGAGCGGGTTTATCGTACCGATGCCCGTAACAACTACTCTTCTTCCTGTCATAAATTTAAGGCTTTATCAGCCGTGAAACGTTGTTTAAGGGAAATTATTTCTTGTGTTCCTCGATATACGAGATCGCGTCGCCGACGGTAGCGATCTTTTCAGCGTCCTCATCCGGGATCTGGATATCGAAAGCCTTCTCGAACTCCATGATCAGCTCTACAGTGTCGAGCGAGTCTGCGCCCAGGTGGTTGGTGAAGCTTGCTTCGGGGACTACCTCCGACTCCTTGACACCCAGTTTGTCGACGATGATCTCGACAACTTTTGATTGAACTTCTGACATAATTTTAATTTTTTAGTTAAACAATTATTTGGAAATAGTTCTTTTACATTTCCAGAGCAATTTTGCGCAAAAGTAACACTTTTTTTATTACTTTTGACAAAACGGCCTGTTTTTTTATTCACAACTTTTTCGACATTTAGCACAAAAATTTAATTAATACATTCAAAACCACAACCTTATGAAATTGCTTCTGATCTCGAATTCGACCAATGCCGGCGAGGAATACCTGCGCTATCCGCTGCCAGAGATAGGGCGCTTTCTCGACGGGGTGCGCGAAATCGTCTTCGTTCCCTACGCGGCCGTCACGTTCTCCTACGCCGATTACGAAAAAAAGGTGCAGACGCGTTTCGCCGAACTGGGCATCCGCGTGCGTTCGGTCCACCGGGCCAAGGACCCCGCCGCCCTCGTCCGCGGGGCCGAAGCGATCTGCGTCGGGGGCGGCAACACGTTCGCCCTGGCCAAAAAGATGCAGCAGCAGGGGCTTATGACGGCCATCCTCCGCAAAATCAAGGCCGGAACGCCCTACGTGGGCTGGTCGGCAGGCAGCAACGTCTGCTGCCCGACGATCTCGACAACAAACGACATGCCCATCGTGGAACCGGAGTCGTTCAAAGCCATCGGAGCGGTCAAATTCCAGATCAACCCCCACTACCTCGACGCCAACCCCGCGGGGCACGCCGGGGAGACCCGCGAACAGCGCATCCTGGAGTATATCGAGGCCAATCCGCGCCGTTGGGTGGCCGGACTGCGCGAAGGCTGCATGCTGCGCTGCGAGGACGGGAAACTGGAGCTGATCGGCCGACGCCCGATGCGGATGTTCCGCAAAGGAGTCGAAACCTTCGAGGTCGAACCGGGCGGCGACCTGTCTTTTTTATTATAAATAGGTATATCGTTTTATGAAAGTACTGATTGCGGGTCTGGGCCTTATCGGAGGCTCGTTCGCCCTGGCCCTTCGCGACCACGGCATCGCAGAGGAGATACTCGGGGTCGAAAGCTCCGAAGAACACGCTGCCGAGGCGTTGCAGCTGGGCCTTGCGGACCGGATCGTGAGTTTCGAGGAGGGTGTTCCGGAAGCCGATCTCGTGGTGCTGGCCACCCCCGTCGACACCATCCCGCTGATGGCTGTCAAGGCGCTCAACCGCGCGGGCGGCAGGCAGGTGGTGATGGACATGGGTTCGATCAAGGGCGAGTTGTGCGAGGTGATCTCGATGCACGCCCGCCGCGGACGCTTCGTCGCCGCGCACCCGATGTGGGGTACGGAGTACAGCGGTCCGAAAGCCGCCCAGCGGGGCGCGTTCACGGGCCGCAGCGTCGTGCTGTGCGACACGGTGCGGAGCGACAAGGACGCCCTGGCCACGGTCGAAGGCATCTTCCGCACGCTGGGCAGTCCGGCCGTCTACATGGACCCCGAAGAGCACGACCTGCACGCGGCCTATGTCTCGCACATCTCGCACGTCACCTCGTTCGCGCTGGCGCTCACGGTGCTCGAAAAGGAGCGCGAGGAGCGTCACATCTTCGACCTGGCGGGCGGCGGTTTCGAGAGCACGGTGCGCCTGGCCAAGAGTTCGGCGGCAACGTGGGTCCCGATCCTGCTGCGCAACAAATACAACGTGCTGGACGTGCTGCGCGAACACATACACCAGTTGCAGATCATGCGCCGGATGCTCGAACGCGACGACGCCGAGGGGCTGAAAAACGCCATGGAGCGCGCCAACACCATCCAACGCATCATCCACTGATGACCGCGGCAGCCGAAACGGGCCGGGCCGGCGAACGCGCCGCGACGGAATACCTCCGACGTGCGGGGTACGAAATCTGCGCGCTCAACTGGCGGCAGGGCCGTTACGAGCTGGACATCGTGGCCTGCCGGGAAGGCGTGCTGCATTTCGTGGAGGTCAAGACCCGGCGCTCCGGGTCGCTCACGCCTCCCGAGGCAGCCGCCACGCAGCGCAAGTTCCGGGCCTTGTCGCGCGCCGCCGCCTGCTACCTGCGCACCGTGGGCTGGGAGGGCGAAGTGCAGTTCGATCTGGCGGCCGCCGAAGCCGCCGCCGACGGGAGCGTCCGCGTCGAACTGATCGAAAACGCGCTGGAATACAATTGGTAATTTTGCAGTTCCGACAAATTGTACTATCTTTGCCGGACTGAAAAAGAACAGCCTGACGTCGGGTCACCGGGCGCAGGCGTTAGAAACTGAAAACTCAACACCGTAAATACCGATGTGGTTCTATAATTTCGGTCTGATTCTCTACGTTTGGGCCATCCGTCTCGTGGCGCCGCGCCATCCGAAGGCCCGCCTTTGGATCGAAGGCCGCAAAGACCTCTTCCGCCGCATGCGGGAGGCAATCGCCCCCACGGACAGGATCATCTGGATACACGTCGCGTCGCTCGGAGAGTTCGAACAGGGCCGCCCCATCATCGAACAGCTTCGCAAGACGCACCCCGAATACAAGATTCTCCTGACCTTCTTCTCGCCTTCGGGCTACGAAATCCGCAAGAACTACAAGGGCGTCGACTACATCTTCTACCTCCCGATCGACACGCCGGGCAACGCCCGCCGCTTCCTCGACGCCGCGCACCCCGAAATCGCCATCTTCGTCAAATACGAGTACTGGCTCAACCTGCTCCGCGAACTGCGCCGCCGGAAGATCCGCACCTACGTCGTGTCGGCCATCTTCCGCCGCAATTCGGTCTTTTTCCGCCCCTACGGCGGCATGTGGCGACAGGCGCTGGAGTCGTTCGACGTGATGTTCGTGCAGAACGAGGAGTCGAAAAAACTGCTGGCGACGCTGGGCTTCGACAACGTGCTGGTGGCCGGGGACACGCGCTTCGACCGCGTGGCGGAGATCGCCCGCGCGGCCAGACGCATCGACGTCATCGACCGCTTCAAGGGCGACAACCGCCTGTTCGTGGCCGGATCGACATGGGAGCCGGATGAAGAGCTGCTGATCCGGCTGATAAACGACAATCCCGACGTGAAATTCGTCGTCGCACCCCACGAAATGGACGAGTCGCGTATCGCACGGCTGATGGCCGAAACCAAAGGCGGCGCGCTGCGCTACACGCAATGCACGCCCCGCACGACCTACGGTTCGCGGCAGCTGCTGATCCTCGACACGGTGGGGATTCTCGCCTCGGTCTACGGCTACGCCACCTGGAGCTATATCGGCGGCGGCTTCGGCGTCGGCATTCACAACACGCTCGAAGCCGCGACGTTCGGACTTCCGGTGGCCTTCGGTCCCAACTACGAAAAATTCAAGGAGGCCCGCGATCTGGTGACGCTCGGCGCCGCCCGGTCGGTGACCGACTACGAGCAGTTGCGCACGTGGTTCGTGCCCCTGCGCGACAACGAGGAGTTCCTGCAGAAAACCAGCCGCATCGCCAAGGATTACACCACCCGCCACCAGGGAGCCACAGGCATCATCGTCAAAACGATTTTCCACTAAATAGCCGGCAGGCCCTCGCGTTCCGAACCGGACCGGAGGCATTTCCGCCCCCTTCCCGCCGTCGTTACAACAGCGGTCGGAGGCTGCGCGCGAACAACGGACCGCCACGGCAGTCGCATCACACGGTCGCCGCCAAAGCGGCGGACAGCCCCGTAAACCGGGCATCCCGGCTTTCCGGAAAGCCCTTCATGCCGCAAGCGGCAAATATGCGGGAGAACCTCCGCCTGTTCCCAAATTCAAGTGAGGAGATTCGCGCACCGAAAAAACGGGGCGGATGGAACGTACGTCACGCACAGTCCATCCGCCCCGTTTAACAGTTTGTGCGGAAAGCCGCTTACAAACCGGGAACGTCAACGCCCGAACAGCAGGGCCGCATCCTTCGGACGCCTGTACCAGTCCTTTTCACGGGAACCGCCCGAAGCGCTTTTGAGGAACCAGTAGCAGTCGTCGATGCTCTGCATCTCCTGCGGCCATTCGAACTTCCACGAGGCGTCGTCGGGGTCCGAAACCGGAATGTCCAGCACGCTGGGATACTCCGCCGTATTGAAGCTCGACGGATAGATATAATACTCCGATTCGTTTTTCAGCCAGGGGACCACGTCGCCGTAAAGCGTTTGCACGACAGGCTCGCCGACGGGCTCGAAAGCCTGCGCCGCATAGACGTTCCGATAGCCCTTCAGGCCGGAAAGGAACGGCTGGAAACCCTTCGAATCCCGGAATCCGAAACTGTTGGACATATGCGATCCGGTCGCCATCAGCTGCACGGTGATCTGCTTGGCCCGGTTTTTCGACTGGTAGTAATCCCTGATCTCATATTGAACCACCGCATCGTTGAAGTCGAAATCGCCGCGGTACGGATAATTGTCCTCGAACAGGTAAAGCCCGACGGAGGTCTTGCAGGCGATCTCCTCGGGGTCCTTGTTGCCGCTGTTGCCGATCTCGACCTCCTCGCCGGGGGCGATGGTCCTCGGGTTGCTCTCGATCATGCAGAGAATGTCGTTGTAGTCGCCGTCGTATTTCGCGCTCTCGGTCACCACGCGGTTCTCCATGCCGAGGATGTTGCCCTGAAAATCACCCTCCGTGACGTGGCAGATATAACCGTTGGCCAGATGCCGGTCGACGATCCGGAACGTCTTCTTGTCGTCCTGGTACGTCAGCGTATAATCCTGCACGCGCTCGTTGAGCCGGAGCGTGGTGAAACGGAATCCGCCGTTGCTCACCGTGCTGTTGCCGATGTAAACGAATCCGAGGTTCAACCCCTTGGGGAATACGCCCAGTTTGTAACGCTTGTAGGAGGCGATATTCGACGAGAACTCCTCCCGGGTGTAGAAAACCCAGCTGCGCTGCGCCCGGACCTCGGAATAGGGAATCGCGACCACTTCGCCGTCCTTCACCCCGTAAAAGGTGCAGTCGCCGAGCGTCAGCCCATCCTGTTTCGAAGAGGGATAGGTGTAGAACCAGAGTTTGCCGAAAAGCTGGCTCTGGCGGCAGCCGCCGTCGCCGAGAAACGTGAGCCAGATCTCCGCCTCGTCGAAATCGCCCGAACTCGGCGTCCGGTCGATCACCAGGTCGGTGCACTTGAAAAGGTCGTCGCCCCGGACGTTATTGGTCTTTTCGGGAAAATAGATGCTGTTGACGGCCGTCATAACCCGGGCGCTGACCGGATTCACATCGGCGGCGCGGGTCTGCGGGCCGGGCCGGGCAGCGGCCGAGATCGACAGGTTCCCCACCTCGTAACTTTTCATCTCGCCCTGCGCCACGACATACAGCCTTTCAACGTCCTTCGGCACGTCGAGCGTGGTCGAAACAGGCGTAAAACCCGTCAATGCAGGCTGTTTCACAAGCGACTCCCCGTCGTAGGGATTCCCGAAATAGACCGCATAATACTCGCCGGCAACCTCGGAAGCGATATTCACCGCCACGGTCGTCCGGTTGTCGAATCCCCTGGCATACTTTTCATAAAATTCGGTATTGTCGACATCCTTGTCGATACACGACGCGGCCGACAATGCCGCGAGCACGAATGCCAGTCTGGAAATGTACATGGTTCAAACGTTTGATCGCTTAAAGATATACATTTCCGCCCAAAAACCAAATCAATTCGTCATCTTTTTCAGTTTTCCGCTCCGTACAACGCTTCACAGTATCTCTTCAGCTCTTTCCACGGATAGTAAGGGCCTCCGGCGAGGGGCAGATTGGCGTCGCGCTCATTATGCAGTACGCGGACGCGCACGTCCCCCGTTTCGGGATTGCGGAAGAAGATGAACTGGACGTTGGTTCCCATCGGCGTCACCGTATGGGCGTTCCACGCCGCAGCTACATCGTCGAGCGACTCCACGCGGGCATAGGCTCCCTCGGCGCGCAGCAGGGCCAGCAGCGGAACCACATAGGTGTCGTGACCGAAACGCAGCGAGGCCGAAAGGTCCGATTCCCCCGCAACGACGCGGTCGGCCGTCTCGACGATATTGCGCAGCAGCGGCCTGGCATCGGCGACGAGCGGATCGCCGAAGCGGGCCGAAGGTCCCATGATCAGGTAACGGCGGACGTTCTCGCACTCCCAGAGCGCATAGAGTTCCTCTCTGGTGAAGATTTCATAGAACGGCTCGATGCCCAGATGGCTGACGTCCTGCGTGATGGCGGCCAGCATGAAAAGATCCTCCATCAGATCCAGCGGCTCGTCGATGCACCCGGGGTCGGTGACGAGCGACTTCACGAACCGGTCGGGGTTCACACGCACGCGGGTCAGGCTGTCCGCGACCGCCGAAGCGGCCCCGCGGCTCGCCTTGAGCGAAGGTCCGTTGGCCAGATAACAAAGATCGCGGGCGCTCGCATCGCGCGTGGCGCGGATCGCGGGATTCAGCTCCTTGAGACGTTCGTTGAAAGCCGCCATGCTCAAGATACAGCGCGGAACCTGCGTCGAGCGGCTCTCGATACGGCACACGCGGCCCCCGTCGGTCGAGAAAACCCCGGGATAGGCGGCGAACATCCGCTCGGCGATGCCGCGGTGTTCCTGTACGCCGCGGGGCGAAAGGTCGCCGTAGCGTTTGCAGGCATCGGCGGCCAGCGTCTCGACCTTGGCCAGCACCTCGCGGCCCTTGGGGGTCAACGCCCCGGCCTTGTCGGCTTTGCGCAGCGCGGCGAGCGGCTCGGCATAAGCCTCCTCTTTCGAGTGGTAGCGGCTTCCGTGACGGCCGTAGTGGCTGATGTAGAACGGCTCGTAGCCGTCGGGAACCGGAGCGGCAGGACCGGGCAGGTACTCGTAGGAGTGGTAGATGCTCGCGGTGAGTTCGGGACGGGAGGCCAGTTGGGCAGGGGTGGGCTGCGCAGCGGCGCAGGTCGCGGCCAGCAGCAGCAGGGCCAGCAGACGGGTTTTCAGTGTAAGATATTTCATAGTCAGCATTTATTGGTCATAATCCGGAGTACGAGGCTGTCGGTCTCGTTCATGCCGTCGCGGCCGATGGCGGTGAGGTTGCGGATACATTTGTCCACATCTTCCTCGATGATGCCCTCGACCGGGGTGACGCAATGGCCGTCCATGGCCATCATGGCCGACAGCACGGCCGTCGAGACGCCGCTCGTGAGCTTCATCGCACAACTGGGCTTGGCTCCGTCGCAGATCATGCCCGTCAGGTTGGCGATCATGTTCTTCACGGCCGCGGCCGCCTGGCCGTAGCCGCCGCCCATCAGGTAGGTGATGCCGCAGCTCGATCCCGTGGCCGCCACCACGCAGCCGCACAGCGCCGACAGACGTCCCAGGCTCTGCTTGATGTAGATGACCGTGAGGTGGCTCAACGTCAGCGCCCGGATCATCTGCTCCTCCGAGGCGTGCGTCTCCTCGGCGTAGACCACCACGGGCAGCGTCGCGGCGATGCCCTGGTTGCCGCTTCCCGAGTTGCTCATCACGGGGATCATCGCCCCGGCCATGCGGGCGTCGCAGGCGGCGGAGGTGTAGGAGAGTATCCGCGTGAAGATGCTGTCGCCCATCACCTTCCGCTCGCGGTCGCAGCACAGCGTGCGGCCCACGCAGTGACCGAACTCGCCCGCGAAGGAGCGTTCGGCGGCGGCCTTGTTCAGGCGGCTGGTTTCGAGGATGAAGCGCAGTTCGTCCAGCGGCGAGGTCATGGCGAAATCCCATACGCGCGCGAGGGTCAGGGGCACGTCCTCCTCCTCCCCGCCGCCCGCCGCCGGGGTCCGCCTGTCGAGCAGCGTCTCGCCGTCGCGGCTGACGAAGACGAAGGAGGTATGTCCCCCGGCGATGACCGCCACGGCCCTGTGGCCGGCGGCTTCGGCCTCCGCCTCGATATAGAGTTTTTCATCGACGTCCTTTTTCAGGCAGATCGCGATGCGCCGCCCGTCGATCATGCGGCGACCGCGTTCGACGGCTTCGGGCGTCACGTCGCGCAGCACCTCCAGCTGATATTCCGAACGCCCCACCAGCGCCCCGAGGGCTACGGCGATCGGCAGTCCGATCATCCCCGTACCGGGGATTCCGACACCCATGGCGTTCTTGAGGATATTGGCGCTCAGGCGCACCGTGATTTTTTCGGGTTCCCCGCCCAGCGTTTCGGCGGCACGGGCCGTGCACAATGCCACGGCGATCGGTTCGGTGCACCCGATGGCGGGGACCACCTCCCGGTTGATGAGGTCTATGATTTGGTTGCGTTCGGCTTGAGATAGCATGATCGGCAAATTTCTTGAATCGCAAATATAACAAAAAAACACTATTTTTGCCCTATCCGAAAGCATTACAATGATGGAAAATCCGAAAAACCGCAAATGGAAAGTCCTCACGAGCGAATATCTCGCCCGCAAACCGTGGTTCACCGTGCGCCACGAAAGCCTCGAACTGCCCGACGGACGCCGCATTCCGGATTACTATGTGTTCGAATATCCCGACTGGATCAACGTCACGGCCGTCACCCGCGACGGACGGTTCGTGCTGATCGACCAGTACCGCCACGGGCTGGGCGAAACCTCGTATGAAATTCCGGCCGGCGTCACCGAGCCGTCGGACGCCTCGCCGCTCGAAGCCGCGCAGCGCGAACTGATGGAAGAGACGGGCTACGGCGGCGGCCAGTGGCGTCTGCTGACGACCCTCTCGGCCAACCCCGCCACACAGAACAACCTCACCTACTGCTACCTCGCCACGGGCGTCGAACCGCTCGGCGAACAGCGTCTCGACCCGACGGAGGACCTGCGCGTGCACCTCTTGACGCGCGAAGAGGTGCTGAAACTGCTCCGCACCGACCGCATCCGGCAGGCCCTGATGGCCGCGCCGCTGTGGCGTTATTTCGGAGAAGGCAACGAGTAGCCGCCAGCCCCGGATTCGGGCGTCGGGCCGCACCCGACGCATCGGATAGCCGGCCTTCAGGCGGTCGACGTCCGAAGCGCGGAGACAAGTCCCGGCCGGTCCATCGGCGACACGAAAAAGGGCGGCCCTTTCGCAGGGTCGCCCTTCCCGCCGGCCGGAAGGCCTATTTGCCGACGGTCTGCGCCAACGCCACGAACCAGCGCGCCGGCTCCAGCCCGAGGGCCGCCAGCAGTTCCGCCTCGGGAACGCTGCCGCGCGTGATCGAGCGCAGGCCGTGCCCCGCCGTGTAGAGGTTGACATTCTCGGCATAGCCCGCGGCATCCTGCCCGCAGAGGTAGCGGACATGCTCCGCCGGGATATTCCGGCCCTCGTATACCGTCCGGTCCGCCAGATAAACCAGATTCAGCGGCGCGGCGAAGACGAAGTCCTGCATCCCGGTCAGTTTGCGGCGGTCGCCCTCCAGCACGCGCACCAGCTTATGCGCCCGGGCGTCGTAGCGATAGACGCCCTCGGCGAAAAACGCATAGACACGCACCGGATAGAGCGCCAGCGCCGAAGGAGCCGTCAGGCGGTCCGTGCCGGGGCGGTTGATGCCGGCGGCGGCCCACACCACGCCCGAAAGCTCTTCGAGCGTCAGCGGCGCGGCCGCATATTCGCGCCACGAGCGGCGGTTGGCCAGCGCCTCGTTCACACTCGTCCCACCCACGGTGTCGGGGGCCGCGAGAACGATCTCCGGGCCGTGTTTCACTTCGGTTTTCGTCGCCGCGGCCTTTCGGGCCGACGGACTTCCGCAGCATGCCGCCATCAGCAGCGCCGCACAGGCAATCAGTTTCGTTTTCATCTTTCCCAAAATTTAGTTGTATCGCAGCGAATATAGAAAAAAATTCCGGTCCGCACCCGTTTTTCCGGCACGAACTCACTTCCGGACATTCAGTCGAAATCCGCCTCTGCGACCGAACCGAGCACGGCAGCGATCTCCTCGCCGTAGCGTTCGGCTCTGCGGGAACCGAATCCCGCGATCGAAAGCAGGTCGGCAGGCGAGGCGGCTCCGCTCCGGGCCATGTTGAGCAGGTCGCGGTTCGAGGCGATGACAAAGGGCTTGCAGCCCATTTCGGCCGCACGCCGGTCGCGCCACACGCGGAGCGCCTCGAAGCGTTCGCACTCCCCGGGCGTGAGTTCCGCCCCCGCGGGGAGGTGCCTGCCGGCCAGCGCGGCGCGCATCGCGGGTTCGTCGGCGGTCTCCTCGTTGAAAATGACAAGCAGCATCCACGCACTGCGGCTGCGCAGGCATCCGCAGTGCAGACGCGGCACGCGGACGGCCGAAAGGAATTCGTTCACCGTCCGCTCGTCGTGTTCCCGGAAAGCCGGGTCGACGCGGATTTCAAAAGTTTTGATCCTCATAATCTGTCGTTTAAAGTTGCGGGGCAAATATAAGCCAAAGAGCCGTAATCTGCAACAAAAGGTCCGAGGCACGGGATTTTTGATTATCTTTGCCCGTAAGTCAACACCCAACGCCATGAAACCGGAAACCGTCTGCACCGTCGTCTTCTCGCCGACGGGCACTTCGAAAAAAATCGCCGAGACCGTAGCCCGGAGCATCGCCTCCGACGCCGGGACCGAAGCCGCCGCCCTGAAAACCATCGACCTGACGCACGCCGCGGCACACTCCGCCGCACTGTCGGCCGGCGCCGTGGCGGTTATCGCCGCCCCCGTCTACGGGGGACATGTGGCCCCGACGGCCGCAAAAAGACTGGAAACGCTCCGCGGCTCGGGAACGCCCGCCGTGGTGATCGCGGTCTACGGCAACCGGGCCTTCGAAAAGGCCGCCGCGGAGCTGGCCGCGCTCGCCGCCCGGCAGGGATTCGTCCCCGTGGCCGCAGCAGCATTCGTCGGCGAGCACTCGTACAGCACCCCCGAAACCCCCGTCGCCGCAGGACGCCCCGACGCGCAGGACCTCGCCCGGGCCGCGGAGTTCGGCGCCGCGGTGCGCAAAAAACTCGCGGCGGGAACGCCTGCCCCGGTCGACGCCGCAAAACTGAAGGACGTGCACACGCCGCTCGTGCCGATGCTGCGCTTCATCCGTTTCGTCGTGGGCTACCGCCGCCGGCAGAAGAAAAACCCGGTCGTCTACCTGCCCGCATGCGATGCCGACCGCTGCACCCATTGCGGCCGCTGCGCCGCGATCTGCCCGACGCAGGCCATCGCGCGGGGCGACGAGGCGCACACCGACCCTGCGCGCTGTATCCGCTGCTGCGCCTGCGTCAAGGGATGTCCGGTCGGAGCACGGAGTTTCCACACCCCCTTCGCCGCAGCCCTCGCACGCAGCTTCACCCGGCGCAAACAACCCGTAACGATTTTATAATCATGGTCGAGCGTCTCGCATCTCCGGCTGCGCACGAACTCGACGCACTTACCGATCTGTGGGAGAGGTCGGTACGCGCCACGCACGACTTTCTGGCTCCGGAGGACATCCCCTTTTTCCGCCGCATGGTGCGCCAGGAGGCGCTTCCGGCTGCGGAAATCTATGTCATAAGGGATTCCGGAAACGGATTCGCAGCCTTTGCGGGCATCGGAGCCGACCGGCTCGAAATGCTGTTTGTCGCGCCCTCCGCGCGCGGAAAAGGTCTGGGGCGCGAACTCGTGGAGCACGTCACGGTCCATTGCGGAGTGCGACGCGTGGATGTGAACGAACAAAACGCGCAGGCCGCGGGATTCTACGCACGGATGGGTTTCCGCATCGTCTCGCGCGACGCCCTGGACCCGTCGGGTCGTCCCTACCCCATTCTCCACCTCGAACGCTGACAAACGACGGGCGACCTCTCGGCCGCCCGTTCCGCCCGTTCCGCATACCCGCTGACCGCCAGCGGCCCGTCGCCCACTGCGGCCGTCGCAAAAAAAGGAGAACCCGTTCAACGGATTCTCCCTCCCCATTATAGAATGGCCGCAGGCTATCTGACCTCGATCTGGCGGGCCGCAACGGCGGCTTCCGTCTCTTTCTTCTTGGGAATCTCGATGGTCATCACCCCGTTCTCGACCTTGGCCGCGATCTTCTCGCGCACGACGTTGTCGGGCAGCAGCAGGCTCTGCTGGAATTTCGTGTAGGAAAACTCGCGGCGCAGATACGTGCCCTTCTTCTTGTCCTCCTCCTTCTGCTCGGCCTTTTTCTCCATCGTGACGATCAGCTCGTTATCCTCGTTGATATGCACCTTGAAATCCTCCTTGGTCATACCCGGGGCGGCGACTTCCACCTTGTATTCGTTCTCATCCTCGATGATGTTGACGGCCGGAGCCGTGGTGTTGTGGCGTTCGGCAAGCCAGTCGTTGCCCAGAAAATCGTTGAAAATGCTCGGCAGCCAGTTCTGATTACGTCTTACAGGTACCATAGTTTTGTCCTCCTTGGTTTTATTTGGTTTAACATTTCGTTTCATCTCCGCGCCTCTTATGAAGCGCTTTCGTATCCGATACGGTCAAATCCTATGCCAGTTCGGAGAAACTGAAAAAATGTCATAAATTGTCACAAACGCGGCACAAAATTGCCGAAAAGGCAGAAAAAATGTCCTGACAGTATGGCGTCTCAAATATTTTCCTATTTTTGCAACATGGACAACGAATTGATTTTCCGGCAGGCACAGTCCTGCGAAACGGACCGCATCATGCAGATCATCCGCCAGGCACAGGCCCGGATGCACGCGGCAGGCAGCCGCCAGTGGCAGGACGGCTATCCCGCCCCGGGACATATCTCGGCAGACATCGGCCGCAACCGCGGCTATGTATTGTGCAAACCCGGCGTGGAAGGCCCGCTTTCAGTGATCGCCTACGGCGCGGTGGTGTTCGACGGCGAACCGGCCTACGACGCCATCGACGGACAATGGCTCACCGACGAGCCGTACGTGCTGGTGCACCGCATAGCGGTCGCCGACGGGGAACGGGGCCGCGGCGTGGCGGCGGAATTCCTGCACCGTGTGGAGACACTCGCACAGGAACGCGGCGTCAAAGCCTTTCGCATCGACACCAACTTCGACAACCAGACCATGCTGCGGCTGCTCGAACGCACGGGATTCACCTATTGCGGGAAAGTCGTCTACCGGAGCGGCGAACGGCTGGCTTACGAAAAACGAATCTGAAAACACTCCGACACAAAAAACAGAACCCGAGGCTCCACTCCCCGGGTTCTTTCATTTCACTGTTCAGCGCGTCACTATCTTCTTGAAGAAATCCTCCAGAGGAACATTGTAATAATCGCACAAATCAGCCAGCGTCGTCAGTGAAATGCTATGCCTTCCGCTTTCGATCCGCCCGATGTTCAGGTCGGTGTCGAACCGGACATTTTCTTGAGTAAGGCCTCTCTCCCGGCGGACTGTTTTCAGCCGATCCACTACTTGTTTCACCAGAATCTCATTACGCCGCTGCCGTTTCATAATGCAAATTTCCGCAATTATGCACTCAATTTTTACTACACACTTGTAGCACAGCGACTAAAACGACACCTTCAAGCGTGTAGTTGCCGGAAGCACAACGAATACAAATCCATTCAAGCCACTTTTCGGCCTTTTTGAAATATGCAAAAATAAAAAAATTGTTGTATAAAGCAGCGAAAACAACCGGAACAGCGGCGAAAAAGCTGATGCCGGGGACCGTTCGTCACAGTTTTCACGCCCCGGTCTTCGGATCGCCCCGTCTTCCGAATGTGCACCGTATGCACTGCAAATCCGGCTCCGTTCGACTCCCGCAGAGTAGCGGTGAGCGCCGACTGGAAAAGAAAAACGACTTGCATTTCTGCAAGTCGTTGATTTTTAAGTGGTACCACCAGGAATCGAACCGGGGACACAAGGATTTTCAGTACAAACCATTGAAAATCACAATAGTTACACTATCTGCATCTTAAGATTCATTTTCAAGTTATCCACCTATTTTGGGTAAGACACAGGGAAAAACAAAGCGTTGGGTTAAACAAAATTCATTACATATTTGTACACCTATCTCTCTTATCATTATAAGATTTAGGTGTTCAATTCAAGAGAGGTTATTAAGGGATAGATAAACACAATTTTTCAAAGTCGAGCACCCATTTCTGCTGTTCCATGAAAGAACATCCCAACAGACCGTGAATCTGTATGCCCGATTCCTCCTCCACTTTTCCAAAAGCCGAGGATAAATCCATCACCGAGAAATCTGCTTTGTACTCCCGTTCTTCCAGCGAGAAAGTCAATTTAACAACATCTGTGGTCTGGAGTGTTCCATCTATCCCGAATTGTTGCTGTTGAACTGTTCTACCCGAAAGTTGGAAGAACTCAGCTACTCTTTTATCAAGTACATTGATATTACTCCCCGTATCAAGCAAAAAGCACAGGTTCTTGGCCTGTGCTTTTACTATGAGGAGGGGTAATCCTACTTCTGGAAATCCCAATATTAGCATATTAAATTATTCGATCTTTTCGACTGCAATAGAAACTAATTCCCCGTGAGAGACACCTTCAACCACAATAAACTTATGCTCATCTACTTCTATAACATAAGCGCGTGTTCTTGAATGACTATCAATATATACAGGCTCCGACGATACTCTTGCTATATTATCCATGATAGCAGGAGACTTTGCCATACTATTTCCTATTATGGTTAAGATGAATCCAACGGACATCCCTAATAAGATGTATTTAATATTCTTCATTTGAATTATTCTGCTAAAATTACACATACATAATTACTTGCTATTTTTACCTGATCTGGCAACGTTTTTCCTATTAAACGATTATTCTGTGGTAAAACGATAGATTCAGACAAAGCATCTGCAAGGTTATTCAGATAACTTACTTTAATCGCATATCCGGCATTTTCAGCCTCAGTATGTTTTGCACATACAATTCCTATCAAATTACCATTTTTATCAAATAAAGGTCCTCCACTATTGCCAGGCTGTATTGGAGCTGATATCTGATATTGAGATACATCTCCTTGATACCCTGTTTTAGCACTGATAATTCCATTAGTCAATTTTATATCCATTCCCATAGTCGATATGAGAGGATATCCCAACACAAAACAATCCTCGCCAATATTTGCATTAGTTTTCCGAATGGCATAAGGCAAAGATGCAAATGATTTGAAATTTGAATCGGTTATTTTTATTATGGCTAAATCATTATGCTCATCAGTTACTTCAACCCGAGCATTATAATTTGTTTTATAATCTCCATTTATCCCTGTTACTTTTAGCTCTTTTGCTCCGTCTATAACATGGTGGTTTGTAACAACATATCCATTATGTGTAAGAAAAAATCCTGTCCCAGACCATTTGGAACCTTGTTCCTGTTTTGGTAGCATATCATATGTCGGATAAGTCTTAATATAAATTTCTTTCTCCTTGTTTTCATCAATAACAGTCATAAGACCTTCTGAAAATATGACTGTCATATCCATTTTTTGTTTCCATGCTCCAAACCAAATCGCTTTATACAAACCAGGAGTAGCAGTAGCAGTCAAGGATGCCTTAATGTCACCCTCTTTCCAATTTGAATTATCTGCCCCATCAAAATATATTAAATAATAGGTATCCTTGCTTTTTTTTAAGCCAACTGTATACTGATCTCCTTCATATATTCCTTCAATAATGCTGCACCCGTTCTTAGAGATGTCCTCTTTCATAATACTCATATTCCAATTGGACGTTTTGGACGGTAAAATAACAGAACATAACGAATTATATGAATATGAGTTACAAATAGTATTTTGTAATATCTTAATATATTTATCAGCTTTATTCGGTAAATCTATTGTGTAATCCCATGTATATTCACAAATTGCATCAACAATCAATATTTGCAATTTAATGCCTTGGGTGTATTTTCCAATAGTGTATATATAACTAATGCCCACGCATAACTCATTTGCATCTGTTATATATTCTGCTGCACTATCATTTATACGCACATTATATCCAACCAACGGTCCTGCCGAAATTTTGTCTTGTTCGTAGTTTGCCTTTTGGTCAATTGTTCTGATACCTAATATTCTAAAATATTGTTTTAAATTACCATATATGAATTTTTCAATATCTGTCATGGTTCTTTGTGGTACGAGTATTTTTATAGTTTTTACTCCACTCAATCTACGTTGAATAGACGGTTGGTATGAAAATGTTTGTCCCTTTATTTCCTTTATTGCAAATTGCTGATTTGAATTTGCCAACTGACCTCTACTACTATTTAATCCTAAAATACCCATTACAAGTATCATTAGGCCTTTGACGAAGAACTGCTTCATATTTATTCAATTTCTATTAAATTGTCCTTTTTTACACTTTGATAAGTAATCAGTTCTTTTTTACCCTTTTGAGTATAACACAACTTAACAACATGCTTTTTTATACATGTCATGTATAAATGAATATAATCCCCATTATCCGCATTTTCATACAAATCTCTCGGGGTAACATAAATACAATTTCCCGGGTTGAGTATACTATTTTTAGTACATACAACAACATACTGTTGAGAATCAATCATGATTGTTAATCCTAATTCTTTACCTGCTATTTTCATCTGTAACTCTATTTTCTCTGCCGCCCCTAACAGATGGATTAGTATTAAAAAGAAAGCGCAGGACTGAAAGCCTATTTTATTAAAGCGGGTTCTGGAATACCTCGATGGATAAAATAAACGTAAAAGAAAAAGGCAAGGTTAATGATAATACAGCAAAAATGCAGTCCACTAATCAGTTAGGTGTTTAGCTCATAATACTGCATAAGCTGAAAAAGGAGGTTCGATAAAAGTTGCGAAAGACTTCAGTTCCCATATCGTTACTGATATAATAGGAACAAGAAACGGTACAACAGGTTATATTTCAGTAATTTGCACAATTTTTCATACTTGGAGACAACTCGCTTGATATTAACTTTGTAACAATCAAAAAAGTATGAAAACGAGTATGAGCAGATCGACTTTCAAAATCCTCTTCTACGTGAAGAAGGGCAGCGAGAGAGCCAACGGCTATCTCC
>ERZ772875.1727-NODE-1727-length-18635-cov-8.044510_pt1 | contig 18635 bp, 12 predicted proteins | sample MGYA00580585_ERZ772875 | MGnify/ENA primary metagenome ERZ772875 (study PRJEB29015, sample SAMEA2737736) | human gut metagenome | biome: human gut; feature: human-associated habitat; material: faeces | place: China | collected 2012 ... | reverse complement strand
AATCACCCCGTCTGCAGAGTCCAGCACTTTTTCCATATCCTTTTCTATGGTCACTTCCGTCACATGTTCCGGCAGGATTTCCCGCCATTCCCCGCTCAGATCCGCCGTTTCATGCGTGTAGGGGATGATCTTTTTTGAGCGTTCATAAACAGGATCCGGTACGGGAATGGCGGAGAGCAGCGCACGGGTGTAGCCGTGCAGCGGGTGCCGGAATAATTCTTCCGCCGGGGCGCACTCGACGAGCTTGCCCCGGTACATCACGCCCACGCGGTCGCAGAGGTAGCGCACCATGGCAAGGTCGTGCGCGATGAACAGGAATGTGAAGCCGTGCTCTTCCTGTAAGTGCCGGAAGAGGTTGATGATCTGCGCCTGAATGGACACGTCGAGCGACGAGACCGGTTCGTCGGCCACGAGCAGCTCCGGCTCCATCGAGAGCGCGCGGGCGATGGCCACGCGCTGCCGCTGCCCGCCGGACAGCTCCGCCGGATACTGGTCGAGATAGACCGGGTCGAGGCCGACGTATTTCATCTGGAACGCGGCCTCTTCGCGGTAATTTGCGCGCGGCGTGGCGCGGCGGGCGATGCGCAGCGGCTCAGTGATGGCCTCGCAGACGGAGCGCCGGGGATCGAGGCTGGACGTCGAGTCCTGGAAGATCATCTGCCGCGCGGTTTGCAGATAGGCGCGGTGCGCGCGGAACTGCGCGCGGTCGGTCACGTCGATGCCGTGGAAGAAAATATGCCCCGCGTCCGGCCGGTAGAGGTTCATGATGCAGCGCGCGGCGGTCGACTTGCCGGAGCCGGACTCTCCGACGAGGCCGAAGATTTCGCCGCGCCGCACGGAAAACGACAGATCGTCCACCGCGCGGACGGTCAGGCCGCGCACGGGGGAGAAGCTGTGCGTCAGGTGCTCCACGGAGAGCAGGATCTCATCCTTCATGCCGGAGTCCTCCCAGCGGCGGCGCGACCTTCGGCGCGCGCGGATCGAGCAGCCAGCTGGCTGCGAAGTGGGTATCGGTGATCTGGAACATCGGCGGCGCCTTGCGATAGTCGATGGCGAGGGCATATTCGTTCCGCGCGGCAAAGGCGTCGCCTGCGGGCGGATCCATCAGCGTGGGCGGCATGCCGGGAATGGTATGCAGCCGCGGCTTCCCGCGGGACAGCGCCGGGAGCGACTGCAGCAGGCCCCAGGTGTAGGGGTGGCGCGGATCGTAGAAGATATCCTCCGCCGTGCCGAGCTCCACGATCTTCCCTGCGTACATGACGGCCACACGATCCGCCACGCGCGCCACAGCGCCGAGGTCGTGCGTGACGAAAACCGTTGCCGTGTCGAGCTTCTGCTGAATTTCGCGCAGCAGATCGAGAATTTGGGCCTGAATGGTCACATCCAGCGCGGTCGTCGGCTCGTCGGCAAACAGGATCGACGGGTCGCCCGCCAGCGCAATGGCCAGCACGACGCGCTGGCGCATGCCGCCGGAAAAGTGGTGCGGATACAGGCTGCGCCGCTCCTCCGGCCGGTCGATGCCGACAAGGCGCATCAGCTCGAGCACGCGCTGCTCCAGAGCCGCGCCGCGCAGGCGGGGCGCATGAACACGGACAGCGGCCGCCAGCTGCGCGCCGACGGTCATGCTGGGGTTCAGCGCAGTCATCGGGTCCTGAAATACCATGGAAAACAATGAGCCGCGAAGCTTCTGCAGCTCGCGTTCCCGCAGCCGCGTGATATCACGGCCATTTACCGCGATCGTGCCGCTCTTGCGCCGCGCGCTCGGCGGCAGCAGGTGCAGGATGCTCTTACACAGCACGCTTTTGCCGCAGCCGGATTCGCCCACGATGGCGAGGACCTCACCCGCGCGCAGCGAAAAGCTGACGTCGCGCACGGCCTGGACCTCTCCCGCCGGGGTGAAAAAGCTGACGGACAGATTTTTTACTTCCAGTAGCTCTGCCATAGGATCACCTGTTAAAACGTACATGCGGGAGGCCCGGTTCTGCGAGCCTCCCGATGCTTTTTTCCGTTGTTATTTCTCGATCGTCCATTCCTGAACATTCCAGAAAATGCCGACGCCGTGGTGGCCGAGTACGGTATCCGCCGCGATGCCCTGCAGACCGTCGACGGCGACATAGTTCGCGTCGATGTAGCAGATGAAGGCATAGGCGGGATCGGCGGCCAGCGCCTCCTGGAACTTGGCGTAATACTGGCGGCGCTGCTCCGGGTCGGAGGTCTCGCGGGCCAGCTTCAGGTAGCTGTCCACGGCGGCATTGGAGTAGCCGGAGTAGTTTGCGCCCTTGTCCGTGCCGAAGACCTTATAGGTGTGGTCGTCAGCGTCGAATGGGCTGCCCCAGCCGATGAGGCAGGCCATCTGTCCGCCCCAGTCCATCTGCGCGGGAATGTCGACCGTGCAGTTGATGCCGATATCGCGCAGCTGCTGTGCGGCAGCCTGTGCAATGTCGATGCGGTCCTGCTCACCGGCCATGACGCTGATGACAAAACCGATCTCCTTGCCGTTTCGCTCGTAGAAGCCGTTTTCGCCCATCGTGCAGCCTGCGTCCTCCAGAATGGTCTTTGCCTTTTCCGGGTCATAGTCATAGTGCGAAACGTCAGGATCGTTATAAATGTTGCGCTGCAGGGGGCCATAGGCGGCCATGCCCTGCCCGAGCAGGACAGAGTCGATGATGGCCTGCCGGTCGATGCCGTAGCAGATGGCGGGGATGAGGTCGCGGTTCTCCGTCCAGTAGTCGTTCCAGAAGTTGAAGAGAATGCCGCGGTAGTCTGCCGTCGTCATGTCATAGCAGGTATAGCCCTCCTTGTCCGTAAAGTCCTTTGCGTTTTTCGGATCGAGCAGGGCCAGATCGATCTCGCCGGACTTCAGCTGCAGAGCCTGTGCATTGTCGTCCGTGACGATCTTGAAGATGATGCGGTCGATCTTCGGCGCACCGAGGTAATAATCCTCGTTTTTGACCAACACGATGGACTGCCCGGCGTCCCAGCTCTCCAGCTTATACGGGCCGGTGCCGACCGGATGGCGGAAGAAGTCCGATTCCTGCATGTCCTTGCCCTGCAGCAGGTGCTGCGGCAGAATGGCCATGGTCATATAGTCAAGAAAGGCCACGTTCGGTGCGGACAGGCGGAACACGACGGTCTTGTCGTCGGGAACGGTGATCTCCTCCACGTCTTCGAAGTTCGGCGCGTTCTCCGAGCCGTTTTCGGGGTCCATGATGGCTTCGATCGTGAACTTTACGTCTTCGGCCGTGAACGGCTCGCCGTCATGCCACTTCACGCCGTCGCGCAGGTGGAAGGTGTAGGTGCAGGCGCTCTCATCGTATTCCCACGATTCAGCCAGACCGGAAACGACCTCGTTGCTGCCGTTGTGGGCGGTCAGACCGCTGAAGAGCAGCACGTTGATCTCGCCGTGCTCATCCATGGCGGGGTTGATGCGGGTGTAGTCGCCGCTGCCGTAGACGAGCGTCGTGCCTTCGTCTTCGGTCACTGCCGGGGTTTTGCTGCATGCGGCCAGCGCCAGAACGGCGCTCAGCACCAGCAGCAGTGCAAGAATTCGTTTCATTGGGGGTGGTCCTCCTGTCATTTCGGGCCCTTTCGCCCGTTCTCGTGATGCATTTTAGCATACGAAATTCAGTTCCGGAAGCTCCCCCGGGGGATATTCGATGCAAAAAGATCGAAAAAAGTTGTGCCGGCTTTGCCTCGTGAAAAAGTGGCCATAGTCGCTTTGGCCTATGTTCGGAAACAAAACCGGACCGGTATCTACCGGATCTGGTCCACACCGGGACGGTCCGCCAGCACCTGGCGCACCTGACGCCGCCGCAGAAATACCGTCAGCCAGCACACCGCCATGGTGATCAGACCGCAGACGGTCATGCAGAGACGGTAATCCAGCACCTCTCCCAGTGCGCCGATGGCCAGAGAGAGCGCCGCTCCCGCCGCTGTGCAGAGCATGGACTCATAGGCATTGAGCCGGGCACGCAGCCGGTCGGGGATATAGCGCTGGACTGCCGCCTGACGGATGGTGGCGCTTTGAATGCCCAGAAAGCCGCAGATCGCCCGATTCACCAGCATCAGGGGATATGGCAGCCACAGCAGGCAGGTGTCCATCAACTCATAGGTCTGATATACACCGAACAGAAAGCCAAAGCGCTTTTTCTCCGGGAGAGAGTAGCGGTAGCGGACGGCTCCGCCGATGGTGCGCCCGGCAAATTCCGCAACGGAGAAAAAGGAATACATGGCGGTAGTGAAGCCCGGCGCCGTGCGGAAAAAGGCGATGAGCAAGGGAGAATAGCCCGAGGCCATGCCGTTGGTAACGGACATGTACGCATAGAGCCCGTGCAGGCCGTGCTCCTGCCGCAGATAGGCGGCTGCTTCCCGGACATCCCGCCACCATGTTTTCAGTGACAGCAGCGGCTCCTGATCCCGGCGGCTTTCCTGCACGCGAATGCGACTTTCCAGGAAGGCCGCCAGTACCGAAAGCGCGGCCTGTATCAGCAGCAGCCGTCCCACGCCCAGCTTATCGTACAGCACCGCCGCCAGCGGCATCATCAGAACCTTCAAAATGGGATAGAGCATGGCTGAGACGGTGTAGGCCCGCTCTTCCTGCCCCTTCGGCAACAGCAGGGGATAAAAGCTGTTGTAGGCCAGCTCGTCGAAGGCCCCGAGGCACGACACGAGCAGGGAAAAGGCCAGATAAGCAATATAGGAAAAGGAACTGTGCAACAGAAACAGTCCTGCTCCGGCGTAGCACACGCCGTTGAGCAGATCGCCCCACACCAGAAAAGGCTTACGCGGCAGACGATCCATCATGGGAGCGACGACCAGCGGCAGCAGCACCATCGGGATCAGCTGGATGGCGACCACCAGCGCCGCTGCCAGCGTGCTGCCGGTTTCGTCAAAGACCAGAAACGATAGGGCAAACTGACTGATGATGCCGCCTGCTGCGCCCAGTGCTGTGGCGGCAGTAATGCGGGTAAATTCCCGCGTCCAGAGTGTTTGTTTCATAGTGTTCACCTCGTGGTTATAATTATCGCACAGCTCCTTACAAAAAGAAAGCATGTCATCATGGGAAAATTATTCCCAGAATGACACGCTTAGATTGGAAAAAACACTATATTATAGGAAACTCCTCCAGCAGGCGGCAAGCTTGGCGGTACTGGCGGTTCGCCTTGTACCATGCCAGCACCCACTGCAGGTGGAACCGGGTGAAGCCCATGGGGTATGTCTCCTGCAGCTGCCGGAAGCAATCCAGCAGCTGCGCCCCGTAGGCGCTGTCGTGAAGGTAATCCGCATGCTCCAGCCGATAGCGTACCAGCGCCAGCATCTGCCGCTCTGTCTCGCAGGCGGTCAGAGACTCCGCCTGTTGGACGGCTGCCAATGCCTGCTCCCGGTGCCCTAACTGTTCATGGCAGATGGCGAGCTTGTGCAGGTCCAGAAAGCTGGGATGCGGGAGGCTGGAAAAGTAGGACAGGGCTTTTTCCGGCTGGCCGAGCTGCAGCTGCGTGGCAGCGGTATTGTAGCGGAGGGATGCCAGACTGTCCGTGTCGCCAAGAGCCTCTGCCAGATGCTCCGCTACAGAAAAATGGGTCATCATTTCCTCCATGCGGCCCAGATCCGAGTAACAGTTTCCTATAAGAATACGGCAGGAAAGCATCATGTGGGGATAACCTGCGTCTGCCGCCGAGCGGTAGGCGTCTCGCAGCACCTCGATGGCGGTTGTATACTCCCCCTTTGTGTAGAGGGCTTTCCCGTGGAGCGAGGACAGCAGCGGCAGCGGATCCAGCCGCGCGGCCTCGTCCCACCGCCCCTGCAGAGCACGCTGCAGAGCCAGCTGCCGGGTGGAGAGAAACGGCTCCCATTCCTCCGGCAGGGGCTGCATGGTATCTGTGTAAAAGGCAGCCAGCAACAGGATGTCCGCCGCCAGCGGACTGCAGGCAAGTCTCTCCTGCTGGGGCAGTACCAGCTGCTCATAGCAAAGGAAAAAGCCGGGACTGCCGGAAAGCAGGGCGTTCCAGCAGGGCTCCAGATCCTCCGGCTCCGGTATCCAGACAAGGCCCAGACGACGAAGCAGAAGCTCCGTCACCTCCGGAGAGGGCTCTGCCTTGCCCTGCTCGATCTTGGACAGGTAGGAGGGAGTACAGATGCCCAGGCACAGGCCGTCCTGACTCCAGTCCCGCCGGAGACGGGCCTGGCGAATCAGCAGCCCGGCGATCCTGGCGCCCCTCATCCGATGAGACCCCGCAGAATGCATGCAGCCGAATGGAGGGCAAAGAGTCTGTGGCCGATGTTGGCAGCAGGTCCCGCCTGCCGGATTGTTTCTTTGTTCATTTTGCTTCCTCCGAAAATCAAATTGCGGATCGTCTCGACCGGAACACCGCTTAGCCCCTCCCGCGTCATACTTCTGGGCTTCTGCACGCGTAGCCCCGTACTCCGGAAGGAATACGGGGCCAATACGGTCCGCTCAGAGATCGAAATAGCGGTCGAACTCCGCTGGGTGCGGGATGCGGCTGATCTCCTGCGCGTCGGCGCGGAGCGTTTTGACGAGCGTCTCGAGCAGCGGCATCGGGAACACGCCGCCGCGCGTGAGATAGTCGTGATCCGCTTCCAGCGCGTCGAGCGCTTCGTCGAGGCTGGCGGGCAGGTGGCCGAGGCGCTTGCGCTCGTCTGCCGGGAGGTCGAAGAGATTGAAGTCAAACGGCCCCCAGCCACGTCCTGCCGGATCGATCTCGTGCTCAATACCGTCGAGGCCTGCCATCAGAATGGCAGCGTAGGCAAAGTACGGGTTGCACATCGCGTCCGGGTTGCGGAGCTCGAAGCGTTTCTTGTCCGGCGATTTAACATAGGCCGGGATGCGCACGACGGCGCTGCGGTTCGCCATGGCATAACCGATGGTGACAGGGGCCTCGAAGCCGGGGATGAGGCGCTTGTAGGAATTCGTGCTGGGGTTCGTGATGGCGCAGAGGCTGCGGGCATGTGTCAGCAGACCGCCGATGAAGTGCATGGCCGTGCGGCTGAGCTGGCCATAGCCGTCCGGATCGTAGAACACGGGCTGACCGTTCTTGCGCAGGAGCATGTGTACGTGCATGCCGTTGCCGGCCTCACCGTAGATGGGCTTCGGCATCAGTGTGGCCGTCATGCCGTTCGCGGCGGCCGTATTGCGGATGACGTATTTCGCGGCCATCGTGGCGTCTGCCAGACGGGTCATCTCGCCCAACTCGACCTCGATCTCCAGCTGGCCGGAGCCGCCGACCTCGTGGTGGTGATACTTGACGTCCACGCCCCACTTGGCAAGCTCCAGACAGATCTGGTTGCGCAGGTCAAACGTGCGGTCGCCGGGCAGATCGGCGTGGTAGCCATCGTGCGGGCCGGTGTGAAAGCCGTTGTTCGGGAATTCCCCGGCGGACCAGACGGACTCGCTGCACTGCAGGCGGTAGCCGACGGCATCCGGGCGGACGGTCCGCGTCATGCCGTCAAACACATGGAACTCGTATTCCGGCCCGATGATCATCTCGTCCGCGACGCCGAGAGCCTGCATGTGGGCGATGGCGCTCTTGGCGACATTGCGCGGATACTGGTCGAACGGGCGGTTTGCCGGATGGTCGATGACCATGACATCGCCGATCATCGTGAGCGTCGGCGCCTTGACGAACGGGTCGACGACCGCCGTCGTGATGTCCGGCAGGAAGACCATGTCGCTGCGCTCGACCTGCGCGTAGCCATAGTTCGAGCCGTCAAAGCCGATGCCGTGCGTCATGATGTCCTCGTTGAAGCGGGCTGCGGGGATGGACAGGTGCTTCCACCTGCCGCGAAGGTCGATCATCTTGAAATCGAGAAATGCGATGCCGTTCTGGCGGATAAAATCCTGGATCTGCTGTACATTCTGAAACATGAAGGTTCCTCCTGCTCACATAATTTCCGCGGGGATAGTCCGAACTCGGAAAGACTGCGATTGGTAAAAATGACGGAGATTCTGGATTTGCGCTCGCTTGCATTATAGTAAATTCACGAAAGAAAAGCAAGCCCATTCCGGGCTCTGCAGAAAATTTTGTATATCACGATGAATATACACGGACGAATGTCCGCGGGCGGTGTAATTTGCGGAAAAACCTTGACACCGCAGACCCTTGATGGTAATATAATACCAATAATATAGGCGTTGTGACCGGGAAGAGTAGCCGGGCCGTCTGCCGCAGAGAGCGTCCGTCATTGGCTGAGAGCGGGCGCGGCGGACTCCGTGCGAAGCGTGCGCCCGTGAGCGCCGGGGAGACCCCGTTGGCCGCGTCAAGGCCGGAGCAAGAAATCAGAGTGGAACCGCGAGCACTGCCCGCCTCTGGAGCAATCCGAGGCTGGCAGTTTTTTGTTTGGAGGCGAAAGAATGCGGTTAAAAGAAACCATAGAGGCATACCGCCGCAATGATCCCGCAGCGCGCAGCGGCTGGGAGGTCTTCTGGTTATATAACGGCCTGCACGCCACGATGTATTACCGCGTGGCGCACTGGCTCTATGAACACCGGCTGCGCTTTCTCGGCCGCTGGGTCTCACAGTTTGCGCGGCGGCGCACGGGCATCGAGATCCATCCTGCTGCGAAGATCGGCAGGCGGCTCGTCATTGACCACGGCACCGGCATCGTCATCGGCGCGACAACGGAGATCGGCGACGACTGCCTGCTCTATCAGAACGTTACGCTCGGCGGCACGGGCATGACGAGCGGCAAGCGCCACCCGACGCTCGGCAACAACGTCATGGTCGGCAGCGGCGCGAAGGTGCTCGGTCCGTTCATGGTCGGCGATAATGCCCGTATCGCGGCGAACTCCGTTGTGCTGCACGAGGTGCCGCCGGACTCCACCGTTGTCGGCGTGCCCGGCCGCGTCGTCCGGCGCAACGGCGAGAAGCTCGACCATATCCACACGCCAGACCCTGTCCGGCTGGAGTTGGACGCCCTGTATGCGCGTATCGAAAAATTAGAGGAAAAATTGAAGGAGGATCAAGATGTATCTCTATAATTCCCTGAGCCATAAGAAGGAGCTCTTTACCCCCATCGACCCGAAGCTCGTCAAAATGTATACCTGCGGCCCGACGGTCTATCACTTCGCCCACATCGGCAACCTGCGCAGCTATATTATGGAGGACGTGCTCGAAAAGAGCCTGCGCTACATGGGCTATCCCGTCAAGCGCGTGATGAACATCACGGACGTCGGCCATCTGGCCTCGGATGCCGATACCGGCGAGGACAAGATGCTCAAGGGTGCGCGCCGCGAGCATAAGACCGTCATGGAGATCGCAAAGTTCTATACTGATGCGTTCTTCGCTGACTGTGCCAAGCTGAACATCAAGCGGCCGGATGTTGTGGAGCCTGCCACGAACTGCATCCTGGAATACATTCATATGATCCAGACGCTGCTGGACAAGGGCTATGCCTATCTTGCGGGCGGCAATGTCTATTTTGACACGTCCAAGCTGGAAAAGTATTATGTCTTCAACGACCATAAGGAAGAAGATCTTGCCGTCGGCGTGCGCGAGGGCGTCGAGGAGGATTCCAACAAGCGCAATCAGAATGACTTCGTTCTCTGGTTCACGAAGTCCAAGTTCGAGGATCAGGCCCTCAAGTGGGATTCCCCGTGGGGTGTCGGCTATCCCGGCTGGCACATCGAGTGCTCGTGCATCAGCATCAAGCATCTCGGCGAATATCTGGATATCCACTGCGGCGGCATCGACAATGCCTTCCCGCATCACACGAACGAGATCGCCCAGTCCGAGGCCTTCCTCGGCCACAAGTGGTGCAATTACTGGTTCCATGTCCATCACCTGAACACAGAGTCCGGCAAGATGTCCAAGTCGAAGGGCGAGTTCCTCACGGTGTCCCTGCTGGAGGAGAAGGGCTACGATCCCATCGTCTACCGCCTGTTCTGCCTGCAGAGCCATTATCGCCGCAACCTTGTGTTCTCGTGGGAGAACCTCGACAATGCGGCACAGACCTACGAAAAGCTCATCGCCCGCATCGCGGCCCTGCGCCCGGAGGACGGCGCGGTCGACGCGGAGGCCTTCGAGGCGCTGAAGGAGCGCTTCCTCGGTGCGCTGAACGCCGACCTCAACACGTCGCTCGCCGTGACGGCCGTCTATGATGTGCTGAAGGCAAAGACGAACGATGCCACGAAGCTCGCAGCCCTTGCCAGCTTTGACGAGGTGCTCGGCCTGAACCTGCTCTCCGCGGCAGAGAAGGCACGCAGTGCCCGGCCGGAGGAGGAGCACGACCCGGAGATCGACGCGCTCGTCGCCGCCCGTACCGAAGCAAAGCGCGCGAAGAACTGGCCGGAGGCCGACCGCATCCGCGATGAGCTGAAGGCACGCGGCATCGAGGTCATCGATACGCCGCAGGGCGCAAAGTGGAAGCGCATCTGATCGAAGGAGATACCATATGAAGCTGATGATCCTGGACGGGAACAGCGTCATCAACCGCGCGTTTTACGGTGTGCGGCCGCTGACGACCCGAGACGGACTTTATACCAATGCGATCTACGGCTTTCTGAATATTCTGGAAAAAGAGCGCAGCGAGGAAAAACCGGACGCGCTGTGCGTGGCGTTTGACCTGCACGCGCCGACGTTCCGCCATCTGCGCTATGACGGCTACAAGGCTACGCGCCACCCCATGCCGGAGGAGCTTGCCATGCAGATGCCGGTCATGAAGCAGGTGCTTGCTGCGATGAATATCCCGGTCTATGCCTGCGAGGGCTGGGAGGCAGACGACGTGCTCGGCACGGTCGGCCGCCTGTGCGAGGAGGCCGGCTGGGACTGCGCCATCCTGACGGGAGACCGCGACAGCCTGCAGCTCGTCGACGAGCACGTCTGCGTGCGCCTGGTGCGCACGCAGGGCGGGCAGACGCGGACGGAGCGCTATACGCCGGACGTCTTCCGCGCGGAATACGGGCTGGAGCCGAAGCGCCTCATCGATCTGAAGGCTCTTATGGGCGACAGCTCGGACAATATCCCGGGTGTAGCGGGCGTCGGGCCGAAGACGGCAAACGACCTGCTGAAGCGCTTCGGTACGCTCGACGGCGTCTATGCCAACCTTTCCCGGGAAAACATGAAGGGAAAGCTGTTTGATAAGCTCGAAAACGGCCGCGAGTCGGCCTATCTTTCCTATGAGCTGGCGACGATCCGCTGCGATGCGCCCATCGACTTCACGCCGGAGAACAATCTCATCCGGCCGCCGAAGCGCCGGGCGCTGTATGACCTGTTCACCACGCTGGAATTCCAGCGTCTCATTGACCGCTACGGCCTGCGCAGCGCCGCTTTGGAGCAGGACGAGTCGGAGGAACCGGCGCAGCCCGTGACAGGCTCCTGCACGCTTCTGGACGTGCAGACCCCGGAGCAGGCGCAGCCGCTGTTATCAGGCGTGACGCTCAGCATTGCTGCCGCAGACGATCTCTCGATGCTCGTGGCCGCGCCGCACATGGACGGCCCGGACCAGACGGCCTATGTGCTGCGCCGCGAAACGCTCGGAACGGACTTCGTGCCGCTGTTGCAGCGCCTGTTTGCGGCGGACGTGCCGAAGACCGTGCACGACAGCAAGCCGCTGCTGCGCGCGCTGCTGGCTCTCGGCGTGGAGCCTGCGGGGATCGTGTTCGACACGGCTGTGGCGGCTTATCTGCTCGATGCGACGCGCGGGGCATACGCCCTGCCGCAGCTGGCGCAGGACTATCTGCACATCCCGCCTGCGGACGAGGCCTCGCTCCAGCCGGAAAGCGTCCTTGCCATCCGGACGGCCTGCATCGACGGCCTGACGGAGGAGCTCGGCAAGCGCCTGCGCGAGCAGGGCATGCAGCCGCTGTTCGAGAACATCGAGCTGCCGCTGTGCCCGGTGCTGGCGCAGATGGAGCACGACGGCATCCTCGTCGACGCGCAGGCCCTGCATGACTTCGGCGAGATGCTCTCCGAGCGCATCGACGCCTGCGAGAGCCTGATCTTCGGCTATGCCGGAGAGACGTTCAATCTCAATTCCACGCGCCAGCTCGGCGTGTTCCTGTTTGAAACGCTCGGCCTGCCGCCCGTCAAAAAGACGAAGAGCGGCTATTCCACGAATGCCGAGGTACTGGAAAAGCTCCGTGACCGCCATCCGGCCGTGCAGGCCATCATGGACTACCGCATGCTCACGAAGCTGAAGTCCACCTATGCCGACGGCCTGCAGAAGGTCATCGGGCCGGACGGCCGCATCCGCACGACGTTTCAGAACACGGTCACGGCGACGGGCCGCCTTTCCTCCACGGACCCGAATCTGCAGAACATCCCCGTGCGCACGGAGCTCGGCAGCGAAATTCGCCGCATGTTCGTCCCGCGCCCCGGCTGGGTGCTGGTCGACGCGGACTACAGCCAGATCGAGCTGCGCGTGCTGGCGCATATCGCGGACGATACGCGCATGCAGGAGGCGTTCCGCTCCGGTGAGGACTTCCATGCCGTGACGGCCTCGCAGGTGTTCGGCGTGCCGCTGGAATCCGTCACGCCGCTCATGCGCCGCCATGCCAAGGCCGTGAACTTCGGCATCGTCTACGGCATCTCGGAGTTCTCCCTGGCGCAGGACATCGGCGTGTCCCGTGCGGAGGCCAAGGCCTATATCGACAGCTATCTCGAAAAATACAGCGGCGTGCGCGCCTATATGCACGATATCAAGGAGACGGCGCGCGAGAAGGGCTATGTGGAGACGATCTTCGGCCGCCGCCGCGCCATTCCGGAGATCAAAAGCTCGAATTTCAACGTCCGCTCCGGTGCGGAGCGCATCGCGCTCAACACGCCCGTGCAGGGCAGCGCGGCGGACATCATCAAGCTGGCCATGGTACGTGTGTTCCATGCGCTCGAGGGGCTGCAGGCCCGGCTGCTGCTGCAGGTGCACGATGAGCTGATCGTCGAGTGCCCGCAGGAAGAGGCGCAGCAGGTCATGCAGATCGTCACGAACGAGATGGAGCACGCCGCTGCGCTGCGGGTCCCGCTCGTGGCCGAGGCCAAGCAGGGAGAAAGCTGGTACGCTGCCAAATGATCGAAATTCAGGAAATGACCGCCGCCGATGTGGCGGACATCGCCGCGCTGGAGCGTCTGTGCTTCTCCGCGCCTTGGTGCGAAAACTCCATTGCGGAGGAGTTGGAAACCGGCTTCAGCCTCTGGCTCGTCGCGCGGCTGGACGGCGCATTTGCGGGCTATGTCGGCGCGCAGCTCGTGCCGCCGGAGGCCGATATGATGAATCTGGCCGTCGTGCCGGAGCTGCGCCGCCGCGGTACGGCACAGGCGCTTCTGCAGGCGCTGCAGGAAAGGCTGGCTGCGCGCGGCATCGGCTCTCTGACGCTGGAGGTCCGTGCCTCCAATCTCCCGGCCCAGCGGCTCTATACCGCAGCGGGCTTTGCCTGCATCGGGCGCAGGCCCAATTACTATCTCGCGCCCCGAGAGGACGCGCTGATCCTCAGAAAGGAGCTCGATCATGCGGATCCTTGCCATTGAGTCCTCCTGCGACGAGACCGCCGTCGCCATTGTGGAGGACGGAAGACGCATCCTGACGGACTGCATCGCCTCGCAGGTCGCGCTGCACCGCGAATACGGCGGCGTTGTGCCGGAGATCGCCTCACGCAAGCATATTGAGGCCATCTACGGTCTTGCCGAGCAGGCGCTGGAGAACACCGGCCTGACGCGCGGCGAGCTGGACGCCGTCGCCGTGACCTATGCGCCCGGCCTTATCGGCGCGCTGCTCGTCGGCGTGAATTTTGCCAAGGCGGCTGCACTGGCGCTCGATGTGCCGCTCATTCCGGTCCACCACATCAAGGGCCATATCGCGGCCAACTATCTGGCCTACCCGGACCTGGAGCCGCCGTTTCTGTGCCTTGTCGTCTCCGGCGGGCACACCATGTTCGTCGATGTCGAGGACTATACGAAGCTGCGCATTCTCGGCGGCACGCGCGACGACGCGGCAGGGGAGTGCTTCGACAAGGTCGCACGGCTGCTCGGCATGCCATACCCCGGCGGCGCGGCCCTTGACCGCGCGGCGCAGGGCGGAGACCCGTCGCGCTATCCCATGCCCCGGCCGCACCTGAGCGGCAATCCGCTAGACCTGTCGTTCTCCGGGCTGAAGACCTCGGCCGTGAATCTCATCCATAACGCCGGGCAGAAGGGCGAGCAGATCGTTATCCCAGACCTTTGCGCCGCCTTCTCGGAGGCTGTGTGCGGCATGCTCGTGCCGCGCGCCATGCTGGCGCTGGAGCAGACGGGGCGGAAAACGCTGGCTGTGGCGGGCGGCGTGGCCGCCAACAGCCGCATCCGCGCTGCGCTGCAGCGGGAGACGGCCGCCCGCGGCGTGCGCCTTTGCATGCCGCCGCTGTCGCTGTGCGGCGACAACGGCGCGATGATCGGCGCGCAGGCCTATTATGAGTATCTCGCGGGCAACATCGCCGACCAGACGCTCAACGCCTATGCCACGCGCTCCATGGAGGGCGAGGCCTTATAAGACCCAAAAAATCAATGCAGGATGTCGATCGGCATCCTGCATTTTAATTTCCTGTTACCTGTCTGTAAATTTTTGTCACAAACGGGGTTATGTCAACTCCGGAACATAGCGCTGCTGTGCAGAGGCGTTTTTACAGGCCTGTGCACAACTGCCCGAAATCCCCCGCGAAAGCCCGCTAAATCAGGGATCCTGCTGTGCACAACCTTGTGCAGAATGTGAATAACTCCTGTGGATGGCAGTTTTGCCCGTCATTATTGTCAACTTCCGACCGGATCGGCCTGCGGGCAGAAAAGGAAATGATTCCTGCATTTTTGTCACTGCGCAGGAACGGCAAACGGCTTCCCGGCCAGCACGACCTCGCGCAGGAAGCGGAACGTCTCCTTTTCGCCGCGGTCGCGCAGCATGGTCAGCACATAGAGAAGCTCGCGGCGCGTGTCCGGGTGCATCATCGAGCCATCGCGGACCTCCTCGGCGTGGACGAGATAGTTGAGGGCATCGGCGTCCGTGTAGGCGCTGCCGTGGTAAATTTTACAGGCGGCGATGCGGTCCATGACCATCTCCACAAAGAATTTGCGCGGCATCGGCACGGCGCGGTAGACCTTCGTCTTCGGGTCGATGTCCGTCCAGTATTCGTAGTGGTGGCGGTTGCGGCCCTTGTGGTGCATCCATGCGGCGGAGTAGCCGTAGAGCTCGCGCTCATAGGAGTTCGGGCTGCGCGTGCCCTGATAGTATTTTGCGCCGGTCCAGAACTCCGTGGGGGAGTATTTGGACAGGTCGTGCGTCAGGCCGCGCCAGTACAACCCGACGCGGAAGCAGTGACTGCGCACCTTCCAGCGGTGGTGCGTAATGGTACAGAAATGTTTCCATGGATGCATTTGTGATCGTTCCCTTCAGGTTTCTTTTGTCAGCGCGTCCTCCAGCTTCTGCAGGGCGCGTTTTTCGATGCGGCTGACGTAGCTGCGGCTGATGCCGCACTGCGCGGCGATCTCCCGCTGCGTCAGCGGCTTACGGTTGCCCAGCCCGTAGCGCAGCAGAATGATGCGCTGCTCGCGCGGGGTCAGGCAGGTGTTCACGGCGGTGTGGAGCCTGCCGTAGATCTCTTTTTCGGACAGCTGCTCAAACAGATCCTCCTCCGAGCAGATCACGTCCATCAGCGACAGCGCGTTGCCATCCCGCCCGGTCTCGATGCATTCCGAGAGCGAAACGTCTGACGCGCTCTTCCGCTGCCCGCGGAAGTACATGAGGATCTCATTTGCAATCCACCCGGCGGAGCGTCACGCGCAGCGTTTCGCCGTCCCAGCGGAGCTGCTCCGTCAGGGCCTCAAGGACGCGCTGCGTCCGGCGGACGGTATTCAGGCAGTCCCGGAGCGTGAGGGGAACGCAAGCCTGCTGTGCAGGGAAGGACTCCGGCAGGCTGCGGCGCAGCGTGCGCAGGGCTGCTGCCAGCGCGGCATGGTCCTCCGGCAGGGCGCAGAGGATGGCGCGCACGGCGGCGTCTGCTGCAGTGCCAGGAACGTTCGGGCAGCTGCATTGTTCCCGTCCGCCGGTCGATTTCGCACGGCAGACATAGGAAAAGCGCTCGCCGTCTGCCGCGCGGCGGTACTTGGCATACATCGGTCTGCCGCAGCGGCACTGCAGCAGACCGGCTAACAGGGCGGGTGTCTCGTGCTCCGTACGCGGCGTGCGGCAGTCCGTCCGCCGGAGCCGCTCCTGCACGGCGGCCCACTGTGCGCCGGGGATGAGGCCGGGGTGCTGCCCAACCGCGACAATCCAGGCCTCCGGCGGCAGGGCGACGGCGGTGCGGCCGCGGGCCTGATCCGTGCGGTGGTAGGCAAGGACGCCGTGCCACCCGTCAAACTCCTCCTGCGCGGCAGATAGCTCTGCGCCCGCATTCCGGAGCCAGGCAAGCATATCCGCATCCGCACGCGCATAGACCGGGTTGTGCAGGATATCGCGCACGGCGTGGCGCGTGAACGCGTTTCCGTTTTTTGTGGCAAGTCCGCGCTCCTGCAGTCCCTTTACAACGGCTGTCAGAGAGCCGAGGCGTGCGAACAGGCTGTACATGGCCTTGACGGTCTCCGCCTCCTCCGGAAGAAGCCGCAGGCGGCAGGCGCGCTTTGTTCGCCCGTCGACAGTGACGGCCTGCACGGCCTCCGAGGCAAAGCCGGTCGGCGTGATGCCGCCGAGCCAGCGGCCGGTCTTGGCCAGCTCACGGAGGTTGTCACGGATGCGCTCTGCGATGGTCTCGCGCTCAAGCTGCGAGAAGACCGAGGCGATGTACATCATGGCCCGGCCCATGGGCGTGGACGTGTCGAACTGCTCCCGAATGGAAACGAACGCCACGTTCAGCTGCGCCAGCCGCTCGATGAGGGCGGTGAAGTCTCCGATGCTGCGGCTGATCCGGTCGAGCCGGTAGACGATGAGCATACGGAAGCGCCCGGCCTCGGCCGCGCGCATCATCCGCCGGAAGGCGGGGCGGTTCAGGTCCCCGCCGGAGAAGCCGTCATCTTCAAAAATTTCCGGCTCCGGCGCGTCCGGCTCGTGCGCGCGGAGATACTGGCGGCATAGCTCGATCTGGTTGCCCACGCTTTCACCCTTGCCGGTGAAGCGGGATTTTCGGGAGTAGATCGCAATGCCTTGTTCGTGCAATGGCAGCACCACCCTGCTATGTGATGTGCTCTCCTTCATGATAGCATAAGGAGGCAGGAAAGTAAATGCCGCCCGGCTGGAATTTATGCCCGGCTGCGGCAGGGATCTTTGTACAATGCAAACAAAATCAGGAAAAATTTCCGAATAATTGTTGACAAAACCGTGTAGAAAATGGTATTGTAAAAAGGGCGCGGGAAGGACCGCGCCGGGATAACACCGGAACTGAATAAGTGTCGGATGATTGGTCCGGGAGAGACCGCGTGCTGCGCGGCGCCGAAGGGGAATGCAGAAGCTCTCAGGCAAAAGGGTCGGGCGATGACGACACTCCGAAGAGTGCGGCGGCAGCCGCACGCCGAAGGTGCAACCTGCCGGAAACGGCGGGGAATCTCTCAGGTACAAAAACGGAGGCGCAAAACTGCCGAAAGCGGTTTTGCGCCTTTTTGTGCGTCCAAAACGTTTCCGGAGCGTGTCCAAGGCGCCGTCGAGGCGTGTCCACGATGCGTCCGAAATTTGTCCAGCGGCTGGACAAACGAAGCAAACGGAGCAAAATAAGCGAAACAAACAACGGAACAAACATGATAAGGAGGAAGGAACATGAGCGAACTCAAACGCACCCAGCTGTACGAGACCCATGTGGCGGCCGGTGCCTCCATGGTGGATTTCGGCGGATGGGAAATGCCCGTCCAGTATCCCACGGGGATCGTGGCGGAGCATCTGTACACCCGGCACTTCTGCAGCCTGTTCGATGTGTCCCACATGGGGCGGCTGCTGATCCAGGGGCCGGAGCGGCTGGCATTTTTGCAGCACGTCCTATCCAGCAACGTGGCGGGTCTGGATCTGAACATGGCCCAGTACTGCATCCTGCCGGACGAGGACGGCGGCGCCGTGGACGATGCGTATCTCTACCGCTTCGAGGAGGAGCGGCTCCTGCTGGTGGTGAACGCCGCCAATACGGAGAAGGATCTGATGCATCTGCGCTCCGTGGTGAAGGACTACGACTGCACCATCACGGACATCACCTCCCGGTGGGCCTCCATCGCCGTGCAAGGCCCCAAGTCCAAGGATCTGCTGACCACCCTCTCCGGCGGGGTACAGGTGACGGAGCCGATGAAGAACGCCCTGAACACTCTGACCTTCGAGGGTCATGAGGTGAAGGTGGCCAAGACCGGCTACACCGGCGAGCCTCTGGGCTACGAGGTGTACATTGAAAGCGCCGAAGCTGCCTGGCTGTGGAACCGGCTGGTAGAGCTGGGCGCAAAGCCCGCAGGACTGGGCGCCCGGGACACTCTGCGTCTGGAAGCCGCTCTGCCCCTGTACGGTCACGAAATGGGTGCTGACCCCGAGGGTGCTCCCATGCCCATCTTTGCTGTGCCCCTGGCCAAATTTGCTGTCAGCTTTGCTCCCCAAAAGGGAGACTACATCGGCCGGGCTGCCCTGGAGCAGCAATATGCCGCCTTCCGCCGGGTCATGAATCGGGACTTCACCGACATGGCTGACCTGCCCCGGCGCATTCA
>ERZ772875.1724-NODE-1724-length-18658-cov-6.771542_pt1 | contig 18658 bp, 15 predicted proteins | sample MGYA00580585_ERZ772875 | MGnify/ENA primary metagenome ERZ772875 (study PRJEB29015, sample SAMEA2737736) | human gut metagenome | biome: human gut; feature: human-associated habitat; material: faeces | place: China | collected 2012 ... | reverse complement strand
TAGCTAAAGCTTTTTGGAACCACCGGCATTGCCGGTGGTTTTCTTTATACAAAAAAAGGACGCGCAGCCATCGCTGTGCGCCCTTTCCGGATACGTGTGTTATTCGTAGTTCTGCTCGATGGAGCGTGTGGCAAAGGCGTTGAGATTCTGCCCTGCCCGCGTTCCGGCGAGAAATTCATAGTAGCCCTGGCTGCCGATCATCGCGCCGTTGTCGCCGCAGAGGGAAAGCGGCGGCGTGTAGAGCGTCGCGCCGAGCTTTTCGCAGGCCGTTTTAAAGTCCGCGCGGATGCGAGAATTGGCCGCAACACCGCCCGCAATTGCAAGCTTCCGGTAGCCGCTTTCCTTTACGGCCTGCATCGTCCGCGGCACGAGCATTTCACTGACCGCCTTGGAAAACGACGCGCAAAGAGACGGCACGTCGACAGATTCTCCCTTTTGCTCGTGCATGTGGATGAGATTGAGCGCCGCCGTCTTGAGTCCGGAGAACGACATGTCGAGGGGATTCCCCGAGAGCTTCGTGTGCGGCAGCGGATATTTTTCCTCGTCTCCCGTCTTCGCGCACCGATCCAACGCCGCGCCGCCGGGATACGGCATGCCAAGCACGCGTGCAACCTTGTCAAAGCACTCCCCCGCCGCGTCGTCCCGCGTGGTGCCGAGGATTCTAAAGTCCGTGTAGCCCCGCACGTCGACGATCAGCGTGTGCCCGCCCGAGACGACGAGGCAGATAAAGGGCGGCTCCAGCTCCGGGTACGCAAGGTAATTTGCCGCGATGTGGCCGCGGATATGGTGCACCGGCACCAGCGGAAGCCCCATGGCGTAAGCCGCCGCTTTCGCGAAATTCACGCCGACCAGAACCGCACCGATCAGCCCCGGCGCATACGTCACAGCAATCGCATCCAACTCCCTGCGCGTAAGCCCGCTTGTCACGAGCGCCTGATCCGCCAAACCGTAAATTGCCTCAATATGCTTGCGCGACGCAATTTCCGGTACCACGCCGCCGTAGAGCTTGTGGAGCTCCACCTGCGAGGCAATGCAATCGGTCAAAATTTCGCGCCCATCGCGCACGATGGCAACCGCCGTTTCATCGCACGAGGACTCTACCGATAAAATATTCATGCCAGACCGTCCTTTCTGAGGATGCGCGCATCCTCCTTCGGGTGAAAGTAATAGTTGGGGCGCTTTCCCACCTGCAAGAAGCCGAAGCCTTCATAGAGCCGGATCGCGGCCTCGTTGGAGTCGCGCACCTCGAGCGTCAGCGACCGAACGCCTGCTTCATGCAGACGCGCGCAGAGCGCCAGAATCAGCTTTTTCGCGATCCCCTGCCGCCGCGCATCTTTCCGGACGGCGATGTTCATCATATCCGCCTCATCCAGAACGCTCTGGCTTCCGATATAGCCGAGCACCGTATCTCCGCTTTTCGCGACCAGCCACAGACTCAGCTCGTTTTCGAGCTCATGCGATAAGATGCTCTCCGGCCACGGGTCGGAAAAGCACGCTTTCTCCAGCTCCGCCACCTGCGGCACATCGGCCGCCTGCATCGGTAAAATTTGTACGTCCATCACTTCGCCTCATACCAGCTCGCGCCGCTCTTGGCCTCAGCCAGCAGCGGAACGGAGAGCTTCGCCACATGCTCCATCTGCTCGGTCAGAAGCGCTGTCACCTGCTCGCGCTCTTCGATCGGGCACTCGACAATCAGCTCGTCGTGTACCTGCAAGACGAGCCTCGCTTGAAGCTTCTGCTCGCGAAGCGCCTTGTCCACATGAATCATCGCGAGCTTGATAATATCCGCCGCCGTGCCCTGAATGGGCGTATTGAGCGCGACGCGCTCGCCGAACGAACGGATGTTAAAATTGCTGCTCTTGAGCTCGGGAAGATTGCGTCTTCTTCCAAACATCGTTGTCACAAAGCCGTCCTGCTTCGCCCGCGCAACGATATTTTTCATGTACTCCCGCACGCCTGCGTAATTCTGAAGATAGTTTTCGATATACGCCTTTGCTTCCTTGCGCGTCACGCCGATATCTTCGGCAAGGGAGAATTCCGAAATACCGTAGACGATGCCAAAATTGACGGCCTTCGCGTGCCGGCGCATGAGGGGCGTCACGTCCTCGGGCGCAACATGGAAGACCTGTGCGGCCGTCGCTGTGTGGATGTCCATACCGGAGGTAAAGGCATTCTGCATGTGTTCATCGTTTGCGATGTGCGCCAGAACGCGCAGCTCAATCTGGCTGTAGTCCGCGTCAACGAACACCCAGCCGTCCTTCGGCACGAACATTTTTCGGATTTCGCTTCCAAGCTCTGTGCGCACGGGGATGTTCTGGAGATTCGGCTCTGTGGACGACAGGCGTCCGGTCGCCGTGACCATGTTCTGGAACGTCGTGTGGATCCGTCCGTCATCCGCGATCTCCTTGACAAGGCCGTCCGCGTAGGTCGATTTCAGCTTTGTAAGCGTCCGGTAGTCTAAGATTGCCTCGACAATCGGGTGGCGGCTTTTGAGCTTTTCGAGCACCTCCGCGTTCGTCGAGTAGCCGCTCTTCGTCTTCTTGACGGGCGGAAGGCCGAGTTTTTCAAAGAGGATCTCGCCCAGCTGCTTGGGAGAGTTGATGTTGAATTCCTGCCCGGCGTAGCGGAAAATATCCGCCTGATCTTTTTCAATGCCGAGCTCGAGCATATTGCCGAACGCGACGAGCGCCATCTGATCGACGAGAACGCCCCGCGTCTCCATCCGCGCCAGCACCGCGCAAAGGGGCAGCTCGATCTCATAATAGAGCTTCTCCATGCCGCACTCGCGCAGCTTCCCGGGCAGCACCGCATAGAGCGCCGCGACTGCCGCGGCGTGAGGCAGAAGCGCCGTTTCCTCCGCCGCCTCTTTTCCGACCTGCGCTTCGTCCGCATAGCCGATCTGCGCGCCGCAATACTGCGAGAAAACGTCGTCCAGCTTGTAGTCCCCGCGCGTCGCATCCAGATCATAGGCTGCAAGCGCCGTGTCGAAAATAAATCCGTCCGCCGGGATGCCGCGCTCGAGAAGCGTTCGCATGAGGCTCTTGCAGTCATGTGTGACTTTCTTGACAGATGTGCCGAACAGAGTTGACATAAAATCATTATCCAGCACGGCTTCACCCGAGAACAGGAATCCTGAATCATCCAGCTGAACCGCGATTTTTGACAAATCTTCCGATACGGCCAGATTTACATAACGTTCTTTTGAAAGTCTTGTAGCAATTTCGCGTGCCCGTGCTGCATCCGTAACAGCTTCGCACGTACAGACCGCCTCGAGCTTCTCCTGCGGCTTCGGCGCCTCCTGCGGCGCGTGCAGGCCGTAGCGGGCAATCAGACGTGTGAACTCGAGCCGATGGAACAGCGCATAGAGTGCGTCATTATCGACCTCCCGCACAAGATTTCGCTCCGGAATAAAATCTACCGGCGCGTTTTTGCGGATGGTCGCCAGGTCATAGGACAGATACGCCTGCTCACGGTCCTTCTCCAATTTTTTGCGCACGGATTCCTTGATCTCCGGCAGATGCTCGTAAATGCCGTCCAGCGTTCCGTATTCCAAAAGAAGGCTTGTCGCCGTCTTGGGGCCGATGCCCGCCACACCCGGGATATTATCCGAGCTGTCACCCATAAGGCTCTTGAGATCAACAAGGCGCACGGGATCGAAGCCATACTCCGCCCGGAACACGTCGGGGGTATAGTTTGTCGTGATGGTCTGTCCGGATTTCGACGTGACAAGCTTGACCGTGACGCGGTCCGTTACCAGCTGCAAAGAGTCCCTGTCGCCCGTGACAATTACGCAGTCCGCTCCCTCGCGCGCGCAGATTTCCCCCGCCGTGCCTAAAATGTCGTCCGCTTCCCAGCCCTCACATTCGTAGATGGGGATGTTCATCGCGCCCAAGACCTCTTTCATGAGCGGCATCTGCATTGCTAGCTCCTCCGGCATCGGATGGCGCGTGGCTTTATAGCCGTCGTAGGCCAGATGGCGGAACGTCGGCGCTTTGAGGTCAAACGCGACGCACAGCGCGTCGGGCTGCTCGTCGGCGCGCAGACGCTCTAAAATATTCAGAAATCCGTAGATCGCGTTCGTATACACGCCGTCCTTCGTGCTCAGAAGACGCACACCGTAGAACGCGCGGTTGATGATGCTGTTGCCGTCTAAAATCATCAGCTTCATGGAAAAAGCTCCTTTTCGCTCATTTGGCATATACCAATACAATATTATCATACCACAAAACTACGCCTCTTGCAACGAAGGAAAAGAGCAGACCTTCCGGCCTGCCCCTTTCGGTTTCGATGCAATTATACGCGGTTCCACTTCGCGCCGCCCGGGATATCGGTCAGCTCGATACCTTCCGATTTGAGTTCGTCGCGAATTCGATCGGCCTCGGCAAAATTCTTCGCTTTCTTGGCCTCATACCGCGCGCGGATCTTCGCTTCGACGGCTGCGTCCTGTTCGCCGGATTCGGAGATGATGTTGTACTCGCCGCCGCTCCCCTTTGCGCTGGCCGCCTTTTTGCGCGCCTCGTCGGCTTTCTTGAGAAGGTCAAGACTCAGCACCTTGTCAAAGTCGTCAAGCAAATACAGTTTCGTCGCATCGTTCGTCTGGTACTTGAGAACGTCGTAAAGCGCCGTAATGCCGAGCGACGTGTTGAGATCGTTTCCAAGCGCCTTGTTGAATTTCTCGCGCAGCGCAGTGACAGCATCCTCGTCGATCGGCTCATCGGAGGGCTTCAGTGCGGCAATTTTCGCAATCAGCTTCTGGTACGTGCCCATCGCGTTGTCCAGGTTTTCCCACGAGAAGACGAGGTTCTTGCGGTAGTGGCTTTGCAGGCAGAACAGCCGGTAAGCCAGCGGGTCATAGCCCTTCTGCTCCAGAAGCGAAACCGTCAGAAATTCGCCCTTGGACTTCGACATCTTGCCGGACGTGGTGTTCAGGTGCATCACGTGCATCCAGTAGTTGCACCAATGGTGGCCGATGTAGCTCTCGGACTGGGCAATCTCGTTCGTGTGGTGCGGGAAGGCGTTGTCAATGCCGCCGCAGTGGATGTCTAAGTCTTCGCCGAGGTATTTGAGCGAAATGCCGGAGCATTCAATGTGCCAGCCGGGATAGCCCACACCCCAGGGAGAGTCCCACTTAAGCGCCTGATCTTCGAACTTCGACTTTGTGAACCAGAGCACAAAGTCGTTCTTGTTGCGCTTGTTCGTGTCTTCCTCCACACCCTCGCGCACGCCGACAGCTAAATCTTCCTCGTTGTGGTCGTTGAAGATATAATATTTTTCGAGCCTTGATGTGTCAAAATACACGTTGCCGCCCGCCTGATACGCATATCCGGTATCGAGCAGCTTTGTGATGATCTTGATATACGTATCAATACAGCCAGTTGCAGGCTGGACGACGTCGGGCCGCTTGATGTTGAGCTTTCGGCAGTCGTCAAAGAACGCATCCGTGTAAAATTTCGCGATTTCCATGACGCTCTTGTGCTCGCGCCTTGCGCCCTTGAGCATCTTGTCTTCGCCCTCGTCCGCGTCCGAGGTCAGGTGTCCCACGTCCGTGATGTTCATGACGCGCTTAACCGGGTAGCCGATGTAGCGCAGATACTTTTCCAGCACATCCTCCATGATATAGCTGCGGAGATTGCCGATGTGGGCAAAATGGTAGACCGTGGGGCCGCAGGTATACATTTTGACGAGCTTGGGGTCGTTGGGGATAAACTCTTCCTTTTTGTGCGATGCAGAACTATAAAGATACATGTCATTTCCTCCTGTAACTATTCTTCTGTTTTATGCTCCAGCGCGTCCAGACGCATTTTGAGCATCTCGATTTCGATCATAATCGGGTCCGGCGTGTGGATATGGTCCAGCTTTTCGCCGCAGATTCTCGTGATCCTGCCCGGCACGCCGACGACCGTCGCGTTCTCCGGAACTTCACGCAGCACGACCGAGTTTGCCGCGATACGCGCGTTATTGCCGACCTTGAACGGCCCAAGCACCTTCGCGCCGGCTCCTACCATGACGTTGTTTCCAATTGTCGGGTGGCGCTTGCCGGCGTCCTTGCCCGTGCCGCCGAGGGTCACGCCCTGATAGAGTAAGCAGTCGTCTCCAATTTCAGCCGTTTCGCCGATGACAATGCCGGTTCCATGGTCGATAACAAGCCGCCTTCCGATTTTTGCGCCGGGGTGTATCTCAATGCCAGTCCAGAGCTTCGACCACTGCGAGATGCTCCGCGCGAGAAAGCGCAGGCCGTGGATGTGCAGCCAGTGAGCGATGCGGTAGTCGATGGTTGCATGCAGGCCGTTATAGAGCAGCAGGATCTCTGCTACACTTCTGGCCGCCGGATCGTTTTTCTTATATGCCCGAATGTCTTCGATAATATGCAAAAATGTTGCCTCCCGGAAAAATAAAAGAACCCGCCTCTTTTGCTCAAGAGGCGGGTTACATAACTCGCGGTTCCACTCTGATTTCTCACTCAAGGCACTTGACGCGTGCCACACGGGGTCTCCCCTCGCTCACGAACGCACGTTCCCAAACCTCGCTTCATCTCCGCTTGCAGCCGGTGACGGAAACTCTCTGAGAAACTCCGGTAAGGTACTCTTTTCGGTCAACGCGATATATGGGGCAGCACCGCGCAATTCGTCTGCGAGTCTCGCCGGATCTTTTCCGCCAATGCCGCGGTTCGGAAACTTGAAAGGCACAAAGCCTTCCTGCGTTTCCAAACCTTTCCTTGACGAAAAATCTCTCGTCGAGCCTTCTTGCCGAATTGTGTGGTGTTACCCTTTTTGTTAAAAATATTTTACCATCCAGCAGTTCAAAAGTCAAGCGCCGGGCATCAGAACGTCCCAGTTCTTCTGGAAATATTCAAAGCCCGAGTAGAGCGTCGTCACCAAAATCACGGCGCAGACGACCGTATCGAGAATTTGTACACTTGGGAAGATCATCATCGCAATAAGCCCCACCATCGTGCAGGAGGTCTTGATCTTGCCGGACCAGCCCGCGGCGATCACGCGCCCGTGCGCCGCCGCAATCGAGCGAAGGCCCATGATGGCAAACTCGCGCGCGACGACGATGAAGGCAATCCAGCTTGCCATCCGGCCCTGCCCGACAAAGACCATCAGGCAGGCCGTCACGAGAAGCTTGTCGGCCAGTGTATCAAAGAACTTGCCGAAGTCCGTGACCTGATTGTAGTGCCGCGCAACGTAGCCGTCCAAAAAGTCGCTCAGACTCGCCACGACAAAAATACCGAGCGCGACCCAACGGTAGGTGTCGGCGTTCGCGCCGCCGTTGCCGCTCAGCAGCAGAAACACGATGAAAAACGGGATGAGCACCACCCGCACCATTGTAATCTTACTCGCCGTCGTCATTGTCTTCCATGTCCTCCTCCAGCATGCCTGTCAGCTCTCCATCATATGCGCCCACGACAAAGACGTTCACAAAATCGCCCGTCTTGATGTGCCGCGATGCTGTGAACCAGATGCGTCCGTCGATATCCGGCGAATCCGCGTAGGTTCTGCCATAATAGCATTCCTCGTCGGGGTCGTAGCCGTCGCAGAGCACCTGCATGACCTTGCCCTCGCACGAAGCATTATATTCGTCCATGATGCGCGACTGAAGCTCGCCGATGATCTCCGCGCGCTCCTGCGCGACCGCCTTGTCGGGGTATTCCATGAGCGCCGCCTTGGTGCCCTCCTCGGGCGAGAACGTGAACGTTCCGGCGCGCTCGAGCTTGAATTCTTTTAAGAACTCGCAAAGCTGCTGGAATTCTTCCTCTCCCTCGCCGGGAAGACCGGTAATGAGGCTCGTGCGGATGACAAGACCGGGAATGCGCGCGCGGAGCTTTTTGAGAAGCTCCTTCACATACTCGCCGTTTCCGCGCCGGTTCATCGCGCGCAGAATGTTGTCGTTGATGTGCTGAATCGGGATATCGAGGTACTTTACGATCTTCGGCTCGTCGGCCAGAACGTCAATGAGCTCGTCGGACATTTCGTCCGGATAAAGATAATGGATGCGCACCCAGACAATGCCGTCGATGGCGCAGAGCTTTTGAAGAAGCTCCGCCAGCTTCCGCTCGCCATAGAGGTCGATGCCGTAGCGGCTCGTGTCCTGCGCAATGACGATGAGCTCTTTCACGCCGCTCTCCGCCAGATCCTGCGCTTCTTTCACGAGCTCTTCCATCGGACGGCTGCGGTACCGGCCGCGGAGCTTCGGGATGATACAGAACGCGCAGTGGTTGTCGCAGCCCTCCGCGATGCGCAGATACGCGTAGTGCTCTGGCGTGGTCAGAATTCGCTGGGGCTCGGGCTGGGCGGCGTTGATGTCGCCGAACTCCGCGACCGTCTCGCCGGAGAGGACTTTCCCGACCGCCGAAACGATGTCATAATACGAGCCCGTGCCGAGCACGCCGTCTACCTCCGGCATTTCCTGCACAATCTCCATCTGATAGCGCTGGGCAAGACATCCGGTCACAAGGATCTTCCCGACCCGGCCTTCCTTTTTGAGCTCGCCCATCGCCAGAATGTTGTCGATAGCTTCCGTCTTTGCGTCTTCAATAAAGCCGCAGGTGTTGATGATCACCAAATCCGCGCCGTCCGGGTCGGGCAAAATCTCATAGCCCGCCACGCGCAGCAAAAACAGCATCTGCTCGGCGTTGATCTGATTTTTGGCGCAGCCGAGGCTGATCATGCCAATTGTCTGGCTCATTCCATATCCTCCCAAGTGTCCATGGGCTCACAGTCCGCTTCCAATCGCCGCAGCCCTTCTTGAATATCGTGATAGCTGTGCCCGCGCCGGATGAGCGCGTCCACGGCTTTTTTGATGGTTTTCTGGTCAAGCGTCCTTCCGGAAAGCTTCTTCCGCAAAAACGCGTCAATCGCGCCGTCCGTCTCTCCAAATTCTGAAAGCGCTTCGTCCCAGAGCTCTTTGGGGATCCCCTTTTCATAGAGGATGCTCTTCGCCCGCGCCCGGCCATAGCCGCGCAGGTTCGCGCTTCTGACAAGCTGCTTCGCCGTCTCAAGATCATCGATGAGGTGCAGCTCCTCCAGCCATGAAACGGTAGCCTCCGCATCCTCCTCGCTCTCGCCCTTCTGGACAAGGCGCTTTTGAAGCTCTTTTTTCGACAGTCCGCTCGCCGTCAGAATCCGCACCGCGCGCTCCTTGCACGAGGCGAAGCTCTGCGCATTCTCGAGCGCCAGAAAGTCTTCCGGCGAAACCTCTGCGCCGATGGTGAGGCCGAGCTCGACCACCTTGAAGGCGGGAGCTTTCAGCCGCTTTCCATCATCAAAGATCAGACGCAGATAGTTCGGAGAATCCAGCGGCTCGATTTTCTCAAGTTTCATCGTCAAAATCGTCCGCCGACACGTTTACCGCCTTGGCGGCCGGGGCGATGGGCGGCTTTGCGCGGCTGCCCTGCAGCTTCCACATGTTGTCGCGCACCTCCTGCTCGATGCGGTCGGCCACGTCGGGATGCTCCTGCAAATAGAGCTTTGCGTTATCCCGGCCCTGTCCGATGCGCTCGTCCCCAATCGAGAACCAGCTGCCGGACTTGTTGATGAGCTCCAGCTGCACAGCCAGATCGACGAGTTCGCCCCACTTGGAAATGCCCTCGCCGTACATGATATCGAAGATGGCCTCTTTAAAAGGAGGCGCGACTTTATTTTTGACGATCTTGGCGCGCGTGCGGTTGCCGACGATCTCCGTGCCGTTTTTGATGGCCTCGGTCCGGCGGATGTCGATACGAACGGACGCGTAGAACTTGAGTGCGTTGCCGCCCGTGGTCGTCTCGGGGTTTCCGTACATGACGCCGATCTTCATACGAAGCTGGTTGATGAAGATGACGACACAGTTCGTTTTTGCGATGTTGCCGGCGAGCTTTCGAAGCGCCTGCGACATCAGCCGCGCCTGAAGTCCGACGAAGGTATCGCCCATCTCGCCCTCAATTTCAGCGCGCGGCGTCAAGGCCGCAACAGAGTCGACAACCACCACGTCCACCGCACCCGAGCGGACGAGCGCATCTGTAATCTCCAGCGCCTGCTCGCCGGTATCCGGCTGGGAGACGAGCATATCCTCCACATTCACGCCGAGGGCGCGGGCGTAGCCGATGTCGAGCGCGTGCTCGGCGTCGATGAACGCGACCTCGCCGCCCGCCTTCTGCGCCTGCGCGAGGACGTGCAGGGCGAGCGTCGTTTTGCCGGAGGACTCGGGGCCATAGATCTCCACGATGCGGCCCTTGGGAAGGCCGCCGATGCCGAGCGCGAGGTCGAGCGCCAGCGAGCCGGTGGAGATGGCCTCCACGTTCGCGGCCTGCTCGTCGCCGCAGCGCATGATAGAGCCCTTGCCGTAGAGCTTTTCGATCTGTGCCATCGCCGTTTCGATGGCGCGCTTCTTGTCGGCGTTGGGCGCGGTGGGCGCCGCCTTAGTCACTTTCTCTGCTGCCATTGGTTCATCCTCCTGTTTCTGCTTCTGTATCTTAAAATTTTTTGTCAGATCTCTTTGCAAAGCCGTCCGTAGACCACGCGGGGGATACCGTGCAGGTCCTTGACGATCTGGATGTCGCCGAAGCCGTTCGCGCGCATGATGCGCAGCACCTCGTCCGCCTGCCCGATGCCGACCTCGAAGGCCATGAGTCCGTTCGGCAAGAGAGCGTCGCGCCATTTATCCGCGATGACGCGGTAGAAATCCAGTCCGTCCGCGCCGCCGTCAAGCGCAAGGTGCGGCTCGTGGTCGCGCACGGAGGGATCGAGCGCTTCAATGTCCGCCGTGGGGATATAGGGTGGGTTGGAAACGATGCAGTCGAACTCGCCGAGCTGGCGCGAGGGCTTCTCGCGTGCGTCCATGCGCAGGCTCGTCACGCGGGCCGAGAGCTGGTTGCGGCGGATGTTCTGGCGGCAGACCTTGAGCGCCTCCTCGTCCCACTCGCCGAGCAGCACACGGCTGCGCAGCACTTGGCTTGCCACGGCAAGGCCGATGCAGCCGCTGCCCGCGCACAGGTCGAGCACGCGGCAGTCCGCGCCGGAATCCAGCTCATGCACGACCGTCTGCACCAGCACCTCGGTGTCGGGGCGCGGGATGAGCACGGCGGGTGAAATATCCAGCCCCAGACCGTAAAATTCCCACTCGCCGATAAGATAGGCCACCGGCTCGCCCGCCAGATGCCGCGCGCACAGGGAATACGCCGAGCGCTCGACCTCGGGCGAGGCGTAGAGCAGCCCGTCGCGCAGAAGCTCATTTTTCGTTTTGCCCGATGCGGTGCAGACCAGCTCGCGCGCCGCCTGCGTCGCATCCTCCGCGCCCGCCTCGCGCAGGCGCCTGCGCAGGTCCATATAGAGGTCGTTGTACTTGATCGCCATTTACCACTCGTCCTTGCCCTTCTGCTCGGGAATGACCAGCTCCATCGCGCGGATGGCGACCTCGAGCATACTGTCGTCCGGCTCGTTGGTGGTGAAATTTTGAAGCCACAGCCCCGGCTTTGCCAGCGCGTTCGTCACGGGATTGTCATGCCCGCCGACATAGCGATTGAATTCATAGGTCACGCCCACGACCGGCACGAGCAGCAGCAGGTGCAATCCGATGCGCACCCAGACATTGCGCCAGTCGACGAAGCTGAACACCACGCTCGAAACGAGGATGGACACCACGACCACCACGAACAGAAAGCTCGTGCCGCAGCGCGGATGGTGGCGCGGCTGGATGCGGCAGTTCTCCACCGTCAGCGGCAGGCCCGCCTCGTAGCAGAAGATGGTCTTATGCTCCGCGCCATGGTACTGGAACACGCGCTGAATGTCCTTCTGCTTCGAGCACAGGAGCAGGTAGCCGAAGAAGATCAGCAGCTTGATGGCGGACTCGACCAGGTTGTGTATGACCACGTTCGGGATGAAGCGCCCGAGCAGGCCCGCGAGGAAGGTCGGCAGGATCATAAAAAGGCCGATGGTCAGGCCCAGCGACAGTACGACCGCCAGCGCCACAACGAGCTTCTGCAGCTTTTCGCTGCCGAGCTTCTTCTCCAGCCACAGATCGAGCTTCGACGGCTCGCTCTCCTCCTCGGGGAAGAAGTCCGCCGAGTACATCAGCGCCTTCACGCCGCGGACCATGGAGTCCACAAAGGTCACAGCGCCGCGCAGCACGGGCAGGCCGAGAATGGGATAGCGGTCACGGATGAGCTTCAGCTCCTCGACCTTCTCGACCAGCCCCTCCTTGGAGCGGACGACGATGGCCTGCTTTTCCGGTCCGCGCATGAGGATGCCCTCAATGAGCGCCTGACCGCCGATGGAGGTGCGGAATTTGGGTTTTGTCTGGTTTTGCTCTGCCATGTAGGTTTCTCCTTGCAACGATGGTATCATACTTTTTAAAAAATTGCAACAGCTGTTCTAAAATTTATTTTTCCATAGGAAGCGTCATGGTCACGACCGCGCCGCCGCCCGAGGCGTTGGCAATGTCGAACGTGCCGTTGTGCAGACGCATGATCTCGTCGCACACGGCGAGGCCGATGCCGCTGCCGCGCGCCTTGGACGAGCCCTTGTAGAATTTCTGCTTGACGTAGGGCAGCTCCTCGACCGGGATGCCGGGGCCGAAATCGCGCACGCGGATGACCATGCTGCCGTTCTCAGCCGCCACGGACACGTCGATGCGCTTGCCGCTGCCGCCGTGCTTGGCGGCGTTGTCGAGTACGTTGCAGAAGACCTGCTTCATGCGCTCGCCGTCGGCGATGATGGGAGGCAGGTCGTCCGCGCACTCGTAGCGCAGCTCGATGCCCTCCCGGCTGAAGATCTCGCGGTAGGTGAAGATGGCGTCCTCCAGCTCGGCGAGCAGGTCGGTCTCCTCCACGCGCAGGGTGAAGCGCCCGTCCTGCATCCGGGTGAAGTCCAGCAGCTCCTCGACCATGGTGGTCAGACGGCGGGACTCCTTGACGATGATGTTGAGGCCGCGCTGCGTCTGCTCCGGATTCGCGCCGGGATCGGCGGCGAGCGTTTCCGCCCAGCCGTTGATGGCGGTGAGCGGCGTGCGCAGCTCGTGCGAGACGGAGGAGACGAACTCCTGCTGGATCTTCTCGGACTGCGAGATCTTGAGCGACATATCGTTGATGTTGTCCACCAGCTCGCCGAGCTCGTCGCGGTAGTGGTTATCGATCAGAATGCCGTAGCTGCCGGCGGAGATGCGCCGCGCGGCGTCGGACACGACGGCGACCGGCTCGACGACGTTGTTGATGAAGATGGCGTTGGAGAAGATGGCAAGGCCCACGCACAGCAGCGCAACGCCGATGGCGACCGCCATGCTGACGAGCACGCTGCGGTCCGCCTCGTGCAGCGCGGTGACGTAGCGCAGCACGCCGATCACGCGGCCGTTGAACCGGAGCGGCGCGGAGACGGAGAGGATCCTCTCCCCCGTCTGCGGGTCAAGGCCCTCAAAGCTCGCCGGCTTTCCGGTGGCGACGGCCTCGGTCACATCGCTCGTTCCCGGCTGCGTGCCGGCGGTCAGGCCGTAGCTCGACACCTGCACGCGGCCGTTGACGTTGATGAACTGAAGCTCAAGCCGGTCCTTTTCCTCAAAGGTCTCCGCCGTGATGGAGGCGTAGCGGAAATACTCGCTGTAGCTTTTGAGGCCGTAGCTCGAAAAATTGTCGGCGGCGACGCGGGCGCGGGTCTCAAGGCCCGAGCGCATGGCGCTGTAGTAGGTCCGGCGCACGCCGAGGGTGTAGACCGTGACGATGGCGATGACCACCAGAACGATGGGCAGCACGGCATTCACGAGCCAGCGCTGGCGCAGGCCGCGGATGCGCAAGCCGCGCTTTGCGGACATGGCGGTCACTTCCTTTCTGCTTCAAATCTTTTCTGCCTGCTCAGTCCGTGCTCCACTTGTAGCCCGTGCCCCAGACGGTGGCGATGTAGCGCGGCTCCTGCGCGTCGTCCTCGATCTTCAGCCGCAGGCGGCGGATGTTGACGTCCACGATCTTCACCTCGCCGAAGTAGCCGCGGCCCCAGACCGTGTCGAGGATCTCCTCGCGGGTGAGCGCCTTGTCGGGGTTCTCCATGAAGAGCTTCATGATCTGATATTCGAGCTGCGTGAGCTTGAGACGCTTGCCGTTTTTCTCCACCACGCGGTCGGTCATGTTCAGCAGAAACGGCGGCTGGGAGATCTCTCCGACCGCCGCGCTGGCGAGCGGCGCATCGCCCGCGCGGCGCAGCAGCGCGTCCACGCGCGCGGTCAGCTCGGCGGGCGAAAAGGGCTTGGTGACATAGTCGTCCGCGCCGGTCATCAGGCCCGTGACCTTGTCCATCTCCTGCGAGCGGGCGGTGAGCATGATGATGCCGATGTGCGGGTAGGCCGCGCGCACGCGGCGGCAGACCTCAAAGCCGTCGATGCCCGGCAGCATGATGTCGAGCAGTGTGACGCGCACATCGGGATTCTCGCTGAGCTTTTCCAACGCCTCCTCGCCCGTCTCGGCCTCCACGACCTCGTAGCCGGCGCGGATCAGATTGATGACGATAAAGCTGCGGATGCTGGACTCATCCTCCAGGACCAACACTTTTTTCATCGTATCTCGGTTCCTTTCTCAGTTTTCGCCCGTCGTCCACTCGGCGACGATCAGGCTGAAGCTCTTCTTCACGGTCTCCTCGTCGACCGCGCCGTCCCAGTCATCGCAGGGCAGGAGCTCGGCGGTGTAAACGGTCTCGACCTGTCGGGCGAGCACAAAGCGGTCGCCGCGCCGGGCGTGCTCCTCGCGGGCGCTGCCCGTGAGGGCGCAGATCTCCAGAAACGGCTGCAGCTGTCCGTCGCTGCCGCGGCAGAAGAAAAGGACCGCGTTTTCATCGGGCGTTCCGGCGCGCAGGAGCGACACCTGCTCGTCCCACGTCTCCGGCAGGAGCAGGCTCCAGCCGTCGGCGGCGTTGTGGAAGGTGCGGCACACGACCTCGCTCTTTCCCGCGCTGTCGTAATCGTGCCAGAGGATGCGGTAGTAGGTCTCGCTCTCCTCGTCGAGCGGCGGGAAGGGGACCGGCTCGGGGATCTCGATCACGCCGCTGCCGTCGATGTCGGTCGGATAGAGCGAGAGGAAGCGGAAGCCGCCGTCCACGGCGGAGGAGGCGGTGTTCTGCGTGACATTGCGCAGAACGCCGTTTTTCACGGTCAGGATATCGTAGGCCGCCACGCTGTTGTCCGCCACGCCGGTGACATAAAGCGCCTGCTGCCCGTCCGAAAGAGCGCCCGCCGCCACGCGCGAAAGCTCGGGCGCGGAGAAGGACAGCTCGAGCGTCGAGATGCAGCTCAGCTCGCGGTCGTCCCAGGTGTAGCAGTCCGCCATGCAACGGTTCTCCTCGCCGCTGTAGAGCACCGTCAGCTCCTGCCGGCCGTCGCCGTTGAGATCGCTCACGGCGTAGCGGAGGTAGGCGGTGGTGAGCAGGTTGAGCGGCTCGCTGCCGCGCAGGGTGTAAACGGCGAGCACCTGCAGCTCCGTGCCGCTCTTGAAGCCGACAAGGATCTCGCGGCGGCCGTCGCCGTCGAGGTCATAGTACGTGATGGAGTAGATCGAGCTGGCGGTCCCCTCGATGAGGGCCATCTGCTCGTAGCTGTCGCCGTTGGAGCGGAAGAAGTAGATCTTCACGGGCCGCTCGTCCGTCGCCTTGCAGAAGAAGGCCACCGCCTCCTCTACGCCGTCGCCGTCGAGATCGACCATCTGCACGCTCTGGAGGTTGCTGCCCGAGATGGGCGCAGCGTGCTCCGCGCCGTCGGAGAGAAGGGCGTTGATCTCCGCTTCGAGCGAGGCGTATTTCGCCGGAAGGCTCGGCAAGGCATAGAGCTTGTCGGTCGAGACGTTCGTCGCGCAGCCGCCGAGCAGCAGGCAAAGCGCCGCAAGCGCCAGCGCGCGGGCAAATTTTCTGCCGTGGTTCGCCATGCTTTCCCCTCCCTTGTCCCGCTTTGGGCATAATCTACCGATACAGAGTATAGCATAGCACAAGCCGCATAAAAAGGGTAGTCCCCTTTTGCGCTTTTTGCCGGAAAAGGCGAATGTTTACCACTGACTTTTCCCCAACCGCCGGTGATTTATGTGGATAACCTTGTGGATTGATGTGGATAAGTCGTGGATTTCATGCGGCAGCCATGCAATCCAGATTGATTTTTCCAGCACTCTCCTGTTCCTTTTGGGATTTTCCCGTCCGTTATGCACACAGAATTCACAGAATCAGCATTTTTTGCCCGATTCTGTGGATAAGTCTGCTGATACCATCCGTTTTCTTTTGTTATGCACAAGGTTGTGCACAATGTTCGACATTTCTCGACGCGCGTGCCAAAGAATCCCCCTCACCAATCCTGTTGATGAGAGGGGGATGATTATGCGTTTGTGCTGTTCTCTTGTGCCGCTTTTGCTTCCGGAATTGTCGTGTCCTTCGGCACAGTGCCGGAGAACACCGTTGCCTGCGCGTCGCTTGTGACCTGAATGTCGCCGCCGTAGTGCCGCAGCGTTTCCCGGACGATGAACAGCCCCATGCCATGACCGTCGGACTTTGTCGTCACGCCCGGCTCGAAAATCCGCTGCTGGTCGTCGGGCGGAATCGGCGTGCCCGTGTTCGCAACGGAAAAAACGTACTCCTTGAGGTTCTCGGTCAAGGTAATGGTCAGATGCTTTTTCCCATTGGGCAAATCCGCCATGGCATCAATGGCGTTGTCAATCAGGTTTGACAGCACCTTGCACATCTCCCAGCCAGAAATGGGCAGTTCCTTCCATGTGGACGTGATGTTCAGCGTCACCTGCACGCCCGCCTTTTCGCACGCGGCAAGTTTCACCTGCAAGAGCGCGTTAATCGGCGCGCTGGCGGTTTTCAGCACGCGGCTGACAGCCGTGATGCGCCCGTACACCTTCTCGATGTAGCTGTTCGCCTCGCCATACTCCTCCATTTCCATCAAGCTGTACACCACCTGCAGGTGGTTGAGGAAGTCATGCCGCTGGGCGCGGAGGGTGTTGTTCAGTTTTTCCATGGCGTCGATGGTGTCGTCCATTGCATCCAGCTGACTCAGCAGCCGCCGGGTGGACATGGCCTCGCGGATGTCCATCACCGCGCCCCAGATAATCACCGCCGCCGCAACGCCGACAAGCAGCCGCACCATGCGCGGGCTGAAGTCGTACTGCGGCGAGATTACCACCAGCGCCATCACGCCCAGAATCAGCAAAATCTCCAGACTGTTGATGATGATGGCGTAGTTCGTCGCCTTCTTGACGGAAATATTCTCCTGAAACCGCGTCAAACGCTTCATTTGCATCCCTCCCGGATTTCCTGATTCTTCCGAATTGTCGCCTCATGCCCCATGTCCGATGGGAAATAGTACTTTTTCCCCTGCAATTCCACGGGCATATAATTCTGGCGGACGTAGTGTCCGGGATAGTCGTGCGGATACTTGTAGCCGTCGCCGCTGCCAATTCGGTCGTGCCCGGCGTAGTGCGTGTCGCGCAGGTGGACGGGCACGGCGCCGTAACCGCCCTTTTCCGCGTCCGCCATCGCCGCATCGACCGCGGCGCACACGCTGTTGCTCTTCGGGCTTTCGCAGATGGCGATAATCGCCTGTGCGAGCGGTAGGCGCGCTTCCGGCATCCCGACGAATTCCACCGCGCGCGCCGCGGCCTCCGCTTGCAGCATCGCAATCGGATTCGCCAGCCCAACATCCTCGCTGGCATGGGCAATAATCCGCCGCGCAATGAGTTTCGGGTCAACGCCGGCATAAATCAGCCGTGCGAACCACGCCAGCGCCGCGTCACTGTCCGAGCCGCGCAGGGACTTGCAGAACGCGCTGAGCATGTCATAATACAAACTTTCGTCGCAGCGAATCATGGGCTTCTGGATGGATTCCTCCGCAACGGCAAGGTTAATGTGGATGATGCCCTGTGCGTCGGCGGGTGTCGTAAGTACAGCAAGCTCTACCGCACCGAGCGCCGCGCGGGTATCACCGCCCGCGATTCGCGCGATATGGCGCAGCGCATCGTCATCGGCGATGATGTTCATCTGCCCATAGCCGCGCTCCGGGTCGTCGATGGCGCGGCGCATGGCGGTCAGCACGTCCCGTTCCGTCAGCGGCTCAAACTGGAATACGCGGCAGCGGCTGACAATAGCGGGCGTCATGGACACCATCGGGTTTTCCGTCGTTGAGCCGATAAAGCGGATGATACCCCGCTCAATGGCGGGCAGGATGCTGTCGCTCTGCGCCTTTGACCAGCGGTGACATTCATCCAGCAGCAGATAAGTGGACTGCCCGTAGGCGCGGCGCTCCTGCGCGTCGGCAATCACCTTGCGCACGTCCGCCACGCCGCTGGTGACCGCGTTGAGCTGCACAAACGCGGACTTGGTGCTATTGGCGATAATCGACGCGAGGGTCGTTTTGCCGCAGCCGGGCGGCCCGAAAAAGATGGAGGAAGTCAGCCGATCCGCCTCAATCGCGCGGCGCAGCAGCCGCCCCTCCCCCAGCAGATGACGCTGCCCGATAAACTCCGCGAGCGTCCGCGGGCGCATCCGATCCGCCAGCGGCGCCTCCTGTCCGGAAAAAAGATCCGTCATTGTTTCACCTCAACAGCAAATACGCTCCCGCTCCCAGCAGCAGCAACTGCACCACCAGCAGAATCGGGAAGCCATAGCGAAAATACCAATGCTTCGTTTTATGATGGAAGCAGAACATCCCCAGTGTTCCTCCGAGG
>ERZ772875.1723-NODE-1723-length-18667-cov-4.516280_pt1 | contig 18667 bp, 14 predicted proteins | sample MGYA00580585_ERZ772875 | MGnify/ENA primary metagenome ERZ772875 (study PRJEB29015, sample SAMEA2737736) | human gut metagenome | biome: human gut; feature: human-associated habitat; material: faeces | place: China | collected 2012 ... | reverse complement strand
AATACTTGAAGGAGGTCTGACAGATGCAGAACAAAAAATATCTGGAACTGGACGCACTTGCTGCGCCGAACGGCTATGTTGCGCCTCCGACGAAAGAGGATCTGGCTTACGTTGTCCATTTCCGCAAGACCTGCCAACGGTATCAGATCGACTTTGCAAAAGCCGATCCGGATGAGCGCGACTTCGTGATCCATATGGCAGAGAAAACATTTTTTCAGAAGCGTGCTTAATTTTGCTGTTGATCGAAGCTGCTCCGACAAGTCGGGGGTTCATCTTTAGTGTAGCGATCACACAAAAAAGAAACCATCCTCTCGGATGGTTTCTTTTTTGTCATCCGTATACCGAACCGACCTCATCGGGTTCGACCACAAGCATTTTGCCATCGTCAGATGGCCGCGATGCAAAGCATCGCAGCTTTTGGCATAGCCAAAAGAAAATGCGCAGGGGCACGGAGCCAGCTCTGCTGGCGGAGTATTCCCGTACAGTTTCCGGTCGATCCATAGTGTTCACATGACACAGTCTCTTGAAAGCCTTGATCTTACAGGTTTTTCTTGTATTTTCAGTGCACTCCGCCATTTGGGACGTTCCGCATTCCAGAAACGCAAAATGCCAATAAAAAATGCGCATGAATTTCCGGCCCTGCAGCCCTCCCACAAATTTTTCTCTCAACAGCTAAAACAACCATACCGCAAACGCAATTTATCTGCTATAATAGCTCGTGGAAGGTTCTCCCGTCTCCGGGAACCTTTTCCACCCGCGCACCGTCTCACCATTACCCGGCCTCCGCAGAGGGCACACAGCACGCGTTCTCCCCTGCGCCGCGGGCTCTGCGCGTCAGAGCTTCAGATTTCAGAAAAAGGAGTTACATTATGGGACTTATCAACGCAGCATTGGGCGCCGCCGGCGGCGTGATGGCCGACCAGTGGAAGGAGTATTTCTACTGTGAAGCCATTCCCGAAAACGTCATGGCCGTCAAGGGCCTGCACCGCGTCTCCGGGCGCAGCACCAACTACAAGGGCTCGGAGAACGTCATCACCAACGGCTCTGTCGTCGCTGTGGCTGACGGTCAGTGCATGATCATCGTCGACCAGGGCAAGGTCACCGAGCTTTGCGCCGAGCCCGGCGAATTCGTCTATGATTCCTCGACCGAGCCCTCCATCTTCTCCGGCTCTCTCGGCCAGAGCATTCTTGCCACCTTCAAGAACATCGGCAAGCGCTTCACCTTTGGCGGCGAGCCCCCGAAGGACCAGCGCATCTACTACTTCAACACCAAGGAGCTCATTGGCAACAAATACGGTACGCCTTCTCCCGTTCCCTTCCGCGTCGTCGACCAGCGCGCGGGCATCGACATCGACATTTCCCTTCGCTGCTTCGGCGAATACAGCTACCGCATCTGCGACCCGATTCTCTTCTACACGAACGTCTGCGGCAACGTCTCGGAGGAATTCACCCGCGACCGTCTGGACGGCCAGCTGAAAACCGAATTGCTGACGGCCCTTCAGCCCGCGTTCGCGAAAATTTCCGACATGGGTATCCGCTACTCCTCCCTCCCCGGCCACACGATGGAGCTTGCCGACGCGCTCAATGAGGTCCTGTCCTCCAAGTGGCGCGACCTGCGCGGTCTTGAGATCGTGTCGTTCGGCGTTTCCAGCGTGAAAGCCAGCGAGGAAGACGAAAAGATGCTCAAGGAGATGCAGCGCAACGCCGCGTTTATGGACCCGACAAGAGCCGCAGCCCACCTGGTCGGCGCGCAGGCCTCCGCGATGCAGGCCGCAGCGAGCAATCAGGGCGCAGGCTCCGCGATGGCTTTCATGGGTATGAACATGGCAGGTCAGGCCGGCGGCATGAACGCGCAAAACCTCTATCAGATGGGCGCGCAGCAGCAATCTCAGCAGCAGGCCGCGCAGCCCGCCCCTGCAGCCCCGGCCGCAGGCTGGACGTGCAGCTGCGGCAAGACCGGCAACACCGGCAAATTCTGCGCCGAGTGCGGAAGCCCCAAGCCCGTTTCCGACACGTGGACGTGCGCCTGCGGCGCGGTAAATAAAGGAAAGTTCTGCTCCGAATGCGGCAAGCCCAAGCCCACCGCGCCCCGGCACTATAAGTGCAATAAATGCGGCTGGGAGCCTGCCGATCCCACCAATCCCCCCAAGTTCTGCCCCGAATGCGGCGATCCGTTCAACGACGCGGACCTGACCTGATTCACAGCCAAATCATCTGGAAAAGAGGGAAGATATGCCAACTCAGGTAACGAACTATCAATGCCCCGCCTGTACGGGCCCATTGCACTTTGACAGCGCGACCGGCAAGCTCACCTGCGACTACTGCGGCACAAGCTACGAAGTCGCCGAAATTGAGGCGCTCTTTGCTGAAAAGGAAAAGAAGGCCGCCGAAGCAAAAACGGCCGCCGATCAAAAGACCGCACAGCAGAAAAAGCAGGCGCAGGCCGAGGGCTGGGACACCTCCGATCTTGGCAGCGACTGGGGGCAAGACGCTGCCGGCATGAAGAGCTATTCCTGCCCGTCGTGCGGCGCGGAGCTCATCTGCGACGAATCGACCGCCGCGACCGCCTGCCCCTACTGCGGCAACCCCAGCATCGTCCCCGGCCAGTTCTCCGGCAGCCTCAAGCCAGACTACGTTCTGCCCTTCAAGCTCTCGAAGGACGACGCAGTTAAGGCGCTCAAGGCGCACTATAAGGGAAAGCCCTTCCTCCCGCGTCAGTTCACAAACGAGAACCACGTGCAGGAGATCAAGGGCGTCTACGTCCCGTTCTGGATGTTCGACGGCAAGGCCACGGGCTCTGCCCAGTACGAGGCTACGCGCAGCCGCTGCTACACCTCGGGCGACTATGAGGTCACCGAGACCGACCACTTCGATATTTTCCGTGAGGGCTCCATCTCCTTCGAGAAAGTCCCCGTCGACGCATCGAGCAAAATGCCCGACGATTACATGGACTCCATCGAGCCTTTCGACTACAAGGAGCTCAAGCGCTTCTCGACCGCATATCTGCCCGGATTCCTCGCCGACAAATACGATGTGTCCGTCGAAGACTGCCACGAACGCGCCGACACCCGCTGCGAGGGCTCTCTCGTCGCGGCGCTTGGTGATACGGTCACTGGCTACGATTCCTGCGTCCCCGTCTCCCACGATGTGAAGCTCTGCCGCGGCAAGGTGCATTACGCGCTGCTTCCCGTCTGGCTTCTCAGCACCAAGTGGCAGGGTAAGAACTACCTGTTCGCCATGAACGGCCAGACCGGCAAGCTCGTCGGTGACCTTCCCACCAGCGCAGGAAAGTTCTGGGGCACGTTTGCCGCCATCTCGGCCGTCCTCACCGCACTCATTTCGGCAGGCTATCTGCTGTTCGCGTAAGGAGGGACACGGCATGAAAAAACGGATTATCACAGTTCTTCTCGCGCTAACCCTTCTTCTTTGCCTGAGCGTCTCGGTCTTCGCCGAAAGCCAGCTCTGGAACATCACCGACGATGCCGGGCTCCTCTCAGACGAAGAATACACGCAGCTTGAAAGCTACGCGGAGTCCGTCTCCGAAACCTACGGCGTCGGTGTCTACGTCATCACGATCGACAACTACGAGGACTACTACGACACCCCCTACGAAACTGCATGGCAGTTCTACCACGAATATACCCTCGGCGAAGGTGACGACCGTGACGGTATCATTTTGCTTCTCAGCATGGATAACCGCCAGTTCGCGAACTTTGTCTACGGTCCCAAAGCAGACTATGCCTTCGACGAGCACGGCGTTCTCGAGCTCAATGACTGGTACCTCGACGATTTCCGCAATGACGACTGGACAGGCGGCCTCAACCACTTTGTTGCCGGCTGTGAGGACTTCCTTGCAAAGGCAGCCGCCGGTGAGCCCGTCCGCCGCAGCACGACCGGTCCCATCCTTCTCATCACCCTCGGCTCGATGGTCTTTGCGCTGATCATCTGCCTCATTCTCAAGGGCAAGATGAAATCCGTCCGCACCGTTACGCACGCAAACGCCTATGTTGTCGGCGCGCTCAACGTCACGGCCAGCCGCGACCAGTTCACCCACACCACCGAAACCCGGACGAAGATTGAAAAGGAATCATCCTCCAGCTCGGGCAGTTCCGAATCGGGCGGCGGCGGTCATGGAAGCAGCGGGAGCTTCTAGCCGCAAATCAAAAGGCGCAGCCTTTTGATTTGGAGGGGTTGCGCTCCGCACCGCGCGTCCTTGCAGGCAAAGCCTGCAAGGACACACTCTCTCCGCGATAGGTATTTTTCCGGTCGGCGGAGCCGCCGGATAAAATAGATTAAAATTTATTCGCGGCGTGCGCGCCGCGAACTCTGCGAGGCTTTTTTGAAAATCCGGCCTGCTCCTTTCTGGGGCGGGTCGGATTTTTTGGGTTTTTATATGAAAGATTCCTTGCATTTTGTCGCACGAGGTGCTATGATACGCATGCGCTGCATCATTTGCGGCCAAGGAGGGAATATCATGCAATCATCCATGCAAAAAAGCGGTTTCTCTGCAAACGAGCTGCTCCGCTGTCTCGGCATTCTGAGCGGGACGCTCCTGTATGCGCTCGGCATGAACCTGTTCGTCGTTCCGGCAGGGCTCTACACCGGCGGCATCATGGGTCTTTCGCAGCTGCTGCGGACCTTCCTCCTGCAATGGACCGGCTGGACGCTCAAAGTCGACATTGCAGGCTTCATCAACTACGCCATCAACCTCCCCATGCTCATGATCGCGTGGAAAAGACTCGACCACCGCATCGTTTTAAAGACCCTCCTTTCCGTTACCAGCACGACGCTCTTTCTCTCCCTCGTCCCGCGCACGGACATTCTCTCCGGTGACCAGCTGGCAAGATGCCTCATTGGCGGCATGCTCTGCGGCAGCGGCATCGGCCTTCTTCTGTGGATGGGCGGCACGTCGGGCGGCATGGACCTTCTTGGCATGATGCTCATCAAAAGCGGCTCACACACCAGCATCGGCCATGTGAACCTCTGCTGGAACCTCGCGCTCTACACCATCTGTGCCGCCGCCTTCAGCCTCTCCACCGCGATCTACTCCATTCTCTTCTCCTTCGTCTCGACGACCGTCATGGATAAGCTCCACATGCAGAACATCAACGTCGAGGTCACCGTCGTGACCAAGATCCTGAGCCCTGAGATGGAGCATGAGATTCTCGTTGACCTGCACCGCGGCATCACCCGTATCGATGGTATCGGCGAATATACCGGCGATCCCGTCCACGTTTTCTACATCCTCGCCTCCAAATACGAAATCAGCCGCCTGCGCGCCATCATCTCCAAATACGACCCCCATGCCTTCATCGTCGCCAAGGACGGCGCGGTCATCTACGGCAATTACAAGAAGAAAATCTGACCACATGCGCTCACAGAAAGCAATTTCTGCGGGCGCATTTTCCTTTACAAACCGTCCTCGCCGCGTTACAATAGCCCCGTCCTTTGAAACTGCACACAAGGAGCCTTTTATGAACATCTACATCATCCGTCACGCGGAGCCGGATTATGCCCGCGATTCTCTGACCGAAAAGGGCTGGCGCGAGGCAGAGCTGCTCAGCCGCCGCCTTTCAAAGATCCCTGACGCGTCGTATTACACCTCGCCCCTCGGAAGAGCGCGCGCCACCGCGAGCCTCACCATGCAGGCCGTCGGAAAGGAAGTCGAGGTCTGTCCGTGGCTGCGCGAGTTTGACACAGGCTACAAGACGCGTCCCGACTTCCATCCAACCGGCCACGGCTGGGACTTTCTCCCCGAGCATTGGGCGCGTGAGCCCATGTACTATGACCCCGAAAACTGGATGAACGCCCCGGCCTACAAAAATTCCGGCATTGACGCGGTCTACCGCAGCGTCACCCAGCAGTTTGACCTCCTGATCGCGAAGCACGGCTACGAGCGCCAGGACCATCTCTACGCCGCGCTCCGCCCGAACACGGAAAACATCCTTCTCTTCTGCCATTTCGGGATCGAATGCGTCCTGCTCTCGCGCCTGTTTGACTGCTCGCCCGTCGTCCTCTGGCACCATACCGTCGCCCTTCCCTCAAGCGTCACCATCGTCTCGACCGAAGAGCGCGAGCCCGGCAAGGCCATCTTCCGCATGTCCCGCTTCGGAGACCTCTCCCATCTGGACGCTGCCGGAGAAGTCCCGTCCTTCTCCGCCAGATTCTGCGAGCGCCACGGCGACGGCACCCGGGAAGATTACTAGGCCTGTCAAAAAGCAGGGGCTTGCTCTACTGAAGTCCCCCATATAAAAACATACCGGCGCTGCCTGCAACGTTGCAGACTGCGCCGGATTTTTCTGCCATTTTAAAAATTCGCGTTCTGATATTCCGTCGGGCTCATGCCGGTCAGCTTTTTAAACGTCCCTGAAAAGTAGGTAATATCCTTATACCCCACAGCCTCGGCCACCTCATAAACGCGAAGTTTCCCTTCCTTGAGAAGCCCCATCGCCCTTTGCATCCTACAGCGCGTGAGATAGCTTCCCACCGTCAGCCCCGTCTCCTTTTTAAAGAGGTGACTTAGATGTCCCTCGCTCAGGCCCAGTCCCGCCGCGACCTGCCCGATGGAAAGCCCGGCGTCCGCGCAGTTTTTCCCGATGTAGTCCATCGCCTCCTGCACGTACCGGCTCTTCGCGCCCGAGCGGAGTTCCGGCAGCTGCACATCCGCACTCTTTTTCTGTCCCTCGATTTTCTTTTGCAGCGCCAGAACCGCATTCTCGAGGTCCCCGTCATGAAACGGCTTTAAGAGAAAGTCCACTGCCCCCAGCCGGATGGCCGTCTGCGCGTAGGTAAAGCTGTCATACGCCGTCAGAATGATGACGTACGCGCCGCACCCCCGCTCACGGAGCTTCGCAATCATCTCCAGTCCGTCCATTTTTGGCATTTTGAGGTCGGTAATGATGAGCGACGGCTTGCACGCCTCCGCCTTCTCAATGCCCTCTTCTCCGTTAGAAGCCTCTCCGACCACCACGCACCCGAGGCTCTGCCAGTCCGTCGCCAGCACGATCCCCTTTCGGATCATCTCCTCGTCCTCAACAACCAGCACCCGCAGCATCCGCGTCCCTCCTTCTCATCGGGAGCCGCGCCGTGATGCACGCCCCCGCGCCGTCTTTCCTGTTTTCCAGCCGCAAGCCGAAGCTTTCGCCATAGTGCTTGCGCAAAATCGTATCCACATTGAATAGTCCTAAGTGCCCCGTCTGCTGCTCCGGCGCCTGATACGGCCCCAGCATTTCCGCCGGAAAGCCACAGCCGTTATCCAGGACGCAAATCTCGAGCACACCGCCTTCTTCTCGCGCCGTGACCGTGAGCCTGCCGTCCTGCACGCCGGAGAGTCCGTGCAAAATCGCATTCTCTGCCAGCGGCTGGAGCATCATCTTCGGAACCAGACACGACAATAGCGCATCCGGCACATCCTGCGCAAACGTAAAGCTGTCCGACAGCCGGATGCGCTGAATTTCCACGTACCGCCCCAGAATCGCAAGCTCCTGCCGCAGCTCCACAAACTCATCCGGCGAAATGCAGAACCGCAGAATATCCGCCAGATTTGTAGACATCAGCGCCACCTGCGGTACCTGATTGATCTTGCTGATCCACTTCATCGTATCTAACGTATTGCACAGAAAATGCGGGTTCAGCTGCGCCTGCATCATCCGGATCTGTGCGTCATTAAGCGCCTGCTGGTTTTTAAGCAGCGCCTGCTGGTTGCGCCGCAAAGACAGCACCATCCCATTAAACTGCTGCGCCAACTCCCCGAGCTCATCGCACTGCCCCTCCTGCACTGGGACCTGCACCTCCAGATCGTTCCTCCCGACCTGCGTGATTGCCCGATGCAGCGTTCCGATCGGCTGGAACATCTGTCGGCTCAGCCGCAGGCTCAGCGCAATGCTCACCGCCACACCGCCAAGGGCGCACAGCGCGCTCACCGTGTAGAGTAACCGAAGCGTCCCACGCGTAAAGACCTGCGGCTGCTGGAGAACCAGAAACAGTCCCGTAGCCTCGTCCTGCCGCGCAGTATAGACAAAATTATCCGACAGTCCCGTCAGCGCCTTGCCATGCAGCAGCTGCCCGCGCAGCGCACTGGAAAGCGTCTGCACCTGCGCCTGCTGCGAGCAATATACCCCGCGCCAGAACCCATCCATCAACAGAATCTCGTTCTGCGCGCCCGCCAGAGAATCAAACATCGCGCGAAGCTGCGTCTCATAAAACGCCGCCACGAGAAAGCCTGCCGTCTGTCCGTCCCGCGTCAGCCGCACCGCCCCGCGCAGAACCGGCTCATCGAGGTCCGTCGGGTCGATGCTCGCGCTGTAGACGATCGTATCCCTGTCCGCCGCTTCCTTTAAAATGCCCCACGACACAGGAAGCGTCTGCGCGCCATGCACCGTCTGCGTCGCATACATGAGCGTCCCCTCCGCGTCGTAAAGCTCGAAGCGCGCAAACCTGCGCACATCCTCCGTCGCGTCATAGAGCGCGCTGTATACGCTCGCGCTGTTCTCCCATCCGCCCGAAAGCGCGCCAAGCACCGTCTCGCTGCCGCCAAGCGTGATGGCCGCCTCCTGCAAGCCCTCCTGCATGGAAAAAAGCGCATGGCACGCGCCGTCTAACTGCTGCTCGGCGTTCTGCTGCTGGTCGGCCGTCATGCGAAGCCGGAAAATCTGCAATAAGAGCGCCGAGCAGAGCAGCACCGGCACCAGCGACACCGCCAGAAACGCCGCGTTCAGCCGCTGCCGGAACGAAGAAAACCGCAGCTGCTTCATGGCGTCTCCTCCGTTTCCTGATAAAACGCCCAGCTCATCAGAACCGACTCCCGGTTCTCGCTGGCAAGGCTCACATCATAGTCTGCCTGCACGATGGACGCTAAGGGCGGCAGCGTTCCCTCCGGCTCTAAATCACTTCGCACCGACCGCCTGCAAAACTGCTCCTGAATGAGCTGCTGCACGTCCCGGCTGACCGTAAAATCCACAAACGCGCGGGCGTTTTCCGCATGCGGCGCGCCATTTAAAATCGCGCACCCATCCGGCACGCAGCTCGTTCCGTCCGCGGGATAGACCATCGCGAGCTCATCACCCGCCGCAATGTGCCGGCTGGCCGTCTCCTCGAGCGTTACGCCGACCACAGCCTGTCCACCCGCCACATAGGATAATACCGCGCCCGAGCTTTCCAGCTGTTTTCCGTCGAGGTTTTCCGCGAACGTGTGCAGAATCTCGTCCGAGTCTCCCTCCACTGCGCAGAGCATCGTCACCAGCGCTGTGTAGCTCGAGCCCGAAACCGAAGGGTCCGCAAACGCGATCTTCCCCTTCCACGTTGGATCCAGCAAATCCCGCCACGTCGTGATCTCCCCCGCCCGGACGAGCTTCGGATTGTAGACAAACACCACCGGCAGCGACGAAAATGGCGTCCAGATATCGTCCTGCGCGCGGTACTGCGGCAAAATCGCGTCTGCCTCCGCGCAGGTATACGGCGCAAACAGATCGCGATATGACTCCAGGCTCTCCACACCGCCGCCAAACATCACATCTGCCTGCGGCGCATCCTTCTCCTTGTCCAGCCGCTCGAGAAGCTCGTTCGTTCCGCCCTCGACCACCTCGACCCACACGCCCGTCCGCGTTTCAAATTCCTTCACGATCGGCCACCAGACCTCTTTTTTGTGCGACGTATACAGAACCAGCCGCTCGCCGTCCTCCGGCGCGTAGTCCAGCTCTTTCGCTTTTCCCGAGCACCCCGCCAGCAAAAAGAGCAGCAGAGCTACAGTCAATATCCGCCATTTTCCCATTCTTTACACCTCGTAGGGGCTGATGCCCGCATCGGCCCTCGCAGTTGCCGCAAGCAAAACCCGAAACCCATCGGCGAATTCGTCGTTCCCAAAGGGGCGATGTGAGCATCGCCCCCTACAGCCGGAGCATAACGCTTGCGTATTTTTGCCCTAATTATACCACACCCTCTATGATCTTTTCATCCATTTCTCACAAACATATCAGTCAAACACAAAAAAGCGCAGGTTTGTCCCCTGTTCTTTTGTGCAAATGACCGGTAAAATGAAAGCATCCAAACAGTGCCAGCACTGTTCCCGGTAAAAATTTCATAGGAGGAAACATATCGTGAAAAAGATTCTTGCATTTCTGCTTGCAGTGTCCATGATTCTGGCGATGGCCGCCTGCGCAGCCTCTCCCGCCCAGACCACCACGGAGCCTGCAAAGACCGAAGAGACTCCCGCCACGGAAAATACCGCGACGGAGGCTCCCGCCGAGACCGAAGCTGCCGCTCCGGTTGAGGAGGAAAACCTCACCGAGACCCAGAAGATCATCAAGGAAGCCGAAGGCATGACCCTTGAGGAGCTTGCCAAGAAGGCCATTGAAGAGTCCAACGGCAAAATGTTCTATGGCGTCGGCAACTCCAGCCGCGGCAAGAGCGCGCTGCCCCTCTTCATCGAGTACCTTCAGTCCATCGACTCCAGCTACAACATGGAGTTCGAATGGCAGCAGCCCAAGAACAACAAGATCTTCGATCAGTTGACCGCTGACTCCCTGAAGGACACCGGCACGTTCGCCATGACCCTCATCCAGGACGGCAACCAGATCGAGAGCAAGATGGTCCAGACCGGTATTCTCGACACCTTCATCCCGAAGGACTGGGCAGACGCCAACGGCACGACCGCAGACGCCTACACGGGCTTCCTTCCCCTTCAGACCCTCAACAAGGTCTTCATGTACAACTGCACTGGCGACAAGACCTATGACAACTGCTGGGACTTCGTCGCAGAGGGCGAGCATGGCCTTTACATGGACATCGACTCTGAGATCGTCGGCAAGAACTTCCTGTACATGCTGACCCGTGACGACTACGCAGCATGGATGAAGGAGTCCTTCGAAGCTCTGTCCGATGACGAAAAGGCTTACTTCCAGCCCACCATCACCGAGATGGAAGCGGACGCTGCCGACCTCGGCCTCGGCGCTGATGGCGCATACGCTCTGGCATGGATCAAGCTGTGGGTCGAAAGCTACAACGCGCAGACCGACGACGGCCCCATCTGCAACACCTTGGTCGACGCTTCCGCGAAGGATCAGTTCGGCCTGCTCGTTTACTCCAAGCTTCGCTCCGTCGAAGAGTCCAGCTCCGTCTCCGTCAACAACATCAAGGTCGCGGCCTATGAAGACGGCTATCAGGGCATCGGCGGCTACGGCTACTGCCACTACCTCTTCGTCACCGACAACTCCCCGCTTCCCTGGACGGCCTGCGCGTTCATCGCTTACATGACCTGCACCGCTGACGGCTTCTCCGCATGGGGCAAGGACATGGGCGGCTACTCCTCCAACCCGACGGTTGCCGAGGAAACCGAGGCCAACTTCCATCACTCCATCGGCGGCATGGCCGAAGACGGCACGACCGTTGCATTCGCAGCCAAGAACGACCGCGGCTACGAATGGTGGACCACCAACGGCAAGCTCGTTCTGGAAGATCCGGAATACTGCGCGGACGTTGCCTTCACCGTCGGCAGCTGGATTGAAATGCTGACCAAGTATTCCGCAGGCTAATCTGGCCTTTTTCCGGCGCATACCCCCGGCGCCCTTGGACGCAACAATCCAAGGGCGCCGTTTTTTCAAACAAGTTCCAAATACGCCGTAGGGGCGGACGACTCTGTCCGCCCGGCAAAACGTGAATCCGAAACGCGAAAATCTTCGGCGAATTCGCAGCTTCCCTTGGGCGGACAGGGTCGTCCGCCCCTACGAACCGCGTTGCCCCCAATACCCCATTCCCCTGAAAATCCGTGAAAGAAGGAGGAGTACGCCATGAACCAATCCTCAACCCTCCGCGCAAGTAAAACGACCATCGCGCTCAACAAGGTCAAAACCTTCTTTTCAAAGCCCCACAACGTCATTCTTCTGCTGCTGGGTATCGTTCTGACCTTCACCACCGTCGCGCCCATCGTCGCCATCGTGGAAGACACCTTCAAAATCCACGCCGGCACCATCGACGCGCACTTAACCGGACAGGCCTCCGGCTACACCACAGTCAACTACATTGACCTCTTCACCAGCCGCATGGCCAAGACAAACCTCTGGACGCCGCTTGGCAATACCGTCCTGCTCGCTGTCGGCACATGCGTCGTCTCCATCTTATATGGCGGCCTGTTCGCGTTCCTCATCACAAGGACCGACCTCGCCTGGAGAAAATATTTAAGCTCCATTTTCATTTTCCCGTACATCATGCCGCAGTGGACGCTTGCCGTCGTGTGGCAGAACCTGTTCAATTCCAACGCCGTTACCGGCACGTCCAACGGTCTGCTTGCCGCCCTCTTTGGCGTCAACATGCCGATATGGTGGTGCAAGGGCCTGTTCCCGAGCCTGATGGTCCTTGGCCTTCACTACGCGCCGTTTGCTTACATTTTGATCGGCGGTATCTTCCGCAACATGGACGCGAACTTAGAGGAGGCCGCAACCATTTTGGACACCCCCAAGTGGAAGACCATGTTCCGCATCACGCTCCCGATGGTAAAGCCCGCGATTTTGTCCACGATCCTTCTCGTCTTCGGAAGCGCCATGGGCTCTTACCCGGTTCCCCATTATCTGGGCCTTAGCACACTCTCGACGAAATACGTCTCCATGAACTCCAAGTACACGGGCGAGGCGAGCATTCTTGCCATCATCATGATGATCTTCGGCGTAGCGATCATGCTGCTCAACCAGCTTTCTTTAAGGAGCCGCAAGAACTACACCACCGTCACCGGCAAGTCCGGCCAGATCTCCAAGATCACGCTCGGAAAATACGGCAAGTACATCATCGCCATCATTCTTGTCATCCTCACGTTCTTCACAAGCATCTTCCCCATCATCTCGTTTGCGTTTGAGACCTTCCTCCCGAACCCGGGCGACTATTCGTTCCTCTATACGGGAGACGCTTCGAACCTCACGACCAAGTGGTGGCTCACCAGCGAAAATGTCACCGAAAACGGCATGTACGGCCAGAAGGGCATCTTGTATAACGAGACCATCTGGCGCGCGTTCAAGGGAACGATCCTCGTCTCCGTCGCCTGCGCACTGCTCGCCGGCACAATCGGCACGATGATCGGCTACGCCGTCTCCAAAAACCGCCGCAGCCGCTGGGCAAACTATGTAAACTCCGTCGCGTTCCTGCCCTACCTCATGCCGTCCATCGCCGTCGGCGTCGCGTTCTTCATCCTGTTCTCAACGGAAAAGCTGAACCTCTTTAATACCTATACACTCCTCATCATCGTCGGCACCGTCAAATATATCCCCTTTGCCAGCAGGAGCAGCCTTAACTCCATGCTCCAGCTCTCGGGTGAAATTGAAGAGGCAGCCATCATTCAGGATATCCCTTGGATCAAGCGCATGACCCGCATCATCATCCCCATTCAGAAGTCCTCGATCATTTCGGGCTTCCTTCTTCCGTTCATGACGTGCCTTCGCGAGCTGTCGCTTTTCATGCTCCTTTGCGTGCAGGGCTTCATCCTCTCGACCACGCTCGACTACTTCGACGAAATGGGCCTCTACGCTTTCTCCAGTGGTATCAACCTGATTCTGATCATTACGATCCTCATCTGCAACACGCTCGTGAACAAAGTCACCGGCGCAAGTCTCGACAAGGGAATAGGAGGTTAATCACATGCCTGAAATCAAACTCGAACACGTCACCAAGCGCTGGGCCAAGTTCTACGCTGTGGAAGACCTGAATCTGACCATTGAAAATAACGCGTTCGTCACGCTCCTCGGCCCCTCCGGCTGCGGCAAAACAACGACGCTGCGCATGATCGCGGGTCTGGAAACTCCGACCTCCGGCCGCATCACAATCGGAGACAAGGTCGTCTTCGATAGTAGCCTCGGCATCAACGTCCCGGCCAACAAGCGAAAGGTCGGCTTCCTGTTCCAGAACTACGCCCTGTGGCCAAACATGACGGTCTACCAGAACATCTCCTTCGGCCTCTCCAACGTCAAAGAAGCCCTTCCGAAAATCGACTTCGAGGCCAAAAATGCCGCGCGTCTGGCGGAAATCCTGAAAGCGCCCCTTGATGTTGTCGCCGTTCTCGATGAGTGCCGCGATAAAGACGGAAAGCTCGAAGAAAAGAAGGCCATCTTAAAGCTGATCGACGCGTTTACCCTCTCGCAGTACACGGCCAAGCGCCTGTTTGACTATCATCTGGAAAGCAAATCCGACTGCGCTTCTGAGATTTCCGCCCTGACCGCCAAGGTCGAAGCCGCGAAAAAGACCGCGCAGGACGCAGGCTGCACACTGGACGATGAATTCCGCTATGTAAAGGGCGGCGAGATCGTCACGCAGGTGCGAAAGCTCACGAAGGAGGAAATCGACCTCTCCGTCCGCCGCGTCAGCCGCATCGTCAAAATCGGTATGTTCATGGAGCGCTACCCCGCCGAGCTCTCCGGCGGCCAGCAGCAGCGTGTTGCGATTGCAAGAACCCTTGCCCCGGAGCCCACGGTGCTGTTCATGGACGAGCCGCTCTCGAACCTGGACGCAAAGCTCCGGCTCGAGATGCGCTATGAACTGCAGCGTCTGCACGTCGAAACCGGCTCTACCTTTGTCTACGTCACACACGACCAGATGGAGGCCATGACCCTCGCCACGCAGATCTGCCTCATCAATAACGGCGTTCTCCAGCAGTATCAGGCGCCTCTGGAGGTCTACCATCACCCTGCGAACCTCTTTGTGGCCGACTTTGTCGGCAACCCTTCTATCAACTTCGTCGAAGCCAAGGGCGCGCAGGCGCAAGACGGCTCGATCGACCTGACCGTGCTCGGCGGCCTGAAAGCGAAATTCCGCCCGGCCAAGCCCATGCAGCTTGCCGACTGGTTCGCCGCTCGCGACGAACAGGCCGCAAACCGCGCCGCCGCACTCAAAGAGAAAGCCTCCCAGAAGGGCTATGTTGAAAAGGGCAACAAGGACGAGGTCTTCCGCTATCACATCGCAAAGGTCAACGAGGAGGACGACTCTCTTGCAGAGCTCCCTGAAATCACAAACGAGGATTTTGTCCTCGGCATCCGCCCCGAATTCATCGACATCGCGGACGAGGGCAAGCTCCGCGGCGAAATTTACGGCGCTATGCCGACCGGCATGGAGTCGACGATCAAGGTCCGCGTCGGAGGCTTCCTGCTCACCGGCGTCGTCTTCGGAAGCTCGCTCTTTACCATCAGCGCAGAAGTTCCCCTCTCCGTCACGGGCGATCAGATCATGCTCTTCGACCGCAAATCCGGCCAGTGCATCACCTCCGGTTCCCTGACATTCTAAGATAACCACCAAACGGCCGGCGCTCTGCGTCGGCCGTTTTCCCGGAAAGGACTGATTTTCTTGCCCCTGCAAGGCATTTTATTTGACTTGGACGGCGTTCTATGCTCGACCGACGAATACCACTACCGCGCATGGAAGGAGCTGGCCGATTCGATTTCCGTCTCCTTCGACCGCACCGTAAATGAGCGCCTGCGCGGCATTTCGCGCATGGACAGCCTCGAAATCATTTAAGCAAAAACCGCCAAGACCTACACACCGGAAGAAAAGCGCGCGCTGGCCGACCGGAAAAACGCCCGCTACCGCGAGCTCCTGCAGAACCTCTCGCCCAAGGACGCGGACCCAGATGTCGTATCCACCTTGATGGCGCTGAGAAAACGCGATCTTCACCTCTGCGTCGCCTCGTCCAGCAAAAACGCGCGCTTTATTTTAGACCGTCTTGCCTTGACCTCCTACTTTGACGGCGTCTGCGACGGCACGCAGATCACCCGCGCAAAGCCGGACCCCGAGGTCTTCCTGACCGCCGCTGCTATGTTAAGCCTCCCGCCGGAAAGCTGCCTCGTCGTGGAAGACGCGGTCGCGGGCGCGCAGGCGGCGCATGCGGGCGGCTTTCTCGCGGCCTGCGTCGGGGACGCCTCCAAAAAGCGCGCGGGCGATTACAATCTCGCCGGTCTTCCCGACCTTCTTCCCATCTGCGATCGGCTTCAAAAAGGAGGAACCACATGAAATCCGCCCAGGAACTGTTTGAACTCTGGCGCTCCCATCCATTGCTCGACCCTGCGCTTCAAAAAGAGCTTGCTGCCATGCAACATGACTCTGCCGCCATCGAAGATGCATTCGGCTGTGCGCTTGCCTTCGGAACCGGCGGACTGCGCGGCATTCTCGGCGTGGGCACAAACCGCATGAACGTCCATGTCGTCCGCCGCGCGGCGCAAGCCGTAGCCGATTATCTGAACGAAACGAGCCTTCCCAAGCGCGCCGCCATCGGATACGACAGTAGAATAAACAGTGAACGCTTCGCCCGGGAAACCGCCTGCGTTCTGGCCGCGAACGGCATTGAGGCAAATCTCTATCCCCGACTCGAGCCCGTTCCCGCCCTGAGCTATGCCGTGCGCGCGCTTTCCTGCGGGGTCGGCATCTGCATCACGGCCAGCCACAATCCCGCCCAGTATAACGGCTTCAAGGTCTACGGCGCGGACGGCTGCCAGCTGACCCCCAGCGGCGTTTCCCGCATTGCCGCAATTCTGGAGAACCATTCCTATTTTGAAGCCATCCAAACCGGCAGCTTTGACGCGCTTCTGCGCGCCGGAAGCATCCGTTGGATTCCCGAAGCCATCCTGAACGCCTATCTTGACGCAGTCCTTTCTCTTCGCGTGCGCCATGACGATCTTTCCGGATTAAGCATCGTCTACACGCCGCTCAATGGCTCCGGCCGCGAATGCGTCGAACGGATTTGCAGAGCGCTTGGTATCCGAAATTTCACGCTCGTCTCCGAGCAGGCAAAGCCAGACGGCCATTTCCCGACCTGCCCCTACCCGAACCCCGAAATTCGCGAGGCGATGGCGCTCGGCCTTTCCTACTGCGAACGTCTGCGCCCCGATCTTCTCATCGGCACCGACCCCGACTGCGACCGCTGCGGCGTGGCCGTGCCAAGCGGCAAGGGCTCCTACCGGCTGCTTACCGGAAACGAGGTTGGCGTGCTGCTGCTCGATTTCATCTGCCAGACGCGGCAATCGAACGGGACCATGCCGCAAAACCCCGTTGCCGTCACGACCATCGTCTCGACCGACATGGCAGACCCAATCGCCGCGCACTACGGCGTGGAGCTTCGCCGCACCCTCACAGGCTTCAAGTTCATCGGCGAACAAATCGGCCTTCTCGAATCGGAGGGCCATCCGGAGCGCTTTCTCTTCGGCTTCGAGGAGAGCTACGGCTATCTTTCTGGCAGCCACGTGCGCGATAAAGACGGTGTGAACGCCGTGCTCCTTCTCTGTGAAATGGCGAGCTTCTATCAAAGCCGCGGCATGACGCTTTGTGACGCAATGGACGCGCTCTATGTGGCTTACGGCTATTATTGCTGCGCTCAGGAGAGCTTCGCCTTTTCCGGCGCGAGCGCCATGCGGGACATGGCAAGCTGCATGCAGCGCCTGCGGGAAAATCCGCCCACAGAAATTGCCGCCCTCCCCGTCACAAAAATCACGGACTATCTCGCGCCGGATACCGGCCTTCCCGCCTCCGACGTTCTGGAGTTCCGCTTACACAGCGGCTGCAAGCTCACCGTCCGCCCCTCCGGCACCGAGCCCAAGCTCAAGCTCTACCTCAGCGCCCAGGCCGGCACCCAAGCTGAAGCCGAAGCTCTGCTGAACCGCCTCCGCGCCGCCTGCAAGCCGCTTCTGCACTTTTGAACAAATCGTAAAACTGCCCCACCGCACGTTGACACTTCCATCCTACCGCACTACACTATAGGAAGAACCATTACGATTTGGAGGCACATATGGAATATAGAATACTCCCCCACGGCGGAGAAAAATCGGCGTCATCGGCATGGGCTCGTCCGTCGTCGGCGCGCAGAAGGAAGCGGATATTATAAAAACCGTCCGCGCGGCCTTCGATCTTGGCGTCAACTACTTCGACATGGCGGGCGGCCATGCGACCATCTTCCCGGCCTACGGCAAGGCCCTTCATGACATCCGCAGCCAAGTCTACCTGCAGGTCCACTTTGGCGCCGACTATACCACCGGCGAATACGGCTGGACGACAGAACTCGATGAAATCAAAAAATCCGTCGACTGGCAGCTAAAAAACCTGCAAACGGACTACATCGACTTTGGCTTCATCCACTGTCTGGACGAAGAAGCCGACCTTGCGGCCTACGAGAAAAACGGCGTGTTAAAATACCTGACCGATTTGCAGACGCAGGGCGTGGTGCACCATCTCGGCCTTTCTTCTCATACCCCGCTGCTTGCGAACCGCGTCCTTGACATGAAGCTCATCGATATGCTCATGTTCAGCATCAATCCTGTCTACGACTACGGCAAGGGCGACTTCGGCTTCGGCGAAAACACCGAGCGCTACGATCTTTACCGCCGCTGTCAGCGAGAGGGCGTTGGCATCTCGGTCATGAAACCCTTCTGCGGCGGCCAGCTGCTGGATAAAAAGCAGTCCCCCTTCCAAGCTGCCCTCACCAAAACGCAGTGCATCGCCTACGCGCTCGATAAGCCCGGCGTCATCACCGTCCTTCCCGGCTATGGAAACGAACAGGAGCTCCGCGAGGTGCTCTCCTACTTTGAAACAAGCCCGGAGGCGCGCGACTATTCCGCCGTCTCTACCTTTGCGTCCGAAAACACGCTCGGCAAATGTGTCTACTGTAAGCACTGCCACCCCTGTCCCGCCGGGCTCGATATCGCGCTCATCAACA
>ERZ772875.1699-NODE-1699-length-18916-cov-7.676687_pt1 | contig 18916 bp, 20 predicted proteins | sample MGYA00580585_ERZ772875 | MGnify/ENA primary metagenome ERZ772875 (study PRJEB29015, sample SAMEA2737736) | human gut metagenome | biome: human gut; feature: human-associated habitat; material: faeces | place: China | collected 2012 ... | reverse complement strand
GCAGCGGCTCGTTCTGTTTTCTTACGCCTCGCCGGGGCGGGGGAAGGTGACGGTGACGGTCGTACCCGTTCCAAGGGTGCTCTCCAGTGCAACGCGGGCGTGGTGATAGGCCGCAGCATGCTTCACAATGGACAGGCCGAGGCCCGTGCCGCCGATGGCACGCGAATGGCTCTTATCCACGCGGTAGAAGCGCTCGAACACGCGGTCCTGCTCCGCCGCCGGGATGCCAATGCCGGTATCCGCCACGCGGAGGACCGGCTGGCCGTTCTCCTCCGCCGTGCTGACGGTCACACTGCCGCCCTTGCGGTTATACTTGATGGCGTTGTCGCAGAGATTGTAGATCAGCTCGTCCACGATCTGTGCAATGCCGTGCACGCGGCAGGGCTTCAGCTCCGTGCGGAGCGTGACGTCGTGCTGCGCGGCTGCATCCTGCAGGCGGGAGACGACGCTTGCGGCCATGCCGTCGAGGCGCAGGTCCGTCTTCTCGCTGCCCACGCTGCCCTCGTCGAGCTGGGACAGGCGGATGATATCGCCGACCAGAGCGATGAGGCGCTGCGCCTCGGTATAGATGTTCCCGGCAAAGTGCTGCACGTCCTGCGGCTTTGCGATGCCGTCGCGGATGAGCTCGGCAAAGCCGGAGATGGACGTCAGCGGCGTGCGCAGCTCGTGGGAGACGTTCGCCGTGAATTCGCGGCGGAGCTGCTCGCGATTCTCGCGCTCCGTCACGTCCAGCAGCACGAGCACCGCGCCCGCAAGGCGGCCGTCCTCCATAGCCGGGTTGGCCATGAGCTGGTAGATGCGGCCGTCGAGCGTCAGGGTGCGCAGGTCGTGCTCGCCCGACAGAGCGCGCTGCACGGCCTCCCGGAAGTCCTCGCTGCGGTTCACGGCCAGCACGGACTGCTTTTCGACATTTTCGATCTGCAGCAGGCGGCGCGCGCTCGGATTGCAGAACAGCAGGTTCGTCCGGGCGTCGACGATGAGCAGGCCTTCGTTCATGTGCTCCGTGATGGCGGTGAACTCCGTCTGGCGGCGGCGCAGCTCGTCCATCTGCGCGGCGATCTGCCTGTTCTGGGCGGAAATTTTCTCCAGCAGGGGGGAAAGCTCGTCATAGGCCTCCGCCTGCTCCGGATGCTCCAGGTCGAGAGCATTCAGCGGACGGACGATGCGCTTCGACAGACGATAGGACAGCAGCCACGCCAGCGCAATGGCGACAAGCACGGCCGCAACGGCCGGGCGCAGCATGCGCAGCAGGATGCCGAGCACGGAATCACGCGTTCCGGCCAGCCGGAGCACCGTGCCGTCCTGCAGGCGGCAGGCATAGTAGAACGTCTTCTGGGACAGCGTCGCGGAATAGCGCTCGCTCTCACCCGCGCCATAGCGCAGGGCGTCAGCCACCTCGGTGCGCGCGGCATGGTTCTCCATCTGCGCGGGGGCAGCCTCGTTGTCATAGCGGACGGTGCCGTCGGCGCCGATCCAGGTGATGCGGATCTGCGAGATCTTATCCTGCTCCAGCGAGCGCAGGTAGTCCTCCTCCGCAAGGCCGCCGTTGATGGCATGGGCCATGGAGAGGGCCTCGCTCTTCAGCTCCGAGCGGTACTGCACGGCATAGTCGTTATAAAACACGACGGACAGCAGCGCCACGCTCAGCAGGAGCACGACGAGGGCCACCAGAAAAATGGACCGGAAAATTCGTTTTGTCATACCGCAGTCTCCCGCAGGCGGTAGCCCACGCCGCGGACCGTCTCGATCTGGCCGCCTGCTGCGCCGAGCTTCAGGCGCAGGGAGCGGATATGGACGTCCACGGTGCGGCTCTCGCCGTCAAATTCATAGCCCCAGATGCTGGAAAGCAGCCGGTCACGCGTAAAGACCTGCATCGGATGCTCGAGCATCAGGTGCAGCAGCTCGTATTCCTTCAGCGTGAGCGTCAGCTCCTCGCCGCAGGCGCGCATGGTGTGCGTGGTGGTGTCGCACTCGATGTCCCCGCAGCGCAGCGTCTCGCGGCGCTCACGGCCGAACTCCGCCCGGCGCAGCAGAGCGCGCACGCGGGAGATCAGCTCCATCATGCCGAACGGCTTTGTAAGATAATCATCTGCGCCGCCGTCCAGCCCGATGACCTTGTCATATTCGCTGCTGCGCGCAGTGAGCATCATGACGGGCAGGTGCTCCGTGCGCGGGCTGGCGCGTAGCCGGCGCAGGATGGAAAGCCCGTCCTCCTCCGGCAGCATGATGTCCAGGATCAGCAGCTCCGGCAGGGCGCGCTCCATGGCGTCATAAAACTCCGAGGGCGCGGCGAAGCCCGTGGCCTCCAGCCCGGTGCTGCAGAGCGTGTAGACGACAAGCTCACGAATGGCGCTGTCGTCCTCCAGCAAATAGATCATAAAAAGTTCCCCTTACTCTCCGGCATGTGCGCCGGTGATGGAATATTCGACCCACTCTGCCACATTCACGGCATGGTCGCCGATGCGCTCGAGATACTTTGCGATCATCAAAAGATCGAGGCACTCGCCGCTCAGATCCGGGTGCTCGGTGATCTGACCGACCAGCTCGTTTTTCACGGTGTCGAACAGGCCGTCGACGATGTCGTCCTCCTTCTGGACGGCACGGGCCTTGCCGAGATCCTTGCGGACGAAGGAGTCGACGCTGTCCGTGACCATGCGGCTGGCGGCGCGGGCCATTTCATAGATGTGCGTGCCCGACTTGAGCTGCTCATCCTCGATGTAGCCGGTGATGCCCGCGATGTCCGAGGCCTGGTCGCCGATGCGCTCCAGATCGGAGATCATTTTCAGGGCGGAGGAGATCGTGCGCAGGTCGCGCGCAACGGGCTGCTGCTGCAGCAGGAGCTTCATACACAGGCTCTCGATCTCGCGCTCCTTGTGGTCGATCTCGCGCTCCAGCGCGGCCGCCTTTTCGGCGCTTTGCTTGTCCGTTTCATTTTTCAGCGTGTGCATGGAAGCGGAGATCGCATCCTCACACAGCGCACCCATTTCAATCAGTTTCCGGTTGAGCAGCTCCAGCTGCTCGTCAAAGCGGATGCGCATCAGCCAAACCTCCCCGTGATGTAATCTTCGGTGCGACGGTCCTGCGGCATGGAGAAGATCTTCTCCGTCGGGCCGAATTCGACCATATCGCCCAGCAGGAAAAACGCCGTTTTGTCCGAGATGCGGGCGGCCTGCTGCATATTGTGCGTGACCATAACAATAGTATAATCCTTTTTCAGCTCCATGGCAAGCTCCTCAATGCGCGAAGTGGAAATGGGGTCGAGGGCACTTGTCGGCTCGTCCATCAGCAGGACCTCCGGCTCCACGGCAAGGGCTCGCGCGATGCACAGGCGCTGCTGCTGGCCGCCGGACATGCCGAGGGCGCTTTTCTTCAGGCGGTCCTTGACCTCGTCCCAGATCGCCGCGCCGCGCAGCGATTTTTCGACGATCTCGTCGAGCTTCACGCGGGAGCGGATGCCGTGGGTGCGCGGGCCATAGGCCACGTTGTCATAAATGCTCATGGGGAAGGGATTCGGCTTCTGGAAGACCATGCCGACGCGCTTGCGCAGCAGGTTCACGTCCATTTTGCGGGAAAAAATATCCTCGCCGTCCAGCGTGACGGTGCCCTCGATGCGGCAGCCCTCCACGAGGTCGTTCATGCGGTTGAGGGACTTGAGCAGCGTCGACTTGCCGCAGCCGGACGGGCCGATGAAGGCCGTGATCTCATTGGCGGGCAGGCGGAGGTTGATGTCCTTCAGCGCCTGAAAGCTGCCGTACCAGAGATTGAGGTGCTCGATTACGATCTTATCCTGTTCCATATGGGAACTCCTTCCTGTTGCGCTCACTGCGTGCGCCGGGCAATTCGCTTTGCCGCGGCGCCGGACAGCGCGTTGATGCCGATGACCATGACCAGCAGCACAACGGCCGTGGCATAGGCCTCGCTGCGGTGCAGGCCCTCGTTGAGCAGGCAGTACATGTGCACCGCCAGCGTGCGGCCGGATTCCATGACACCGCCCGCGACACCGCTGAACGTACCGGCCGTAAAGATGAGGGCAGCCGTCTCGCCGACGATGCGGCCGATGGCCAGAATGATGCCGGAGAAGATGCCGGGCACGGCGGACGGCAGCACGATGCGGAACACCGTGCGCAGCTTGCCCGCGCCGAGGCCGAAGCTGCCCTCGCGGAACGAATCGGGCACGGCCTTCAGGGCCTCCTCCGTCGTGCGGAGGATGGTCGGCAGGACCATGATGGCCAGCGTGAGCGCGCCTGCCAGCATGGACTTGTCCATGTTCAGGGCGATGACGAACATCAGATAGCCAAACAGGCCGTAGACGATGGACGGGATGCCCGAGAGGGTCTCTGCCGTAAGGCGGACGACCTTGACGAGCTTATTGCCGCGCTTGGCATACTCCACGAGGTAGATGGCAGCGCCGATGCCGAACGGGACGGACAGCAGCAGAGACAGCACGACCATGAGGAGCGTATTGATGATAGCGGGCGTCATGGAGCAGTTGTCCGACGTATAATGCCAGGCAAACAGGCTCGGCTTCAGGTTCGGCACGCCCATGATGAGGATATAGGCCAGCAGTGCGACGAGAGTGGCGAAGGTGATCACGGCAGAGGCCGTGACGGCGATGCGCTGGACAAGCGACATCGGATGGCGGCGGTAGGACGCGCGGCTCGTGCGCCCGGCGCTCGGTTTCGAACGTTCCGTTTTTTTCATGTTGCGTCAGCCTTTCGTTTCACGGCGGAGAAGCACAGATTGATGAGCAGGATGAACACGAACAGCACCACGCCGCAGGCGATGAGGGCCTCGCGGTGCAGGTCCGTGGCGTAGCCCATCTCCAGCACGATATTGGCCGTCAGGGTGCGCACGCCGCTGAGCAGGCTCTTGGGCAGGATGGGCTGGTTGCCCGCGATCATCACGACGGCCATGGTCTCGCCGATGGCGCGGCCGACGCCGAGGATGATGCCAGCGAGGATGCCGGAGCGCGCGGCGGGGAACACGGCGGAGAACACGCTGCGCTCATGCGTTGCGCCCAGCGCGAGCGAGCCTTCGTAATAGCTCTCCGGCACGGCGCGCAGCGACGATTCCGAGACGCTGATGATGGTCGGCAGGATCATGATGCCGAGCATGATGGAGGCCGTGACGATGCTCTTGCCGCTGCCGAACATGGCCTGCAGGGCCGGGACGAGCACGACAAGGCCGAAGAAGCCATAGACGATGGACGGGATGCCGGCCAGCAGATCGACGGCGGGCTTCAGCACGCTGTAGAGGCGCTTCGGGCAGAAGCGCGCCAGAAACAGCGCGCACAGCAGGCCCAGCGGGACGCCGATGAGGATCGCGCCGCCCGTAACCAGGATGCTGGCGATGATCATGGGGAAGATGCCGTAGAGGTCCTGATTCGGCGCCCAGGTCATGCCGAACAGGAATTTGCCGAGGCCGATCTTATGCATGGTGGGGATGCCGTTGGCAAACAGGAAAATGCAGATGAGCGCCACGGCAAGGATGGAGATGCAGGCCGTCAGCAGGAAGACGACCTTCATGGTCCCTTCCCGAATGGCGTGGAGATTGTGTTTCATAGTTCCTCCTGAAAGAAGACAGGATCGTGGGAAAGTGGAAAATGCAGGGCTCTCAGATTGGTCATTGCGGGGAGGCCAACGGGCCGACGCGGCAATTGCTTGCAGTTGGCACAGAGTACCGTCAAAATGGTGCACACCGATTGCGTCTGTAGCGGCGCTCCCTGAGCGCCTATGGCAGTTGCAGGTATTGCAGCAGTGATTCGGCGGCGCGAGGCTATCAGAATTGTCATTGCGAGGGCGCTTTGCGCCCGTGGCAATCTCGGGAAGGCAGTTACGATTTCGCCGAGAGTACCCTGTTATCCGGCTGTGTACCGCGAGATTGCACCCCAAGGGCACTTCCTCGCGCTTCGCGCTCAGGGCGCCACGTCGGCCGTCGGCCTCCTCGCAATGACAAACCTTTGGTTTTCACCATTTTAACGATAGCCTGTTCGGGTCGGCAGCGTTGCGCCGGGCCCGGCTGTCCGCTCCCCTACAACGCGCATCGATGGCTGCCTGCGAAACACGCAGGCAGCGGGAGTCCGGCTCCCGCTGTGCGTTACCTTTGGAATTCCTTATTTCACGGCACTCCAGCCGGTGACTTCGCCGGTGAAGATCTGGCGGATCTGCTCGAGGCTCAGGTTATCGACGGTGTTGTCGTTGTTCACGACCACTGCGATGCCGTCCATGCAGATCGTGGTGACTTCCAGACTCTGCTCCTTCTCGCTGTCCTTGACATCGCGGGAGGCCATGCCGATGTCGCACAGGCCCTCGATGGCGGAGGTCATGCCAGTGGAGGAGTCGGACTGCTGGACCTTGACGGTCACGCCGCTGTTGAGCGCCATATAGGCCTCAGCGAGCTTTTCCATGACCGGGGTGACGGAGGAGGAGCCTTCGACGACGACGGTGCCGGTCGGATTACTGGAGGTGAAGGCGCCGGTGGAGCCGGTGGAGACGCAGCCCTTATCGGTGATGACCTGCTGGCCCTCGTCGCTCTGGATAAAGGCGATGAAATCCTTCGCAGCGTCGCTCAGGTCGCCCTTCGTGGCGATGTTGAACGGGCGGCAGATGGGGTAGGTGCCGTTCTTGACGTTGTCGGCCGTGGCCTCGACGCCGTCGACCTTCACGGCCTTGACGGAGCTGTCGAGGGAGCCGAGGGAGATGTAGCCGATGGCAGCCTTGTTGCCGGTGACGGTCTGCATGACGACTGCGGTGGAGCTGCTGATCTCGGCGGTGACGACGGTCTTGTCGACCTTGTCGACCTCGACGCCGGTCAGCTCGACGAACGCGCCGCGGGTGCCGGAGCCTTCCTCACGGGAGATGACAGCGATGGCATCGCTGCCGCCGTTGCCGCCGCAGGCGGCGAAGCCCAGCGCCATGGCGCCGATAATGCCGATGGCAAGAATTGCTTTGAAGATCTTTTTCATAACTCAAAACTCCTTTTGATTGTTTCCTTTGATTTCGGATCACGCGCTTATCATACCGGTTCGCTGTAAAGCCTGACACCGTGAAGATGTTAAATCCGCGTAAAATCATGGACTTCTTAACACAAAACACACTTGACGGGAGCGGCAAACTCCGCTACAATACCATCGTAACCGAATATCGACAGTTCGAGACCATCCTGTCGTAAAATAAAACTATGGACAGCTGCGCAGCGTCCATGCTGCGCCTTTTTTGTCCCGGAATGGAGAAAACATGAAATCAAAACAGATCCGTATGATCACGCACGGCGCGATCCTGGCCGCGCTCTATGTGGCCCTGACCTACCTGCAGAATTGGCTGCTGCCCGGCACAACGTCGGCCGCCATTCAGTTCCGCGCGTCGGAGGCGCTGTGCATTTTTGCCCTGTTCACTCCGGCAGCCATCCCCGGCCTGACGGTCGGCTGTCTGCTGTTCAACATTTCCAACGCGGGCGCGCTGCCGCTGGACTGGCTCGTCGGCACCGGCGCGACGCTGCTGGCCACGACGTGCATGTATCTGCTGCGCCGTGCCACGCTCTGGCGCATCCCGCTGCCCGCGCTGCTCATGCCGGCGGTCTGGAACGCCGTGCTCGTCGGCTGGGAGCTGACGTATTACATCGGTGAGATTCCGTTCTGGCTCAACGCGGTCTACGTTGCGGCCGGTGAGGCCGCCGTCCTGCTCGTGCTCGGCACGGCGCTGTATTTTGCCCTTGGCTCCCGCCGCCTGCAGGAGCGCCTGTTCCCGCAGGGCGTTTGAGAATTTCTCCCCGTCCGCCGCGTGTTCGGTTACCACGCTCCGGAGGGGGAGTTTTTTTCGCCATCGGCCATTGCAGGGGAGTGGACAGCCGGTCCCGGCTCCGCACCGGCAACCGGCGCAGGTTGACGATAAAACAGTAATGGCTCCCGACTTGTCATTGCGAGGCCCCGAAGGGGCCGTGGCAATCTCGGGAAGGCAGCTGCGATTTCGCCGATGGCTTTCCCACATTCCGGTCGGGTACTGCGAGATTGCACCCCAAGGGCACTTCCTCGCGCTTCGCGCTCAGGGCGCCACGTCGGCCTTCGGCCTCCTCGCAATGACAAATTTAGGGGCATTGCGCCACTGAATTTGTTCCGTAATCATTGCCAACCTGCATGGCGGTCACTGACCGCCGCTACAGACGCAATCGGTTTGTACGTTTTTATCGTCAGCCTGTTTCTTGCGCTGGTGCGGAGCCGGGCCCGGCATGCCGCTCCCCTACATTTCCCTTTGCGGTGTCGAAAAATTCCCCCGGGGAGGGTTTTCATTCCAGCCGGAATGTGATATGATATGGTAGTAATGATTTAATCTCTGCAGCGAGGAATTCCGCCATGCATGAACCGAATGAATTTGGCGTGCCGACGCACGCGCATTCCCATACCGAAGCCCATTCCCACTCCCACCCGCACGTCCACGAGAGCAAGAAAAACGTCGTCAATCGTCTGGCCCGCGCCATCGGTCATCTGGAAAAGGTCAAGCGCATGGTCGAGGACGACTGCGACTGTGCCGAGGTGCTCATCCAGATCGCGGCGGTGCGCGCCGCCATCGAGAACACCGGCAAGGTGATCCTGCAGGACCATATCCAGCACTGCATCGTCGACGCCGTGGAGGAGGGCGACGATCAGGCCATTGCGAGCCTGTGCGCCGCCATTGATAAATTCATGAAGTAAGAGGTTGCCCCATGACCGATTTGAACCACATCCGGAATTTTTCCATCGTCGCCCATATTGACCACGGCAAATCCACGCTGGCAGACCGCCTGCTCGAGGAGTGCAACACCGTGGACAAGCGCGAGATGGAGGACCAGATCCTCGACTCCATGGAGCTGGAGCGTGAGCGCGGCATCACCATCAAGGCCCGCGCCGTCAAGCTGACCTATCACGCCGACGACGGCGAGACCTATACCCTAAACCTCATCGACACGCCGGGCCATGTGGACTTCAACTACGAGGTCTCCCGGTCGCTGGCCGCCTGCGAGGGCGCCGTGCTCGTCGTGGATGCCTCGCAGGGCATCGAGGCCCAGACGCTGGCCAACACCTACCTTGCCATCGACGCCGGGCTGGAGGTCATCCCCGTGGTGAACAAGATCGACCTGCCCTCCGCCCACCCGCTGGAGGTCAAGCACGAGATCGAGGACGTCATCGGCATCCCCGCCATGGAAGCGCCGGAAATTTCCGCCAAAAACGGCATCAACATCCACGCTGTGCTTGAGGACGTCGTGCACAACATTCCCGCCCCGCAGGGCGACCGTGAGGCCCCCGTGCAGGCTCTGATCTTCGACAGTCAATACGACTCCTACCGCGGCGTGATCGTCTATCTCCGCGTGAAGAACGGCGTGCTGCGCCCCGGCATGGACATCCGCATGATGGCCACGGGTGCGGAATACAAGATCGTCGAGGTCGGCTACCTGCACCCGAACGGCATGATCCCTGCCGATGCTCTCGGCGCGGGCGAGGTCGGCTATCTCACGGCCTCCATCAAGACCGTGGCGGACACCCGCGTCGGCGACACCGTCACCGGCGTGGAGGGCCCCTGCAGCGAGCCTCTGCCCGGCTACAAGGCCGTGCAGCCCATGGTCTATTCCGGTGTCTATCCCGCCGACGGCAGCAAATACGGCGACCTGCGCGACGCGCTGGAGAAGCTGAAGCTCAACGATGCCTCCATGTCCTACACACAGGAAAATTCCATTGCGCTCGGCTTCGGCTTCCGCTGCGGCTTCCTCGGCCTGCTGCATATGGAGATCATCATGGAGCGGCTCGAGCGCGAATACAACCTCGACCTCATCACGACCGCGCCGAACGTCGTCTACCGCATCACGAAGACGAGCGGCGAGACCATTGAGGTCTATACCCCGCTGAATTATCCCGACCCCGCCGAAATTCTGCAGTGCGAGGAGCCGTTCGTCCGGGCCAGCATCCTGACGCCGCCGGAATACGTCGGCAACATCATGGAGCTGTGCCAGCAGCGCCGCGGCGAATACCGCGACATGACCTACCTTGACGAGGGCCGCGTGGAGCTGCACTATTTCATGCCGCTCAATGAGATCATCTACGACTTCTTTGACGCGCTGAAGTCCCGCACGCGCGGCTACGGCTCGCTGGACTACGAGATGGACGGCTACCGTCCGTCGCGCCTTGTGAAGCTCGACATCCTGCTCAACGGCGAGATCGTCGACGCGCTGAGCTTTATTTTGTTCGCGGACAACGCCTACGCCAGAGCGCGCAAGATCTGCGAAAAGCTCAAGGAGAATATCCCGCGCCAGATGTTCGAAATTCCGGTGCAGGCCGCCGTCGGCGGCAAGATCATCGCCCGCGAGACGATCAAAGCGCTGAGAAAAGACGTGCTCGCCAAGTGCTACGGCGGCGATATCACGAGAAAGAAGAAGCTCCTCGAAAAACAGAAGGAAGGCAAGAAGCGCATGCGCACGTTCGGTACCGTCGCGGTGCCGTCCGAGGCGTTCATGGCGGTGTTGAAGCTCGATGAAGAATAAGAATGTACACGCGGTGGGCGGGATTCCGATTGTAGAGAGCCGGAAAAAGAGCCTCGGCATTTATGTCCACATCCCGTTCTGCCGCAGCAAATGTGAATACTGCGACTTTTACTCCATCCCCGGCGCGCGCAGCAAGGAGCTGATGACAAGATATCTGGACGCGGTCATCGCCCACATCCGCGAGTCCGCGCCCTGCGCCGTTGGCTACGAGGTCGATACGGTCTACTTTGGAGGCGGCACGCCGTCGTTTTTCGGAGCGACGGGCCTGAGCCGGATCTTTGCCGAAATTGACCGCCGCTTTGATGTGAGCCGCGACGCGGAGGTGACGCTCGAGGCAAACCCCGACTCCGTGACGCTTCCGATGCTGACGCAGCTGCGGCGCGCGGGCTTTAACCGCATTTCCATCGGCGTGCAGTCGGACATTGACGAACAGCTGAAGGCCTTGGGGCGGCCGCATAACTATAAGCAGGCACAGCAGGCCGTCTCGATGGCAAGGCGCGCGGGCTTTAATAACGTCTCGGTTGACCTGATGTTTGGCCTTCCCAATCAGACGCGCGAGCAGTGGATGCAGACGCTCCGGAACGTCATTGACCTCAAGGCGGACCACATTTCCTGCTACGGCCTCAAGGTCGAGCCCGGCACGAAGCTCTACGAGTACCGCTCGTGCGCGAACCTGCCGGACGACGACGCGCAGGCGGACATGTATTTCTACGCGGTTGAAACGCTCGAGCAGTTCGGATACCATCAGTACGAAATTTCGAATTTCGCAAAAGACGGCTACATCTGCCGGCACAACATGAAGTACTGGACGGGAGACGAATATTTGAGCTTCGGTCCCTGCGCCGCGTCCGATTTTGCGGGAAAGCGCTTTACCATCGCGCCGGACATCGAAAAGTATATGGAGGGCGTTTTGAACAAGGGCGCGATTTTGTCCGAGTGCGAGACGGTCCCCATGCGCGAGCGCGCGGGCGAATATCTGATGCTCCGGCTCCGGACGGTCGACGGCGTGGAGGAAGGCGAGTATACAAAATCGTTCCTTCTGCCGTTTGAGCCGCTGGAGGAGGTTTTCCAGAAGCTCTCCAAGCAGGACCTCTGCAAAAATGTCTCCGGAAGATGGCGGCTTACGCCGAAGGGCTTTATGCTGTCAAACTCCATCATCGTTCTTCTTCTCGAGCAGCAGCAGAAATCAAAGCCCCTCGCCCAGAAAAAATAACGTCCGCCGCCGCAAAGCCGCGCGTTTTCACGGCTTTTTGGCAAAAGCGGCAAAAAAGAATTGACAAACAGGTGTGCTATCCGGTATAATATCCATCGTATGTTCCCCGGGAGATTCCCGGCATTTCAAACAGTCTCGCTGCGGCTGTGATTTCACAGCTGTTGAGCATATTTTTACAGGAGGTGTAGACAATGTCGACTGTTCGTACCTATCAGCCCAAGAAGCGCCAGAGATCCAAAGTGCATGGTTTCAGAAAGAGAATGGCTACCGCCAACGGCCGCAAGGTTTTGGCCCGCCGTCGTGCCAAGGGCAGAGCAAAGCTGTCCGCGTAAGCCATGACCGCATATACAGCTCAGTTTGAGCCATAGGGGTGAATGGAAGCAGTTCTGTTCGCCCCATCCGTTTATTACCCGGCATGTACTTCGCTGCGCGCCATAAGGAGGCGTCTATGCAGTTTTCCAGCTCCCTGAAATTCAATCACGTGTTCCGCCGGCTCTACAATAAAGGTGATTCGTGCGCAAACCGGTACCTCGTTATCTACTGCCGTAAAAACGGCTCGAAGCGCAACCGCATCGGCCTGACCGTCGGCGCGAAGCTCGGCCACGCAGTGGAGAGAAACCGGCTGCGCCGCCGCCTGCGCGAGATCTACCGGCTGCATGAGGGGCAGTTTGCCCGGGGCTACGATATCGTTGTGGTCGCGCGCACAGCTGCCATGCAGGCTCCTTACCGGCAACTGGAAGGGGCCTATCTGCGTTTGGCCGGAAAGCTCGGCATTTATGCGCAGGACGCATACGAGGAGACGAAGGACACATGAAGCGGGTGCTGCTCGGGCTCATCCGATTTTATCAGCGCTTTATTTCGCCGGGACTTCCGAGAAGGTGCCGGTTCTCGCCGACATGCTCGCAGTATGCGTTCGAGGCAATCGAGAAATACGGCGTATTAAAGGGCGGGTGGCTGGCTTTTAAACGGCTGATGCGGTGCAACCCCTTTTATAAGGGCGACTACTTTGATCCGGTGCCATAGGAGAAGATATCTCCTGCCCGGCATCCCCACAATTTGGAGGATTCAACATGAAAAGATTCTTCGCCTTGCTGCTGGCGCTGCTTATGGTTCTGTCCCTGACGGCCTGCGTTTCCAGCAACAATGCCGCCCAGACTACGGCCACTGAAACCGCAGCTCTGAGCCCCGAGGCTGCGGCCGAGCAGGCTGCGGCGGAAACCAAGGACACCACGAGTCTGTCCGATATCATCCGCGTCCCGTTCGGCTATCTGCTCGACTGGTTGTATGTCTTCTCGAGCAACTACGGCGTGGCGCTGATTTTGTTCTCGCTGATCGTCAAGCTCGTTTTGCTTCCGATGAGCATCAAGAGCAAAAAGAGCATGCTCAAAATGTCCCGTCTTGCCCCGCTGGCCCGTTCCATCGAGGCGAAATACGGCGACGACCGCCAGAAAGCCCAGATGGCCGTCCAGCAGATGTATAAGGAAGAGGGCGTCTCGATGGGAGGCGGCTGTTTGTGGTCGTTCATCCCGCTGCTGATTCTCTTCCCGCTTTACTACGTCATCCGTGAGCCGATCACATATATGCTGCACAACTCGCGCTCGGTGTCGGCTGCCATCGTTGCATTCATTCAGGCAAGCGGCGTCGATCTTGGCAAGAACACGTACTATGCCCAGCTGGCCGCAGCCGGTCATCTTGGCGAGTTCGCAGAGGCCATCAAGTCCGTCGCCGTTATGGCAAGCGCGAAATTGCAGGATATCGATTTCTCATTCCTCGGTGTGGACCTCGCGGCCATCCCGTCGTTCCGCTTCTGGCAGTGCGAAGGCTGGAGCGAGATCGGTCTGTTCCTGATCCCGGTCTTTTCCGGCGTGTTCCAGATGCTTTCGATGTTCATCAGCCAGAAGATGAACAACCAGGTCGCGACCAACGCAGACGGTGAGGTCGATCAGAATGCCGCGCAGATGGCAAACCAGACCAACGCGTCGATGATGATCATGATGCCGCTGATGTCGCTCTGGATCGGTTTCTCGATGCCGGCCGCTATCTCGATTTACTGGATCGCGCAGGCCGTGTTCGGAACCGCCCAGGACGTGATCCTCACCAAACACTACCGCAAGGTCTATGACGCAGAAGACGCTGTCCGCCAGGAAAAGGCTGCGCTTCGCCGCGCCGAAGAGGCGGAAAAGGAGCGTCAGCGCCAGCTTCGCCGTGAGCAGAACCCCGACGGCATTCTCGCAGATAACGTGAGCAAGAAAAAGGTCCGCCAGCAGGAGAAGGAAGCGGCAGAGAAGGCGGCCAGAGAGTACGCCGCCAAGAAGAATCCGGAACTGGAACAGGACGAAAAGAAGCCGCTGTCCGGCATTGCCGAGCGTCCCTATTGCCGCGGCCGCGCGTATCAGGCGGACCACTATGGCAAGCGCGGCGCGCAGAAGGAAGCCTCTTCCGGAGAGAATGAGGAGTAAGCTATGGAAAAATTTATTACCGCGACCGGCAAGACCATCGATCTTGCCATTGAAGCAGGCCTTACCCAGCTGAGCATGGACCGCGACAGCGTGTCTGTGGAGATTCTGGAAACCCCGAAGTCCGGCTTTTTCGGCATTGGCGCGTCGCCCGCGAAGGTCAAGCTGACCTATGAAGCGCCCGACGAGCCCGCCGCACCCGCGCCCGCCCTGTCGAGCGCGTCGAGAAGCAAGCCCAAAAAGCCCGTGAGCGAAAAGCCCGCGGAGGCCGCAAACGCCCCGAAGGTCATCGCGCCCGCCGCCGCTCCCATGCAGCGCCCGGCCGAGCAGCGCGCAAGCGCCAAGCCCGCATCCGAGAGACCTGAGCGCACGGAAAAGCCCCGGCAGGAGAAGCCGCGCCAGCCGAAAGAGAATAAGCCCCGGCAGGAGAAGCCCCGCCAGCCGAAGCCCCAGCAGCCCAAGAAGGAGGCTGCCCCGGCAGAGCCTAAGGTCTACACGCCTGCGGAGCCCGGTTCTACGGAAGAGCGCATTGAGCAGTTCATCAAGGGACTTCTCGAGCACATGGGCTCCGATGCTGTGCCGCACGCGATGAAAACGGCGGACGAGAGCTACTCGGTCGACCTCGTCGGCGAGAACCTTGGCATTCTCATCGGCCGCCGCGGCGAGACGCTCGACGCGATTCAGCATTTGGCGAACTACGCGGTCAACCGCGGCCAGAACAAGCGCGTGCGCATCAACGTCGACGCGGAGAACTACCGCCTCAAGCGCGAGGAATCGCTCCAGCGGCTTGCACAGAAGGTTGCTGGCAAGGTCACCAAGTACCGCCGGAACATCACCCTCGAGCCGATGAACGCCTATGAGCGCCACGTTATCCATGCCGCGCTGCAGGATTATCCCGATGTGACGACATACTCCACCGGCACCGAGCCCAACCGCCGGATCGTCGTGGCCTACAGCCGCTACAAGAACACCGAGTTTGAAGAAAAGTGATCCTCAAAAGCCCGCCGGAAATCCGGCGGGCTCTTTCTTATCAAAAGAGCAGGGCTTTTGGAATGTAAACCCTGTTCAGAACGCGTGAAGCAATGCGTGGATTTGGGAAGAAATGCTTAAAATTGCAAAAAAATCCGAGTAACATATTGCACATTGCTGGGCACTATGTTATAATCAATATGCTGAATGTCTGAAAGACTAGCCGCTTTGCGCATAAAAATTGTGTATTCTGCCCGATTTTTTGCGCCTTGGCGACAAATGAAGGAGGTATTCCCAAATGAAGTTCTCCAGCAAGGTCGAAAAATGCGGCCTTTCCCCGATGCGGAAATTCCACCCCTATGCGGTGGCTGCTGAAGCAAAGGGAAAGAAGATCTACCACCTGAACATCGGCCAGCCCGATGTAGAGACGCCCAAGCAGTTCTTCGACACCATCCGTGAGTTCAATCAGCCCGTTCTGGAATATGCCCCGTCCCCCGGTATGCCTGTTCTGATCGATGCGATCCAGAAGTATTACGACGATCTGGATATGCACTTTGAAAAGGACGAGATTTTGATTACGACCGGCGGTTCCGAGGCCCTTCAGATCGTTCTGGAGTGCATCCTCGACGACGGCGACGAGATTCTGATCCCCGAGCCCTTCTATCCCAACTACAACACCATGGTCAACACCTGCGGTGCGCACATCCGTCCCATCCCTACCTGCCCCGAGGAAGGCTATCACTACGCCGACCGCGAGAAGGTCGAAAAGGGAATCAACGAGCATACCCGCGCCATCATGGTCACGAACCCCGGCAACCCCACCGGCGTTGTCCTGACGCCGGAAGAGATGCGCATGATGTGCGATATTGCCAAGGAGCACAACCTGTTTATCATCGGCGACGAGGCGTATCGTGAGTTTGTCTACGGCGGTGAGCCGCTGCAGTCCATGGGTGAGTTCGCAGACGCGGCTGATAATGTTGTCGTTATCGACACCGTCTCCAAGCGCTTCTCCGCTTGCGGCGCGCGCATCGGCTGCATCCTGACCCGTAACCACGAACTGCTCGGCCATGCGCTCAAGTACTGCCAGGCGAGACTTTCCGTCGCAACGCTCGATCAGGTCGCTTCGGCTGCCCTGTATCAGGTCGATCCGTCCTACTTTGCGGCTGTCCGTGAGGAGTATAAGCGCCGCCGCGACACGGTCGTTGCCAAGCTGCGCGAGATCCCCGGCGTTGTGTTCGACTGCCCGAAGGGCGCGTTCTATCTGATGGCAGCTCTGCCCATCGATGACGCGGACAACTTCCAGAAGTGGCTGCTCGAGGAGTTCGACGACAACGGCGATACCGTTATGTTCGCTCCCGGCGCACCGATGTATGCAACGCCCGGCAAGGGCAAGAACGAGATCCGTATCGCTTACATCCTCAAGCAGGATAAGCTTGAGCGCGCGATGGATCTGCTCGCCCTCGGCATTAAGGCTTATAACAATAGATAAATGCGATGAAAAAATTGCCGGACGCAAGTCCGGCAATTTTTTTGCTGCTCGCAGCGGCAAGGCTCTTTATTTTTCCTGCCGCCACGGTAAGAAGTAAAAATCAGTTACTGCGCAGCAGCCTTCAGGGTAGAATTCCCCAGCAACGCAGTTACTTCCTCGCTGGAAAGCTCGTAGCCCCAAAGGGTCTTATAAAGCTCCTGCGTCATTTCTGCCATGTCGTAGTCGTAAACCTCCGGATAGATGAGGTTTCCGAGCCACCACACGCCGAGGATCATGTTCATCGACGGAGGGCCGGACAGCCAGCTGTAGGGCGAGCCGGGAACCTCATAGTACTTGCCGGTCGAAATGGCCGTCAGCTGCGACCACGCGGAATCATCTGCCACGGTGTCATAGATGCTGCCGTCGGCAAAGAGAATCACGTCGGGATCAAAGTTGTAGAGCTGCTCGAGGCTGATGATGTTGCCGCCGCCCTTATTGCTCACGTCCTCAACCACGACCGCGTTCTCCACGCCGACCATGTCCAGAACCTGTGCCTGCATGGAGCCCGCCGCGTTCGTGCCGAGGCCGTCCTCGCCGGTGGTGTACATGACGCGAACACGCGTGTCGTCGGTGATCTTCGCGGCGTTTTCTTCTGCCATCGTGGTGGTGCGGTCAACAAGCGCTGCGAGTTCCTCGCCGCGGTCTGCCTTGCCGGAAAGGAGGCCGCCCAGCGTGCGGAAAGCCGCCGCCATATGGGGAAGGTCCGCTTCGATGAAGATGACGGGAATGCCGATCTGCTCTTGCAGCGCGTCGAGGTCTTCGGTCATGTCACCCTTCTTGTCGCCGAGGTCAATGACGACCTGCGGGTTGGCGGCCAGCAGCGTCTCAAGGTTCAGATCTGCCTTGCTGCCGTACATCTGGCCGGTCTCGGGGAGCGCGGCGAGGTTTGCGGGCAGGAAGGCCATCTGGCTCTCGCTCGGGGCTGCGTTGATGGTGACCATGCACTCCGGGGCGATCGCAGCGAGGATCATCGTTGCGACGGCGCCGCTGGGCGCGATGCGGGTGATATCTGCCGGGAGCTCGACGGTTCTGCCGAGGCTGTCGGTGAAAGACACCGTCTCAGGTTCGGCCGGAACTTCTTCCTCGGCGGGTGATTCTTCCGTCTGTTCCGGTTCCGCTGCGGTCTCTTCGACGGCGGGGCTTTTGGGCCGCGCGGTCTCAGGCGCAGCGGCTTCCTGCCTGCCGGATGCGCAGCCGGTCATGAGACCGGCAACCATGACAAGGGCAAGCAGAAGCGCGAGAATTCTTATGTTCATTTTCGTACCTCCTATTGTATAGTTATTCTGAACATAGAATAACGAAGACGGGGCAAATTGTCAAGGCGTTTCGCCTGCGCTGTCCGGTAAAAACGAAAATATTTTTTATTGATTTGATAGACGGAAATCTTCTTATAAGCCCGCGCAAGTGTTTATAAAACCTTGCGAAAATGGCTTAAAATCAAGGTTTTCCGCATATCGTCATTTATCTTGCCATATCTCCGTATAAGATGATTTTGTAAGACCGGGCACCATTTTGGCACCACAGATTATAGGAGGACGACATGAAAAACGTACTTTTAGACAAGGGTATTATACTCCCGTCCGGCGAAATCAGCAAGGATAAGGTAAACCTTGTAACCGGAGCAATCACGCAGCCATTCGCAGAAATGGTATGGGTAACGACAGGCGGCGACATGGAAACCGTAAACCGCTTGACCGACGTACTTGTTACCATGAACACCCCCGCCGACCGGGGGAAGCTGTTCAAAATCATAAAAATGCTCTATGGGCTTATGGGCTTGCCCTTTTCCGAAGAAGCCGAGCCTATGGACGCAGACCCCGCCGTTTTGGAATACTTCATTTTTTCCTTTACGGCAGACTTTGGCGAAGTCATACAAGACCTCATAGCCGAAGAAGCAGAATAACGCACCGCACAGGCGGCGTTTCTCACTTCCCACAAGGAAGAACAGGAACGCCGCTTTTTTCATGCCCTTTGTTACGCAGTAGGCAGGAAAAAGCCCTTGATTTATGCGGCTTTGCGGGCGCGGTTTTCAGCGGATAAGGGATTGATACCTAAACCCTCAAAATCGCGTTTCTATTGCGTAACAGGTATGCAGCAAAGGAGTGATGAAGCTATGGCAGTTTTCAGAGTGGAGCGCAACAAGGGCTATACGGTTATGAGCAACCACCACTTACGCAATAAGGAGCTATCCCTAAAGGCAAAAGGGCTGTTATCGCAAATGCTGTCCTTGCCGGAGGATTGGGA
>ERZ772875.1690-NODE-1690-length-19033-cov-4.375804_pt1 | contig 19033 bp, 16 predicted proteins | sample MGYA00580585_ERZ772875 | MGnify/ENA primary metagenome ERZ772875 (study PRJEB29015, sample SAMEA2737736) | human gut metagenome | biome: human gut; feature: human-associated habitat; material: faeces | place: China | collected 2012 ... | reverse complement strand
CCGGCGACATCACCGACCAGTCCTTCAACCAGACCACCTACGAGGCCTGCAAGGCGTTCTGTGAGGCCAACGGCGTCGACTTCAACTACTTCAAGCCCACCGGTGACTCCGACGCGGAGCGCATCGCGCAGGTCGAAGCGGCTATCGACGAAGGCTACAACGTCATCGTCATGCCCGGCTACCTGTTCGCGGCGGCGATTGGCGAGTGCCAGCCGACGTACCCGGACGTGAAGTTCATCGCGCTGGACGTGAGCGAGTTTGACCTCACCTCCAACGGCGTTGACCTGAGCAAGGCGTCCAACCTGTTCTCTGCTGTGTATCAGGAAGAACTTTCCGGCTACATGGCGGGCTATGCGGCAGTGAAGATGGGCTACAAGAAGCTCGGCTTCCTCGGCGGCATGGAGGTTCCGGCAGTGCAGCGCTTCGGCTACGGCTTCGTGCAGGGCGCGAATGACGCGGCGGTGGAACTGGGCATCGCGGCGGACGTCTCCTGCGAGTACGTCTACGGCGGCAAGTTCATGGGCGATGCTGACATCACGGCGTACATGGACAACTGGTACGCCACTAAGGGCGTGGAAGTCGTGTTCGCTTGCGGCGGCGGCATCTACACCTCTGCGGCGGAAGCGGCTGCGAAGGTCGGCGGCAAGATGATCGGCGTTGACTCCGACCAGTCTCCCATCATCAACCAGTATGCGGACGGCATGACGGTTACTTCCGCCATGAAGGGTCTGGCGGCGACGGTTAAGACGCTGCTGACCGATACCGTTGCGGGCAACTTCGACCTGCACGCGGGCAAGGTGGAGAACCTCGGCCTCGTGTCCGGCGACGACCTGACCCTGAACTACGTCGGCCTGCCCGTGGAGACCACGGAATGGAACGACACCTTCACCGTGGATGACTACACCGCGCTGGTGAAGGCGATGGTGGATGGCAAAGTGACCGTTTCCAGCGACATTACCGTGCGTCCGGAAACGACCATTGCGGTCAACTACAACGGCAACATCAAGTAATCTCACCTTCCGGGGGATGGCAACGTCCCCCGGATTCTGACAAGAGCTTCCGCCGGGGGAGTCCTCTGCCGCGCGGAAGTTTTTGTCAGAATCAAGCGCATTTTCGGCGCACACGGGGAATCATCCGCCGCAAAATCGGCGAAATCAATGGGGAAAACAGAACATCAAGGAGGAAATGCTTCATGGAGAAACAGCGCGTTCAAACGCCGGACGAAAGCACGCCTTATGCTATCGAAATGCTGCATATCACCAAGCGCTTTCCCGGCATCATTGCCAATGACGACATCACCCTCCAGCTGCGCCACGGCGAAATCCACGCGCTGCTGGGTGAGAACGGCGCGGGCAAATCGACGCTGATGAGCGTCCTTTTCGGCTTGTATCAGCCTGAGAAAGGCGAAATCAGGAAGGATGGCGAAACGGTATCCATCCGCAACCCCAATGACGCCACCGCGCTGGGCATCGGCATGGTACACCAGCACTTCAAGCTGGTCGAGTGCTTCTCGGTGCTCGACAATATCATCCTCGGCGTGGAGCCCAATAAAGCGGGCTTTTTGCAGAAGAAGCAGGCGCGGGAAAAGGTCCTCGCCCTGTCGCAGCAGTACGGCCTGCGCGTCGACCCGGACGCAAAGGTAGAGGATATCTCCGTCGGTATGCAGCAGAGAACCGAAATTCTCAAGATGCTCTACCGGGACAACGAGATTCTGATCTTCGACGAGCCGACGGCGGTTCTGACCCCGCAGGAGATCGACGAGCTCATGCAGATCATGAAAAATCTCGCGGCGGAAGGGAAGTCCATCCTTTTCATCTCCCACAAGCTCGCAGAAATTATGGCCGTCGCCGACCGGTGCACAGTGCTGCGCAAGGGTAAATGCATCGGCACCGTCAACACGCGCGAGACGACCATGGAGGAGCTCTCTTCCATGATGGTCGGAAGGCAAGTCAATTTCAAGGTGGACAAGCAGGATAAGGTGCCCGGCGAGGTCGTGCTGGAGGTCAAGAATCTCACGGTTCCCTCGAAGCTCCACAAGAATAACGCCGTCAAGAATGTGAGCCTTCAGGTGCGCCGGGGCGAGATTGTCTGTCTTGCCGGTATCGAGGGCAACGGCCAGACGGAGTTTGTCTACGCGCTGACAGGTCTTGAAAAGCAGTCGGCGGGCGAGATCATGCTCTGCGGCAAGGACATTTCCCACGCGCCCATCCGCCAGCGCTCGAAAGACGGTATGAGCCACATTCCCGAAGACCGGCACAAGCACGGTCTGGTCCTCGACTTTACGCTCGAGCAAAATATGGTCCTCCAGCGCTACTGGCAGCCGGAGTTCCAGAAAAACGGCTTTATCAACTTCCCCGCCGTCCGCGCGTATTCCGACCGCCTCATCGAGCAGTACGACGTGCGCTCGGGCCAGGGGTCCAGCACGGTAGTGCGCAGCATGTCCGGCGGCAACCAGCAGAAGGCGATCGTCGCGCGCGAGATCGATAAGAACCCGGAACTTCTTGTGGCCGTGCAGCCGACGAGAGGCCTCGACGTGGGCGCGATCGAATACATCCACAAGCAGCTCGTCTCCGAGCGCGACGCTGGCAAGGGCGTTCTGCTCGTGTCGCTGGAGCTCGACGAGGTCATGAACGTCTCCGACCGCATTCTCGTCATGTACGAGGGTGAAATCGTCGGTGAGTTTGACCCGAAGAATGTGACCGTGGAAGAGCTCGGCCTGTATATGGCCGGCGCAAAGCGGATGTAAGGAGGGCGCAAAATGAAAAAGAAAACACTGCTGCAGTCCTCCGGCTTTGTGACGCTGTGCGCAAGTCTGGTCTGCATTGTCATCGGCCTTCTGGTGGGCTTTCTGGTGCTGCTGCTGCTTGGCGGCGAAAAGGCCTATTCCGACGGCTTCAAGCAGATCCTGCTCGGCGGCTTTTATATGATGCCCTCCGGCATCGGCAAGGAGATCGTTACGGCGGTGCCGCTCATCATGTGTGGTCTTTCCGTTGCGTTTGCGTTCAAGACCGGCCTTTTTAACATCGGCGCGGCCGGTCAGTATACGGTCGGTGCGTTCGGCGGCCTCGTGTTCGCGCTGCTGCTGCACGCGCCGTGGTGGCTCTGCCTGATCGCTTCGACGGTCTTTGGCGCCGTCTGGGGCGCGATCCCCGGCATTTTCAAGGCTTACTTAAACGTCAACGAGGTCATCACGGCCATCATGTTCAACTGGATCGGCCTGTATGGCTGCAACACGATCATGTACGGCCGCGGCACGGGCCCGATGTACAACGCCAAGCAGTCGAAGACCTTCGCCGTCACGGGTGACAGCATCATTCCCTCGAAGCTTTTCGGCTGGGACATGTCGGAGACGTTCGGCTACAAATCCTGCACGATCGCAATTTTCCTCGCCATCATCATTGCGATCCTTCTCTACGTCGTCATCAACAAGACGACCTTCGGCTACGAGCTCAAGGCCTGCGGCTGCAACAAGAACGCGGCCAGATACGCGGGCATCAACGAAAAACGCAGCATCATCCTCTCGATGATCATCGCGGGTGCGCTCGCGGGCTTCGGCGCGGGACTGTATTACCTCTCCAACGCGGCGCAGTGGATCCCTGGCGACTCGACGGCGCTTCCCTCGGAGGGCTTCGACGGCATCTCCGTCGCGCTGCTTGCCTCGTCCGACCCGATCGCGGCGATCTTCTCGGCCATCTTCATTTCGCACATCTCGACCGGCGGCGGCTTCATGAACGCGTCTTTGTTCCCGCCCGAGATTGCGGACATTATCTCCGGCATTATCATCTACCTCTGTGCGTTCTCGCTGCTGTTCAAGAACCTCATTGTCACGCTCTTCGCGGGCAAACACAAAAAGCAGGCGGCTAAAGCGCCGGACGCGGAAAAGCCAAATGGAAAGGAGGCGCAGTAAGATGCTTCTGATGCTCAAATACGCGCTGCTTTCGGCGACGGTTCTGATGCTCGTGGCGCTCGGCGGCTGCTTCTCGGAGCATTCCGGCGTCATTAACCTCGCGCTCGAGGGGATCATGGTCATCGGCGGCCTGGTCGGCACGATGGCGCTGAACCTTCTGCCCGCCGACATGGCGAACGTGTGGAAGGTCACGATCTCCATCTGCCTTTCCGCGGCGGCAGGCGTCCTCTATTCGTCGCTGCTCGCCTTCTCGGCCATCAACTTAAAAGCCGACCAGACCATCGGCGGTACAGCGCTGAATTTGCTTTCAACCGCCATTGCCCTCGTCGTGGCCAAGCGCTACAACGGCTCGCAGTCGGCAAAATTAAGCTACGACAATTCCCCGTTCATCTTCCAGATCGGCGGCCTCACCGTGAACGTGTTCCTGATCATCGGTCTCGTACTGCTGGCCATCTCCATCGTCCTCCTTTACAAGACGCGCTTTGGTCTTCGGTTGCAGGCATGCGGCGAGCATCCGCAGGCGGCGGGCTCGGTCGGCATCAACGTCTACAAGATGCGCTGGGCAGGCGTCCTGATTTCGGGCTTCCTGGCCGGTATCGGCGGCTTTGCCTACATTGTGCCTGCCGTGCAGACGTGGAACTTTGAGGTCGGCGTGGCCGGCATGGGCTTCCTGGCGCTGGCGGTCATGATCTTCGGCCAGTGGAAGCCGGGAAAGATCGCGCTTGCTGCCATCTTCTTTGCGATTTTCAAGTCGCTTGCCAACATCTACGATTCCATCGGCTGGCTGAGCGCGCTGCATTTAACGAAGGAGCTCTATAACATGATGCCCTTCGCGGCCTCCATGGTCATCCTCGCCTTCACCTCCAAGCGCTCCAGAGCGCCGAAGGCCGAGGGTATCCCCTATGATAAAGGGCAGAGATAAGCATTTGCACTGCACCCGCTGGTTGTTCGTAGGGTGCAATGCCCACATCGCCCCATTGGGTACCACCGAATTCGCCGAAGATTTCCATAAAACCGGTGTATGCCGCCGGGTCGATGTGGGCATCGACCCCTACGGTCTTTCCGGAAGATTTTCAAAAGAACCGTAGGGGCGGACAACCCTGTCCGCCCTTGGGAAGTCACGAATTCGCCGTAGCTTTTCATAAAAACAGCTTTTTCTGCGGGCGGACAGAGGCGTCCGCCCCTACGCACCTCCCGGAGGTGCGCGGAAATTGCGAACGCTATCGGCAAAACGTTTTTGACGTTACAAAGGAGACCTCTCTATGAGAATGGTTGATTTGATTGAAAAAAAGCGCGATGGGGGCGTATTGTCCGACGAGGAGATCCGCTTCATCATTGACGGCTTTACCAAGGGCGACATTCCCGACTATCAGATGTCCGCGTGGGCGATGGCCGTGTTTTATAAGGGCATGACCGACCACGAGACAGCCGTTCTGACGGACGCGATGATGCGCTCGGGCGACACGATTGATCTGTCGCGGTTCGGCACAAAGTCTGTGGACAAGCACTCCACGGGCGGCGTGGGCGACAAGACGACGCTCATTTTAGCCCCGATTGTATCGAGCCTCGGCGGCAAGATGGCGAAGATGTCCGGGCGCGGCCTTGGACACACGGGCGGAACCGTCGACAAATTAGAATCCATCCCGGGCTACAAAACGACGCTCTCGGCCGAAGAATTCATGCAGCAGGTAGAAGACGTCGGCGTGGCGGTCATCGGCCAGTCCGGCAACCTGACTCCGGCGGACAAAAAGCTCTACGCGCTGCGCGACGTGACGGCAACGGTCGACTCGCTGCCGCTCATTACCTCCTCCATCATGTCCAAAAAGCTCGCGGCGGGTTCTCACTCGATCGTATTGGATGTGAAGGTCGGCTCGGGCGCTTTCATGAAAACGCTGGGCGACGCACGGAAGCTGGCAGAAAACATGGTCGCCATCGGCAAGGCCTGCGGGCGCAACGTGCGCGCGGTGCTCTCCAACATGGACGTTCCGCTCGGCATGGCCATCGGCAACGCGCTGGAGGTACAGGAGGCGGCGGAAATTTTGCAGGGCCGCGGATGCGACGATCTGCGCGGCGTGTGCATGACGCTGGCAGCCAATATGGTCGAGCTCTGCAACGGCTGGGACGAAACTTACGCAAAGCAGCAGGTTCACGAGGCGGTCGCATCCGGCAAGGCCTTTGCACAGATGAAGCGCTGGATCGCGGCGCAGGGCGGAGACGCATCCGTTCTCGAGGACTTCTCGAAGCTGCCGCAAGCATCTGTCCGCCATGAGATTCTCGCGCCGCAGGACGGCTGGATCTGCCGCATGGACACGCAGAAGGTCGGCGAGGCTTCGAGCCTTCTTGGCGCGGGGCGCATGACGAAGGAGGACACGATCGACTTTGCCGCCGGTATCGTTCTTTCCAAAAAGACCGGCGATTACGCCAAAAAGGGCGATGTGCTCGCAACGCTTTACACCAACAAGGCCGCTTCCCTCGCAGAGAGCGAGGCGATGTTCCTGCGTGCGCTTTCGTGGAGCGAGGAAAAGCCCGAGCCCGAGACGCTGATTTTTGATATCATTCGATAAAGAGAAAGGAAAGAAGCTATGTCTGATGTGATCGTAATCGGCGTTGCCGGAGGCACCGGCAGCGGCAAAACCACGCTGGTCAAGGCGCTTGTAAACCGATTCGGCGACAACATTACCGTCCTGAGCCACGACAATTACTACAAGCGCCACGATGAGCTGACCTACGAGGAGCGCACAAAGCTCAACTACGACCATCCCGACGCATTTGATACGGATATGATGATCGAGCATTTGCAGCAGCTGCGCGAGGGCCATGCCATCGAGTGCCCGACCTACGACTACACGATCCACAACCGTGCGGCCGAAACGATCACCATCGAGCCGCGCAAGGTCATCGTGGTCGAGGGCATTTTGATTTTTGCGAGCCGGGTCCTTTGCGATCAGATGGACATCAAAATCTTCGTTGACGCGGACGCGGATGTGCGCCTGTGCCGTCGAATCCGGCGCGACGTCAAAAAGCGCGGCCGGACCATTGACTCCGTCATCGAGCAGTACCTCACGACGGTCAAGCCCATGCACGAGCAGTTCGTCGAGCCCAGCAAGAAAAACGCAAACCTCATCGTTCCTGAGGGCGGCAAGAACCTCATCGCGCTGGAAATGATCATCAACCGCATCCAGAAACACATCGATATGGCTTAATGGCTTAAATGAAAAGCTTACGCTTTTCATTTAAAGGGACTGCACCTCGACTGCGCGCATAATTTTGCGCCTTCGGCGCAAAATTCTACACTTGCGAGGTGAGCAGTATGTTTCCGGTCGGCAAAGCCGCCGGATAACATGGATTTCCAATTTATTTTGCCATCTGCGGATGGCGAAACTCTACGAGGTTTTTACGAAAGCAGGACACGCTGTGTCCTGCTTTTTTCTGCCGATTTATAAAGAGTTTTTCCATTTGCGACAAATTGACAGGGCTTTTTTTGTATGCTATCATAACAATAATTATTGTGGGGAAGTGTTGTTATGATTCGTTTTGCAAAGCCGGACGACTGCGCGGCGATGCTCGCCATTTACGCGCCGTATATTGAGACAACCATCACCTTTGAGCAGGAGGTCCCCTCACGGGAGGCGTTTTCCTTGCGCATTGCGGATGTGCAGCGGGAGTATCCGTGGATCGTCTGGGAAGAAAACGGCCGGATTCTCGGCTACGCGTACGCGCACAAATTTGCCGTCCGCGTCTCCTATCGCCCGTCGGCGGAGCTTTCCGTCTACCTCAGCCCCGACGCGCGCGGCAAAGGCATTGGCCGGAAGCTCTACGAAGCGCTTTTCGCGCTCTTACAGCTGCAAAACGTCAAGTCGGTCTATGGTATCGTCACAACGCCGAATCCCAGAAGCGAGGCCATGCACCTTGCGCTCGGCTTTTCGCGGGTCTCGACGCTCCATAACGTCGGCTATAAACAGGGCTGGCGCGATGTGTCGTGGTACTGCAAGCAGATCGGAGAATACCGTGAGCCGCTTGATCCGTTCCTTCCGATCGGAAACATTGATTCTGCGCAGCTGCGCGCCATTTTGAACCGGTTTTCCTGAACCAGAAAGGACATCTCATGGATATTCGCCTGATTGCCTTCGATCTGGATGGAACGCTGCTGCGCTCCGACAAATCCATCTCTCCGCGCACCATGCAAGCGCTCTTGGCCGCGCGGGAAAGAGGCGTGCTGCTCGTTCCATCGACGGGCAGACTGCTGCGCTCGCTTCCCGAGCCGCTGCTGGACAAAAACCTGACCCGCTACCACATTCTCGTCAACGGCGCGCAGGTTTACGACAGCTTTGAGGACAAAACGCTTCTGCGAGAGGAGTTAACACCGCAGCAGGCCATGTGCATGCTCCACTTTCTCAAGGCGCACAACGTCCTGCGCGGCGTGTATATTGACGGCCTCGGCCACATGAGCCGGGAGGACTTCTCGGAGATTGAAGCCGTCGCCGCGACGCCCGCCACGGCAGCGCTCATGCGCCGCAGCTATCAAACCGACGAGGACCTCGACGCTGTAACCGCGCAGCACGACTCCGTGCAGAAGATCATCGCGTTTTTCCGCAACCCGGACGACAAGCAGGCGACCATCCACGAGATCACCGCACGCTTCCCGGGCTACGCGGTGTCGAGCTCGCTCGGAAACAACATTGAGATCAACGCCAAAAACGCCACAAAGGGCAGCGCCCTGTGCTTTTTGTGCGAAAAAATCGGCGTGCCCATCGGGCAGTGCATGGCCTTCGGCGACGGCACAAACGACTATTCGATGCTCCGCGCGGCAGGCTTCGGCGTGGCGATGGGGAACGCGTCTGAAGAGGTGCAGTCCTGCGCCGACGCGGTGACGGAAACGAATGAGGAAGACGGGGTTGCGCGCATGATTGAGCGCGTGCTGGGGCTCTAGGCATGGGACGGATTGTTCCGATTGCGGACTTCGAAGACCCTGCGCTGGACGTTTACGCCCGCCTGACCGAAAATCAGCTGGTCTGCCGGGAGCGTCCGGAAGACGGCCTTTTCATCGCCGAGAGCGCGCTGGTCATCGAACGGGCGCTGGACGCGGGATTTGTGCCAGTATCGTTTCTCATAGAAACGCGGCTTCTTCCCAAGGCGGAGGCGCTTCTGGCCAGATGCCCGGCGGATTTGCCGGTCTATACGGCAGAACTCTCCGTTCTCGAGCGGCTCACGGGGTACGCCCTCACGCGCGGGATGCTCTGCGCGATGCGAAGACCCGCTCTCAGGCACGCGGAAGACCTTTTGCAGGGCGCGTCATGCGTCGCCGTTTTAGAGGATGTGATGAATCCCACGAACCTCGGGGCGATTTTCCGTTCGGCGGCGGCGCTTGGGGTGGAGGCCGTGCTGCTGACCGAAAGCTGCACCGATCCCCTTTACCGGCGCTGCCTGCGCGTCAGTATGGGGAATGTCTTTTTTGTGCCGTGGGCGTATCTTCCAGATGATCAATGGCAGGCGCTTCTGCACGAAAACGGCTTTGAGAGCGTCGCGATGGCCCTGCGCGAGGACGCGAAGGTCCTATGGGACCCGGCTTTGCGGGAAATCCAAAAGCTTGCCGTCGTCATGGGCTCGGAGGGCCCGGGTCTCAAGGCCTCTACGATCGCATCGTGCGATTACACAGTGACCGTTCCGATGACAAACGGCGTGGACTCTTTAAACGTTGCCGCGGCCAGCGCCGTAGCGTTTTATCAGCTCGCGCTTTTGCGGCAGCATCCGCTTTGAGAATGCTGCCGCTTTTTTCTTATAATACGCTCTTGACCGTTCTTGCGTAGGGGTCGATGCCTCTGCGGGATTCACGAAATCCCTGCAACTGTGCGTAGGGGTCGATGCCCACATCGACCCGGCGGTATAAACCGATTTTACGAAAATCCAATGCGAATTCGATGATACCCCGTGGGGCGATGTGGGCATCGCCCCCTACGAACCTTCTTGAAGTGCGTAGGAATTCCGCAGCGGAAGTCATTTTTCAGGCAGCTCGTCCTCCGCGTCGTCTTCTTGCTCTGCGTCGCGGGAGAGCTCTTTCATTTTGCCGGTTCTCCAGATGAGCAGCACGCCGCCGCTTCCGAGCACCAGCACGGCCGCTGCCACGGCGAGCATCCACCACTCGAAATTATCGGGGTTAAACCGAAATACGGACGGGGCCTTGTCCTGCTCCGGGGCGGTTTCCGCCGCCTGCGAGGCCTCCTGCGCCACCAGAGCTTTCTCAGATGCCTGCAAAGCCGCCTCCTGCGCGGCTTTTTTTGCTGCCTGTTCGGCCTCATACTGCGCGGTGAGCGCCTGCATGGCTTCCTCCGCGTGGGCTTCTGCTTCCTGCATCCGCACTTCCTTCTCGGCCTCAAACGCGTCCAGCTGCTCCTGCAGGGCCTGCTTTTTGGCAAGCTCCGTCTGCCTTGCATTGTAGTCGGCGGCGAGCCTTGCCGCGTCCTGCACGACAAGCTCTCCGACATTCTGCGTATAGACCGCGAGCAGGAACGGGCGTTCGGCGTAGAAGATGCCCACGTCGTTTTCCGCACCCTCGAAGCTTCCGTACTTGTGCGCGACCTCCATCTCGGTGACCTTCGCCCGGAAATAGCCGTTCTGCGGGTGCGACTGCTTCATGTAGTCGACAAGCTCCGTCAGCCCCTCCTGATGCGCATAGATATACTTGAGCGTGTCCATCATCATGCGCGTGCAGTAGTAGTTGTCCTGATAATACTTGGGATCGATCTCCTCGTCCGTCATCGTAAAATACGTGCGCATGGCGTTTTTGTAGTCGCGGAAATTGCCGATGCGGTAGAGAAGCGCGTGGGAAATTTCGTTGTTCGACTCGACGATGCTTAAGTAGTGGCACCAATCGAGCGTCGCACCGCCCTGTGTGATGAGCGCATCCGGGGCAATCTCGCCCGCGTTTTCGAGCTCGTAATAGTAGAGATTCAGCGGAAGCTTGAAGGTACTGCCCGCGATCATCATGTGTGTCTCGTTCCAGTCGTAGCTCTCGCCCGTGACGGTGTCGTAATAGCTGACGGCAAAATTGTCCTCCGTCAGATTGCGCGCGGCGCGAAATTCGTCGAACAGCTCAGCAAGGCTCGGCTCGTCTGCGTCCTCGGATGGCTCTTCGGAAGCGGACGCTTCTTCGGACGCGTTAGCCTCTGTTTCTTCCTGCGCGGTCTGCATCGGCGTAACGACGGTGGGCAGCTCCACGACCGCGGGGATATCCTCGGCAGCGATGAAGGACGCAAGGGGGAACGTCAGCAAGACGGCAATCAGCGCGCAAATGAATTTTCGTACCATGGCAACCACACTTCCAACAGCTTTGTTTTCTCCATGATAGTCGAATTTGGCCGAAAAAGCAAGAGCGCCGCACCGCGCACAATTTCCGGCCGGGCGGCATATCGTAGTTGTAGCCGAAAGAAAACCATTCGTTTTGAGGAGTGATGATATGAATCCAAACTGCAACTACACAACCACCGGCGGCTGCAACTGCGGGCAATCGCAGAATACCTGCCCGTCCGCGCCGTCCTGTCCGCCGCCCGCGCCCGCGCCTTGCCCGCCGCCCAATCCCTCTTGTCCGCCTCCGTGCCCGCCGGGGTGCATGCCGGTTCCGCCGTATCCACCTATGCCGCCGAGGCCGCCTGTACCGCCTCCCCCGCGCGCGGAGGAAGCAGATGTGGACTGCGGCTGCAATTGCGCGGCGGGGATGCTGGGCGCGCTGGAGCTTCTGTGCGACCCGCGGCTTGCTCCGCTCGTCGACTACAACCAGTTCGCGTTTTTTACCCCCAATTTTGTCCTTGGCACGTCTTTAAACTGCCCGGACGCAGCTACGACCGCGTATGATAACCTCACAGGGCCGCTTGCGGGCGAGTTTGTAAGCATCAAGCCGTGTACATGCGACGACCTGGAGGTCAGCGGCCAGATCTACTATCCCATTCCGGTCTGCGCGGCGGACAGCTGCTGCGCCTCCGGCCCTGCGTTTACGGCAAACGCAGTGTCGGTGTGTTCCCTCACGGCGGTCGCATTTACCGTCCCCGTGTCTGCAACGCAGGAGGAGACGTATACACAGCTCAAGAGCCTTCTCTGGCAGGCACTGCATCCGGGCCGGCCGCCGCTTGGGAACAACACGCCCGTCATGAAGCCTACACCCTGCGACTGCACGGATACAAAGCTCTCCGGCCGTCGTACAGCCTCCGTCGCAGCAGGCCCGCTGCTCGTTGCGAATGCGGCAGTGCTCGGAAGCGTCGGCGATGTGCTGGTCCTCGCAAATGATACCGACCGGCGGATCTACTACGTTTGCCAGTCCTCCGTCAGCTTCTCCGGCTAAAAAACGCGCCCCGGCCTTTGGCCGGGGCTTTTTCCTCGTTTGTGCACGAAACTTCGAATAGGTGCGTAGGGGTCGATGCCCACATCGACCCATTGGAAACCATCGGATTCGCCGAAAATTGCCGTAAAAACGGTCCTGTCTGCCGGGCCGATGTGGGCATCGGCCCCTACGATTCTGATTGGAAGATCATTCAAATCTTGCGGGGGAGGACGCAACGTGCTTCGGATTTTTGGGTGCAAGGCGGCAATTTGCCGTGCTGCGTGAATATTGTGTTAAAGTGTTGATGTAAACGCAGGAAAAAATATAGTGTCTTTCATATGCGGACAGAACGAAAAAAGCTTGTGTGCGCGAGTCGAAAACAGAGTATTCTATGAAAATACAGAAAAATCTGCCCGCGGCTGGCGGACACAACTTTTCAAAACTCCCGGATTCCTGACACTTTTCCGGAATCCTGCACAAGAATTGGTTGACAAAATGAAGAAAACTGGTAAAATAGATACATATCCCCAATCAGGGATGTGTATTTCAAAATTGGAGGTTTGTATGAAAAAAGTAGTATGCTTGCTGCTCGCTCTTGTGATGCTGCTGGGCCTTGTCGCTTGCGCCAGCAACACCGCTCCTGCAACGGAGAAGACCGAGAGCACCACGACCGAGGAAACCAAGACCGAAGAAACCAAGACCGAGGAAGCCGCTCCCGCGGAGGAGACTGCCTCGACCGAAGAAACCGGCAACGTCCACATCGGCATCGTTACCGGTTCCGTCTCCCAGTCTGAGGACGACCGCCGCGGCGCGGAGGCTTTCCAGGCGATGTACGGCGAAGAGATGGTCAAGCTGGCCATCTATCCCGACAACTTCACCGAAGAGCTGGAGACCACCATCCAGACCATCGTCAACCTCTCTGACGATCCCGACATGAAGGCGATCATCGTCAACCAGGGCGTTCCTGGCACGACCGAGGCCTTCCGTCAGATCAAGGAGCGCCGCCCCGACATCATCTGCATCGCCGGTGAGTCCCACGAAGACCTGCCCGAGATCGGCTCCGCTGCTGACCTCGTCTGCAACAACGACTTCGTTGCCCGCGGATACCTGATCATCCGCACCGCGCACGAGCTCGGCTGTGACACCTTTGTTCATATCTCCTTCCCGCGCCACATGGCTTATGAGACCATGAGCCGCCGTGTTGCCATCATGAAGGCTGCCTGTGAAGAGTTCGGCATGGAGTTCGTCCTTGAGACCGCTCCCGACCCCACCTCCGACGTTGGCGTTGCCGGCGCACAGGCTTACATCCTTGAGAAGGTTCCCGAGTGGGTCGAGAAGTACGGCGAAAAGGCTGCTTACTTCTGCACCAACGATGCACATACCGAGCCGCTGCTGAAGCAGCTTCTCGAGTACGGCGGCTACTTCATCGAAGCTGACCTGCCCTCGCCGCTCATGGGCTACCCCGGCGCGCTGGGTCTGGACCTGACCGAGGAAGCCGGCGACTTCGACAAGATCCTCAAGAAGGTTGAGTCCGCGATCGTCGAAAAGGGCGGCGCAGGCCGCTTCGGCACGTGGGCTTACTCCTACGGCTACACCGTTTCCGCTGGCCTTGCCCAGCACGCTCTGAACGTCATCAACGGCGAGAGCGAGCTCTGCGACATCGACGATATCGCAAAGGCATACCAGGTCTTCTCCCCGAACGCGGAGTGGAACGGCTCGAACTACACCAACGCGGACACCGGCGTCAAGCTGGACAATGTCTTCCTGGTCTATCAGGATACCTACATCATGGGCGATCCCGGCTGGTTCATGGGCTCGACCGAGGTTGAGGTTCCGGAGAAGTATTTCACCACCAAGTAAGACGCGGGTCTGACTGACCAACGAGAAAACACAAAGGCAGGGGGAGCCCCGGCTCCCCCTGCTGAGATTCTCAAAAAGCTGTGCTTTTTGAGAAGGGGAATGCACCTCGATTGCGCGCAAGCTTTTCGCGCTCCGCGCGAAAAACTCACACTTGCGAGGTGAGAAGTATGTTTCCGGTCGGCAGAGCCGCCGGATAACATGAATTTTCACGTTATTTCGCCCTGTGGGGTGAAACTCTACGAGGTTTTTGACACGCAAAGCAGGGGAGCCCCCCCTGCTGTTTTAAGCTATGCGGGAGAAGGAAAACGAATGGTAAATAACAATGCTCCATTGTTGGAGATGCGAAATATCCAGAAGGACTTTTTCGGCAATCAGGTTCTGACGGACATCAACCTTACGCTTCGCGAGGGCGAAGTGCTGGGTCTGGTCGGTGAAAACGGCGCTGGTAAAAGTACGCTGATGAAAATCCTGTTCGGCATGGACGTCATCCGGGAAACCGGCGGCTACGGCGGCGACGTCCTCATCAATGGTGAAAAAGTCACCTTCAATACTCCTTTTGACGCACTGGAGGCCGGTATCGGCATGGTGCATCAGGAGTTCTCTCTGATCCCCGGCTTTACTGCCACGGAAAACATTCTGCTCAATCGTGAGCCCCAAAAGAAGAACGTCATTTCCGAGGTGTTCGGTCCCCGGCTGAATACGCTCGATTATAAAAAAATGAAGACCAAGGCCGCAGAGGCCATTGACAAGATGGGCGTGGAGATCGACCAGAACATGGTCATCAGCGATATGCCCGTTGGTCATAAACAGTTCACCGAGATCGCCCGTGAGCTGAGCAAGGACCAGCTCAAGCTGCTGATCCTGGACGAGCCTACCGCCGTTCTGACGGAGAAGGAGGCCGCGGCTCTGCTGGACTCCATCCGGGGCATGGCGTCCCGTGGCATCGCTGTTATCTTCATCACCCACCGGCTTCAGGAAGTCCTGAATGTATGTGACAAGGTAGTCATCATGCGGGATGGCAAGGTGGTAAAGGACACGCCTGCCTCCGAGACCAGCGTGGATGAGATCACCAAGTGCATGGTGGGACGCAGCGTGGACCTCAGTGCGGTCCGGGAGATTCGGGATTGTTCCGACGCCCGGACGATCATGTCCATCCGGAAGTTGTGGGTGGATATGCCTGGCGAAATCGTCCGGAATGTGAATCTGGATGTCAAGGAGGGTGAGATCCTCGGTATCGGCGGTCTGGCAGGTCAGGGCAAGCTGGGTATTCCCAACGGCGTCATGGGCCTGTATGAGGCCGGCGGCACCGTGGAATTTGACGGCGAGCCCATCCCTCTGAACGATCCCCGGAAGTGCCTGGACGCGCAGCTTGCCTTCGTGTCTGAGGATCGCCGGGGCGTGGGCCTGCTGCTGGACGAGTCTCTGGAGTGGAACGTTGCTTTCCCGGCCATGCAGATCCAGAACAAGTTCCTGAAGAAATACGGACCCATTACCTGGCGCGATACCAAGGCGATCCATGATGTGACGCAGGAGTATATCGACGAGCTGAAGATCAAGTGCACCAGCTCCAAGCAGAAGGCCAGAGAGCTTTCCGGCGGCAACCAGCAGAAGGTGTGTCTGGCCAAGGCCTTTGCCCTGCAGCCCCGGTTTCTGTTCGTTTCGGAGCCTACCCGCGGTATCGACGTGGGCGCAAAGGCGCTGGTGCTGGACGCACTGAAGAAATTTAACCGTGAAAACGGCGTTACCGTGGTGATGATCTCCTCTGAGCTGGAGGAGCTGCGCACCACCTGCGACCGGATCGCCATTGTCTCTGGCGGCAGGATCGTCGGCATCCTCCCGGCCACCGAATCCTCCGAGACGTTCGGCGCGCTGATGGTCAGTCAGGTCAAATAAGGAGGAAGTATGGATAACACAACAAATACGCTTGCGGAGCAGAGCAAGCTGCGGCGGCTCGTCAACAGCTATGGCGTGCCCCGCCTGATCATCACCGGCTTTTTGCTGCTGATGTTCATTCTGGCGCCGGTGGCCGGCGTGGACTTTGCCACGCAGATCACCAACGTCATCAACCGCTTCAGCTGGAACGCCATTATGGTGCTGGCCATGGTCCCCATGATCCACTCCGGCTGCGGCCTGAACTTCGGCCTGCCTCTGGGCATTATCTCCGGTCTGCTGGGTGCGACTCTTTCCATTGAATTCGGGTTCACCGGCGGCATGAGCTTCCTGATGGCCATTGTCATCGCCACGCCCTTTGCACTGGTGCTGGGCGGCGGCTACGGCTGGATGCTCAATAAGATCAAGGGCGGCGAAATGATGGTCGCTACCTATGTGGGCTTCTCCTCCGTGTCCTTTATGTGCATGATGTGGCTGCTGCTGCCCTACAAGAGCCCAACGATGGTTTGGGGCTTTGCCGGTAAGGGCCTGCGTACCACCATCTCTCTGGAGGGCTTCTACGATCAGTTCCTTGCAAAGTTCTTGCAGATCGACCTGAACCGGTTCGGCATCAATCTGGTGATCCCCACCGGCAGCCTGCTGTTCTTCGCTCTACTGGCATTCCTGATGTGGGTCTTCCTGCACACTAAGACTGGTACCGCCATGACGGCTGTGGGCTCCAACCCCACCTTCGCCAAGGCTGCCGGTATCAGTGTGGACAAGACCCGTCTGCTGTCTGTGGTGCTTTCCACTTGGCTGGGCGCTGTGGGCATCCTACTGTATGAGCAGGGCTTCGGCTTTGTACAGATCTATATGGCGCCCCTGAACATGGCGTTCCCCGCCGTGGCGGCTATTCTGATCGGCGGCGCCAGCGTGAACAAGGCCAGCATTACCAACGTTATCATCGGCACGATCCTTTATCAGGGCCTTGTCACCATGACACCCACCGTGATGAACGCCATCGTGCACCTGGACATCAGCGAGGTCATCCGGATCATCGTCTCTAACGGCATGATCGTTTACGCTCTGACCCGTAAGACGGAAGGAGGGAAATGAGCATGAAAAAGACGAATGTACCCGGCAGCCAGAGCTTCGGGCAGAAGCTTTTGCAGTTCATCCGCAACAACACCGTCCCCATTATGTTCATCCTGATCTGTGCGTACTGTATTCCGCAGGCGGGCTTTTCCTGGTCCTACCTCTTGAATGAGGTCATGACCCGTCTGGGCCGTAACGCATTCTTGATCCTGAGCCTGCTGATCCCTGTTATGGCAGGCATGGGCATGAACTTCGGCATGACGCTGGGCGCCATGGCCGGTGAGATCGGCCTGATCTTCGCTGCCGACTGGCAGGTTTGGGGCATCCCCGGCATGATCCTGGCCGCCATCGTTTCCATCCCCATTTCTGTGGCATTGGGCGTGATGATCGGCAAGATCCTGAACCGGTCCAAGGGCCGGGAGATGATCACCAGCTATATGATCTCCTTTACCATGAACGGCGTGTATCAGTTTGTAGTGCTGTTTATGATGGGACCCATCATTCCCATCGTTCATGATTCCCTGAAGCTTCCCCGCGGCTACGGCATCCGCAACACCGTGAGCCTGCTGAGCATGCGTCAGAGCCTGGACAACCTGCTGGCTGTTCAGGTTGGCGGCGTGAAGATCCCTGTACTGACCCTGCTGATCATCGGTCTGGCCTGCCTGTTCATCGTCTGGTTCCGCAAGACCAAGCTGGGCCAGGATATGCGGGCTGTGGGTCAGGATATGGAAGTGGCCCGGGACGCCGGTATCAATGTGGAGCGCACTCGCGTGATCTCCATGGTGATCTCCACGGTGTTCGCCGGCTTCGGCATGATCATCTATCTGCAGAACGTAGGTAACTTCCCCACCTATACAGCTCATACCCAGATCGGTATGTTCGCCATCGCGGCTCTGCTGGTGGGCGGTGCCTCTGTGGATAGGGCGAGCATCGGCAACGTATTTTTGGGCGTGATCCTGTTCCACACCATGTTCATTGTGGCACCCAAGACCGGTGCTGCCATTACCGGCGACTCCATGATCGGCGAGTATTTCCGCGTGTTTGTGTCCTATGCGGTCATTACGCTGGCTTTGGTCATGTATGAGTCCAAGAAGCGCAAGAACAAGAGCCTGGCAGGCCAGCAGTTGGCTGCCGAGCAGGCTGCGGAAGAGGAGGCATCGAAATGAAAGCAAAGCGGAGACTTCTCTTTCAAATCTTAGCGGTGGTCCTGCTGGTGGCGATCGGCTATACCATGACCATCATTGGCCGTGGGCATACGATCTATCTGGACAGCAAGACCCTGGAATATGACGGCCAGACCTATAAGCCCGCCTATAAGACGGTGGTGTATGTGGATGGTCAGCAGGTAGCCAAGCTCTATGACAAGGAGCGCGGCGTTGCTACCTGCATCGGCCAGACGCTGACCGTGACGCTGGAGATCACCCAGCAGAAGGGCGGAACGGAAGAGGTTTACGCCTATAACATCCCCGTTCCCCGGAAGATGGACAATGTGATCATCAACCTGCCCGGTTTCCTGGCGGGACTCCCCGAAGAGGCGTACCTCAGCGAGTTTATCCCCTCTCCGGACGAGGTGGCGGCAGACGAGACCGATGTTCCCTCCGACGATGATTTCGGCATGGAGGATATGGGCATGGGCGACGAGTCCGCAGCTCAGTAAATCGGCTGAGAACGGCCAAACCAAAATCCAAAATAGAACGGCAGCCCTCACGATGAATCGTGAGGGCTGCGTTTTTGCATATAATACCCGCATATACGGCAAGAAGCAGCTGGTACGGTGGAAGGAGGGGTGTGGGCAATATAATATAGGAGAGCCTCTGCACTCCGGGGAGCGGGAAGCGAAGCACCTATGCTGACCGGTCCGACTATGCCGCGTTTTTGCATTTCCGACAGCGCTAAGCCCGGTGTATTCAAGGGGGGATTGGGTGTAGGGTGCAATCAAACGTAGGAAGAGATCGTAAAATCCGTCCCATCGGCTAAGGCCGATGGGACGG
>ERZ772875.1688-NODE-1688-length-19065-cov-9.836086_pt1 | contig 19065 bp, 15 predicted proteins | sample MGYA00580585_ERZ772875 | MGnify/ENA primary metagenome ERZ772875 (study PRJEB29015, sample SAMEA2737736) | human gut metagenome | biome: human gut; feature: human-associated habitat; material: faeces | place: China | collected 2012 ... | reverse complement strand
CCTGCTTGGCCATCTTAAAGTGACGGGACTTGGAACCCCAGTAGGACTTTGCGAGGTTCAGGGTCTTATTTCTTCTTTTGCGCGTCATCATTGCGCCTTTTACTCTTGCCATTATATTATCCTCCTATGTGTCGTCAACCCTTACCGATTATTTGTAAGGGATCATCTTCTTCACGATATCTTCCACAGTCACGTCGGCGTAGCCGTTCTTGCGCAGGTTGCGGGTACGCTTGGTGGTCTTCTTGGTGAGGATATGGCTCTTGAATGCGTGCGCTCTTTTGACCTTGCCGTTCTTGGTGAGGTTGAATCTTTTCTTGGCGCCGCTATGGGACTTCAGCTTAGGCATAGTGGTTCTCCTTCCGTGTGATTGCGATTGTAGTTTATTTGGAATTCTTGGGACTCAGGAACATGGACATATTGCGTCCTTCGAGTTTGGCGTCCTTGGCGATCGTGGCGATCTCGCTGCAATCGGCGCCGAACTTCGCAAGAAGTTCCTGTCCGAGCGACGTATGCGCCATTTCACGGCCACGGAAACGTACAGTGACTTTGACTCGGTTGCCATCGTTCAGGAACTTGACTGCGCTTTTGACCTTGGTATTGAAGTCGTTGGTGTCGATGCTGGGGGACATGCGGATTTCCTTGATCTCGACGACCTTCTGGTTCTTCTTGGCTTCTTTTTCCTTTTTCAGCTGTTCAAAGCGGAATTTGCCGTAGTCCATGATCTTGCAGACCGGCGGAACAGCGTTCGGCGCAATCTTGACAAGGTCAAGGTCCTTTTCCTCGGCAAGCGCCAGAGCGTCGGACGAGGTCATAATACCAAGCTGGCTGCCGTCAGCCCCGATCACGCGAAGTTCCTTATCGCGGATCTCCTCGTTGATCTGATGTTCTAATTTACCGATTGTAAAGCACCTCCAAATGCAAAGTGCGGATGCCGCAAAGCACCCGCACATAAAATCCAACTTCCCGCACAAAGCGGAGGAAATTATGAACCTCTTCGCAGACTGCTGGAGGTGAGTTGCGGTGCTCGCCGCTCCTTCTTTGTTTTCTCCGGGCTATTATACAGGAGAAAAACGCGGTTGTCAACACAAAAATACAGAAAATTTTAGACTGGCGGCGTGAAAATCGGCAGATCCGGCGGCGCGAACGAAAACAGCGCCAGCGAGGCACCGTAAACGCCTGCCGCAATCACCAGTACGCCGCACAGCCACGCGGGAGAAGCCGCTTTCTGCAAATGCCACGCCAGCCCAAAGCCGCCGACCATTGCCAGCGCGTACAAAATAAGGTCGAGCGGCAGGCCGTACAGCGCGAAGCCGGACAAGAGTGTGTAATACGCGCCCAGAAGAAGCAGCGGCGCGCCCAGAAGTCCCGCCAGCAGACCGCACCAGCTTTTTCGGCCGTCCGCTTCGTCCTTCGTCAGCACGAACGCGGCAGCGAGAAACGGCCAGTATAGCAGCTTCAGATGCTCCCAGACGCTTTCGTTGACCGGTGCAAACACTGCTGTCAGAGGGTTTGGCCACAGGTCATAGAGAAAATGGAGCGCGGAACCGGCGAGAATGCTCAGAAAACAGACGGTCCACCATTTGCGTTTCATAAAAAATCCCCCCTGCCATAGATGTATGACAGGGGAGAGCGGATTCAGAACGTTTTTATGCCAACAAGGGCCAGACTGCGTCCAGCGCGAGGCCGGAGGCGCGGAGGGCCTTCCGGGTGGTCTTCTCCGTAAAGCCGCCGTGGAATGCGCCTGCATCGGGCAGCCAGCGGACGGAACCGAGCGCCTGTTCACAGGTTTCCTTGGGGAGCCTTGTGCGGAAAAAGAACGATGCTTCAAGTTCTTCCGGATCAAGAAGTGTGGCAGGCTCCGCCGACCAGCTGACGGGCTGGCTGCGGCCGGGATTGCGGACAATGTCAATGACATCGCCCAGAACGGCGCTGGCCGTCGCCGGGCCGCCTGCGCCGGGGCCGGAGAACATGACCGCGCCGACGCTGCTGCCCAGCACTTCGACGGCGTTCAGAACGCCGGAGATGGGAGCAAGCGGCTGCGTGCCCGCAATGAAATGCGGTGAGACGAAGACCGTGAGCGCCTGTCCCTTCCGGATGGCCCGGCCGAGCAGCCGGAGCTTCATCCCGGCGGCCTCGGCAAATGCGGCGTCCACCGCCGTGATGGCGGAAATACCGGTCATGCTGATGCGGGACGGGGCAACATCTCTGCCGAACAGCATGTCGGCCAGAATGCAGATCTTGCGGCCCGCGTCGATGCCCTCGACATCGGCAGTTGGGTCCTGCTCGGCGTAGCCGCGCGCCTGCGCGTCACGGAGCGCCGATTCATAGCTTTGTCCGCGCTCGAGCATCTGCGTGAGGATAAAATTCGTTGTGCCGTTCAGAATGCCGCGCACCTCGTAAATTTCGTTTGCTCCGAGGCACTGACTCAGCGGGTGCAGCACCGGGATGCCGCCGCCGACGGAGGCCTCAAACAAAAGGCTTACACCGTTGGCTTTTGCTAGCGCCAGAAGTTCCGTGCCGTGCTCGGCGATGAGTTGCTTGTTGGCCGTTACGACGTGCTTGCCTGCGGCAAGCGCGCGGCGGACATACTCGAGCGCCGCGCCGCAGCCGCCGATCGTCTCTATAACGAGAAACACGTTCGCGTCGCGCTCGATCACAGAAAAATCCGTGACGACCTTGTCCCGGTACAGCCTGTCCGGCAGTTCGCGGCGTGCCAGCACATACGCAAGTTCCAGCTGTTCCCCTGCACTTCGTTCAAGCAGGCTTACGTCCCGCAGCAGAATTTCCGCGCAGCTTCCGCCGACGACGCCGGGGCCGAGAATGGCAAGCTTTTTCATGACGGACCTCCTTATGCTTCGTTGGCCCTGCGGTAGATCGCAAGGATCTTCTCGTAGTCCAGCACGCGGAACGTGCCGATCGTGCGTGTTTTTCCGTAGCTGCACCGGCTGGCAAGGTCTGCAAGCCCCGCCTCGTCCTGCTTGCCGCAGGAGAGTTCGCCCAGGCACACGGGCATGCCGATAGAGCGGAAGAACGATTCCTGCTTTGCGATGCCGGCGAGGGCGGCGGCAGTGTCGTCTGCCTCCTCCACATGCCAGACGTTCCGTGCGAAGCGGGCAAAGCGTGCCGGGCTTTCGTCCATGACGGATCTTGCCCAGCTGCTCCAGACGGCGGTCAGGCTGTCGCCGTGGTAGACGTCAAATTTCTCGCTCAGTGCATGCCCCAACTGGTGCGTGGCGAAATCCTTTTTGCCGCCGAGGCCGGTCAGGCCGTTGTGCGACAGGGAGCCTGCCCACATGATTTCGCTCATAGCCTTCTCGTCATGTGCGTCACGCACGGCGGCAGGGCCGTATTCCAGCACGACGCGCAGCAGTGCCTCGGCCAGTTCGTCCGTCAGGGCATTGTCGGTGACGGGGTTAAAATACCGGTCGAGCGTGTGCATGAGAATATCGCTCACGCCGCAGGCGACCTGATGCACCGGGAGCGTCGCGGCAAGCAGGGGGTCGAGAATGGCGAAGGCCGGGCGGTTGAACGGGGTGTTGAGGCCGCGCTTTTCGCCTGCTTCCGCGTTGGTCAGAACAGCGGAGTCGCTCGTCTCGCTGCCGGCTGCCGGGATGGTCAGCACGACACCGACGGGCATGGATTTTGTCAGCGGTGCGCGGCGCTTCCAGAATTCCCAGATGTCTGTGCCGGGGTTGGCAGCGCCGTGGGCGATGGCCTTGCAGGTATCGATGACGCTGCCGCCGCCGACTGCCAGAATCAACTCCGCGCCCGATTCCAGCGCCAGCTGCACGCCCTCACGGGCCAGCGCCACGCGCGGGTTCGGCTGTACGCCGCCGAGCGAGCGATAGCGGACGTCCGCCTTGTCCAGGAGCCGGAACACGCGGTCAAGCAATCCGCTTTTCTTCGCGCTTGCGCCGCCGTAGACGACCAGCACGCGCGAAAGCCCGCGCTTTTTCAGCAGTTCCGGCAGCTTCTCCGTGCTGCCTGCGCCAAACACGATCTCAGTCGGTACGAAATATTCAAATGCCTGCATATGCTTATCCTGCGACGCAGTCTGCCTTGACTACGCCCTTCCTTTCTGCGATTTGCTGGGTCAGCGCTTCGATGTTGCAGTTGAGATTGCTTGTCTCTGCCGAAATGGTCACCATGGCGCGGCCTCCGGTGGGGATCGACTGGTTAATGGTCAGTATATTCGCGCCGCAACTGGCAAAAATAGTTAATATCTCGGACAGGATGCCGGCCTTGTCCTTGAGCATGATCTGAAACGTGATGATGCGGCCCGCCATCAGGTTCTGAAACGGCGCGATGGCGTCGCGGTACTTATAAAATGCGCTGCGGCTGATGCCGACTGCCTGCGCGGCCACGTTGACCTTGTCCGTCTCGCCGGTTTCGAGCATCCGCTTGGCCTCGGCGACCTTCTGGAAGATCTCCGGCAGGGCTGCAGCCTCCACAATATAATACTTCGGGCTTTGTTCCATAGCGTTCACCTCATAATTGTCCGTGTTGGAAAAGCAAGTGTCTATAGTCAGACTCCAATATACACCACATACCCGCAAAATGCAAGCAGAAAAGCACAGGAGGAAGTTCAAACCATGAAAAGCCGCAAGATCTGGAAGACTGTTCTGATCGTGCTGGGCTGCGCGCTCGGTGCGTGGGCATTCGGCGCGCTGCTGCTGCCGGTGCTGCTGCCGTTTTTTATCGGGCTTGCCGTGAGCCTGCTGGCGGATAAACCGGTGCGGTTTCTGCAGACGCGGGGGCATGTTCCGCGCCCGCTGGCGTCCGGGCTGTGTGTACTGCTGCTGTTCGGGATTTTGTTTGGCGGACTGTTTTTTCTGTGCCGCCTGCTGTGCTCGGAGGCGGCGGATCTTGCCCGTCAGCTGCCGCAGCTGGCGGAAAATCTGACTCCGCTTTTTGAACGCCTGAAATCACGCCTGCTCACACTTGCCGGACGGCTGCCGGACGGGCTCGGAACGGGCCTACATGCGGGCGTCGAGGAGTTTTTCAAGACCGGTGCGGGCTTCGGTACGAAACTCTACGAGACGCTCTTTTCCTGGGCTTCCGGCGTCATCGGACGGCTGCCGGATGCGGTCCTGTTTGCGGTGACGGCGATTTTGTCCAGCTTTATGCTCTCCGGCGAACTGCCCGCCATCCGCAGCTGGCTGCGCCGCGCGGTGCGGCCCGCGTGGTTGGAAAAATTGCAGACGCTCGGCGGACATGTGCGCGCGACGCTCGGCGGCTGGCTTCGGGCGCAGCTGAAGCTGATGGGCATTACATTTTTGATTCTGAACGCAGGGCTTTTGCTGCTGCGGGTGCGCTATCCGGTGCTGGCAGCGCTGGTCATCACGCTGGTCGATGCGCTGCCGGTGTTCGGTACGGGCACGATTCTGATTCCATGGGCGCTGGCGCTGTTTCTGCGCGGCGAGACGAAAACCGGCATTGGCCTTGTCATTCTGTATGGAGCCGCAGCCCTCAGCCGGCAGGCGCTTGAGCCGCGTCTGGTCGGAAAACAGGTGGGGCTGAATCCGGTGCTGACGCTGCTGGCGCTTTACACGGGCTACCGGCTGCTGGGCGTGGGCGGGATGATCGTGTTTCCCATCGCGGCCATGCTCTTCAAGCAGATCTGGGATCATTCCGGCCTGCAGCCGGAGGGATAGTGGCGCAGGACTTGCGCGCTGTGCCGCGGCACGGTATAATAGCGCCGAAGGAGGCGGTGCGCATGGTTTTGGAACAGACGGCCGCGCGGCAGGCAAAGCTGCTGTCGCTCCTGCGGCGGGAATTCGGCTTGTCTGCCGGACTGGTCAAGCGGCTCAAATGGCAGAACGCGCTGTTTGTAAACGACGCGCCCGCGCATACCGATGCGCCGGTCATGCCCGGCGACCGGGTGCGCGTCGTGCTGGAGGAGCGGACGGAGGGCTTTGAGCCGGAGCCACTGCCGCTTTCCATCCTTTATGAAGATGAATGCTTTCTCGCTGTGGACAAGCCCTCTGGAATGCTGGTGCATCCGTCGCCGCAGAAAAATAGCGGGACGCTGGCAAACGGCGTGCTGTATCACCTGCTGGAGCGCGGCGAGGCGTCCGGCGTCCATCCCGTGACGCGGCTCGACCGGGACACGTTCGGCGTGGTGATTTTAGCGAAAAACGCGAATATCCACGACCGCTTCTGCCGGATGCTGCGCGAGCGGCAGCTGGAAAAGACGTATCTTGCCGCTGTTTTCGGCCAGCCGCCGCAGGAGAACGGGCAGATCGACCTGCCAGTCTATAAGGTCGGCGGCGGCAGCCTCATCCGCGTCGTGGACGAGCGGGGGCAGCGGGCGCTGACGCAGTACCGCGTGCTGGAGCGGGCGGAAAAAACGGCGCTTCTGGAGCTGTACCCCCTGACGGGCCGCACGCACCAGCTCCGCCTGCACTGCATGGCCTCCGGCTTCCCCATCCTGGGCGACCCGCAGTATACAAGCCCGGAAGCGACGGCGTATTCCGCTGCCCACGGACTGTTCACGCAGCAGCTGTGTGCCGCAAGGCTCGTTTTCCCGCACCCCATGACGGGGGAGCGGATGGAAATTTTGTCGAGGCAGGCAGTTTTCTTTCCGAAAGACTAGGCAAGCGCCATGCTTTTCTGATATAATGTATAATATTAAAAGCATAGGAGACGCTGCATGGAGAAAAAGAACGCAGTCTATACCATCACAGAAGATCAGTCGCCGGAGGAAGCCCGGCGGGAGCATGTTATGCTCGTTGTGCGCAATCTGGCGGCGGGCGCGGCGGCTGTTTTGTTTCTGGCCTCGTTTGCGCTGGCGGATATCCACAAACTGCTGCGCGCAGCGGCGTATTTTCTCGGCGCGGGCGCGTATTTTGCTGAGATCCTCGTCCTGACGGGCGGCTTCCGGCGCAAAGTCCCGCAGAAGGAACTCTTCATGGCATACTGCTTCGGCCCCTTGTACATCTTACTTGGCCTGAGTTATCTGCTCGAAGCATGACCGCATAGCCGGCAGAACCCCTCTGACCCGGCGTACCGCCGCGCCGCCTCCCTGAAAGGGGAGGCTTTTTTCTGGGATGAAAAATTTTTCTTCAAACGCGCGCAACCTTCGCGGAAATTTTGCGTGTGGAAAAGAGAAATACAGCGGCGGACGCGGCGCGGCCCACAATATCTTGTGGCGGATGTTACGTCTACCTCGCAACATGGGGCGAAAGGGGCTGAAATGCTTGGAAAAACAGCCATTTTCGTAAAAATTGGTTGCATTTTTTAATTTTTATGGTAAACTGATTACATAAAAATCTGCGGCTGCAACAGGCCGCAAATTGAAAGAGGTGCACTTATGAAGCGTACATTTGGAAGATTCATGAGCCTGCTGCTGGTTCTCGCCATGGTATTGGCGATGGTGCCTGCGGCATTGGCTGCAAATCAGGCGTACAGCGTCGAGCCGAACTCGACGATTACGATCAAGACGTCGATCATCAAAGAAGGCTCTGTCAGCTGGAGTTCCAGTGATACAAGTGTTGCGACAGTCAGCGGCAGCACGACGGAGGCAACTGTGACCGGCGTAAAGGCCAGCAATACAGCTGTCCGGATCACGGCCACCGGCAAGGTAAATGGTCGTGATTATTCGGAGTATTTCACGGTTTATGTGCGGGACGCATATACCCTTACGCTGGCGCTCAGCAACAGCAACATCAACGGCACGGTTGCCCTGAATCAGGGCGACACCAGAACGCTCACCGCGACTGTCACGGTCGGCACCGGCAGCGGTGTGACCGCAGGCAATCTGGCAAACTGCGAGGTGCATTTTACCAGCGATAGCGATGCCATCTCGGTTAAGCCTGCCAGCGCGAAGGTCACCGCAAGCACGGTCGGCAACTACACGACCTATAAGGTCGAAGCGACTGTCAAAGCAGAGAAGGTCGGCGGCGCAACGCTGACGGCGCAGGTCTGGTATCAGGGTAAAGATGGCATGAAGCCGTCCACGTCCGCGACTGCGACCAAGACCATCGGCTTCAGGGTCAGCGGCGCGGCGACGATCTCGGTCACGCTTCCGACCGCCCAGCAGGTATTGTCGCTGGAGGCAGGCGGCACGTCTGCCACGCTGCAGCCGAAGGTGACCGGCTATTCCGGCACGGCGCAGCCGAAGCTGCTGTATTTGTATGACAGCGAGGACAACAGTCTGTATGTCCGACCCAACACCGCTACGACTTCTGCAACGGTGGAGCCGTACAAGGCTTGCGACGCGACGAACATCTATATCTGCATTGCAAGCTACAATGCTGGCAAGACATATAAGGATGCCGAGGAAGGAAAACTTGTTGGTTCTTATGCTGTCTGCACGGTCAGCATCAAGAATAAGGGTATGTCTGTTACAGCGCTCGAAGTCATGAACAGCGAGAGCGTGACGTATAACGGGAAGACTTCCCGTCTGCAAACACTGCTGGACAACGGCACGATGGTCTTCGGCCTGCAGGATTCAAACTATAATCATGATAAGAGCGACACAGATGTTAAAAACTCCAAGCTGATCTTCCCCGAGCTCACACTGACCGCGCGCATCAAGGCGCCTGACTCGCTGCTTAACAGTGAAACGGATCGGAGAAATGCGTACTCCCGCATCGAGTGGACAAGCTCTGCCCCCGCCGTTGCAAAGGTAAGTGAAACGAAGTCGGACAAGGATTCGGCGACCGCGACGATCAAGGCTGTCGCACCTGGCACGGCGACGATCACCGCGAAGGTCGATGGCAATGTTACCGCAACCTATAATGTTACGGTCTATCAGGGCCGCGCCTACAAGATCACGGAAGAACCGAGTATCGGCGAAACGGTCGGAAAAATGACCCAGACAGAACTCGAAGCTCTGTTTAAGAAAGAATCGGCGAAGGTCGAGATTCAAACCAGTATTTACTCCGACGAGGTAATGATCTATGAATTGCCAGTCAAAACTGCAAAAGCAAATGGTTCTGATGCGGCTGGCTATACGTTCACCTATACACTTAACGGACTCAAAACGGCCACAAAGGAATTCTTCTACAACAGAAGCGACCCTGACGACAGCGGTGTTACGACGACAGGCAAGGTGACCTTCTCCGACATTTCCTTTACGGAGCAGCCCGCAAACGCGGCCTATAAGATCACGGACACCATTGCCGATCTGGCCATGACAGCGTCGGTTTCGACGGGCAAGATCAAATCCGTGGTCTGGTACATGAACAGCGACCAGACGACCGGCGGTGTGGATAAAGCAATTCAGACAGACAAAATTACCGATAAGCTTACGAACTACCGTTCGGTTCTGTCCAATCTCAAGCAGTACATCACCGGTACCGGAACCTATGTGTTCTACTGCCGCGTCACGACCGACGACGGCAAGTATGCCGAAACACGCAAGGCCATCATCACCATCACCGGTGAGAACCACATCAACATTGTCTTCAACCCGACTACGGTAAAAACCGGCGGGACGTTCACCATCACCGGCACGCCGCAGGAGTATGTGAGCGGCAAGCTGACCAATGTGACCGGCAAGACCTATACGATCATATGGTCCTCGAGCGACGAGAACATCGTCAAGCTCTCCAGCAAAACCAGCACCAACAGCAGCCCCTCCATCACCGCGACGGCCAAGGCAGGCGGTCAGGTCACCATCAAGGCTGAAACGACGATCGGCGCGAAAAAGTATGCTGCCGAAGTGAAGTTCACCGTCACTGTCCCCGAGGCGGACACTGTCAGCGTGACGCTCGGCGAGAACGAAACCTACGTCCAGCTCGACGGCAGCAAGCTCGCTGCGGCAGTCAAGACCGCCGCGAAGGTCACGCCCAGCACCTTTACCTTTGAGTCCCCGGCCAACGGCACGCTCTATACCTCGAGCGCCATGTCCGGCACGGTCAGCACGACGACCAAGTATTCTGCCAGCGAAGTCAGCAAGATGGTCTACCGTCCGACGAGAACCACCGGCACGCATACCATCAGGTACGCCGCCTATGACGGCAGCGCCCAGATCGCGACCGGCACGATCAATGTCATGACCAGCGCAAGCACGGTCGAATACCACATCTCCGCCAATGAAAAGCAGCAGATGATCGTCAGCGACTTCCAGCGCGTCTACGGCTCCGGCCTGAGCTCCGTGACCTTCGGCACGAACAGCAATTCCCACGGCGCGCTGTACAAGGGCAGCACGACCAGCTCCGGCAAGGTCGGCAGCGAGGCCTACAGCGTCTCGACCGGCTCGAACCTGCTGAAAAACGTCTACTTCATCGCGGGCAGCACCACGTCGAAGTACACCGTGACCATCCCCTTCACGGCAAACGGCTCGTCCGGTCAGATGAACGGCCAGCTTGTGGTCTATGTCAATGACACCCACACGCTGAACTCCACCGGCGCGTCCTTCCGCTCCATGGGCATTGCAAACGAACTCACGCCGGATAACGCCACCGGCAGCACCTACATCACCATTGACCGTGTCGTCGGCGGCAAGCTCTATTCCAGCTACACCAGCATCAAGAACTGCACCGCGCTGACCAGCAAGGATTTCGGCAGCACGAAGTTCTACTTCTCTGGCTCCGGCAGTCTGGATAACCTCTATATCCTGCCGCTGGCCGACAGCAAGAGCGTCGAGGTCAGCTACACCATCGACGGCAGCACGAAGGGCACGCTGTCCTTCAAGGTCAACCAGCAGACGGCCTCCAGTCAGTTCACCGACGTGAGCGGTTCTTACAAGTGGGCGGCCAACTCGGTCGACTTCATGTACATGAACGATATCATCAAGGGCAACAACACCAAGAACCCGAAGCTCTTCGGGCCGGGCGCCAAGATGACCCGCGCCATGCTCGTCACGGTTCTCTACCGTGCGGCAGGCGAGCCCACCGTTACCGGTATCACCAACAAGTTCACCGACAACAAGCAGGGCCAGTACTACTACAACGCAGTCCTCTGGGCCTCCAACATGGGCATTGTCAACGGCGCGACCGCCACGACCTTTGACCCGGATGGCAACATCACCCGTGAGCAGATCGCAGCCATCCTGTACCGCTACGCGGGCAGCCCGTCCGTGACCGGTTCTCTGAGCGGCTACTCCGATCAGGCGCAGGTCAGTTCCTTCGCCGTCACGGCGATGCAGTGGGCCGTCGGCAGCGGCATCATCACCGGCGTCACCTCCGGCGGCAAGACGACCCTCTCCGCCAAGGGCAACGCCACCCGCGCTCAGGTCGCCGTCATGCTCCACCGCTTCCTCACCTTTGAATAATTCCAGATTTAAAACCGCCCCCGGTTCACAAAGCCGGGGGCGGTTTTCTGCGTGCGCACAAAAAGGGGGCATGCTGCAGCAGAAGCTTGTAGCATGCCCCTTGATTATTATTTTGCGTTGATGACCAGTTCGCCGTGCTGCACGTCGCAGACCAGCGTCTGGCCGGGCAGCACGTCGCCGCGCAGGATGCGCTGGGCAAGAAGTGTTTCGACCGTGTGCTGCAGATACCGGCGCAGCGGTCTTGCGCCGAACTGCGGGTCATAGGCTGCGTCAATGACGAACGACTTTGCCGCCGGAGTCAACTCGCATTTAAGCTGCTTGTCGGCAAGGCGCTTGTTGAGCGCCGCGATCTGCAAGTCGATAATGCCGGTGATATTCTCCTTCGACAGCGGCTTATAGAACACAATCTCGTCCAGCCGGTTGAGGAACTCCGGGCGGAAATTGCGGCGCAGAAGCGTCTGCACCTCGTTTTTCGCATCCTCAGAGATCTCGCCCTCCGGCGTGATGCCGTCCAGAATGGCCTGCGAACCGAGATTCGAGGTCAGAATGATGATGGTGTTCTTGAAGTCCACCGTGCGGCCCTGCGAGTCGGTGATACGACCGTCGTCGAGCACCTGCAGCAGAATGTTGAACACGTCCGGGTGCGCTTTTTCGATCTCGTCAAACAGAATGACGGAATACGGTCTGCGGCGCACGGCTTCGGTCAGCTGGCCGCCCTCCTCGTAGCCCACATATCCGGGAGGCGCACCGATCAGACGCGACACGGAGAATTTCTCCATATACTCCGACATATCGATCCGCACCAGATTCTTTTCATCGTCAAACAGCGCCTCTGCCAGCGTCTTGGCCAGTTCTGTCTTGCCAACGCCGGTAGGGCCAAGGAACAGGAACGAGCCGAGCGGCCGGTTCGGGTCCTGAATGCCTGCTCTGCTTCTCTGGATAGCCTCAGAGACGACGCGCACGGCCTCATCCTGGCCGACAACACGCTTGTGCAGCGTATCTTCGAGATGCAGCAGCTTGTCGCGTTCGCCCTCCATCAGTCTTGCGGTCGGGATACCCGTCCAGCGCTCGATGATCTTGGCAATTTCCTCCTCCGTGACCTTGTTGCGGAGCAAACTCGTCTCCTTGCTGCTTTGCGCCAGTTTTTCCTCCTGCTCCAGCTGCTTTTTCGCTTCGGGCAGATCGCCGTACTTCAGCTTCGCGGCCTTTTCGAGATCGTAACTCTGTTCGGCAGATTCAATATCGCGGTTGATCTGCTCGATGCGTTCGCGCAGCTGCTGCACGCGGCCGATTGCGTTCTTCTCGTTTTCCCATTTGGCTTTCATGGAGTTGAACGTTTCGCGCTGTTCGGCCAGTTCCTTTTGCAGTTCCGTCAGCCGCGCCTTGGAAAGTTCATCGTCCTCGTTTTTGAGCGCTGCTTCCTCAATCTGCATCTGGATGATCTTGCGGTTGATGACATCCAGTTCGGTCGGCATGGAGTCCATTTCCGTTCGGATCATGGCGCAGGCCTCGTCAATGAGGTCAATGGCCTTGTCAGGCAGGAAACGGTCGGTGATATAGCGGTTCGAGAGCGTTGCGGCGGCAATGATTGCATTGTCTGTGATCTTGACGCCATGGAAGACCTCATAGCGGGATTCCAGACCACGCAGGATGGCAATGGTGTCCTCGACGGTCGGTTCCTGCACCAGAACGGTCTGGAACCGGCGCTCGAGCGCGGGATCCTTTTCGATATACTGGCGGTATTCGTCCAGCGTGGTTGCGCCGATGCAGTGCAGTTCACCGCGCGCGAGCATCGGCTTTAGCAGATTGCCCGCGTCCATGGAGCCCTCGGTCTTGCCCGCACCGACAATGGTATGCAGTTCATCGATAAACAGGATGATACGCCCTTCGGACTTTTTGACCTCAGCCAGCACGGCCTTCAGACGTTCCTCAAATTCGCCGCGGTACTTTGCGCCCGCGATCAATGCGCCCATGTCGAGTGAAAAGATCGTCTTGTCCTGCAGGGACTTCGGAACCTCGTTTGCGACAATGCGCTGTGCAAGCCCCTCGACGATGGCCGTCTTACCGACGCCCGGTTCGCCGATCAGCACAGGGTTGTTCTTCGTCTTACGGGACAAAATGCGGATGACGTTTCGGATTTCATCGTCACGGCCGATGACCGGATCCATTTTCTGTTCCCGCGCGCGCTTGACCAGATCCGTACCGTATTTGGCAAGCGCCTCATAGGTATCCTCCGGCGTGTCGGACGTTACGCGCTGATTGCCGCGCACCGACTGCAGTGCCTGCAGACAGGCCTCCTTCGTGATCTGGTACGGACGGAACAGATTTTTCAGCGTTGCATCCGCATTTTCAATCAGGGACAAAAACAGATGCTCGACGGAGACATATTCGTCCTTCATCTGCTTTGCGATGTCTTCCGCACTGTTCAGCGCCGTATCAACGGCACGCGCAACATAATATTTATCTGCCTCACGGCCCGAGCCGGTCACGCGCGGGAGTTTTCCTAACTCTGCATCGACCGCAGCCTCAAAGCTTTCGAGCGTGATACCCATCTTTTTCAGCAGCTGCGGCACAAGGCCGTTCTCCTGCCTCAAAAGTGCGGCCAGCAGATGGATTTGCTCAATCTGCTGGTTCTGATTTTCAATGGTCAGTTTCTGGGCGGCCTGAATGGCCTCCAGAGATTTCTGTGTATAGTTTTGTGCGTTCATAGTTCACACCTCTTCTTCCAACGTTAGCACTCTATACATGTGAGTGCTAATTCACTTTGGCTTCATCATAGACCTGTGCCCGGATTTTGTCAAGAGGATAAGGGGATAAAAATTATGATATTTTTGTAAACATTTGATCGAAAAAAGTTTTTTCGGATTTAATAGTTATTTAAAAACTTGCCGCTAAGTTTTTTAATAAACCCTTGCTATTATAATCACGCAAGAAGCGATATACACTTTTTCATTTTCCCCTCATATTGATAAAGAATCCCCCGCAGACAAGCCGGTCACTTGTTTGCGGGGTTTCTTTTATATTCCAAAGCAATGACGATTTCTTTCGGTTTTCTCAACGCCCACTAATTCTTCTGGATTAAGAATTATGCGTTACCCTTCAGAATTTCCAGCGCCTGCTTTGTGTCGCAGTCAAACAGTTCGCGTTCTCCTGCCTCGACGAGCAGCAGCGCATCTTCGTGCCGCCGAATGACGGATGAGCCGCCACGGTCTGCCTCCAGTGCACACAGTTCCGGGAAAAACCGCGACGGAAACAGGCACGGGTTGCCGCGCTTTCCGTTGTGCGCTGCGGCGGTAATGCAGTTCGGGTGTTCCTGCCATGCGTCCACAATGCGTCGTACCGTTCCGGCCTGCAGCAGCGGCTGGTCGGCGACCATGTATAAGATTCCGGCACAGTCCGCCATCGCCCGTGTGCCGAGGCGAATGGTGCGGCTGATGCCGTCCTCTGGCCGGTCGTTCAGAATGGCATCGAAGCCCGCTTGCGAAGCCTCTTCCAGAAGCGAGGGATACTGCGAAACGACCGTGACGCGGACAAATACGCCCGCCGGGATCGCCTCAAGTGCCCGCGAGAACAGGCTTTGCCCGTCAAAGCGCGCGGTCAACTTGTTTTCTCCAAAACGGGAAGCATTTCCGGCCGCCATGAGCAGGCAGCCGATGGGAGGCGCAGAGAATGCAGCCATATTGTGTACTCCTTTAGGAACCGCTGATACCCGCAGACGATGGAATCATCGATTCCTTGTGATTTTCTACAAAACAGTATAGCTATTTTTGCATATTTGCGCAAGAATCATACGATTTTTTCGACATTCACGAAAAAATTCGTTATTCAAAAAGTAGGATAATGCTTTTGCTTTCTCTTCAAATCCGGATATGCTACAATAAAAACAAATAAAAGTGGAAAAATGGCGGATTTCATGCGCAGACGCGTAAAATCCGCCTATAACCCGGCAAATGGAGGTAATCGAATGAACATCGTAGGCAGAAGCGAGGTTCGTGTTGACGCCTTTGACAAGGCGACCGGCCGGACGAAATACTATGATGATCTGGCCCCAAAGGATGCGCTGATTGTCAGAGTCAAGCATTCGACCATTGCACACGGCTTCGTCAAGTCGGTTGACATCAGCAAGGCCGAGAAAATTCCCGGCGTTGTCAAGATCCTGACCTGCTTTGATGTGCCGGACATCCCGTTCCCCACGGCCGGCCACCCGTGGTCAATGGACCCGTCTCATCAGGATATTGCCGACCGGCACCTGCTGAACCAGCATGTGCGCTATTATGGCGATGATGTGTGCGCTGTTATCGCCGAGGATGAGGTTGCGGCTATGCAGGCCGTACGCGCCATTGAGGTCGAATACGAGGAATTGCCGTTCGTGCTCGACGTGCAGAAGGCCATGGAGCCCGGCGCGCCGCAGCTGCATGAGGCGTTCCCCAACAACATTCTCAAGCATACGACCGCCTCGGCGGGCAATTATGCCGAAGCGATCAAAGAACCGGGCCTGATCAAAGTCGAGGGCTGGTACGAAACGCCTACCGTACAGCACTGCCACATTGAAAACCACGGCTGCTTCTGCTACGCGGAAAACGGTCGTCTGGTCGTGACGAGTTCCACGCAGATCCCGCACATCATCCGCCGTGTCGTCGGACAGGCGCTGGGCCGTCCGTGGGGCGACATCCGCGTCGTCAAGCCGTACATCGGCGGCGGCTTCGGCAACAAGCAGGACGCGCTCTATGAGCCGCTGTGCGCATGGTGCTGCACGCAGGTCGGCGGCCGCTGCGTCAAGCTTGACTGCTCACGCGAAGAGACGTTTGTCTCCAACCGCGTCCGCCATGCCATCCGCACGCACATCATCTCCTGGCTGCGCAAGGACGGCACCATCGCCGCCAAGAAGGTCGAGTGCTTCTCCAACCAGGGCTCCTACGCCTCCCACGGCCATTCGATTGTCGCCAAGGCGCTCGGCTCCTTTAACCAGCACTATCCCTGCCCCAACTTTGAGGGCGATGCCTATACTGTTTTCACCAACCGCCCGGCGGCGGGCGCCATGCGCGGCTATGGCATGCCGCAGGCGTCGTTCGCGGATGAGTCCCACGCAGAGCAGTGCGCAGAGGCTGTCGGCATGACGCCGCTGGCCTACCGCTGGCAGAACCTGATGAAGCCCGGCTACGTTGACGGCTTCTCGAAAAACGAACTTTATGAGGACTCCTACCGGCAGTGTATGGAAAAGGGCATGAAGGCCATCGGCTATGAAGAAAAGCTGAAGGCCTACGCCAACCAGACCGGTCCCATCCGCCGCGGTATCGGCCTTGCGACATTCTGGTACAACACTGCCGTTTTCCCCATTTCGCTGGAAACCTCCTCCTGCCGTCTGCAGCTGAATCTCGACGGCACGGTCAATCTGCAGGTCGGCGAAACGGAGATCGGTCAGGGCGCAGATACGGCCTATGCGCAGATGTGCGCGGAGATCCTTGGCCTGTCCGATTATAAAAAAGTACATGTTCTGTCCTGCCAGGATACCGATGTGACCCCGACAGGCCTCGGCGCATACGCTTCCCGTCAGACGTTCACCGCAGGCTTCTCCATCCGGCAGACGTCCGAGCTGCTGAAGCGGAAGATTCTCGAATACGCCTGCGAGGTCACACGTCAGGCAACCTATAACATGGATATTATCGACTCCAACATCGTCCGTATCACCGATGGACGTGTGCTCATGAGCCTGTCCGAGTTGTCCATGACCGCGCAGTATAACCCGGTCCATTCCGAGCATCTGACAGCGGAATCGACCTACACCATCCGCAACAACGCCTATTCCTTCGGCTGCACGTTCGCCGAGGTCGAGGTTGATATCCCGATGTGCAAGGTCAAACTGCTGAACATTGTCAATGTCCACGATTGCGGCAAACTCATTAACCCAGCGCTTGCCGAAGCGCAGGTGCACGGCGGTATGTCCATGGGCATCGGCTACGGCCTGTCCGAGCAGCTGCTGTTCGATGAGAAGACCGGCCGGCCGCTCAACAATAACCTGCTTGACTACAAACTTTCGACCTTTATGGATCATCCGAACCTCGAAGCCGAGTTTGTGGAAAACTATGAGCCGACCTCTGCGTTCGGCACCAAGGCGCTGGGCGAGCCGCCCGCCTGCTCCCCGGCCCCTGCCATCCGCAATGCCATTTATCATGCGACCGGCGTCGCCATCAATCAGGCGCCGATCACACCGCACGTCCTCTTCGCCAAATTCACCGAAGCGGGCTTGATTCAGGACTGAGGGAGGGAACAGACTATGTATGATATGAAAGCGCTCTATGAAGCGTACAGCGTAGAAGAAGCAGTCAAGCTTCGTCTGGAGCATCCCGAAGCGCAGATCATCGCGGGCGGCACGGACGTGCTCGTCCAGATGCGCGAAGGCCGCCGTGCGGGCAAGGAACTCATCTCCATCCAGAAGATCGACTCCATGCGCGGCGTGTGTATGGACGAAAACGAAAACATCCGCATCGGCTCGCTTACAACCTTTTCCCACATTACGCATAATCCTATCATCATTGAAAAGATCAACGTGCTGGGCGAAGCCGTCGATATGGTCGGCGGCCCGCAGATCCGCAACGCCGGCACCATCGGCGGCAACACCTGCAACGGCGTGACCTCTGCCGATTCCGCTTCTACGCTCCACGCATGGGAGGCGATGGTCGAACTGACCGGCGTGAACGGCAAGCGGTATCTGCCGATCAAGGACTTCTATATCAAGGCCGGTACGGTCGATATCAACGTCGCCGAGGGTGAAATTCAGACTGCAATTCTGATTCCGAAGGCCTCGTGGGAAAATACGAAGGGCTTCTATATCAAATACGGCATGCGCAACGCTATGGAAATTGCCACGACCGGCTGCTCCGTCAATGTGCGGCTGTCCGCGGACAAGAAAACGTTCGACCGTGTGCGCATCGCCTACGGCGTCGCGGGTCCTGTGCCCATGCGCGCACCGAGCGCCGAGGCCGTTGTAAACGGCCAGCCCGTCACAATGGAAAATGTTGAGGCGTTCTCCAAGGCCGTTCTGGAGGACATCAATCCCCGTGATTCCTGGCGTGCCAGCAAGGCGTTCCGCAAGCACATCGCCGTGGAAATGGCCAAGCGCGCACTCATCGAGTCTGTCAAACGCTGCGGAGGTGAAATCTGATGGCACAGTACGCTCTTGTCAAATGCAACATCAACGGCAAAGACGTGGAAAAGATCGTCGATGTCCGTGCAAGTCTGACGGATATGCTCCGCAATGATTTCCGGCTTACGTCTGTGAAAAAGGGCTGTGAGGTCGGCGAATGCGGCGCATGCACCGCGCTTATCGACGGCGAGGCGATCAACACCTGTCTGTATCTGGCTGTCTGGGCCGAGGGCAAGCACATTATCACGCTCGAGGGCCTGATGAACCCTGACGGCACCGTCTCCGACGTGCAGAGGGCTTTCATGGAGGAAACGTCTATCCAGTGCGGCTTCTGCATCCCCGGTTTCATTCTGACGGCGACCGAGATCGTCAACTCCGGAAAGGAATACACGGACGACGAACTGCGCAAGCTTCTTTCCGGCCACCTGTGCCGCTGCACAGGCTACCAGAACATTTTCCGCGCCGTAAAAAAGACCATGCTCCGCCGCCTCGGAAAAAACGAGGAAGCAGAGTTGGTGCGATAATTTATAAACATAAAAACTGCCCGCCGGAAATGGCGAGTACGCATAAGGACAACAAAAAATCGCTTAGAGCAACAACCGGCAACAGTCAAGTGACTGCTGCCGGTTTAACTGTGTATTTACGGTCGCTATATGCCGCGAGATAGCTGAAGCAGAACCAGAAGCCGTCGCGCTTAAGT
>ERZ772875.1677-NODE-1677-length-19235-cov-11.548644_pt1 | contig 19235 bp, 18 predicted proteins | sample MGYA00580585_ERZ772875 | MGnify/ENA primary metagenome ERZ772875 (study PRJEB29015, sample SAMEA2737736) | human gut metagenome | biome: human gut; feature: human-associated habitat; material: faeces | place: China | collected 2012 ... | reverse complement strand
GCATCTGCGAGGGCGAGAGGTCATTGTCGAAGATGACCATTGTCGCCTCCTGTGACTTTACCAGTTCGCGGATCTCGTCCACCTTGCCCTCGCCGATGAATGTGTGCGGGTTCGGCGACGGCAGCGTTTGTAAAACCACGCCGACGCTGACGCCGCCCGCCGTTTCGACGAGCGCACCGAGCTCTTCAAGGCTCTCCTCGTCGGCATTCTCTTTTCGATCGAGCCGCGGCGACGAAAGGCCGACTAAAATCGCCCTGTCGCGCGGCGCGTTGTTCTCTTTCAATTCTTCCATAGATTCTCCTTATCGCGCCGAAATCGGCGCTGTACAAATCATTTTTATTATAGTGTATTTTCCGCCAAAAGAAAAGGCAAAAACGCTTTTCATTGACATTTCCGCCCCTTTCATGTGAAAATAGGGTGGACGCAACCTCAGGTTGACAAAAAGAAACGCCCGGTTGGTGGTGTTTTCTCCCGTTTTCCTGCTATGCTTTTCCTGCAAAGGCGCAGTGCACGGCGTCGAACGCAGCATCATTCCCCAAAGGAGGAACCTTTCATGGAACTATATGAAAAGCTCTACGAACTGCGCCGCGCGAGCGGCATGTCGCAGGAGGAGCTGGCGGAGAAGCTCGGTGTCTCGCGCCAAGCCGTCTCCAAATGGGAGAGCGGCGCCACGCAGCCGGAGCTTAGCAAGCTCATCGAACTCTCTAAGCTCTACTCCGTTTCCGTCGACGAGCTGCTCAGTCTGGAGCATGCCAAACCCGAGCAGGATGCCGCCGAATCGTCGGTTCAAAGCAACGCCGAAAAAGCTCCCGCGGAAAAGCTGAGCTTCCGCGATTTCTGCATACAGCACAAGAAGATCATCGGCGGTGCGGCCGTGGCGCTCGCCGCGCTCATCGCCGTCGGCGTGCATTACAACAACCGCATCAACACGCTCAGCACGCAAGTAAATGACCTTCGCAGCCAGCTCTACAACGTGCAGAACAACCTCTCGAACCAGATCGCGGGCATCAGCAATAATGTCTCGGACATCTTGGAGCGCGAGTCGAGCCTGCTCTCGCAGTTCAGCTATGAGGTCACAAAGGTCGATCTTAAAAAGCAGGAGTGCACGCTCGCCTTCTCTCTGTTGCCGAAGACGATCGGCGAAAATACGGCTGTCTCTCTCCTTGTGACTGACCGCAGCAGCTCATCCTACACGAGCGACAGTCCGCCGACCCGCACCGCCGATCTTAAACAGGACAGCTTCGGCTATCTGCACGGCGAAGTGACCGTACCGCTGAGCGATGAGCTCAGCGTCAGTGTCAATTTCAAGACCCACGGCGAAACACAGTCAGAAGAGCTTGATACGATCTACAACCTTAAAACTCAGAATTCCCCTGTCCTCTACAGTTTTAATCCACCATTTTCCTATATGCGCCGAGACTCCGGTTCGCCGCTCACCTATCAACTTTCCTTTGAAAAGGGTGTGGATTACCGATTCGGCAGCTTTACCCTTGGCGTCTACGACGACCGCGACATCCGCACCATGCGGCTTGAATACACGCGCAACGGCAAGCTGATCTCAACTGTACCTCTCGAAGCTGTTCCTGTTTCATCTGTGGAAGAGGCCTACCCTGTCAACGACCTCAGTGATACCGCTGAGGCAACTGCAGCACGAGACCTTGGTACCTCGTATTTCATCCGCTATCCCATTGATGAGAATGCGCTTGACCTCTGCATCAGAATCACCGACTCTCCACTCATCTGCGAGATGATCGTCGAACTGTCCGACGGTGCCGTTCTGCGCGTCCGTCTTCTTCAGGTGCAAACCATTGCAGGCGGCAGCGACTATTATGAGGAGACAAATTATCTTGATCAGGCCCTTGAGCCGCTCCCCTTCATCGTCGAATATCCCGACGGGCAAAACTGAGCGTTCCAAAAAAGCAGAAAAAAGCAGCTCTGCCGTAGCAGAGCTGCTTTTGTGATTGAATTAGTTCAGGCCGAACTTCTTGTTGAACTTGGCAACGCGGCCGCCGGTATCGACCAGCTTCTGCTTGCCCGTGAAGTAGGGGTGACACTTTGAGCACACTTCCACCTTGATGTTCGCCTTGGTGGAACCTGTCTCAATCACATTACCGCAGGCGCAAGTAATAGTAGTCTGCTGATAATTGGGATGGATTCCTTCCTTCATTGCTCGTGTTCACCTCTTTCCGATCCGAGAGTGCTTTCGTCAAAAAGCCAAAAAGGATAATATCACGCTTTTCGCCAAATTGCAAGCACAAATTTTGTACTTTTCGATAAAATCATCAAAAGTTGCCGCGGCGCGTACAATTTTCAGCGAAAAACGTTCCCCTCTGTATCGTAAATTTCCGTGCGGCGCACACGGACGAAGTCCGGCTTGAGCGACGGAAGCTCGCGCTCGATCGCCTGTGCGAGATAGGCGGGGTTCAGCCCCGGGTTCTGCGCGGCGACCACGGCGTCGGCAAGGATGCTGCCGTCCTGCTCGGTGAGGGTCATTTCGCGGATCAGCGGCGCAATGTCGATCTGCGCAAGCTCCTTGTGCTTGGTGCGCTTTTCGATCATCAGCGTTTCGCGCGCGAACAGCGCGCGCAGCGCGTCCGCTGTGCCGGCGGGCACGCCGTTATCATAGAGCAGCTCCAGCCGTGCGCGCAGGAACGTGAACTCGCGCACGGGGCGCGTGACCGGATAGCACTCCCGCACGCGCAAGCCCGCGGGCAGACCCGTGTTGAGCTTTTCGGCGATGCCCGCGCCGTCGGTCTCCTCCACCGTTTCAAAGTCGAGCAGCTCGCAATCGCTCGACTGCCCCACCGGCAGCGGCAGGACGATGGAGATGATGGGGTGCGGGTGAAAGCCGTTGGAGTGCTTGAGGTGCAGCTCCGCACGGGGAAACACGCGCTGGAAGGTTCGCATCGTGTCGAGGTGCGAGATGTAGGAGGCCTGCGCCTCCTTGGTGAAAAGAAGTCTCAGCTTAGCCATCGCAGGGCCTCCCCAATAAGAGATTCGCGCCGCAGCCGTTGCAGTGCGTGCGGCAGTCCGGCGTAGTGACGGACTGGTAGCACCGCTCATGCTCGCGCCAGAGGTACTGCTCCGTCACGCCGCTCGAGATCATCGACCAGGGCATCAGCTCGTCCTTTTCGCGCTTGCGGTTGGCGTAAAAGTGCGGGTCAAGACCGCATTCCTCAAAAGCCTCGAGCCAGCGGTCGAGGGAGAAATACTCCTCCCACGCGGAGAGGTGCTCGCCCTTGCGCCACGCCGTTTCGATCACCCTGCAAAGGCGCCGGTCGCCGCGGGAAATGACGGCCTCCATATAGCTCGTGTCGGAATCGTGCCAGTTATAGGTGACGGATTTCGTCAGCATATTCTCGCGCAGCAGCTTCACGCGGCGCTCGTACTCCTCCTTGGGGATCTGCGGCTCCCACTGAAACGCCGTGTGCGCCTTGGGCACGAACCACGAGGTCGAGACCGTGATGCGCACGCCGCGGTTCTTATTGCTCGCGCTCTCGCGCCAGGCGTGCATGACGTGGGACGCGACCTCGGCAATGCCGAGCACGTCCTCGTCCGTCTCGGTCGGAAGTCCCAGCATGAAGTAGAGCTTGACCGCGCTGTAGCCGCCGGCAAAGGCGCGGCGGCAGGAGGCCAGCAGATCCTCCTCGGTGAGATTCTTGTTGATGGCGTCGCGCAGGCGCTGCGTGCCGGCCTCGGGCGCAAAGGTCAGGCCGGTCTTTCTTCCCTTTTGCAGTCGCTCCATGAGCGCCATGGAAAAGTTGTCGGCGCGCAGGCTCGGGAGCGAAAGGTTCACATGGCGCTGCGCGCAGAACTCCTCCAGATCGTCGCAGAGCTGTACAAGCGGGCGGAAATCCGAGGTCGAGAGCGAGGAGAGCGTCATCTCCTCGTAGCCGGAATCCTCGATGGCCTCCTTGGCGTATTCGACCAGCAGCTTTTCCGAGCGGTTGCGGACCGGTCGGTAGACATAGCCCGCCTGACAGAAGCGGCAGCCGCGGATACAGCCGCGGAAAAGCTCGAGTGTGGTGCGGTCCTGCACGATCTCGGTGGAGGGCACGATGGTCTTGGCGGGATACCATGCCTTGTCCATGTCGCGCATGATGCGCTTGGTGACGACCTTCGGCGCGCCGCCCTTCGGCGTGATCGACTTCACCGTGCCGTCAGCGTTGTAGTCCACCTCGTAGAGACCGGGAACATAAATGCCGTCCAACTGCGCGGCGGCACGGAGAAACTGCTGCTTCGTCCAGCCCTCGCGCCGCGCCCTGCGGTGCAGCTCGATCAGCTCGACGTTCATCTCCTCGCCCTCGCCGATCTCGGCAATGTCAATAAAATCCGCGATCGGCTCGCAGTTGAACATCGCCGTGCCGCCCGCGATGACGAGCGGGGTCAGCTCCGTGCGCTCGCTCGCGTGGAGCGGCACGCCCGCCAGATCGAGCATATTCAGCATGGCGGGAAACGCCATCTCGTAGCCGACGGAAAAGGCGATGATGTCGAAATCGCGGATGGGATCACCGGACTCGAGCGCATAGAGCGGCAGGCCGGCACGGCGCATCTCCTCCTCCATGTCGCCCCAGGGGGCGAAAACGCGCTCGCACCAGACGCCGTCCATGTTGTTCATAATGCCGTAGAGGATCCGCATACCGAGGTTCGACATACCGATCTCATAGGTGTCCGGAAAGCAGAAGGCCACGCGGGTATCCACCTGCGAGAGGTCCTTCATCACCGCGTTGTACTCGCCGCCCACATAGCGCGCCGGCTTCTGCACGCGGGGCAGGATGCGCTCCAATCGTTTGTCCACAGGCAAGCTCCTTTTCTATCAAGAGACATTGACCGTATTTTACACGCTTTTTGCGCCGCGCGCAAGCCCCAGTTGCCGCAGCGTTCCCCAAAGCAATCCGAACGAGGCGAAGGCAAAGAGCCATCCGCTGTGCAGTCCCAGCGAGAGCTTGAGCCCCAGCGCACAAAGCGCGAGCGAGCAGGCAAGGCTGACCGCCGCGGTGATACGCTCCCCCATGGCCGGCCCGAGGAAGAAGGACAGGGCAAGGCAGAGCGCCCGCGCGCCGTCGAGCGGAACGACCGGCAGGAGGTTGAAGGCCGCGAGCACAAGGTGCGCTCCGGCAAAGACAAAGCACCACTCCCGCCACGTCCGCAGGCCGAGGAGCGCGAGGAGAACGGCGCAGAAAAGGTTGACTGTCACCCCCGCGAGCGTGACGATCAGCTCGCGCCCATAGGAGAGCCGCGCGAGGGCTGGAGCGTCCAGCTCCGCGCCGAGCGCTGTAAGGCGAAAACGCTTGACGGATACGCCGTAGTAGCGCATGACGGCAAGATGTCCCAGCTCGTGCAGCGCCGCGGCGGTCAGGATCGCCGCAACGACCGTGAGCGGAGAAACGATGGCGGCGAGCAGCACGAGCAGCCAGAAGCTCGCGTTCACGCGTACGTCGGCGCTAAACGGTCTTTGCGGCATAGGCAATGGGATCGAGGTATTTTGAGCCGCTGAGCAGCTCGAAATGCAGATGCGCGCCCGTGGCGTTGCCGGTCTCGCCGACCGCACCGAGCGTATCGCCGCGCAGAACGCTCTGCCCGGAGGAGACCGTTATTTTGCTGCAATGGGCGTAAAGCGTCTCATAGCTGTCCGCGTGGCGGACGGTCAGATATTTGCCGAGCACGGTGCTCTCCCCCACCACGCCGACCGTACCGTCGGCAAAGCAGACGAAGGGCGTGCCCTCGTCGGCGGCGAGGTCAAGGCCGGTATGAAAGGCCTCCGCGCCTGTGTTCGGGTCCTCGCGCCAGCCGAAGCCCGAGGTCAGCGCGCCGTCGAGCGGTGACACATAGGAAAAGGGCAGTGTCGGCTGCGCGTCGAGCACATAATCCGGCATGGGCTTGGCTGCGGCATCCTCCTCGTTTGTTCCGGCCGGCTGTGCGATCTCCGCCCCGCCGTCGACCTCCGCGGCGTCCTGCATACCGCTGCCGCCAAACACGGCGACGTAGGCATTGCCGAGGGACTCCGCGAATCGTTCGGGCGCGGCGACCGCGTGGCCGATGGCGGAGAACGCCTCGGTAAAGTCCGCGTCGCGCACGAGCCATTGGGCAAGCGTACCGCGGAAGGCCGAAAGATTCCCCGGCAGCACGAGCTTGAGCAGCACGAGCGAGACGAACAGCGCGCCGCAGACGGTCAGACGCAGAAAGCGAAGCTGCGACGCGCCGGAGGTCTGCTGTTCCCTGCGGCGGCTTCCTGCGGCGGCGCTTCGCTTTGTCCGCGCGGCGGCGCGGCGTTTTCCCTGTGCGCGCGCCCAGCGGCGCAGACGCATCCTTACGGTCATAGGCTCTTCCTCCCTTGGCTTTCGTTTTGGGACAGTCTATGCCGCGGCATCGCCGCTTATGCCCGCACGCAGAAAAAGAGCCGCCCGCGGCGGCTCTTGCAGTCATTTGACATAGTGGGCAAAGAAATTTTCCAAAATACGCTGTCCGTCTCGGTGCGCGTCATTCTGCAGCTCCGGGTGGAACTGCGTGCCGAAGATGGGGCGCGACTCGTGCGCAAGCATCTGCACACGGCAATTTTCCCGGGAAGCGAGCAGGCGAAAGCCCTCCGGCACAGCGCTGAGCTGGCCGCGATGGTGCTCGAAGCAATGGAGCGTACCGCTCAGGCCGGTGAGCAGCGGATGCTGCGCGAGGACGGTCTGCGGCAGAAAGCCGAACTCCTCGTACCCCTCGCCCGGATAGACGAGCGGTGCGCCGAAGGCGATGCCGATGAGCTGCAGGCCCGCGCAGATGCCGAAGAGCGGGGCCGTTGTTTCACGAATGAGCGCAAGCTCGTCGGCAAAGGTCTCGCGCAGACGCTCGCGGTCCCAGTCGGTGAAGCAGCCGGAGAGAAAGATGGCATCCGGCGCAGAGTCGAGCGTCCTGAGCTGTGTATAGTGCCGCACGGTGACTGTTCCGAACGCAGAGAGCTTCGCGGAGAGCGCGTCGATGTTATAAAGCGGGTCGGTAAGGCCGAGCTCTCCCGCGCGGGCAATCCGACCGCGGTCGTCGGACGTCGGCTCGTTGTTGATGAGCAGCAGCTCTCTCATGTCAGTCCTCCAGAAGCGCACCGGACAGGTGCAGAATCGCCTCGAGCACGCCGCCGCCGACGGCGGTCGCCTTGTCCGAGACCGTATAGCAGTTTTCCACATTGCCGCGCGGGTCCACGTCGCCGGATTTCATGCCCTTGCGGACAGGGATGCCGTCGGCGATCAGGCCGCGGAGCACGCCGTCGATGGTGCAGACCATCGGCTCGCCGGACACATAGCCCGCGATGTCGCCGGCCTTCACAAGGTCGCCGATCCTGCGCACGGAGCGAAACGCGCCGTCCGCAGGCGCGCGGAGCACGCGCTCGCCGGCAAAGCCGCCGATAAGCCCGGGGACGGTTGTGTTCGGAATGGCGCTGCCGGAGTAAATGACGCGGCCGAGCGTGTGGCCGCGCATGGTCTCGATGACCGCGTGGCAGTCCTCTCCCGCCGTGAAGCCGGGGCCGACGCCGACGACGACCGGCGCGTCGGTGATCCTTGTGCCAAGGTTGCGCTTGGCAAGGATGGCGTCCACCAGCGCGTCGGGCGCGAGCGCTTCACGACAGGCGCAGCCGGGGTCGGCGAGCACAGGGACAATGCCCTGCGCGAGCAGGGCGCGCGCCTCGTCCGCGTTTGCGGCCAAACGGGCGGTCACATCCTCGACCGTCGTTTCGCCGTGGACGATGGCTTCGGAGAAGGCGACCGTGCGGCGGATCGCCGTCGGGCGCTCCAGATCGGTCAGCACGACCCGGATGCCGCTGCGCCAAAGGCGCAGCGCGATGCCGGTGGCGAGATCGCCCGCCCCGCGGATCAGCGCAAGCATAGATATACCCCCTTGTGCAGGCTCCCCGCCGTGACCGGACAGGTGAGCCGGTTCGCGAGCGCGGCGGCGCGGTCGTAGTCCTCCGCCGTCTCGACCTTATTGATGTAAACGCGGTCGCCGAGACCCTCGGCGAGAATGAGCGTTGCTTCCAGCTCCGGTGTAACAAGCGCGTTCTCACTGACACCGCACAGTGCGGCATAACGCTCGCTCCGATGGCAGACATCGCGGATGGGCTTGCCGAAGCCGTCTGCGCCGACGACCAGCACGACGCGCTGGGCATTCGCCGGAATGACCGGCTCATGCGGCGCGTGCGCCTTGAGCGGCAGACGCCTGGAGCCGTCGGCCTCAACGAGCACATAGTCAGCGAGCCGCGCGAGCGCGTCAAAGGAGAGCGACGGCGGGCCGAGCTTTCCCTCGGCGGACGGCTCCCCGACGCAGACCGCGCCGTGCGCGCTGAGCGCGGCGGAGACCTCCGCTTCACTCGCCCGCTCCAGCACCTCGTACTGCGTCGGGCGCATGGTGTGGGTCGAGGTGCAGAGAAGGACCGTGCCCTTTTTCCGCAGCTCCTCCGTGAGCGTATAGAGCAGCGTCGTTTTTCCGCCGCCGCCGATGAGCGCGGTGACGCCGCGGCCGATATTCAGCAATGGCACGATCTGCATAGCAATACTCCTTTACAGATGCTCCGCGCGGTGGCGGATCATCTCGGCCGCGACGCTGATGGCGATCTCCTCCGGCGTTTCAGCCAGGATCGGCAGACCGATGGGCGCGTGAACGCGGTCGATGTCCTGCTGCGAGAAGCCCGCCGCGGCGAGCCTTTCACGCGTGAGCGCGACCTTCTTCCGGCTGCCGATGCAGCCGATGTAGGTCGCCGGCGTGCGAAGCACCTGCTCTAAGATCTCGTAGTCCGCCTGATGGCCCGGCGTCATGACCACGGCGTAGTCGTCGGCGGTCAGCGAAACCTTGTCAAAAATACGGCGGAAATCGCCGACGACGATCTCATGCGCCGTAGGAAAATGCTCCGCATTTGCCAGCTCCGCGCGGTTATCGTACACCGTGACCTCAAAGCCGATATAGTGCAGCACCGGCGCGAGGGCGCGGCCGACATGGCCCGCACCGAAAAGGTAGACGCGCCCCGCGCGGACGATGGGCTCGACAAAGGTGCTGCCGTCCCAGTAGGGTCGGGAGGTAAAGAAGCCCTCCGTGCCGTGGCGCAGTTCGTCCGCCGTAAGGAGGCGAAATTTGCGCAGCGTCTCGCCGTCGAGCACGAGGCAGAGCCAGACGTTTCTGCCGCTGCCGAGCGCGTCGCGCCAGGCGCGCAGCACTCCGATCTGCGCGGCGTTCTCAGGCGGAATATACTGGAACCAAACCGTCACGTCGCCGCCGCAGACCATGCCCGTGCTGTTCGCCGCCTCAGGGTGGAGCGCGAAGTCCCGCAGGGCGTTCCGCTTCCCCTTCAGCAGCTCGCGCGCGAGGAGAATGGACTGCCGCTCCACCGCGCCGCCGCCGACCGTGCCGAGCGCCGTGCCGTCGGCAAAGACCGCCATGTGTGCGCCCGCGCCGCGCGGGGAAGAGCCGTCGGCCTTCAGGATGCTGCAGAGCATCACACCCTCGCCGTGCGCCAAAGAGGAAAGCATTGTGTTTAAAATCTCTTTCATTGCGTTATCCTTTATAAAGAATGGTTTTTGGGTATTATAGCAACGATTCCCCGTCAATGCAAGCGTCTGCGTGCGGCGGCTTTGACAAAAGCAAAAATTTCCTGTAAAATGTGGGAACCTTTTCGGTTTTTCTGCGTCTATACATCCCGAAGTCACTTTTGTGACCGGCAAAATACATTTTTCAAGGAGAATCAACACGATGAAAAGAACACTTTCCCTTATGCTCGCGCTTGTCATGGCCGTTTCGCTGATGGCCTGCGGCAAAAAGGACGACGGCAAGAACAACGCCGACGCTCCCGCCGACTCCCTTGCCCTGCTCACCAAGGTTTGGGACAGCTACACCGACGACGAGAAGTTCCCCGCTGCCGGCGGCGACTATGAAACCAGCGTTGACGATGCCCCCGGCGCGTTCGACCCCTCCAACGCGGACAACCTTAACTTCCTGCTCACCGTGCCGACTGAGGACGCCTCTCTCATCGACGACGCCGCCTCCCTCATGCACATGATGAACGCCAACACCTTCACCTGCGGCGCGCTGCGCGTGAAGAACGGCGACGACGCGGCGAAGCTCGCCGAGGACCTGCGCGACGCCATCCAGAACAAGCAGTGGATGTGCGGCTTCCCCGACAAGCTGGTCATCGCCACGCTGGGCAATTATGTCGTCTCCGTCTACGGTGACGAGGAGCTGGTGAACACCTTCCGCGATAAGCTTCAGGCGGCGTATTCCGACGCTGCCATCGCCTATGACGAGATGATCGGCGAAGGTGAGTTCTCCGACGGCGAAGACACCGCCCTTGAAGCGCCTGTCGCCTAAGCGCGCAATAATACAGCAGCGCCCGAACCGCTTTGGTGCGGGCGCTGTCCATTTCAAATGAGGAGCCAACCGTATGCTGTTTTCCAGTATTCCCTTCCTTTTCTATTTCCTGCCCTGCGTGTTCGTGCTCTATTTCCTTGTACCGATGCGTTGGAAAAATACCGTGCTGCTGCTCGCAAGCCTGTTCTTCTACGCTTGGGGCGAGCCGAAATTCGTTGTTTTCATGCTCGCGTCCATCGTACAGGGCTATGTGCTTGCCCGTCTGGTGGAGAAATACCGGGCGGACCGCGGGCGCGCGAAGCTCTTTCTGACGCTCTCGCTCGTGTTCAGTCTGGGACTTCTGGGCTACTGCAAGTACGCGGACTTCTTCCTCTCCGGCTTTAACGCGCTCACGGGGCTGCATATTCCGCTGCTCCGCGTGGCGCTGCCCATCGGCATCAGCTTCTACACCTTTCAAATCCTCAGCTATGTGGTGGACGTCTACCGCGGTGACGTGAAGGCGCAGCGTAATTTCATCAACCTTGCCGCCTACGTCGCCATGTTCCCGCAGCTCATCGCGGGCCCCATTGTGCGCTATTCGGACATTGCTTCCCAGCTGGAGCATCGCACCCATTCCCTCGCGGACGTCGCCGCCGGCGCGCGGCGCTTCGTACTGGGGCTGGGCAAAAAGGTGCTGCTGGCGAACGTCTTTTATGAGCTTATCACGACGTTCAAGGCGAGCGACGACCGCTCCGTGCTCTTTTACTGGCTCTACGCCGCCGCCTGCGTGCTGAACATCTATTTCGATTTCTCCGGCTACAGCGACATGGCCATCGGCCTTGGGCGCATCTTCGGCTTCCGCTATCTTGAGAACTTCGACTATCCCTACATCTCAGCGAGCATCACGGAGTTTTGGCGGCGCTGGCACATGAGCCTTGGCTCATGGTTCCGCGACTATGTCTATATCCCGCTCGGCGGCAACCGCGTGAGCAAAACAAAGTGGCTGCGCAATATTCTGGTCGTCTGGCTGCTGACCGGTCTCTGGCACGGCGCGGCGTGGAACTTTGTGCTGTGGGGGCTGTTCTTCGCCGTGTTCCTGACGGCGGAAAAGCTCTGGTACGGCAGGGCGCTTGCGAAAACGCGCGTTTTCAAGCACATCTATGTCCTGCTGCTCGTGGTCGTGAGCTTTGTGCTCTTTGACGCGAACAGCGTCGGCGAAGCCGCTGCGACCATCGGCGGACTGTTCGGCGCGGCGGGCGTGAGCGCGGTCAACCCGATCAGCCGGTACTATCTCCGGAGCTTTGCCGCGGTGTTTCTCATCGGCATCGTCGGCGCGACGCCGCTGCCGAAGCGGATCGTGGAGCAGCTTGGCTCGACCAGAGCCGGAGCAATGGCCGTCGATGTGCTCGAGCCGCTCGTGCTCGTCTCTGTGCTCGCGGTCTCGACCGGCTATCTTGTAGACGGCTCATTCAATCCGTTCCTGTATTTCCGCTTCTAAGGGGGTGCGAGGATGAACAAACGCATCAAAAATATCGTGACCGTCGTGCTCCTTGCCGCGTTTCTTTTCGGCTTCGGGGCGTGGGCGGCGCTCAAGCCCGCCGACAGTCTCTCGCTCAGCGAGCGGCGCAGGCTCAAACAGCTTCCCGCCATCCGCATGGACGCCGTGCTCAGCGGCAAATTCATGTCCGACTTTGAGGGCTATGCGCTTGACCAGTTCCCTCTGCGCGACGAGTGGCGCACGCTCAAGGCGCTCAACCGGCTCTACGTCTACCGGCAGAAGGACAACAACGGCGTCTATATCAAGGACGGCTATGCCGCAAAGCTCGAATATCCGATGAACGAAAGCTCCATCGACCACGCCGCCGAGTGCTTCCGCTACCTCTACGAGAATTTCATGGCGGACGCGGGCGCAAGGGTCTATCTCTCCGTCATCCCCGACAAGAACTACTTCCTCGCGGAGGCAAACGGCTATCCCGCCATCGACTACGAAGCCTTCGTCGAGGCCCTGCGGAAGCAGACGGACTTCGCGCAGTATATCGACCTCTTCGGTCAGCTGACGCTGGACGATTACTACCGCACGGACTCCCACTGGCGGCAGGAAAGGCTGCCCGCCGTGGCAGCGTACCTCGCGCGTGAGATGGGCGTGACGCTCACGGACGAGTACACGGAGCAGGTGCTCGACCGCCCCTACTACGGCGTGTACTACGGCTACGCGGCACTGCCCATGCAGCCCGACGAGCTGCGTTATCTCACGAGTAAAACGCTGGAGGACTGCACGGTCTACAACTACGAGACCGGCAAGCCCGGCGCGGTGTACGACATGGAAAAGGGCGCGGGGAACGATCCCTATGAGCTGTTCCTCTCCGGCTCGGTCTCCCTCCTGTCGATCGAAAATCCGAACGCCGAAACCGACCGCGAGCTGATCGTCTTCCGCGACTCCTTCGGCAGCTCCCTTGCTCCCCTGCTCGCCGAGGGCTACGCAAAGATCACGCTGGCGGATATCCGCTATCTTCCCTCCTCCCAGATGGGCAAGCTGCTGGACTTCACCGACACGGACGTACTGTTTCTCTACAGTGTGCCGGTGCTCAACAACAGCGATACGCTGAAATAAGGACGCAAAAAAGCGCCGCAGCCGCGGCGCTTTTTTCTTTGTTCTTTTGTTCTCAGTCGTTGATGGCGCTGAGCATTCCGAAGTATTTTTCGTGCTTTTCCTGATACTCGCGGTTGAACACCGGATCGTTGCCCTGGTGCAGGCGGTGGATATACTCGTGGTGGCTGTTCATGACCGATGGATCGAACTGCGAGATGGTGTAGACGCCGAGGTTGGAGCACTGGTCGGCGATACGCTCGGCGTTGATGAGAATATCGAGGAACACGAGTCCCGCGTAGACCGTACACTGCCCGTCGCGCAGACGGCGGATGTGGTTGGTGCGGAGCGTCGCCACCATGTCGTCCACGACCTCCTCCACCGGCTCGATGCGGCGGGCGGTCTGCGCGTCCACGGCGGTGAAGCTGCGGTAGGCATAGTCCATGATCTCGCGCAGAGCCTCGCCGAGCACCTGCAGCTCCTGCTGCGCGGTCTCGGAAAATTCAATGCCCTTGCCGCGCAGCTCCTCGGCGTTCTCCGTGAGGTTCACGGCATAGTCGCCGATGCGCTCAAACTCGGAAAAGCATTGGATGTAGTAGTTCAGCAGGTCGTTGCCGTGTCCCGGCGGGACGTGGCTGGAGAGCTTGATGAGATAATTGTCCACGCTGTCGGCCAGCGCGTCGATGTGGTCCTCGTTGCGGTCGATCACGTCGATGGTATGTCGGTCGAAATGATGCAGAACGTCCAGCGCGCTCATCACGCCTGTGCGCGCAAGGCGCGCCATGGCGCCGATGGCGTCCGACGCGGCGGAGAGCGCCAGCGCGGGCGAAGCAAAGAATTTTTCGTCGAGCTGGGAGAGCTCGTGGTCGACGTTCTCGCCGATCTGCTGATCGTCCTTGACGAGGACGCGGGAGAGCTTTTCAAACTGCCCGCACACCGGCAGGAGCAGGATCGCGGTGGAAAGGCGGAAGATCGTGTGGACGTTCGCGATGGCGCCGGAGGTCATCGTCTGCCCCCACAGGCCGTCGAGCGCGCCCGCATGGTGCAGGACGGTCAGCGCCGTGATGATGATAACGGAGGCGCAGAGGTTGAAGATAATGTGGACGACGCCCGTGCGCTTGGCGTCCGCCTTCGAGCCGATGGAGCAGACGATGGCGGTGGTCACGCAGTCGCCGATGTTCACGCCGATGATGATGGCGTAGACCGAGCCGAAGGTCAGCGCGCCCGTCATGGAAAGCGCCTGCAGGATACCGATGGTCGCCGACGAGCTCTGAATGAGGAAGGCTACGCCCGTACCGGCGAGGAAGCCGAGCACCGGCGCGTCGGCAAGGCCGGAGAACATCTGCGCAAACGCGGGCGACTCACCCAGCGGGCTGACCGCTGCGGTCATGTTCAGAAGGCCGGTAAAGAGGATGCCGAAGCCCATCGTGATGCTGCCGACGGTGTCGCTGTGCGGCGTCTTGATGGCCATGATGAAGAGGATGCCCGCGATGGCGGCGAGGGGCGCAAGCGTGGAAGGCTTGAAGATGTTGAGCCACGCGCCGCCGTCGGCGTTGAGGTCGAGCAGTCGGATGATCTGACCCGTGATGGTCGTGCCGACGTTCGCGCCGAGGATGATGCCGATGGACTGGTGCAGCGTCAGCACGCCCGCGCCGACAAGGCCCGAGGTGAGCACGATGGTCGCCGTCGAGCTCTGAATGACCGCCGTGACCGCAAGGCCGAGCAGGAAGCCGACGAGCGGATTGTTCGTCACCTTCTCCATCGCCGCCTTGAGCGCACCGGACGAGCCCTTCTTCAAGCCGTCGCCCATGAGCTGCATACCGTAGAGAAACAGCGCCAGCCCGCCGAAGAGCGAAATAAAGTTAAAAATCGTCATACCGTCACCAATCTTCTGTGTGTTCCCGATCCGTATTTTACAGTTCCCGTGGCAGAGATGGCATACTGCGCCAAACTCCACCAAATATTATGGTAGCAGAAATTTACAGAATTGCAAGGATTTTCGCAGAAAAGTCCCATATAATTTCCGTCCATATCTTTCTGCTTGCAATTTGACTTTCCTGTGGTACAATAACGGAAGAAAATGCCACTGCATTTTGAGGAGGTTTTACCATGCTCAACAAGTCCAATCCCATCGGCGTGATGGACAGCGGCATCGGCGGACTGACCGTCGTGCGCGAGCTGCAGCGCATCCTGCCCGGTGAGGACATCATCTACTTCGGCGACAGCGCCAACTGCCCCTACGGCAACAAGACCGCAGATCAGATCTTTGAGCTGAGCTGCCATATGCTCCAGTTCCTCGGCTCCAACGGTGTGAAGTGCACCGCCGTGGCGTGCAACACCATCTCCACGATGGCCGAGCGCCTTCGTCCCTGCTTCGACTTCCGCATCATCAGCATCGTGGAGGAGGCCGCCAAGTACGTCATCCGCGAAAAGCTCTCCAGCGTCGGCCTGATCGGCACGGAATTCACCGTCGCCTCCGGCAAGTACGCCGAGCTCATCCATCAGGGCAACCCCGACTGCCATGTGGTCGGCAAGGGCTCTCCCCTGCTCGCTGCGCTCGTGGACCGCGGCGACTTCAACCAGCACGACATCAATCTTGAGATCACCACGCAGGTCGACAACATTCTCTCCCGCGAGAAGGTCAACGACCTGATTCTCGGCTGCACGCACTACCCCATCGTGGAGGAAAACTTCCACGAGTGCTATCCGCAGCTGCACCTCATCAACCCCGCGCTCGAGCAGGCGAATGCCGTCAAGGCGTACCTCGCCGAGCAGAATGCCCTGAACCCGCAGAAGAGGGGCACCTTCACCATCTGTACCAGCGGCGACCCGCAGGTGTACGTCAACGTCGGCAAGCGTCTCGGCCTCTTTGAGGCGAGCGAGCTGAAGGTCGTTCATATCTGAAAACAGCATAAGGAAAGCGCAGCCGTTTGGCTGCGCTTTCTCTTTGCTCTCTTCACTTTTCGCGCTTGCGGAGATAGTATGCCGCCGCGGCAATGATCTCAACCGCATAGACGCCGTAGAACACCATGTTGATGTGCTTCGCCTTCTGCTGTGCCAGCGACATCGCCTCCTGCGTGTAGACAGTCACCGGCAGATAGCCGTCTGCCTTTGGCCCTGTCCGCCAGAAAACGACCGAGCGGTTGCGCCAGATGAAGTAGCAGAGCACATTCCCGTTGTCGTCCTCAATGGTCGCGCCCTCGGTCTGCGAGCGGTAGATCGGCGTATCGTTCTCGTAGTAGAGCGGACTTTCGGCAACGGCGGTCTCCGTCGCAAACCCTCCGCCGCTGTCATAGGTCGGCTTGACGGGCTTTCGCATATAACGCTTGAACGAGTCAAAGTCCGTGAACTCCGTTCCCTCGGCGAGCAGCCTTGTGTCGCCAAAGCCGACAAGCGCGCGGTTGATAAAGGCGCTCAGCGCCAGCACCGCGCAGAGCGTGAGCACCGTAGTGCGCAGGAGCCTGTCGTTTTTGCGCTGCGCCTCCGTTTTCTCCTCCGGCGGGAGGAATCTCTTTTTCACCAGCCGGCGCTCGGCGATCCATACGGCAAAAAAAGCGAGCAGCACCGCGGCGAGCAGCACAAGCGCCGCCTGCCAGAACGTGAGCGAGACGCCGACGCCCGTGCGGCTGACGGTGAAGCCGTTTATCGTGACCGGATGAAACGCCCACAGCAGCGGCAGCGTGCAGGCAAAGAGCACCCATGCGGCCCCGTAGGTCCGCTCCGCGCCGCGGACGACCGCGCGGCGGAAGGCGTCCACATCCTCCCCCTCCTCGTCGTGTATGGCAAGGAGCGCGGCATTGAGCTGCACGGTCTCAACGGCGGCCGCCGCGACAAAGAACACCGCGCCGAGGAAGAAGCCGAGCAGCGCGCGGTCAAGGGCGCTGTTGAAGGCCATCGCGACCAGAAAGCCCCCGAAGGAGCAGGCCAGCGCGATGCAGCAGCGCGAGCGAAAGCGCGAAAGGCTCGCCGCGAGCAGGTGCTTTTTCTGCTGCTCGCCCTTTGGCGTGGACTGCGCGCCCTGCTCCTCCCCCGCCGCGGCTCGTTCGCCGCGCAGCAGCTCGTCGCAGGTCACGCCGAATACCTCCGCGATGACCGGAATAAGCGCAAGATCCGGCGCGCCGTCGTCGCGCTCCCAGCGGGAGACGGACTTGTCCGACACGTTCAACCGTTCCGCCAACTCCTTCTGCGTCATGCCGCTCGCGCGGCGCAGGGCCGCGAGGAAGCTGCCCATTGTTTTCTTTTCCATAAAAGCGACCTCCTTTTGGTCTTTGGATGGCTCGATTCTACCGCCACGTCAGAGAGAATGCCACCCAACGGAGCGGGACTGTCTCTCGCCGTGCGAGAATTTTACTCCTCCCCGGCCGATTTCGGCAGCTCCCAGCCGACGAGCAGCGGCCCGCGCCCCACGGTGATGCGCGCCGTCGGCGCGACGATGTGATTGCTCACACCGAGCGGGAAGCCGCAGTCGATCGCCCCGTCCGTGAGCGGATATTGCAGCCCCTCGAGCGTGATGTGCTCGGCGCGGTCGCCCATACTGAAGAGCGAGACAATGCCCCAGTCCACCTCGCGCGCGAGCGTGAGCGTCTCATTTTCGATGGCGGTGTAGACGAAATTTTGGTCGTAGAGATAACCCCTTGCCCCATGACGCAGGAGAAAGGCAAGCGACTGGAGGTTGGCGAGCGTGTGGTCGAGCCGCGCGCCGATGACGCCGATGAGCAAAAAGTCGTCATACCCGCGCTGTACCATCGTCTTGACGGCAAACACCGTGTCGGTGTCGTCCTTTTCACACGGGAGCACGATGGTCTCTACATCGAGGTGCGGATTGCAGTGCGAGTCAAAGTCGCCGACGATCAGCGCGGGCTTCACCCCCAGCGTCTCCATGTGCTTGAGGCCGCTGTCGCAGAAGACGATCGCATCGTCCGCTCTCAGATATTGCTTTACGCGCGCATAGTCGCCGATGTCCGCGCCGCCGACGATCACGCAGCGTTTTTTCTCGCTCACTGTCTCATCTCCCATGCCATCTGCCAGAAAACCATCTCGTAGCGCGAGCAGGCGATGAAAATGTCCTCCAAATGCCGGAGCTGCTCTTCCGTATAGTGCGCGGACAGGCGGTCGAGCGTTTCGATCAGGATGACATTGCCCGCGGCATACCCGTCTGAGGCGTAGCCGCGGATCCAGTCGCCGTAGAACGGGTCGTCGACCGACTCGGGGCGGTTCGCAACGATCTTCTTGGCGATGACCTCGTAGCTGTAAGCGCACGAGAGCACCGCCGCCAAGACCTCGACCTCGCTCTCATCATAGGCGACACGGACCATGTAGGACGTGTAGGAGAGATTATCGAGCGAGGGCTTCATCGCGTCGATCTCCTCCTGCGTCACTGCAAACTTACCCATGTAACCCTTGTGCACGTCCAGCTCGCCGTTCATCACGTTGATGTACTTGGCGAAGAGGTTCGCTGTCTCGACGCTTTTCGCCTTGGCGACGCCCACGGCGTAGGTCTTGGCATAGTCCTTGAGATACAGGAAGTCCTGCATGATGTAGTAGCGGAACTTATTACGCTCCAGCGTGCCGTTCTGGATGCCGAGCACAAAGGGGTGCTCGTTGTAGGCGTCCCAGATCGTTTTGCTGGCGTTCAGCAGTCTTTCAGATGTTTTCACTTGGTATTCTCCCTTGCAAACTCGCCCCGCAGGTCAAAATTGTGCTGCATGGGCCCCGCCCCCTTGCCGAGGTCCAGCATTGCCGACAGCGCGCCGGAGATGTACTCCTTCGCCCGCGCGACGGACTCGCTGAGCGAGTAACCCTTGGCGAGGTTCGACGTGATGGCGCTCGAGAGCGTGCAGCCCGTGCCGTGCGTGTTGGGATTGTCGATGCGCTTGCCCTCGAACCACTGCATCTCGCCGCCTGCGTAGAGCAGGTCATTGGCGTCGTTCACGCGGTGACCGCCCTTTAAGAGCACGGCGCAGCCGTAGGTGTCGCCGATGCGCTTGGCGGCGCGCTCCATGTCGTCCCTGCTCTCGATCTTCTCACTGGAGAGGATCTCACCCTCGGGAATGTTCGGCGTGATGACGGTCGAGAGCGGCAGAAGCTCGTCGATGAGCGTCTGCACCGCGTCGGTCTTCATCAGGCTCGAGCCGCTCGTCGCGACCATCACGGGGTCGACCACGATGTTCTTTGCCCCGTAGTGGCGCAGCCGCTCCGCGATCACGCGGATCAGGTCGGAGGACGAGACCATACCGATCTTGACCGCGTCGGGGAAGATATCTTCAAATACCGCGTCCAGCTGCTCTTTTAAGAATGCAGGCGTTGCCTCCTGAATTGCCCTCACGCCGGTCGT
>ERZ772875.1637-NODE-1637-length-19636-cov-8.441448_pt1 | contig 19636 bp, 18 predicted proteins | sample MGYA00580585_ERZ772875 | MGnify/ENA primary metagenome ERZ772875 (study PRJEB29015, sample SAMEA2737736) | human gut metagenome | biome: human gut; feature: human-associated habitat; material: faeces | place: China | collected 2012 ... | reverse complement strand
TCTATTTCTTTTATTATGTAATTAAAAAAGCGCTGCTATAGCGCTTTTAAGGCATAAACCCTTTAAAATCATTGTAGCGTTTAATCACAAAATCGGAAGCAGATAAGGAAACTCTGGCTTCCTTACAATATGGCTGCATTTTTGTAATTAAGTAAATCATCATTCCATGAATATATGGAATATTATTTTTCTCCCATATATAACGGTACTGATCACATTTGTCAGAATCGCATATAATAATTGATTCCGCATATTTAACCTGGTCTTCTCTTCCGATATTTTTTAAAAAAACAGGAAATTTTTCAAATATTTCATCATTCATTATAGTATCTCCTTTCATCCAATTAATCTTATTATGTGATTTAAAAGATATCATATATAATTCAGAAACATCATAATTGTATAAAATAGTTTGAAGGAGAATTATATATGAGACCACCACGAAGGCCACCTCATTCCCAAAAAGGGAAGAACAAATTTATTGAAGCAATTTTATCCATTACAATCCTAATCCATATCGCATTGTTTCTTGCCAGCATTGCTGGAATCCTTGTATTCGGAATCAATGACCGAGCCCCGGAACATATCACCTGCAATGACGTAGATGGTGTTGGGCTGTTCTGCCCGCACTTTTTCAATGTAGCCGGACAGCATGGAAACGCCGCCCACCAGTTTTTCGTCCACCTGCTCCGCCAGAAAATCCCCGTGCAGGTCGTTGGAGTGGAGGATGGTGATTTTTTTGGTGTGTTTCATGGTGCATTCCTCCCGGTGTGGGTCGGCGGCGGTCACCCCATGGCCTCCTGCCGCGCAAAATAGACGGTGCTGCCAAGGCTCATGTAGCTCTCTTCGCCGTCCAGATAGAACTTCAGGGCAAGGGTGTTCTCGTCCTCCAGCGTGACGGCGTAGCGGGAGCCGTCCTCCCCGGTAAAGGTGGCGTACCACTCCTGATTCGTCTGGAAGGGCACCTCCGGGGTGCCTTCGTGGTAGAACAGGTCGGCTTCCTCCACGTTCAGCTCCGGGTAGGGGGTGATGTAGCTGGCGGTCAGGGGCAGCTGGTCGCCCTCGGTCTCGGTATCCGTGGGCAGGAAGCACATGGCGTCGGCGTCCGCCGGGGCGGTCTCAAAAAAGCCCTCGTCGGTGTCGCGGGCGGTCTCCAGCCAGTTGCCCTCCAACGACCAGGGGCTGGTGTCGGTCTCCCAGTCGTCCCCTTCCGGGTAGATGGTAAAATCGCACACGCCCTCGGCTTCCACCACATGGCCGTTCTCGCCGGAAAGGAAGGGGCTGAATACCAGCTCTTCGCCGGCGCGGGGGTACAGCTCCACCTCGGTGTTGGGGGCGATATCGCTGATGTTGCACAGCAGCAGGATGGGCTGGCCGTCCTCGCTGTAATAAAGCTGCTTTCCGCGCTGGAGCGGGTTTTCGGCATCGTCTGTCAGGCTCGTCTCGTAGACGAACAGGGTGGCATCCGGGTCCTGCGGGAAGATGCAGTACAAATCGCACCCGCCATCCGGTGCCACGACCCAGTGATCCTGCGGGATGTCGTAGACGAAGCCCCACAGATCCCGCAGATCGGTCTGGCTGTCCAGCACCTTCTGCACATCGGTGGTCACCTCGTAGGAGCCGCCCAGATACAGCACACAGGCGCGGTATTCGTCCTCCCCTGCCAGAAGGCGCATGTAGGTCACGTCCTCCGGCTCTTCGTAATCCTGCTCTTGGGTGCTGGGTGCGGTCATGCCGTCACCGTCCAGCTTATTTTTGGATGCAGAACTGGCCGGGTTGCCGCCCTTGGACGACCCGCCGCAGCCTGCAAGGCCGATGGTCAGCGCCAGCAGGGCTGCCAAAAGTTTCAGGTTTTTCATAAGTTCTCCTTTCTCATGCCCTGCCGGGGCGCACCTCAGGGGGCAGCGCCGGGCGCCGGGTGTTGGGAAAAATCGTCTACGCCCTCCACCGGCACAGGGCGGCCGGTCTCGGCGGAAAGCTGGGGCGACCAGTCCAGCGCACGGCCGGTGGTGCAGTAGACCACCGCCGTGATGTCGGGGGTGTCCGGGCTGCCGTTGCACAGCAGCAGCACGGGTTGACCATCCCGCCCGCAATACAGCTCTCTGCCTGTCTGGTGCGGGTACTGGGGGTCCTGCTTTTCATAGACAAAAAGCGTATCCTCCCTGCGCACGGCAAAGATGCAGTACAGCTCCCGCCCGCCGCCCGGCGCTGCGACCCAGCGGTCTGCCGGGATGTCCGCAACGAACTGCCACGGCTGTTCCGGTAAGCTGTCCAGCACGGCATGCACATCGGTGGTGCGCTCCGGAACGCTGCCCAGATAGAGCACCCCGGCAAGCTCTCCGTTTTCCCCTGCCAGCTGCCGCAGCGCGGCAAGCTGCTCCGGCTCAGCGGAATCGGCACCGGAAGCCGCTGTGCTGCTGCCCTGCCCGGCGCTGCCGGGAGCGGGGCGGACGGGGCTTCCGTCCACCGGCCCGCAGCCCGCAAGGCTCAGGGTCAGCGCCAGCAGGGCGGCAAACAGTTTCATGGCTTTCATGTCAGCCCCTTTGTTTTATGCCCACGGGTCGGCAGACGCCGGGATGCGGATGCCGGTCATCAGGTACTGCTCCCACAAGAACCACTGCCCGTCGCCCTTGCGGCGCAGCTTGATGGGGCGGGGGCTGTCGGCGCCGCCGCAGGGGATGAACAGCTTGCAATAACCATCCTCCACATAGGAGGTGTGGTTACTGCCCACCAGCAGGGTGAAGGGCTGGCGGGGGGTATAGCCGTTTTCCGGCGACGCACCCACAAAGTAGGAGAACGGGATATAGCTCTTGCCGTCCCGGAAGCGGTCGTTCAGGAAGGAGATCTCCTGCCCGTTCAGCGGGCGGGGGCCCCGCAGCCAGTTGAGCATCTCCAGCCCGATGTTTTTATCGGCACCGTAGGCGCACAGCGCGCAGACGGTGAGGGCTGCGGTCTTAAAGGGGGTGTCCAGACTGGCCTCCGGCAGTGCCTGCATCTGGGCAAGGCTTTCCGGCAGAGCCTGAAAGGTAAAGGTGACGGTCTGGTTGCCGGAAACATTTGCGGCGGCCTGCTTCATCTTATCAAAAAGTCCCATGAAAATACTCCTTTCTGTTTCAGCTGTGAGGGTTCAGCTCCGGTTCGGGTCATGGCGGGGCACGGTCCGCCTGCGGACGATCTTCTGGTCCAGATCCAGACTGAGGTTTACAAAATAACCGTTTTCAAAATACCATGCAAGGTCTTTGGTGTCCATGCCAACGCTGTTGCACAGCCACCGCAGGGGTACTTCTGCCCCGGAGTAGCTCTCCACCCTGCGGGCGATGGTTCTTGCATGGTAGCGGCGTTTTTCGTTGCGTGCGAACAGAACAAGGGGCACTGCGCCCACCACGATCCAGAACACATAGCCTCCGATGTGGGAATAGTCCTTATCCTGCAAACTCAGGCAGAGGGTATACAGCCCACCAAAGGAGCAGAACACGCAGAAGGCAAGTCCCGCGTTCCGCAGCCATTTGAGGACACGGGGAATCTCGCCGCGGGCTTTTTCCGAAAGATAAGGGTTCATAAACATACTCCTTTCAGAACGAGCCGCCTCCACCGCCGTGGGTGGTGCCGCTGGAAGAGGTGTGGGTGGAGCTGCCGCCGGAATCGCTGGAGCTGGACTCCTTCGGCCGCTCGGTGCGGTGCACATCACGGTACAGGAACAGATCCCGCTGGTTGGTCAGCTTCATGCTGCCCTCCCGCACATAGCTGGCGGCATTCTCCTGGAACGCCACGCTGCGCAGCTGGCTTTTCATCACATGGACGACGACCCATGCCAGCGCAAGGCCGATGCCCAGCGCAAGGAACAGGTACATGAGAGACAGCGGCTCCCGGGGCAGGTTATTCACATCGTAGGGGTGGCCCGCCCGGGCAGCGTCGATGTAAGTATCCGACCATTGGACAAAGGTGCGGAAGGCACCGGCGTAGTCTCCATCGGCCATGAAGGGGGTCATCTGCTCGCCAAGGTACTGGATGCCGGCATCCGTAAAGGCGGTGATGCCGTAGCCGCAGGTGGAGATATGCCATTTGCGGTCGCCCACGCTCACCAGCAGAAGCACGCCATCCATATCGGAGCCGTAGCCGAACTGGCAGAAGTCATACAGGTCGTCGGCATAGGCCTCCATGCTGTCGTAGTCCACGCTTTCCAGCGACTCGATGGTGGCAATGACCACATCAAAGCTCTGGCGGACGCTCAGCTCCTCCAGCGAAGCCTCCAGTTCATTATCCTCGTCCTCGGTCAGAACTTCTGCGCTGTCGTTCATGCGGTAGTACAGGTCGGCAAAGCCGCCCTCCACCGCAAAGGCCGGAACAGCCAGCGCCGCCGCAAGAATCAGTGCTGCCAGCGCCGCAAAGAGGGAGTGCAGTCGGTTGGAAGTCTTTTTCATCGTTCGTCCCTCCTTTACAGGATCCGTGCCAGCCACAGCAGCCACATCACGCCATAGGACGCGGCGGAAAGGGCAGCCGTAAGGCCCAGCATCCACTTGCGGGCAGCGCCCTTGTCCACGGGCAGGTCACCCACGAATTTGCCGGTCTGACCATTCATGGCAAACAGATAGTTTTCACCCCGCCAGCTGGTGCTCAGCAGCCAGACCGGGAACAGAGCGTACTTTGCCTTGCCGCCGTGCAGCTGGATGCTGCTGTTATCCACCTTGACCGAATCGTAGCCGGTAACGGTCTGCTGGAACGTCTCCTCAGTGGAGCGGCGGATGCGCTTGTTGGCCCGCTCGATGCTGTCCTCGGCGCTCACATCGTATTTGTCTGCCACATAGCCTGCCAGATAGGCGGTCTGGAAGGGGATGGCATCCTGCATGGCAAAGGGCTCGATGGATTCCATCAGATCGTCCTCGATCTTGGACGAGCCGTCCACCGGCACCGCATCAAAGCCGAGGGTGCCGTCCCGCCGGACGGAGTAGTAGTTGGTCTCGGTGTAGTCGTACTTGTTGTCCGACCAGCTGCGGGTCCGGGTGGCGGTGAACCGCAGCTGAGCGTCGGCGTCGCTGTCAAAGAGCCAGAAAGGCACATACACACCCTTGATCTCGTCGATGTGGTTCTGGCTGCGGAACACCCGGGGCAGCAGAGTCTTGCCCTTGAGGTGCTCCTGCAGCTTTGCCTTGGCGGCCTTTTTGTCCAGCTTGAAGGGGATGATGAGGTCGGGCCGCAGGGCCCCGGCAAACTGCCCGGTGAGGACGATGGGGTTGCCGCAGAAGGGGCAGGCGGACGCGGCCATGGTGTCATCGCCCACGATCTCGCCGCCGCAGCTCTTGCAGCTGTAAGTATGCAGACCGGCGGTCTCTCCTTCTGCCCAACTGCCGCCGGGGGTCGCCCACTCCATCTCGCTGGGCTTTTCGTCCTTCAGTTCCTCATCGTAGCCCTTGAGGGTATCCACATCGAACTCGGTGTCGCAGTAGGGGCATTTCATCTTCTGGGTGGCGCTGTCAAATTGGATGGCACCATCGCAGCAGGGGCACTTGTATTCCAGCATTCCTGCCATAGCGTTTCCTCCTGTTGTTCCAAAGGGGGCCGGGGGCTCTTCCTCGGCCCCGCTGTTTTTGCGTTGGTCTTCCCGCCGAAGCGGTCGGCTCAGAAATCCGTAGTGATGCGGAACACCACCGGTTCGTCCGGCTCGGTGGCTTTGCCGTGGTGGCCCACTGCCAAGAAAGCGTTTTCCTCCAGCGGCAGGAAAACATCAAAGGTGCAGAAGTCGCCGCACAGCTGGCACAGGGTCTCGCGCTCACCCACGGGGAGGGACTTTTCCAAAAAAGTGCCGTCCGGCGCGTACAGCTCCCACATATAGCCCGTGTCCAGCAGATAGCCGTTGGGGCGCTTCATCATCACGGCGTCAAAGCTGCCCACCGGCTGCGAGCTGCGGGCCAGCTCATTGCCGTCCAGATCAAAGGCGGCAAGGTAGTAATCGCCGCTGGAATCCAGCTCGCCCACCGTCAGCAGCTCGTCCCCGCTGAGGTTCAGGGAGGGCATGCTGCAGAAGGGGCCGATCTCGTTATCGCCCTCCAGCGTCAGCTCGGTGTACTCGCCGTCCTGCACCAGCACCGGTGCGGAGTCGGTCCAGTAGATCACGGTCAGGTCCCGGTCCTTGGAGGAATAGCAGCTGCCCATGTAGTCCAGCGCGTCGCTGGGCTCCTCCGGGTCACTGCCGTTCAGATCGTAGCAGTAGACGTCAAAGGTGTCCATGGCATAGAGGATGCCATTGCGGTCGATGCTGAGGGCGTTTCTGCCGTCAATGTTGTACTCTGCCACCGGGGTCAGCCGGTCGTCCTTGATGGCATACTCGAAGATCTTGGCAGACTGCTCTTCATCGTCCTCGTTGTAGAAACTGAAGAAGTAGTTGCCCCGGTAGCTGTCCGCATGGATGCAGTGATGCGCTCCGTCCAGTTCCCGGCGGACGTCAAAGGGGATGTATTCTGCCTTAAAGGTATAGTCGCCGATCTTCAGTTCCCCGGTCTGGAACTGGGTCACAGGGGCCCCTGCAGGGGCGGCTTTGTCCTCTGCTGCTTCCGGCTGTGCCGAAGCGGACGGGGCACTGCTGCTGGAAGCCGGTGCACTGGAAACGCTGGATGCGCTGGCGGCACCGGAGCCGCCGCAGGCGGTCAGCCCGAGGGCGGCGGTGGCAAGGCCCATGGCCTTGAGGAAATCTCTGCGCTGGATCTTTCTCATATCCGTTCCTCCTTTTGGGGTCACTGCACTTTTGCAAAGGCTTCGTCAGCACGGCGGCTGTACAATGCCATGCCGCCGGTCTGGGCGTCGTTTGCCAGATTGATGTTCTCTACAAAGCGGGCCTTTTCCTGCTCAGAGAGCTGCCCGCCCTTCATGGCGGCAGATGCCACGGCACCCATGGCACCGATCATGCCCATCTGGCCCTTCAGCTCCCGTTCCTCGGCCTTGGACATCCGGCGGCCGAACAGGCTGGTCTCATTATCGTGGACCCCGAAGATGTGGTCCAGATGCTGCCGTGCGATGTGGGCATAGCCGATCTCCCGCCGGTCCCGCTTGCTGAAGCAGATGACCAGCTCCTGCTTAATGTAGGGGTGGGGACGCATACCCCGCTGGGTCTGGGCCTCGGTGATGCTGCGGGGCTGCACCAGCTTCAGCTTCAGGCCGCCGCCGTTGAGGGGGGGTTCCTGGCCCGGCTCCTTGGCGGGGGTCTCGTCCAGATACTCCTCATAGCTGGCGATCTGGTCGTAGCGGATCAGCTCCGGCATCTTGCCCCGTCCGCCGGTGCGATCGTCGATGTACAGCATTCCAAGCTCATCGCAGAACACCAGCCCCATTTGCGTCGGGGTGGAGGGGTATGCGTTGACCCGGAACTCGGTCTTGTCGAACACCTTGTCGAACACCCGCTTCATCCGGGCCATATACTCCATGTGCTCCTTGGCCTCGTCCAGCGTCAGCTCGCTGAGCCGGATATATTTGGAGCACTTGTTGCCGCAGTCATCGCAGAGGAACTGTCCGTCCCGCAGCTTGGAGCGGTGCAGGGTGCCGCACTCCTTGCCGCAGACGGCGCAGTTCTGTTTTGCGAACAGGTTGGAAAAGAATCCCATCATGGTATGCTCCTTTCATTGCTCTGTATTTGTCAGATCAGGTCTGGTCGCTGTCGTCAAAGGGGTCGCCGCACTCCGGGCAGAACTTGGGCGGGTGAGCGGGGTCTGCCGGCTCCCAGCCGCATTTGTCGCACTTATATTTGGGCGTACCGGCGGGCTTTGGTTTGCCGCACTCGGAGCAGAACTTGCCTTTGTTCACCGCGCCGCAGCTGCAAGTCCAGCCTTCTGCTGCCGCCGGGCGGGGCTTGCCGCACTCCGGGCAGAACTTGCCCGTAACGGTAGCACCACAGCTGCAGGTCCAGCTGTCCGCAGCGGGCTTCGGCTCCGGCTTTTTGCTGCCACATTCCGGGCAGAATTTGCCGGTAACGGTAGCACCGCAGCTGCACTTCCAGCTGTCTGCCGGGGCGGGTGCGGGGCGGCTGGCCTGCTGGGGCGCGTCCACGCTGTCCGGACGGGCCTGCTGGCCCATGGCGAACAGGTTCTGGGCGCTCATGCCGCTCATGCCGCCTGCACCGGCTGCCATGCCCATGCCCATAAAGCCGGTCATGGCACCGGCGGTGTTGCCGGCGGCGGTCTTCATGGCGTCGATCTGACCGCCCACCAGACGGGCGGCAGCGGTGGTGGGATCGGTGGTCATGGCGTTCTCTTCCCACTCGGTGATCTTCTTCTGCTGCTCCTCCGGGATAGACAGGGAGTTGATGTTGAAGGAGAACACTTCAATACCGCGCTTTTTGCGCCAGACGCTGGACAGCTGCTCGTTGAGTGCCTCGGAGATCTCCAGCGTGTGGGCGGGGATCTCGTAATACTGCACCTTGTTGGCCGAAAGGGTGGCAAGGGCGGGCTGCAAAGCGTTCATCAGTTCACTCTTCAGCCGGGGTGCGATCTCGGATGCATCATACTGGGTGGAGACATTGCTGCACACGTTGGTGTAGAACAGCAGCGGGTCGCAGATGCGGCAGGTGAAGCTGCCGTTGCACCGCAGATTGACCGAGAGCTTGTAGCCCCGCTCCTCGCTGACCACCACCCGGAAGGGGATGGGGGTGGCAGTGCCGTACAGGATCTCGCCCAGCTCCTTGGTGTTGATGTAGTACACGCGCTGGTCCTTTCCGGTGTCGCCGCCGTAAGTAAAGCGCTTGGCCACGGTCTGGAAGGTCTCCGCCAGACTGTCGCCGAAGTTGCCGGTAAAAACGCTTGGCTCGGTAGAAGCATCGAAGGTGAACTCGCCCGGCTCAGCGCACACCTCCACCACGCGGCCCTGCTCCACGATGAGCATACACTGTCCGTCTGCCACGGCGATGCCGCTGCCGTTGGTGATGATGTTGTTCTCGCCGTTGTTGGAGCTGCGGCGGGAGGTGCGCTTCTGGCCCTTGACCATCAGCACATCCTTGTCCAGAGAATCGCAGTAGAAAAATTCCTTCCACTGGTCTGCAAGAGTTCCGCCCAGTGCGCCCATACCTGCTTTGATAAGACCCATAGTAATTTCCTCCTGTTATTTGTTTGTTGTAAGCGACAACGCTTTGTCATCGCATTGCGTTCGGTTTCGGTCACGGTACAAGGGTTAGATCCGGGGAGTCGTTTTTCCAGTAAACGGGACGCGTGTCCCGGTCAAACAGCACTTCTCCGGCGCGGTATTTCAGGCTGCAGCCGCTGGGGCTGCCGTCATCGTTCAGCAAAATGGCCCAGAACTCGCAGGGTCTGCCGTTCTGGTCGGTCAGCGTGAAGTACAGCTCGGTACCGTCCTCGGTGCGACCCTGTGTTCCCTCTGCGGTGCCGGTCAGAATGCCGTTCCACCCGACCCATTCCACGCTCATGCAGCAGCTGCCGTCCGGCAGGAAGGTCATCCAGCGGATGCCCTTTGCGGACTCGTCTCCGGCGCGGTAAGTGCCCCACAGCCTGCGGGGGATGGCGGTGAAGCCGATGTCGTCCCATGCCTCGGTGCGCTGAAAAACGTACCAGACCTCACTGTCCTTTTTGGGGCCGGTGGACTGCATCCGCAGCGAGCCGTCCTCCATCATGGAGATGGTCCAGTTGCTTCTGCTGTCCTCGCTGAGACATTTCAGGTTCCAGCCCTGACTTTTTTCCCCGTCCCAGCCGGTCACAGCGCCGGCATTCAGCTCTCCGGTGCGGGTCTCGGCAGCGGACTGGATCTGCGGGCTGACGTATGTTTCCCGGATGAAGGAGACGGTCACCGTGCCGGTGATCTCGGCCTTTTCCAGCCGCAGAGTGTAGCTTTCGTTGCGGTCGGCGGGGGCATAGCTTTCACCCTGCGTCACCGCCGTGACTGCCATCCACTCGGCCAGCACCTGCTGCTCCCAGTCCTGCGGCAGCGGCTGCGCGTCCAGCGGGATGACCGGGATATCGTTCACATACTCTCCCTCGGACGCGCTGAACCGGCTGACTACAAAGGAAACGTTCCCCGCTTCGTCAAACGAAAGCGGCAGTTCATCCAGTGTAGCCCACCATGCAGTGTTGCCCTCTTTCAGGCTGCCAGGAGGCAGCAGCCCCCGCTCACAGGCGGCCTGCCGGTCCAGCTCATCCCGGCGCTTCACGTCGCGGTACAGCGCTTCTTCCAGCGCAGCGGGGTCTGCCCCCATGCGCTGCAGCAGTTGGGTGGCGGTGAGCTGGTTTCCGCTTTCAAAGTCGAAGCACCAGCCATTGTGGAAGGGTGCATCCGTACTGCCGTAGCAGCTGCTGACCACAAGGCTGACGCAGTCGCCGTACCAGCTGGCGTTCCAGTTCATCTCAATGCAGATGTCCCACGATTCCGGGTCGGCTGCCTCCGGGCAGTCTGCGTACTCCTGCACATCGTATTCGTAGTACCGGGCGATCTCGGCATTGATGCGGGCAGCGTCGGCGCTGTCGCTTTCCAGCCGGGGCAGATGGATGTTCAGCCGAACCTTGCCGCCGTTCTCTGCCTGCACCACCTTTTCAAGGGTGTACTGCTCGGTGATCGCCGCGGTGGCGTGCATGGAATCCGGCGGGGTCGATTTCAGCTCCCGGCTGCCAGCCGGGCGGGCAGAGGCTGCGGTCTTTGCTCCGCAGCCTGCCAGCAGCGCCGCCAGCAAAACTGCCGGTATCCAGCGGAACGCGTTGTGTTTCATGGTGGTTCTCCTGTGTTCTCAATGGTCGTGCCGGAATCAGTAATCCGGGCAACGGATCAGTTGCAGCTGGGTCTTTCCTTCGGCAAAGGGGTTCTGCCCGTCGATCATGGTAAAGCTCAGGGTCTCGTTGTACAGGTCGTACTTCACCGCCGCCACAAAGGTGATGCCCGGCATCCCGTCTGCCGTCTCGCTGGTAGAGACGCCCAGCACCATGCCCTCCGGCACCACGCCCAGATAGTCGGCGTAGCCCTGATAGAAAACGTTGTTGTCCTGCACGCCCATCTGGACGGAACCATTGCTTTCCACGTCCATCCAGTCAAACTGGTTGTCTGACATGTCGTTGAAGGCACCGACAGCCTCCGAGGGGATCTCCTGCGCGTTCCACTCTGCCGTCAGGGGAGCAAGCTCCAGCACAGAGCCATCCTCCTGCCGCAGGTTCACCTCGCTGCCGCTGCGTTCCAGCGCCACGCCCTGATTTGCAATATAGATGGGGTCCTGACAGACCAGAGCGCTGCCGAACATGAGGCAGTGCAGCACATCCACGTACTCCACCACGCCGTCCCTAGTCAGCAGATAGACCACCGGGTGGAAGGATGCGCCCAGTTCTCCGATGCACAGGTCGATATACTCATTATAGATGCCAAGGATGGGGTAGGTGCGGTCCTGTTCCAGCCGGATGCCGTAATCCGTGTCCCACGCGGCGGTCTCCGGCGTGCGGCGCAGGGTGATGGTGCCCTGTGTTCCTTCCAGCTGCACCGAAGCGCTGCCGTAGGTATCGGTCAGCACCGTCTGCGGCTGCGGGTCAGCAGCCTGCAGCGGGATCTCCACATCCAGCTGCCGCCAGCCCGACCCGGCGGGGGAGCTGCACCCGCCCCGGAGCACCAGCCGGTTTTGTTCCGGCAGCAGCAGGCACAGGTCATCCAGCTGGTTGTTTTCCAGCGTGTTCATCCGCATGCTTGCCAGATTGCCGCCGCTGAGCAGGCCCTCGTAGTAGCCGCCCTGCGCCATGCGCCGGTCAAAGGTCTGCATCGCCTCGCGCAGCATCTGCTGCTGCACGGCGTCCGGGTCCAGCCCCATGCGCTGCAGCATTTCAGCCACGGAGACCTGCTTTCCGGTGGCAAAATCGAAGCACCAGCCCCGGGAATACCCCGGGTCGGAGCCGCCGTCGTAGCGGAACATCACAAGGCTCACGCAGTCGCCGTACCAGTAGGCGTCCCAGTTGATATAAATCTCCGGGCTCCACTCGTCCTGCTGCGGCTCGATCTCCGGGCTGTCCTCGTACTGTCGGAAGTCTGCCGCATACATGGCGGCAAGCTCATCGTTGAGATAAGCAGCGTCCGGGCCGTCGCACACCAGCTGCGGCACATGGATGGTCAGCTTCTGTGCGCTGCCCCACTCGTACAGCTGGATGGTCTTTTCCAGCGTGAACTGCTCGGTGATGCGGTCTTTTTGTGCTGTCTGCACCACCGTATCTGCGGCGCTTTGGGAAGCTGCGCCGGAGCCTGCGGGGGCAGCGGGAGCCGCCGCGCCGCCGCAGCCGGTCAGCCAGAGAGCCGCCGCCAGCACTGCAGCGGCAAGGCGTTTGTGTTTCATGGTCGTTCTCCTGTGATCTCAGCCGTAGCTGCGGGTCATCTGCAGCTGGGTCTCGCCCTCGGCAAAGGGGTTTTGCCCGGCGATCATGGTCAGGGTCAGGTTCTCGTTGTACAGGTCGTTCTTGAACGCCGCCACAAATTCGAGCTCCTCATCGGCAGCGATGCCCAGCACCACGCCCTCGGGCACCACGCCCAGATACGCGGCATCGCCCCGATAGATGCGGCTGTTGTCCTGCACGCCCAGCTGAACGCTGCCGTCGCTGCCCAGATCCATCCAGTTCCAGCCGTTTTCAGAGGTGTAGTTGTAGGAGCCGGTGACGGAATAGGGAATTTCCTGCGCGCTCCACTCTGCCGACAGGGGAGCCAGTTCCAGCACAGAGCCATCCGCCCGGCGCAGTTTCACCTCGCTGCCGCAGAGTTCCAGCGCCACACCGTTGTTGGCAATGTAGATGGGGTCCTGGCAGACCATGGCATCCCCGTACAGCAGGCAGCGCAGCACGTCCACATACTCCACCACGCCGTCTTTGGTCAGCAGATAGACCACCGGGTGGAAGAATCCGTCCTCCTGCTCCCCGATGCACACGTCCACATACTCGTTATAAGCGCCAAGGATGGGGTAGCTGTGCTCCTGTTCCACCCGGATGCCAATGTCTCCCCATTGGTCGGTCTTTGGCGCGGGGCTCAGGGTGATGGTGCCCTGCGTTCCCTCCAGTTGCACCTGCACACCGTCGTAGGTGTCGGTCAGCACCGGGGTGTCGGCGGTGGGCAGCGAGAGCTCCATATCCAGCTGCTGCCAGCCTTCTTCGCAGCTGTACTTACCCCGGAGCACCAGTTGATCCTGCTCCGGCAAAAGCAGGCACAGGTTTTCCAGTTCATTGTATTCCAGCGTATCCATTCGCATTTGCGAAAGCTCTCCGCCGAGACGCAGGCCCTCGTAATACGCGCCCTGCGCCATCTCCCGGTCAAAGGCCTGCATGGCCTGCCGCTGCACCTGCTGCTGCACGGTGTCCGGGTCCAGCTCCATCCGCTGCAGCATCTCGGCTGTGGTGATCTGCCTGCCGGTGGCAAAATCGAAGCACCAGCCGCTGTAACGCCACGGGGCGGTGCCGCCGTAGCGGCTGCGCACCACCAGACTGACGCAGTCGCCGTACCACCAGTCATCCCAGCCCACACCGATCAGCGGGGCATCGCCGCCCAGCTGCCCGGCCTCCTCGTAGGCCTCGAACTCCCGGAAATCCGCTGCATAGATGGCGTTCAGCTCATCGTTGATGTAGGCGGCGTCCGGGCTGTCGCATTCCAGCTTGGGCACATGGACGGAAATGCACTGCACCGCTTCCTCCCCCCACACGCCCGAAACGTTCTTTTCCAGCGTGTACTGGTCGGTGATGCGGTCTGTCTGGGCGGCCTGCGCCACCGCGCCGGGGGTGCTTCGGCTGCTGTCGGAGCTTTGGTCGGCAGCGGCACTGGGGCTGCTCTGGGTGCCGCCGCACCCCGCCAGCAGCAGGGCCGCAGCCAGCACAAGGGCCGCAAATCGTTGGTATTTCATAGTAGGCTCCTTTTCTATGGTATGGCTCAGCCGTCTCCTATGCCTTGCCACTTGTCGATGATGTAGGCGGCCCAATAGGTCTTATCGTTGATATCCACCACAGTGATGCCTACCTTATTCACCACCGGGTTGTCCTCATGAAGCCCCGGCACACCGCCGTAGTCCTTGATCAGTTCATCCACCAATTGCTGGAACTGGGCCTCGGTGGTGGGGTAGAGACGATCCATGCTGTAAAGGTGCTTTCCTTCGTGGTCGAAATCCACGCCTACCCGGTACTGATTGAGCATACGGAAGATGGCTGTGGAGCCGGAGCTGTAACCCGCCTCGTGCAGACCATCCCACATCTTTGCGGCATAGTCGCCCTCCATCCGCAGCCTGAGCCCTTCGTCCGACGGGAACTCCGGGCTGCCGTTATCCACAAACATCTGCACATCTGCCTGAATGGCGTGCTCCAGACCCTTGCTGTACTCGAACTTGATGTTCTCCACCTTTCGCCGGGCCAGCTCTGCGTTGAAAATGGTCAGAATTTTCTGCCCGTCCCGGATCACAGGGATCGGCGGCGAGGGAGGCGTTTCTGTGGCAGAGCCGGAACTTGTGGAGCCGGAGGAGCAGCTATCGTCACAGGCTGCCAGCGCCAGCATCACCGCCGATGCGCCGGAGAGCTTCAGGAAAGTCCGTCGGTCGTATCGTTTCATGGGGGGGTGCTCCTTTCTATAAAGCCCCGGACACAGGGGGAGTGTGCCCGGGGCAAACAGGGGGTTAAATGGGAATTGTTGTGGTTAAGGGGTTACTTTTTGCTTTCGGCAATCAGTGCGACCCAGTAGGTCACGCCGCTGAGCTCGAACGTCTTAATGTTCACCAGCGTGATCGCAGGCGAGCTCAGACTTGCCTTAGCGCCCTCGTCCAACTGAAGCGGAAGATTTTGTGCCATCTTCTCTGCGTCCTCCGAGTATACACATACCGGCATCATATTGCCTGTATCCTTATCAAAAGCTATGCCGATCGGGGCGCAAACTCCATCATAGCCGACTTCTGCCTTAGCAAGCGCTTTCATGGCTTCCTCGTCAAATTTCATTTCGCCCTTTGCAATCTTCACCACAAGTTCAGCTGCGGGCTTCAGACCGTTATCCAGTGCGAGTGGTTCCTTCACCCCGGCTGCTGCACGGTATTTTTTGATGGCTTCCAGTACCTTGGCTTCCTTGCTGCCAGCGGGCGCTACGGGCGTGGAGGGTGCACCGCCGCAGGCAGCCAGTGCCAGCAGGGCGACCGATGCGCCGGTAAGGGTGAGGAATTCGCGTCTGTTCATCTTTTTCATGGGGGGTGCTCCTTTCAATACAGTATAGGATAGATTACGGTTCGCAACTTGCGGGAAGTCCGTGCATCCCGGCCCCGCTTCAGATCGGTGCAAAGTTTACCATTACCGCCACCGTATAGGTCTTGCCCTTAATGGTGGGGCAGTAGAGCCCGATCATCCACTGCTCGGGATGCGGACTCGCCAGTCCACGCCCGCCGGCCAGACTCCGCACAAACTCCCTGACCTCGCTCGGATTACTAGGATACAGTTGCTTTAATTGCATACCGTCATGGGTGCCGTTAGAAACTCCCACAGTCCCCCGATAGCTTCCGTTTCCATATTTGTTCCTGATTTCCTGTATCATTTCAGACTCACGGAGTTGGTACTCGTGGAATACATCATCAGGCAAGTTCCATTTGCGGTAATCCTCTTCGTCTACTTCAGGTTCATAGGTTTCAAAGGGGCTGGCTGTAAACTTTGCGAGGTCGGCAGCCTCCTGACAGTAGACCACAGACTTGCAGATATCAAGTTTGGGATTGTGGATTGCTTCTTTGTTGACTTCATACCAGACCTCGTTGATGGCTTTGAACAGGGCCAGCTCTTTGCTCTCAGAGGCCGGAGGCGCGGGAGGTTCGGGAGGTGCGGAGGGCCCGCCGCAGCCTGCCAGCGAGAGCGCCACAACGGCTGCGCCGGTAAGGGTGAGGAATTCGCGTCGGTTCATCTCTTTCATGGGGGTGCTCCTTTCTGTTTGTCCCCTCTGCTTTTTAGGGGGGGCTGGTTTGGGTATTCTCTGCACTTGCAGTCCGCTCCATCTTATGCTATTCTTATGAATAGAATCCGCAGATGCCTGTTGACGCGTTTTGTGCACAGCGACAGGCTTTCTGCACCGGCGCGGAACCTCTTCTGTTTGTACTGTATCATACCCGGGAAAAAATTGCCCCCTCAGAAAAGCCGTTTTTGGGGGGCAATTCCAAAAAAATTTTTGGGGTTTGGGGCTTCCCCCTCAAAAAATCCCCCCAAAAAGCCCAAAATTGGGGGGATTTGGGGGTGGTTTCCCACCAAAACAGGCGGCTGCAGCCCTGCCTGTGCCGGTTTTCTCCCTCTGGCTGCAATGTGCGGAAAGGAGTCATGAAAAATGGAACGAAGGACATTTTTAAAGCTTGCGGCGCTTGTCCCCGGTCTGGCTCTTGCGGGCTGCGGCGGCAGCAAGACCCTGCTTTCTCCCAAGGACCCCACCATGCTCAGCATCTGGCATGTGTACGGCGAACAGGCGGACTCGCCCATGAACCGCCTGCTGACCGAGTTCAACGACACGGTGGGCAGAGAGAAGGGCATCCTGCTCAACGTGACCAACATGACCAACAGTGCCGCCATTGGCGGCCAGCTGCAGGACGCCAAGGCCGGCAAGCCCGGCGCGCTGGACCTGCCGGACCTGTTCTCGGCTCATTCCGCGGACGCCAGCGCTCTGGGCATTGAGAACCTTGTGGACTGGAACGACTGGTTCACCGCCGAGGACATGGCGGCCTATGTGCCCGGCTTTGTGCAGGACGGCATCATTGACGGGAAGCAGGTGGTGTTCCCGGTGTCCAAATCCACCCAGCTCATCTTTTTGAACGGCTCCCAGTACGCCCGGTTTGCGGCGGACACCGGGGCGCAGCTTTCCACCCTTGCCACATGGGACGGCTTTTTTGAAATGGCGGGTGCCTACCGGCAGTGGTCGCAGGGCAAGCCCTTCTGCGCGCTGGATTACCCCCTGCGTCTGGTGGAGCTGAACGCGCTGGAACAGGGCAGCGGCGAGCTGTACAAGGGCAGCTGGTACGATCTGACCAACGAGACCTTCCGCGCTTCGTGGATGGAGTTTGCCCGGGCGCTGGTGCAGGGCGATATTCTGATCTCGGACCTGTACTCCAACACGCAGGTGATGACCGGCGAGACGCTGGCGGGCCTTGGCAGCTCTGCGGCCATCCTTTATTACAATGATTTCGTCACCTACCCGGACAACACCACCGAGCCCACCGACCTGCTGCTGGCTCCCCTGCCCCACGCCGCAGGCACCGCCACGCCCCTGATGCCGCAGGCCGGTGTGGGGCTGTGCGCCTTCAAGACCACCGGCCAGAAGGCCGAAGCCGCCGCCGTGTTCCTGCGCTGGCTCACCGAACAGCAGCGCAATCTGGAATTTGCCACCGATACCGGCTACATGCCGGTGTCCAGCGCCGCCTTTGACGCCATTGCGGACTATCCCTTTGAGCAGCAGAGCTATCAGCGGCTGTACGACGTCTACAACGAAATGCGCATCCAGAACACCCCCCTGTCCGAACCGGGCATCGTGGGGTACCACGCCAAGGCCAAAACCTTGTACGACAGCCTGCGCCAGCTCCAGAAGGACTACCCCCAGCGCCTTGCGGACGGCGAAACGCTGGAAGCCCTTGCCGAGGAAACATGGCAGCTGCTGTGTGACAATGCCTGAGCCTGCCGCTCAGCCGGAAAGGAGGGACTTTGATGCACTTTGTTGACCGGCACCGTGAAAAGATCCGCCAAAGCCCCATGAGCAGCCGGCTGCTGTGGGCCTGCCTGCTGCTGGTGGTGCTGCTGGTGTTGACCTTTGGTGCGGCGCTGTTCCTGTTTGCCAGCCTGCACAACACCAAAAAGGACATCAGCCGCAGTCTGCAGATCCAGTTTTCGGTGTTCCAGAACGATATGGAGCGCTATTTTGACCAGCTGGCGGTCATGGGCGTGAACCTGTCCGAGGACATGAGCGCAGAGGTGGACAAGGAGCTTGCTCTGCGGCAGATGTCCTTTGCCCAGCTGAACGACTCCCCCGAGGTGCTGAACGCGCTGGAGGAGGAAATGATCGAGCCGCTGTGCCGCCGTCTGCGCCAGACCGGCTGTTCCGGTGCTTTTGTGCTGCTGGATGCCACCGTCAACACCCGCATGGAGGGAGCAGAGCATTCCCGTGCCGGGCTGTATGTGCAGAAAAGCGGTGCCGACACCCCCACCGTGCCCCTGCTGCTGTACCGGGGCAGTGCGGAGGTTGGCAAGACCCACAGCGTGATGCCCCACCGCAAATGGCGCATGGAGTTCCAGACCGACCAGTTCCCGGACTACGACCGCTGGATGACCCCCGGCAGCGCCCCGCTGTACCAGTCTTACACGCTGACCGAGCGGTTCGAGCTGCCCGGCACCTCGGAGGAGGTGCAGTTGTTTTTGCTGCCCCTGCGGGGGCGGGACGGCACGATATACGGGCTGTGCGGCTTTGAGATCAGCGAGAGCTTCTTCAAGCAGAACTTTGCCCAGCCCACCGGCTTTGACCGGCTGAGCTGCCTGCTGGCCCCGGCGGGGGACGGCCTTGCCGCCGATGCCGCCCTCAGCAGCGGCACCACCGGCGGCTACTACCATGCTCCCCGGAACACGCTGGTGCTGCGCAGCATGGGCGGTGGGCTGACCCAGTTGACCGGCCCCGACAGCGCCTATGCGGGCATCTCCCAGCTGTGCCGCCTGAGCGAGAGCCAATCCTACCGGCTGGCGGTGTGCATCCCCATGGCAGACTACCGGAGACTGGTCTTTTCCGGCAATCTGCAGATGCTGCTCATCGGCCTGTTCATCGCCTTTTTCGTGGTGTTCTGCTGCATGAACTTCCATCGGCGCATCCTCTCGCCTGCGTTCCGACAGTTCGAGGAGGACCGGCGGGAATCCCGGCGGCGGATGGACGAGCTGCAGCTGGAACGCCAGCAGATGCAGACTGAGCTGTCCCGGCTGGCGGACGTGTGCCGCAACGAGTCGGTGCCCGATGCCTTCCAGACCTTTGTTGCGGGCATTCCCACCCTGACCAAGACCGAACGCCGCATCTTTGACGGCTACGCCGCCGGGCTGCGCACCCGGGAGATCGTGGAGCAGCTGGACATCAAGGACAGCACCCTGCGCTTCCACAACAAGAACATCTACGAAAAACTGGGTGTCAGCTCCCTCAAGCAGCTGCAGCAGTTCGTGGCGATCCTGAACTCCGGCAGCGGCAGCGCCCCGGACGAAAAGTGACCCAGCAAGCAATGTTTTCGTCTATACAAAAACACTTTTTTGCGCTGCAAAATGCTTGTTGGGGAGTGCCCCAAACCCCTTTGTTCTGCATTTTTCAATGCAGGCTGCGCCTCCCTGCGGGATGCTTTTGAGGATGTCAATCGTCACATCCTACGAAAAAGCCTGTACCTTTTTGGCGCAAGGGTCAATAGAAGAATTTGATGGTTCATGGTACAATAGCAGACGTTGCGTGTTGTGCGGTTTGCACACGAACATAGTGAAAAGGAGCTGCTGAACGTGGATACGATCTATCTGCTGCCCGGTGAGGACCGCTGCTATATAAACTAAAGAACGCCGAGGGTTCCTCCCATATGGGAAGGGATTCCTCGGCGTTCTTCATTTCATGCTTTTTGATTGCCCGGTCAACAGTATCACGTGCCTTACGGCAATGCACAGATCACAGCCACTGTTTCAGCACATCGTTCAGCTTATTCAAATCA
>ERZ772875.1631-NODE-1631-length-19795-cov-4.606180_pt1 | contig 19795 bp, 24 predicted proteins | sample MGYA00580585_ERZ772875 | MGnify/ENA primary metagenome ERZ772875 (study PRJEB29015, sample SAMEA2737736) | human gut metagenome | biome: human gut; feature: human-associated habitat; material: faeces | place: China | collected 2012 ... | reverse complement strand
GGCTGGCGGCGGTGCTTCTCAGCTTTTTCTACCTGCCGCTGGGGACGGTGATCGGCGCTGTGCCCCGGCTGCTGATCAAGTATATTCTGGCCGTGTGTCACGCACTGGCGGCGCTGCCGTATCACGGCGTGTATTTCTGCAATCCCTATCTGAAATACTGGATGGGGTTCGTGTATCTCCTGTTTGCTGCCGCGTGGCTGCTAAAGCCCAAGGGTCGGCGAAAATTTGCCGTGGCCGCCGCGCTGAGCGTCCTGACGCTGGCGGTGACGGTGCGGGCGGGGGAGAGCCGGTTCTGTCACCGCCGCCCAGGACCAGGCCAACCGGCTGAACGCCGCGGCGGTGGACGTGGGACAGGGACAAAGCGTCATTTTGAGATCCGGGACGGAGACTGCCTTAGTGGACTGCGGCAGCGGAAACAACTGGCGGGACGCCGGATGCGACACGGCGGACGAGCTGCTGACTATGGGCTGCCGCCGGGTGGACCGGGTGATTTTGACCCATTTCGACGATGACCACATCAACGGCGTGGAGCATTTATTGGCCCGGATGGGCGCGGAGACGCTGACGATCCCGAAAGCGGAGGGCGGCGCGGCGCTGGACCGGCTGCTGGAACTGGCGGAGCGGTACGGCATGGACGTGGAGACTGTGACCGAGGAGACCCATCTGCCCTTTGGAAACGGAGAATTGACCATTTTTCCGCCCTTGGGCGTCAGCGGGAGCAACGAACTGGGGCTCACTGTGCTGGCTTCGGCGGGGGAGCATGACTTCCTCATCACCGGCGACATGGAGCGGGCCACGGAAAAGAAGCTGATCGAGACATATGAGCTGCCGGAGTTGGACGTTCTCATGGCGGGACATCACGGCTCCAAGAACTCCACGTCGAAGGAACTGCTGGACGCGGTGACACCGGGGACGGTCATCATCAGCGTGGGAAGCAATTCCTACGGGCATCCAGCGGAGGATACCCTGCGGCGGCTGGCCCGGGCAGGCTGCGATATTTACCGGACGGACCGCCACGGGACGGTCTATCTATCATTTGATTAGGAGCACATCATGGCATACGCAAAGAAAACCGCGAAGAACGAAGCCTATCAAAAACTGAAAACAGATCTGAAAGAGGGGAACCCTCTGGGGAACGCCTACCTCTTTTACGGAGAGGAGAGCTATCTCCGGGAATATTACCTGGGGGAGATCCGGAAAACGCTGATCCCCGCCGGATTTGAGGAATTCAACTATCACGCTCTGGAAGGCAAGGACCTGACGGCCCAGAGCCTGACGGAAATGGCGGAGGCTATGCCTATGATGGCGGAGCGGACGCTGATCGTGGTGACGGACTGGGACATCTACAAGCTGAACGAGGATCAGCGGGAGCGGTTCATCGCCCTGCTGGAGGATCTGCCGGAATACTGCTGCCTCGTGCTCTACTACGACACGGCGGAATGGAAGCCGAACGGGACGATGCGGAAGCTGAACGAGGTGTTCCAGACGAAGTGTGAGCGCGTGGAGTTCGGCAAGCAGTCGGAACGCGATCTCGTCGCGTGGATCCAGCGGCATTTCAAGGCGCACGAAAAGTGGGCCGACGACCGGCTCTGCCAGTATCTCATTTTCCTGACCGACGGGACGATGACGACGCTGGCGGGCGAAATTGAAAAGGTGGCGTCCTACGCGAAGGGACAGGAGATCACAAAGGGCGACATGGACGCCGTGGTCATCCCGGCGCTGTCTGCGCAGACGTTTGACATCTCCAATGCGATTGCGGATGGGAACTATGACGCGGCGCTGCGGAAGCTGCAAGACCTGTACGCGATGCAGACCGAGCCGATCTTAATACTCGGAGCCATCGGCAGCCAGCTGCGGCGGCTGCTCTATGCGAAGACGGTGATGAACGCGGGGCAGGGCCAGCAGGCGCTGATGGAGCTGACGGGGATGAAGAGCTACCCCGCGGGGCTGACGATGAATGCGGCGCGGCGCATCGGCGATGGGTTTTGCCGCCGCGCAGTGGAGCTTTGCTTGCAGGCCGACCGCGACATGAAGGCCAGCCGGGACGACCCGGAACGGGTGCTGGAGGTGCTGCTTGCGGCGCTGGCCCAGGAGGCGCGCAGTGGTACACGTTGAACAGGCGATCGTCGTCGAGGGACGATATGATAAAAATACGCTCAGCCAGATTGTGGACACGGTGATCTTTCAGACGAACGGCTTTTCCGTGATGCACGACCGGGAGCTGCTGGCGCTGCTGCGCTGCGCGGCGCAGACGCGCGGCCTGATCATCCTGACGGATTCGGACGGCGCGGGGCTGGTCATCCGGAACTTTCTGCGCGGCGCGCTCCCGAAGGAGGGCGTGCTGCACGCCTACGTGCCCGAGATCGCGGGCAAGGAGAAACGGAAGGCCGCGCCGGGAAAGGCGGGGCTGCTCGGCGTGGAGGGCATGACAAAGGAAATTTTACTTTCGGCGCTCGAGAACGCGGGCGCGGATTTGGGCGGCGAGGCGGAAAAAAGACCGGGCGATACGATCACAAAATTTGATCTCTACACTACGGGCCTTTCCGGAAGACCAGATAGTGCGGCCAAGCGCGCGGCATTTTTGGAGAAGCTTCGCTTTCCGGCGCACATGAGCGCGAACGCGCTGTTGGATGCGCTGAATTTACTATATACGCGGGAGGAATTTCTCGCGCTGTTTGAGGAAACAACATGATTGACATTTCCGTAAAAGATCTCGTCAAGAGCTTTGACGAGGACGAAAATCTGCTCGACGGGATCAGCTTTGATGTCCAGTCGGGCGAGCGCGTGGGTCTGCTCGGCAAAAACGGCGCGGGCAAGACGACGCTATTTAAAATTCTGACGGGCGAAATGGACTATAATTCCGGCGAGATCGCCTTTGCGCAGGGAAAAAAGGTCGGACTCATTTCGCAGATCCCGGTCTATCCGGCGGCGTTTACGGTGAACGATGTGCTGCGCGCGGCGTTTTCGAGCCTGGACAAGATCAAAGCGCGCATGCGGCAGCTCGAGAAGACCATGACCGAGCATACGCCAAAGGAGGTCCTTTCGGAGTATGACGCGCTCACAAGCCGGTTTGAAGCGGGCGGCGGGTATGAAATTGACACCGAGACGGATAAAATCTGCAACGGCCTGATGATCTCGCAGACGCAGCGCGAGCAGCTGTTCTCGTCTTTATCCGGCGGCGAAAAAACGCGGGTGAACCTCGCGCGGCTGCTTCTGGAAAAGACGGATATTCTGCTGCTCGACGAGCCGACGAACCATCTGGACATGCACGCGGTGGAGTGGCTGGAGGAGTACATTTCGCGCTTTAAAGGCACGGTTCTCACCATCTCCCACGACCGGTATTTTTTGGACCGTGTTGTAAATCGCATCATTGAGATATCGAACGGGAAGACGGAGTTTTACTCCGGAAATTACTCGTTTTACGTGCAGGAAAAGCAGGCGCGCTTTGAGCTCCAGCTCAAGCAGTATGAAAAGGAGCAGGCCAAGCTCTCGCAGCTGGGCTTTACGCTCGAGCGCATGAAGGGCTGGGGCATCAACAACCGCACGCTCTACCGCCGCGCTATGTCCATCCAGCACCGGATGGACAGAATCGAAAAGACCGACAAGCCGAAGACGGAGAAGACCATGCGCGCGCGCTTTGCAGAGCGGGATTTCTTTGGAGACGAGGTATTGTCCGTCAAGGGGCTCGGCAAGGCGTTTGACGGAAGGACGCTCTTTCACGACGTGGACTTGCAGGTCGCTGGCGGTGAGCGCATCGCGTTGCTTGGCGACAACGGGACCGGCAAGACGACATTTTTGAAGGTCTTACTTGGGGAAGAAGCGGGCGCGGGTAAAATCAAATTCGGCCCCACGGTCAAGTGGGCGTATCTTCCGCAGATCATCCACTTTGAGCACCCCGAGCGGACGTTACTTGATACGATGCTGTACGAGAAAAACTGCACCGTTCAGACCGCGCGTGACCGATTGGGCGCGTATCTGTTTGAGGGCGAGGACGTCTTCAAAACCGTATCGTCTCTTTCCGGCGGCGAGCAGTCGAGGCTCCGGCTTTGCATGCTGATGGACGAAAAGATCAACCTCCTCATCCTCGACGAGCCGACGAACCATCTGGATCTTGCTTCCCGCGAGTGGGTCGAAGACGCGCTGGAGGAGTACGAGGGCGCGCTGCTGTTCGTCTCGCACGACCGCTATTTTGTGGACAAATTTGCCACCCGCATCTGGGAGCTCGAGAACCAGACGATCCGAGATTTCCCGTGCGGCTATGAAAAATACCGCTCCATCAAGGCCTTCGAGGCCATGCAGATCGCCGCCCCTGTGAAGGAAAAGCGCGAGAAGAAGGAAAAGCCGAAGCCGTCCGGCGGCAGCAAGGCCATTGAGAAGAAGATCAAGAGCATGGAGCGCGAAATTGAAAAGCAGGAGACGCTGGTCGCCGAATACGATGAAAAAATCGCGGCGGCAAGCGCGGACTATCAGGAGCTTGCGCGGCTGATGGAGGAAAAGCAGGCCGAGGAGGAGAAGCTCACTGGCATGATGGACGAATGGGAGGCTTTGAGTCTTCAATTGGAGGAGGGCGTATGACGCTTATCATTTTGGCTGCGATTTTCGCCGTGCTCGGGTTCGCACTGATTGTCATCCCATTTCATGTGGCGATGACAGGGATCTGCTTTCTGGGACTTTCCGCGGTGTGCGTTATCCTGCGGCTTCTGCGCGGGAAAAAACATGAAAGGACGTGGCGCGTGATTTTACTGACGCTGACAGGAGCGTGCATGCTGACGGTCTTCGGCGCAATGGCCTATATTGACCGAAGCGGGCGCTCAGATACGTTTGAGGCGGATACCGCGCCGGAATTTGTCGTGGTGCTCGGCGCGCAGGTACAGGGCGACCAGCCGTCGCTGACGCTCAAAAAGCGGCTCGATCTCGCGCTTTCTTACCTGAACGATCATCCGCAGGCGAAGGTCATCGTCTCTGGCGCGCAGGGCGCGGATGAGGCGTACACCGAAGCATACGTCATGGCGAAATATCTGATAGAGCAGGGCGTGGACGAAAACCGCGTCATTCAGGAGGAGCAGGCGCACGACACGCGTGAGAATCTGGAGTATTCCCGCGTGCTCGCCGAACAGCACGGCATGGATACAGCGTCTGTTCTCATCATCACGAGTGATTTTCATCTTTGCCGGGCAAAGTATCTGGCAAGGAGGCTCGGTATGGAGCCCTATGGACTGGCGAGCCAGACGTGGCCTGAGATTTTGAGGGTCAATTACCTCCTGCGGGAGGTGTTCGCCTTTATAAAGGCAGCTATGTAATTTGTTTTTGCCGTCCGTGGCGGCAAGCGCCACGGTAGGAACTAAAAAATGCAGCCCCGGCAGGCACTGCCGAATCATTTGACATTTCCCTTCTGGGGGATTAGAATAAAACAAAAAACAAAGGAGTTTTTCACTATGAGTGCATCGTGCAGCGGCAACTGTGACAGCTGCGGCGAAAGCTGCTCCAGCCGCAGCCCGGAGAGCCTTCTGGCTCCGGCTAACAAGCTGTCCAATATCAAGCATGTCATCGCCGTCGTCTCCGGCAAGGGTGGCGTGGGAAAATCCACCGTGACTTCCATGATGGCGGTCGCCATGAACAAGCTCGGCTACAAAACGGCGATTCTGGACGCGGACATCACGGGCCCGTCTATTCCGCAGGCGTTCGGCCTGCATGAGCCCGCGGTCGGAAGCGACGACGGGATCCTTCCAGCTGTGACGAAAGACGGCATTAAGATCATGTCCATCAACCTCCTGCTGCCGAAGGAAACCGACCCGGTCGTCTGGCGCGGGCCTGTGGTTGCGGGCGCGGTCAAGCAGTTCTGGACGGATGTCTGCTGGGGCAATGTGGACTACATGTTTGTGGACCTGCCGCCTGGAACGGGCGATGTGCCGCTGACGGTGTTCCAGTCGCTTCCCATTAACGGCGTGATTCTCGTTACGAGCCCGCAGAGCTTAGTTTCCATGATCGTCTCCAAGGCCGTGAATATGGCGAAGATGATGGACGTGCCGGTCTACGGCTTTGTTGAGAACTACAGCTACTTTAGATGTCCCGACTGCGGCAAAACGGTCGAGATCTTCGGCAAGAGCAAGCTCTCCGAAATCGCGCTGGAGTATAGCCTCCCCGTGCTGGCCCGGCTTCCGATCGACCCCGACACGGCGCGGCTGTGCGACGAGGGCAAGATGGAGCAGGTGAACCTCGACGGCGTGATGCCGGCGGCGGAGCTCATTACAAAGGCAAAATAAAAAACGCGCCCGGTAGAGCCTTGACTGCTTTACCGGGCGTTTGAAGATATCTGAATTTATTCGTAGAGCTCGAGCGTTTTGCGGCACTGGGCGGCAAATTCCGCCCGGACGGATTCGGGGAAGAGGATTTCGGCCCGCTCGCCAAAGCCGGCCAGCCAGCCGTAGAAAACGGGGGAGACGACGATTTCTGTTGTGAACGTGAAGTGCTCGTTTCCGTCCGGCACAAGCATTGCGTCTTTGCCGAACCGGTCGAGGACCACGCCCGCGAGCGAGTTCTGGAAGCGGAGCTTTACCTGCTGCGCCTGCCCGGAGAACATGCCGAAGACCGCCTTTCCGTAGCGCGTGAGATCGAGATTTTTGGCCTCCTCGGTCATGAGGCGGGGCTTGTCGCTGATGGTGAGCTTTGCCATTTTATCCACACGGTAGTGCGTCAGACCGTGGCGCTCGGAGTGGGCGATGAGGTAGTAGTTTTCATCGTCCCAGACGAGGGCATAGGGACTCGCGAAATAGTCGCCCGGGCGCTCGTGCTTGCGGCCGTCCACGCCCCAGTCGAAGTAGCGGAAGCGGACCTGAAGGTTCCGGGCGATGGCCTCGTGGATGCGGTCGACGGTATAGTAGACGCTCTCGTTCATTGACTTGACGCGGTCGCGGACGGTCAGCTGCCGCTTGAGCTGCGCGGCCTGATATTTGCTGCAAAGCGTCGAGAGCTTTTCAATCAGCGCCACCGACTTGCGCTCTGACAGAAACTTGCTTGCCTGCACCGCGCCGGAGAGCAGCTTGAGCTCGGCCAGCTCAAACGGGCGCGAAGCCAGAAAATACCCGCCGCCGGGGCCTTTTTGCAGCATGATATCCATCCCGAACGCCTGCAGGCACGCAACGTCCGCGTAGACACTCTTTCTCTCGGCGCGGATGCCGCGCGCGGCCAGATACGACACAATGTCCTGCATGGACAAAATATGATCCTCATCCGACTGCGTTTCAAACAGCTCCTTGAGATGCAGGAGCTTGAGCTTCTGGTTTTCAGACCTCGCCATACAATCGCCTCCCTATATCCGGATTTTACCTGAAAAACGAAAAAATGACAAGTGATTTTGACTGCGATATATCGGGTTCAAGAAAAATTTACAAATAGGAGAAAATATGTTATATCTTGGTTGCCATTTATCCTCGTCCAAGGGCTTTGCGGCCATGGGACGGACGGCGCTGTCCATCGGCGCGAACACCTTTCAGTTTTTTACCCGCAACCCCCGAGGGGGCGCTGCAAAGGAGATCGTCCCCGCTGACGCGGCGGCGCTTGTGCAGATGCAGGATGCGGGAGAAATCGGCCGCATTGTCGCGCATGCGCCCTATACGCTGAACCCCTGCGCAAAAGAGGAAAAGACGCTCGAGTTTGCGCGCAATACGATGAAGGACGATCTCAGACGCATGGAATATGTGCCGGGGAACTACTATAATTTCCACCCCGGAAGCCACGTCGGGCAGGGAATGGACGAGGGAATCCGGAAAATTGCTGAGACGTTGGATTTCGCGATGTTTGACGGGCAGACGACCACAGTGCTCCTTGAGACGATGGCAGGCAAGGGCACGGAGGTCGGCGGGAGGTTTTGCGAGCTGCGGCAGATCATCGATCGTGTGTCGCGCCCCGAAAAGCTCGGCGTATGCCTCGACACCTGCCATGTAAACGACGCGGGGTATGACATCGCGGAGAACTTGGACGAGGTTTTAGAGGAATTTGACCGGGAGATCGGCCTTTCAAGACTTCGCGCGCTGCATCTCAACGACAGCAAAAATCCGATTGCCTCGCACAAGGACCGGCACGAACGGCTCGGGGAAGGCTATCTTGGTCTCGAGGCGTTTTACCGCATCATCGAGCACCCTGCATTGCGCGGGCTTCCGATGATTCTTGAAACGCCGAACGAGCTTCCGGGATATGAAGCGGAAATTGCGCTGCTGCGAGAGCATGACAAGGCGGCAGACGCAAACAAATTGTGAAGATATTCTTAAGCTTCTTGACGGATTTTTTCGAATATGGTACTCTTACTGCAAAGAGTTTGAGGGGGAAGACGCATGCGCGAGGAGCACGACCGGCGGTATTTTAAATGGGGGCTGACGGCCCTGATTGTCATTTTCATCAGCATTCTGCTGGTGGTGATTTTTACGAATCTTCCGGGCTTTTTCTCGCTGCTCGGCGCAATCGGAAAGATTCTCTCGCCGCTCGTTTCGGGCATTGTGATCGCGTTTTTGCTGAACCCGATCGTGAACTTTGTCGACCTTCGCCTCCGGCCGATCCTCAAAAAGCGGGGCATGAAGGAAGGAAAGGCCGATAAGCTGAGCCGCGCCGTCGCGCTTGTCTTCTCGTTTATTTTCGCGGCCTTCATCGTTTACGCGTTCTTCGCAATGCTGCTGCCGCAGCTCTATGAGAGCGTCACGAGCATCGTCAACAGCGCGCCGGAATACTACCAGAGCCTTGAAAAATGGGCGGTCAATGTGCTGGAGGATAATCCAGAGATTCGGACTTATGTCGAGCGGGCGCTCGATACGATCCAGAGCTATGTGGAAAACTGGGTCAAGACGAGCTTTCTGAGCGATGTGCAGAAGATCCTCGCGACGCTCACAACGTCTGTAATGGCGGTTGTGAAGTCGATCACGAATTTCATCATCGGTTTAGTTGCTTCCATCTACATCCTCTGGTCGAAGGATACGTTCCAGGCGCAGGCGAAGAAGATGGTCGTCGCGGCGTTCAAGCCCTCGGCTGCCAACCACCTGCTGGATCTGGGCCGAAATATCAACCGGATATTCTCCGGCTTCATCATCGGCAAGATCATCGACTCAGCGATCATCGGCGTTTTGTGCTACATCTGCATGTCACTTATGAAAATGCCGTACACCGCGCTGATCGCGACGATCGTCGGCGTGACGAACGTCATCCCGGTCTTTGGTCCCTTTATCGGAGCCGTGCCGAGCGCGCTCATCATTCTGCTGGTCGAGCCGCTGCAGGCGTTCTACTTCATCATTTTCATCATCGTTTTGCAGCAGGTGGACGGCAATGTCATCGGCCCCAAGATTCTCGGCAATACCGTCGGTATTTCGGGCTTCTGGGTGCTCATTTCGATCACCGTTGCGGCGGGCATTTTCGGCTTCGCGGGGATGCTCCTCGGCGTGCCGGTGTTCGCGGTCATCTATCTGATCATCAGCGATATTGTGAACTCCTCGCTGCGCAAAAAGCAGAAAACGACAATTACGGACGACTATTACGATATCCACGAGGTCGCCGACCTCGACCGCAAGGCGCAGGCGGAAGAAGCGCCTGAAGAAACCTCTCCGAACAACACGTAGGGGTCGATGTCCACATCGACCCGGCAGAACGCACCGATTTTACGGTAATCCTCGGCAAATTCGCAGCTTCCCAATGGGGCGATGTGCTCAATCGCCCCCTACGCAATACCGGGAGGCTCACAGAGAACCCTACGAACCCCTTGGGGAAATGCACGGTTAAAGGAAGGATAAACAGCTTTGGAGGCTGCTGCATCTGCGGCAGCTTCTTTTGAACCTACAGGAGAACACCATGCAGGAAATCTTAACGAAATTTTTAGACACAGTGGAGCAAACCCCGGCGCTTTTACAGCTGGACGGGGCGCTTCGCTATGTCTTTCCGCTGCTGGCGCTCGTGATCCTCATCCGCTGCGGAAGATCCCTTTTGATGTTCCGGCGCGAGCCGGAGGTCTGGGCGTGGCTGGCGGGGCCGACGGGAGACCGTATTCCGGTCATGCACTGGGAGAGCCTCATCGGGCGCGGCAAGGGCTGCGACGTGACGCTCGAGTATCCGACGATCTCGCGCACCCACGCCGTGCTCACGCGCTACGACGACGGCAGCTGGACGATCATGGACGCGGGCTCGACGGGCGGCGTTTTCGTCAATGGAAAGCAGCAGAGCTTGTCTGTTGTGCGCTTTGGGGATGTGCTGTCGTTCGGCGGTGTGGAGTTTACGCTCGTTCCCATCACGCAGGAGCAGGAGCGCATTCAGGCGGAGGCCAGAACCCGGCGCGCGGTGGTGCGTCCGTGGCTGACGCTGTTGCTTCTCACACTTTTCCAGATGCTCGCCTGCGCGCAGCTGTGCGTCCATCTGCCGGAGGACGCGGAGGCGATTCTGCCGGGCTTCCTGGCGTTAATTGCTGTCGAATGGGGGCTTTTTGCGCTCTTGCGGCTGGCAAAGCGCAGGAGCTTCGACGTGGAGACCGTCGCGTTTTTCCTCACGACGATGGGCCTTTGCGTCGTCTCCACCTCCGCGCCGGACTCCATCCGCAAGGAGCTCATCGCCGTTGTGTGCGGCATTTTTGCGTATTTGGCCGTGAGCTGGAGTCTGCGGGATTTGGAGCGGGCAAAGAAGATCCGGTATTTAGCGGCGGCCGGCGGTATTTTGCTGCTGGCGGCGAACCTGCTTCTCGGCGTTGAGAAATTCGGCGCGAAGAACTGGATGCAGTTTGGAGGCGTCTCGTTCCAGCCGTCGGAGCTGGTCAAGATCTGCTTCGTGTTCGCGGGCGCGTCGACCTTGCAGCGATTGATGGCAAAGCGGAACCTGATTTTGTTTATCGGCTATTCGGCGGCCATCTGCGGGTGCCTGGCTCTCATGAACGACTTTGGCACGGCGATCATCTTCTTTGTGACGTTTCTCATCATTGCGTTTTTGCGCTCGGGCAATTTTGCGACCATCGCCCTTGCCTGCGCGGGGACTGGCTTTGCAGGCGTTCTGGCGCTCCAATTCAAGCCCTACGCGATGAAGCGCTTTTCCGCATGGGGGCACGTCTGGGAAAATGCGGCCACAACCGGCTACTCGCAGACAAGGGCCCTTATGTGCATCGCCGCAGGCGGCCTGTTTGGCCTTGGCGCGGGGAAAGGGTGGCTCCACCATGTAGGCGCGGCGGACACGGACCTTGTGTTCGCGCTTGTGAGTGAGGAGTGGGGGCTGCTGCTGGCGGTGCTCTGCGTTGCGGCCATTGTGATTCTGGCGGCGTTTGTGGTGCGGTCTTTACCGCAAGGAAGAAGCTGCTTCTATGCCATCGGCGCGGCGAGCGCAGTAACGATCTACGTCGTGCAGGCGATGCTGAACGTGTTCGGTACGACGGATATTCTGCCACTCACGGGTGTGACGTTCCCGTTCGTGTCAAACGGCGGCTCGAGCATGATCTGCGTGTGGGGGCTTCTTGCCTTCATCAAGGCGGCGGACACGCGGCAGAACGCGAGTTTTGCCATCCGGCTTCCCGGCAGAAAGGAGGCGGCCGCATGAAAAAGATTTCGAAGCGCGCGTGGATGGCCATGGCGCTGGCAATAGCGCTTCTCGCGGGGCTGCTCATTTTTGTGGGAAGTTATTTTGTAAACGCGAAGGACTGGGTGACGTTTCCCGGAAGCCCGCACGTGTATACGGGCGTGAACCCGGACTGCGGCAGAATCTACGACCGGTCGGGCATGCTGCTTTTGAATACCGACGATGGGCGTGTGTACAATGCCGACGAAACCATTCGGCGCTCGACCATGCACCTGCTCGGCGACCGCGACGGGTATATCAGCGCGCCTTTACTGAAAACCTACGCGTCTAAAATGTTTGGCTTTGACGTTGTAAACGGGCTTTACACGGATGAGCCCGGAAGCGTTGCGGCGAGACTTACAATCAGTGCGGCCGTGCAGTCCGCAGCGCAGCAGGCGCTTTCCGGTTACCGGGGGACAATCGGCGTTTATAACTACAAAACGGGCGAGCTTCTCTGCGCGGTCACATCGCCGAGCTATGACCCGGACAATGTGCCGGACGTGGCAAACGACACGACGGGAAGCTACGAAGGCGTGTACGTAAACCGCTTTTTTGACGCGTCTTATACGCCGGGCTCCATTTTTAAGCTCGTGACGGCCGCCGCCGCGCTCGAAACCATTCCGGATGTGCAGTCGCGCACGTTCCAATGCGACGGCAAAACGATCATCGGCGGGCAGGAGATCATCTGCAACGGCGTACATGGAAGCCTTGATCTCGCCGGCGCGCTGGCGCATTCGTGCAACGTGGCCTTCGGCGAGCTCGCAGCGGAGCTTGGGGCGGAAACCTTGCAGGACTACGCGGAAAAGTTGGGGCTCACCGGAAGCTTTTCCTGCGAGGGCTATACGGTTGCATCCGGCAAAATTGACCTTTCCCAAGCGGACGATGGAGACGTTGCATGGGCGGGCATCGGGCAGTACACCGACCAGGTAAGCGCGCCGGCGTTTCTTCGCTATATGGGCGCGATTGCAAACGGCGGACAGGCAGCTGAGCCCTATCTCATGCAGCGCGTGAGAAAGGGTGATGATATTACCTACGAGGCAAAGACGGTGCTTTCTGATGCGGTACTGAAGCCGGAGACGGCGGACACGCTCACGAAGCTCATGCGCAACAATGTCCAAAGCGTCTACGGCGACTGGCAGTTCGGCGGCCTTTCCGTCTGCGCAAAATCCGGCACGGCCGAGCGCGAGGGGCAGACAGCGAACGCGATGTTTGCGGGCTTTGCGCTCGATAGCAGCTGCCCGGTGGCGTTTGTGGTGTTCGTGGAGAACGGCGGCTCGGGAAGCGCGGTGGCCGCGCCCATGGCAGCGAAGGTTTTACAGACCTGCGCGCAGGTTTTATCGGCGGAAGCGGCGGCAAAATGAAGAAAAGTGCTTGACAAAGGGCCGGATTTCGTGTATGATAATCGAGCTGTTCGGAGCATACCGAAATGTCAATTGTGACGGCAGATATCTGGAGTGGTATCGAAGCGGTCATAACGAGCACGACTGGAAATCGTGTGGCCGTGTTGAGCGGCCCGAGGGTTCGAATCCCTCCCACTCCGCCATAGAAAAAGCCTGAAACCGCAATGGTTTCAGGCTTTTTGCTGCCCGCAAAAGATAGACTTTACCCCTAAGTTTACCCCTTACAGATAAAATAGCGTCCTTTGGGACGTGAAAACAGGCGTTTAGCCCTGTTTGGAAAGGCTTGTGTAATAGCTCTGCATCCGGTTCGCCGTGTCCTGCATCATGGTTTCACTGGTATGCGCGTAGACATCGAGCGTGAACGACGCGGTTGCGTGTCCCATGAGCGACTGCACCGACTTGATGTCCGCGCCGGACGCGATCGCAACTGTCGCGCAGGTGTGCCGCAGATCGTGGGGACGAAGATCTGGTCGACCGATTCCGGCGGCAAGGCGCTTGAAGTTCCTGCGGAAAGTCTCAATGATGAGATTGCCGCCCAGCTCATTTGTAAAAACCAGATCGTCCGGATTGCTCCACATCCGCCCGGCAAGAAGCCGGTTCTCCGCCTGCCGTACCCGCTCGGCTCTGAGATAGACAAACGCGATGGCAGGCGGTTCTATGACGCGCACTTTGCCGCTCTTGGTGCTGCTTACGACGGTGTAGGTGCTGCTCTGCGTTTTGGACTTTTGCAGCTGCTGGCGGATGGTAAGCCGCTTTCGCTCAAAATCCACGCCGTCCCAGCTGAGCCCCAGACACTCGCCTTCACGAAGCCCCGCAAACAGACACAGCGCGTATGCGTTTCGGTAAGGATGCGCGTCAATGGCGCTCAAAAAGAGCGGGATTTCCCTGTCGGTCAAGGGATGAATTTCCGGGCGCGTGACCTTCGGTGTTTCGGCTGCGTCGCAGGGATTGGCAGCCAGATATCCCTGCTTGACGGCAACAGAGAAGGACTTGTGCAGAAGGGCAGAAACATTCTTGACGGTCTTCGGAGACTTCCCGGCGGACTGCATATCGTTATACAGCTTCTGGATCTGAATGCCCTTTACGGCTTGCAGCTGTACAGCGCCGATTGCCGGGAGAATGTGCGTCCGGATCGCTGTATCATAGGCGGAGACGGTAAGCGGCTTGAGCCCGGTGCAGTACGTCTCCAGCCACGTTTTGAGCCATTCCTTGACGGTGATCCTGTTCGGCGTCTGATACGTTCCCCTGTCGATCTCGCGCAGCAGCGACGTCATTTCCTTTCGGACGGCCGCCTGCGTGTCCCCGTAAATACTGCGGCGGACAGGCTTGCCCGTTCCGGGATTTGCGCCTACGGTGATACGCGCCTCCCACCTCCCGTCCGGTCGCTGCCGGATACTGCCCGTGCCCTGAGCGGCGCGGGTATTTTTCTTTCTTGGCATTGTAATTCCCCCCTGTTTTCCTGTATGAGAAGATGGCAGTAGGTCGTGCGAAATTTACTACCCCTATAGCCGCCTCCGGTGTTCGCAGCACAGGGGGCGGCTTTATATCTATATCTACACTTAATCGTACTGTGGCAGCGCTTCTTTGTCGCCTTTGGCAATTTCACCTTCGATCCATGAGCGATATAGATCATAAGAGATTGTATCATTATCAAGTAACTCGCGCATTTTGTAATGCTTTTCAATAAAATCTTGGGTGGCCATGTCCTGAATATCAACTCCATGACCAGCGTCATAAATGAGGTTTCCGCGAAATGCTGTATCCAACTTATCAATTACGCGGATCACATCTCCATAAGTTTCAATTTTTATGGCATCACAATTTGTGCTATGGTTTGCTTCGTCAATAAGAAAAGCAAGTGACACATTTAATGCACTGGCAATGGAGGCAGCGTTTGTTAGAGTGGGTTCTTTTGCGCATTTTTCATAACTGGAAATCATTTGCGTTGATACATTGGCAAGCGCGGCTAACTCCGCTTGCGTCATACCTTTTTCTTGGCGCAGATGCTTCAATTTTTTGCCGAAGACCTCCTTGATATTCATACGCGAACATCTCCTTTCGTTGATATTGTATCACCAATATGCATTATTGTCAACAACAACATATAATATCATCTAAGCTTTTAATAAACTATGATATAGTTGAAAACAGCAACAAAAGTGTGTATAATGTTAGAGGAAAGGGGCGAAAGCCCACATTTGAAAAGGAGGTATAAGAATGTGCAATTTGGACGTACGGCAGGCAGCAGCAAGTGCGGGAGTTCGCCTTTGGCAGATTGCAAACGCAATTGGGCTGAATGACGGGAACTTTTCCCGCAAACTGCGGAAGGAACTGCCCGCGGAAGAAAAGCGAAAGATTTTCGGAATCATCGAGCGCTTGGCAAAGGAGGGGTGTTAGTGGCTATAGTCGAACAACTGGCTTTCACGCCTTCTCAGGCGGCGCTGGCAGCTAGCGTCAGCCGCCCGACGATTTACCGGTGGATGCGGCTTGACGGCTTCCCCGTTGCGCGTATCGGCGGCTGCACACGGATTCCGGCGGAAGCGTTCCGGGAGTGGCTTAACCGGCAGGCGGGGGTACGAGAAAATGCGATATGAAAACGAAAAAGCCCCTGTCGGTGCTGGAACACCGGCAAGGGCGGCGGGAAACGGGCTGGAGACCTTGTATCCCATGAAGGATTATAACACAATTTTGCGGAAAACGCCATCCATTTCTGATCTACTACATAGCGGCGCAGAGAACGGTACAACGCTGCGGGAACTTGTGGCTCTGACTGGCATGAACGAGCGGGCAGTTCGTCTCAAAATCCAGCAGGAGCGCAAAAGCGGAAAATTGATTCTGTCCAATAGTAAGGACGGTTACTTCCTGCCAGAAAATCCGGAGGATGTGCAGCGTTTTGCCCGTTCCATGTCACGCCGGGCAGCTGAGATTGCAGGTGTTGCCCGCGCAGCGGAAACGGCGCTTGCGGATATGACCGGGCAGGAGTGTTTGGAGGGATGGATGTAATGTCGAAGCCCGGTGTTGTGGTGTATTTTGACATTCGCCCCTGCATTGCCCGTCTGTCGCTCAGCGAAAAAGGGCAGCTTTTCGATGCAATCTTAGACTATGCGGAAAATGGGGTTGAGCCGGAAATCGATGGTGGGCTCGGTGTTGCCTGGGATTTCATTCGCCCTCGAATCGACAAGGATTCGGAAAGATACGCGAGAAAGGTTGAATCAAATCAATACGCAGTGTTTACGCGAGAGCTAAAAAGACGAGGTCAAGAGCCGGTTCCTCGCGATGTATGGGAAGCAATGACCAGTATCGAACGTGAACGAATGATGTCATGTGATAACAACGATGCATCAGAATCATCATATGATATCACCCGACATCCAACTAACAACTTACAACTAACAACTATTCTTTCGTCCGAACTCGCTGACCGCGAGCCGGACAAGTCGGAATCCAAAGAGCGGGCAAAGAAGCTCTTTCCGCCGGACTCGGACGCTTACATGGCTGCTTGTTGCCTCCGGGATGAAATTGCGCAGCGATTGCCAACAGCTTCCCCGCCGAGCGAAAGGCAGCTGCAAAGCTGGGCAGACGCTTTCGATAGGTGCCATCGGCTGGACGGTCATGACTGGGATGAAATCGAGCGGGTGCTTCTGTTCTCGCAATCGGACAAATTCTGGCAGCAAAACATCCTTTCCGGTGATAAATTCCGGAAGCAGTACACGGCGCTGCTGGCGCGGATGGGAGGCGGATAACGGATGGATACCTCGCAACTGGAATATTCTGTCATTGGTGCAATCTGCATTGAGCCGAAGATCTGCAACAAAATCAGCGGCATCCTGAGCCCGGACGACTTCTCCATTTCGGCTTGCAGCGAGGTCTATGAAGCCGCCTGCGACGCACTGAGCCGGGGAAAACACTTCGACGCAGTTCTTGCCGCCGACGCCATCCGGAATCGTGTGGACGATGCGGTTCGGTTCATCCGCGAGTGCATGGACGTGACGCCGACTCTCGCAAATACAGAAGACCATGCACGGATGCTCCACCAACGCGCAGGGGAATCGCGGTTCAAGCTGGCGGTGCAAGAAGCGCTGGAGGGGGAGGACGCAGCGGCGGCGGTCGCGGGTATCTGCCAGAACTTCCTACAGGCGAACGCTGGCAGCGGCTTACAGAGCATCGGGCAGGCCATGAAAGAGGCCTGGGACGGCATTGCGAACGACAAGGAGCTTCGCATTGACACAGGCTTCCCGAAGCTTGACGGGCTTCTTAAGGGCATCAACGCCGGTCAGCTGGTCTTGATTGGAGCCAGACCCGGTGTCGGCAAATCCGCCTTCGCCCTCGACCTTGCCGAATATGCCGCACGCGGCGGACACAGGACGTTGATTTACTCGCTCGAAATGCTTTCTGACGAACTCGCTGAGCGCCTGATGGCACGAAGGAGTCGTGTCACAATGGATCGCCTGATTGACAAGCAGCTGTCCGACGAAGATCTAGCCGACCTCGCGGCGGCATCCAGCAGCCTGTCTCAGCTGCCTATCACGATCTGCGACTCGCCGAATGTCACGGTGCAGAAGATACGGGCGCAGGCAAGGGCAATCAAGAATCTTGAACTGATCATCGTGGATTTTATGACTTTGCTGCAAAGTACACAGCGGTACGACTCGCGAAACTTGGAGGTCGGCGCGATATCCCGGCAGCTGAAAGTCCTCGCAACGGAGCTGCGTATCCCCGTTGTCGTCCTCTGTCAGCTCAACCGCACGCAGGATGAAACCGAGGAGCCGGGGCTCATGTCCCTGCGGGATTCCGGAGAATTGGAGCAAAACGCGAACAAAATCGTTTTCCTGTGGAAAATCGACCGCGAGACTGGCACGATTGGGGTCAAGGTCGCAAAGAATCGCCGCGGCAGGACTGGTATCGTGCTGATGGATTTCGATGGCTCGCACATGAAGTTTACCGAACTGACCGAGGACTACACACGACCCGTCAAAAAGCGGGGGTGGCGAAATGAAAGCGCTTGACCTTGACGATGTCCGGCGGCTTTTGCTGCACGTCCACGTTCCGCGCAGGCGGCGCGATCGGTGGCTTGCATGGTCAAGGTTTGTGAGCCAGACGGTTCCGTATCTTGACTATGATCTTCGGGACGAAGCAGCAAAGTTGATCGCCAGGCGTTTCCGGGTGTGAAAATAACGAAAAATTTGAACAATGGAGGAAAAATAATGTTTTATATCAAGTCAAGAGGCAGAAAGATCAACTTACGAAACGACAACGTTTTTACACGCTGCCCTGTCTGCGGCAGAGAACACGCCGTAGACATCGTGGAGACCTTCCGGGGCGGCTTCGCGGATCTGTACGGTACAAGCGTTTACTGCCCGGAGTGCGCGGCAAACCTTGTCCGGGTGACGAGGGAAGAAAAATAAGAAAGCCGCCCAGGTGGGCGGCAGTCCTCAGGTGGGGTGTACAGATGGTAAATCTAGTTTACCACAGGAGGGCGAATTTTGCAAGCGTTATCAACACAGGGCGAAAGAACCAACGACATTGCTCGAAGCGTTCAGAGCGGAGACACAGACATTCTGGTTCTCTGGCTGGCGTGCCGGAGGCTTGTCATGCAGACGGCGAGACGCTGGCACAGAGCCTTCAACGGAAGCCGGGGCGTTGTTCTGGACGATCTCGAGCAGGTGGGCTTTCTGGCGCTCACGAAGGCGGCGGAAACCTGGAATCCGGACAGCGGCGCGTTTTCCACATGGCTCACGTTCCAACTGAAAACAGCTTTTGCGGCAGCGTATTTTATGCGTACTGAGCGCGACCGGAAAGACCCACTCAATGACGCGGTGTCACTGGACACGCCGCCCGCAGGAACAGATGAAGACGTTATGCTGCGCGACATCATACCGGACGCGGCAGCGGAGTTGGCTTTTGAGGACGCCGAGCACAAAGACCTTTGCGGCGCCGTCCAGAGCGCTGTTCTCAGCCTGCCAGAAGACCAAAGAACGGCAATCATCCGGGAATTCTGGTACGGGCAGAAGCCAGACCCAAAGACGCGCAGCAAGGCGATGAAAAGCCTGCGGCGTCCGTCTGTGAGCCGAGCGCTCAGAACGTATTACTGACTGAAAATGAACCATAACGGTGGAAAATGGACTATGGGAGGGGGGATTTACACTGACACAGAAACAGACGCGGGCGCTTGCAGCGCTTTTGACGCAGCCCACACAGGCGCAGGCGGCACAAAAAGCAGGTATCGGGCTTACGACCTTGAAACGATATCTTGACGAACCGGAGTTCCAGACGGCTTATCAGGAAGCTGTTACAAAGCTTTTGGAAGAAGCGTCCGTGCAGGCAAAACAGGGACTGAGCCCGGCGCTTTCCTGCCTGCGGGAGATCGTGGAAGACCGGAAAACGGCGGCTACGGCAAGGATTCAGGCAGCAAGAAGTTTGCTTGAATACGGCCTGCGCCTGACAGAAACGGTGGACGTTATGAAACAGCTGAACGAATTGGAACAATGGAGGGACAAGGTAGATGGCAACGATTGAACGGAGACTTGCAGCTTTGCGGGATTATCTCAAAACGATCTCAGCAGATGAGACAGTTTTCATTGTCGAGGGAGGCGCAGAATATCACACAAAAGAAGATCCTTTCAATTACTTGATGCAGCATGGAGCATATACCCATGACGGGCGGCGCATTGTTCTTTATCCGCACCCGGTAGAGGGCATAGACCCGTTGAGCTTGAGCCTTTACCAGCTTATTGACGAAGCGGTAGAGAAAGGGCGGTTGACCCTGCCGGAATTGGAGAGTGACGAGATCGGAGGTAAAGCCCTTGAATAACAGCATTAAAGCCCGCATT
>ERZ772875.1619-NODE-1619-length-19931-cov-11.538489_pt1 | contig 19931 bp, 16 predicted proteins | sample MGYA00580585_ERZ772875 | MGnify/ENA primary metagenome ERZ772875 (study PRJEB29015, sample SAMEA2737736) | human gut metagenome | biome: human gut; feature: human-associated habitat; material: faeces | place: China | collected 2012 ... | reverse complement strand
CATCCACGGTATCACCGTTCTGGATTTCCTTAATGCCCACCTGCAAGGCTGCATGGAGCTGGTCATCGGTCATGGTGTCGGCGTTCAGCGCAGCAGGAGCTTTCGGCAGGGATAGCGAGAACGGAATGCCGCCCGTCAGCGTGATTTGGCGCAGGTATATATCAATGGCGGTTGCCATCGGGATGCCGAGCTGCTTCAGCACATCCTCGGCTTGCTGCTTGACGGTATGGTTGACACGAAGATTGAGCGTCATCGTTTTTTCCATGGTTATCACCTCAGTCTCATTGTAACGCATTTTGCGTTGCATTTCAACAGCGCGCAGCTAAAAAAGATAATTCTCCAATTTGCATAATCGATTGCCTTCAAAATGTCTAATATGTTCAAAAAGAACGTTTGAGAGGTTTGATGTATTGATTTGAACGAATGCATCGTGTATCATTGTTACTGAACTATAATCAAAAAGTGAGGCGATTTTATGTGCTTGGAATCCTTAAGGGAAGCTGCGCAAAACGGTGATGCTAATTCACAATTTACATATGGGTACCGATATTTCAAAGGTATGGATGTCGAGCAGAATCAAGAATACGGATTATCATGGATAATGAAAGCTGCTTCCCAAAATCATGCGTGCGCGCAAGCATGGCTTTCCATGTGCTATCGACATGGGACTGGTGTTGATAAAGACGAGCAAAAATCTTTTTACTGGTTGGAGAAAGCGGCTATCAATGAACATGCCATCTCACAGTTTAGTTTAGGAAATGTTTACTATTATGGTGATGAATCGCATGAGCCAAACTATGAAAAAGCCGTTGAATGGTACGCAAAAGCTTCTCAACAAGACGATGAGGGAGCACAAGTTCAGCTCGCGATTTGCTATGCACTCGGAAAAGGTGTAATTACTAATGATTCCAGAGCCATGCGTTTGTTTTCAAAAGCCGCCCAAAAGGGTAATGCAAAAGCTCAATTTTGGTTAGGATTGTATTATTTTAATGCATGGGCTGTTCAGCAGGATTACCAACAAGCAGCGTACTGGTTCAATCAAAGCGCCAAACAGGATTATCCGGATGCCCAATATGAACTTGGTAAGTGCTATAAATTGGGTAATGGGGTAGAGAAAAACGATGATATATCTTTTGAATGGTTTATGAAGGCTGCCCAAAATGGTTTATCTAAAGCTCAAGTCGAGGTGGGCGATTATTATCTTTTCTCAAATCCGTTTTCAGAATCAAATCACTATAATCCTACAGAAGCAGTTAAATGGTATAGAGCAGCCGTTGAAAATGATAATAATCCCGATGCACAGAACGGGCTTGGACAATGCTATGAAGAGGGGCTAGGCGTTTCTCCTAGTTATGAAAAAGCGTCTCAATGGTATTTAAAATCTGCGCTTCAGGGATCCCTCTACGGAAAATTGAATTTGGTTTCTCTTTATAAGGAATCCTGCGATGTCCTAGCCGACTATTCTGATGAACTTTTTGAAGAAGCAAAAGTGTGGTGTGAAAACCAGAATCTCCAGCCTAAAGAAGAGCCTAATACTGCGTTTGAGTCTCACACAGCTGCCATATTGCCTTTATCAGCTGAAAAACCTATCGAAAAAGATAATGAACTTAAAGGCTTTTTAAACCAATTGTCAGAATTAGTAGGCCTAGATGAAGTAAAAAATGAAGTCAATTCAATTATCAATCTTTTAAAACTGCAGCAGATTCGGAAGGAATATAATCTTCCTAAAGTTCCTATGTCTCTTCATCTTGTATTTAGTGGAAATCCCGGCACAGGAAAAACCACCGTTGCTCGCCTTCTTGCAAAGATATATCATAAACTCGGGGTGCTTTCACAAGGACAGCTTATAGAAGTGGACCGTTCTGGATTGGTCGGAGGGTATGTTGGGCAAACTGCTATAAAGACACAAGCCGTCATACAGTCTGCGCTTGGTGGGATTCTATTTATTGATGAAGCATATACGTTAGTGCGTGGAAATACATCAAATGATTTTGGGCAAGAAGCTATTGACACAATTCTCAAATCAATGGAAGATTATCGTGATGATTTGGTGATAATTGTTGCGGGTTATCCGGATTTAATGGAGAAATTTATAAATTCAAATCCCGGCCTTAAATCGCGTTTTAACAAATATATTCAGTTTGATGATTATACGCCCCACGAACTCTTGTGTATTTTTAAAACTCTTTGCAGCCATGCACACCTAACAGCATCAGATGAAGTTAATGATAGTGCATTAGCTTATTTTCAGAAAATCTATGAAACTCGCGATGAAAAATTTGCAAACGCGCGCGGTGTACGCAATTATTTTGAAAAGGCAGTAGCAAATCAGGCTAATAGAGTGGCCACCTATACTAATATTTCGGAGAATGATATTAGCACATTGATTCTTCAAGATGTCGAAAATATCACCTTAAATTAGGAAAAATCAAAATACTCAAGGAATTTATATGGAATTAGGCAAAATGTTTTCCTATGAGCAGTTGCTGAAAAGCGCTCGCAATAACGATCCAACCGCAATGTACCTACTTGCAGTGGGCTATGACTCTGGACGATTTCAAGATTCATCTAACAAATTATATATTTTTTGGCTTTCTAAATTTTTTGAATCCGATGAAGTAGAAAAAGTTATCAACTATTTCGATGATGATTCTCCGACGATTCTTGCCGAAGAACAAGCGATTTTGGGAGAACTAATCGTAGATGCCGGAATACGTCTTGGCTTTCTTTTAAAAAATAGCGTGGACTATTCAGAACTGAAGATGGCCTACGATGGAGTTTATGCCGCCTATGTTGTAAGCAAACTTTCCTATATTGAAGTTGGAGACGATTCCCAAAGTCTACAGTCACTTTTAGTAGAGCTTCATCAGAAAATCAAAGATTTCTCGAAAAATCATCTGTCCGAGCATAGGGAAAATGTTTCGATTTCCACTGGAATGCCACAACATATATGGACCGCATTTCAACCAAGCACACATATTGAGATATTAACCTGTGAAATGTGTTTGAGATTATTAGACGAACAGACTATAGACGTTGACTATTCCTCTGCAATTATTCCAATTATGAAAGGTCTCGAATGTGAACTGAAAAAGCATCTATATGTTCCGTATATTTGTTACCTTCGTGACAATATTTCTCCTCAACGTTACTTTAAAGAGCTTCAACATAAATATCCGAACATTACAAGACCCAAAAGCCTAATAAATCTTCGGCGAAAAATTTTAGTAGGAACTTCCATTAAGGATTGCTTTTATGAACAAAATCCAGATACCCAAAATCTTATGATTGGAGAATTCAAATATGCTATAGGTGCCACATCATTCGGAGGCAACTTTTCTGTTGATTCTGCTTTTCTTGACTTTTGCAAGAATAAATTATTTTCTGGCTCAAATACTGGTGCTACAGAAATCCAAAATTGGCTAAAGCATTTGCTAATGGGGTTAGAATCCTTGCGAGAAATTCGCAATCAAAGTGCTCATGGGAACGCTTTACAGGGAAAACGAGAGGCGTACTCTACAGTTGATGAACTTTTCCTAAAAAACAAATTGCTGTTGCAAATTGTTTCACCTTCTTTGAACTGGGATTAGTTTTTGAGCGGAGAATCCAAAGGCGCGCAGACGCTGGCTGTGACCATGGTGCGGAAGTTCGGTGACGAAAAAGCTGCATGGGCACTGGGCATCACCGGCCTGGTGGTGGCCATGCCGGCGTTTTTCGATGCCGGTCTGATCATCCTCATCCCGCTGGCCTTCTCGCTGGCAAAGCGCACCAAACGCTCTGTGCTGTACTACCTGTCTGCCGCTCATTGCTCTCCGAATCATACCCTCCTATGAAAAGGGACTGCTGCACTGGGATCTTCCCCTGTGCGGCAGTCCCTTTCCTTGTTCTGGCAGGGCACGGTGCGCAATGGCGTGATTTGAACTGGCTTTTTTGCATTTCCTGTACTATAATAAAGAACTGTGAAGTTTACACCTGCTATCACTGGGAAAGGAGAATCACCCCTTGAATAAAATGCTTACCCACCTGAACGGCTACAAGCGCGAGGCTGTGCTTGCACCGCTGTTCAAGATGCTGGAAGCCACGTTCGACCTGTTTGTGCCGCTGGTCATGGCAGACATCGTCAACGTGGGCATTACAGCACATGATTTCCACTATATCCTTGTGCGGTGCGGCATCCTGCTGCTACTGGCCGTTGTGGGCCTTGCCTGCAGCCTGACGGCCCAGTATTTCTCGGCCAAGGCGGCGGTGGGCTATTCCACCTCCCTGCGCCATGCCCTGTTTGAGCACATCCAGAGGCTTGGCTTTACCGAGATGGATACCATGGGCACCAGCACCCTCATCACCCGCATGACCAGTGACATCAATCAGGTGCAGAGCGGTCTGAACCTCTTCCTGCGCCTGTTCCTGCGCAGCCCGTTCGTGGTGGTTGGTGCCATGGTCATGGCGTTCACCGTGAATGTGCGGGCCGCCTGGATCTTTGTGGTCGCCATCCCGCTGCTGAGCGTGGTGGTGTTTGGGGTCATGGTCATCACCAACCCGCTGTACAAAACGGCCCAGGCCCGGCTGGACCGTGTGCTGGGCCTGACCCGCGAGAACCTGACCGGTGTGCGCGTGGTCCGCGCCTTTGATAAGGAGCAGAGCGAGATCGACCGCTTTGAGTCGGCCAACGACCTGCTGACCCGGATGCAGCTCCATGTGGGCCACATCTCCTCCCTGATGAGCCCGCTGACCTACGTCATCATCAATCTGGCCATCGTGGCTCTGCTCTATGTGGGCAGCATCGAGATCAATGTGGGCGGCATGGCCTCCGGCGATGTGATCGCGCTGGTGAACTACATGAACCAGATCCTAGTGGAGCTGGTCAAACTGGCAAACCTCATCGTGCAGGTGAGCAAGGCGCTGGCCTGTGCGGGCCGTGTGCAGGCTGTGCTGGACACCGAACCGGGCATGGAGTTCCCCGCGGCCCTCAAGGGCGAGGCACCTGCAGACAAGGCCGGGGACGCTGTGCGGTTCGACCATGTCAGCCTGACCTACGCCGGTGCCGGTGCCCCCAGCCTGACCGATATCAGTTTTACCGCAAAGCGCGGCCAGACCATTGGTGTCATCGGCGGCACGGGCAGCGGCAAATCCAGCCTGATCAACCTGATCCCCCGCTTCTATGATGCCACGGAGGGCACTGTGCTGGTGGACGGGGTGGACGTTCGGGACTACACCTTCGACGCCCTGTATGACCGCATCGGCTATGTAACTCAGAAGGCCATCCTGTTCTCCGGAGACGTCCGCGGCAACGTGCTGTTCGGCGCCAGCCGGGGCAAGGATTCCGATGCGGACGTTCAAAAGGCTCTGGAGCTGGCCCAGGCCAGCGAGTTTGTGGACAGGATGCCCGGAGGCATCCATGCCCCCATCGCCGAGGGAGGCACCAACGTATCCGGCGGCCAGAAGCAGCGGCTCTCCATCGCCCGGGCCCTGGCGAGGCGCCCGGAGATCCTGGTGTTCGACGACTCCTTCTCCGCCCTGGACTACCGGACGGATACCAGGCTCCGTGCCGGCCTGGACCGGGAGCTGAAGGATACCACTCGACTGATCGTGGCTCAACGGATCGGCACCATCCGGAACGCGGACAAGATCATCGTTCTGGACGAGGGGAGGATGGTGGGGATGGGTACCCACGAGGAACTGATGCAAACCTGCCCGATCTACCAGGAGATCGCCCGGTCCCAGCTCTCCCAGGAAGAGCTGGGGGCTTAAGGAGGAAACCAAGATGCCAAAGATGATGCAGAACAGAATGTGCGCGCCGGGAAAGAGCAGGCGCGGCATCGGCGGTGTGCTCAGAAAACTGTTCACCTATTCCAACAAATTGAAAGCGCCCTCTGTTGCGGCCTTTTGCTTCGCCGTGGCCGGCGCAGTGCTGACCATCATCGGCCCCAGCCTGCTCAGTCGGATCACGGACCTCATCTCCGACGCCCTGGACGGGGAGATCGATCTGGCCGCCATCGGCCGCACCGGCGTAATCCTGCTGGTGATCTACGGCTTCAGTGCCGTCTTTACCTATGTGGAGCACTTCATCATGGCTACGGTCACCCTGGAGCTGTCCCGGGATATGCGGCAGGACCTGTCCCGAAAAATCAACCGGGTGCCCATGAGCTACTTCAGCAAGGTGTCTTATGGTGACATCCTCAGCCGCATCACCAACGACGTAAGTACTCTGCAGCAGGCCCTGGCCAACAGCCTGCCCTCCATGATCAGCGCAGCGGCCCAATTCCTCGGCTGTCTGGTGATGATGTTTGTCACTGAGTGGCGTATGGCGCTGGCAGCCATTGCCGTCACGGCACTGGGCTTCCTCATCATGGCTGCGGTGATGCTCCGGTCCCAGAAGTACTTCACCGCCCGGCAGGAGAACCTGAGCACCCTGAACGGCTATATTGAGGAGATGTACTCCGGCCACGACGTGGTGCGCCTCTCCCGGGCCAACGAGCAGGTAAAAGAGACCTTCGGCGGGATGAATGCCGTTCTGTACGACGCAGAGTGGCGCAGCCAGTTCCTCTCCGGCATCATGCAGCCCCTGATGACTATCATCGGCAACCTGGGCTATGTGGCGGTCTGCGTCCTGGGTTCCGCCCTGGCCATGAGCGGAGAGATCTCCTTCGGCGTCATTGTTGCGTTCATCCTCTATGTGCGGCTGTTCACCTCTCCCCTGAGCACCCTGGCCCAAGGCATGACCCAGATGCAGACGGCGGCAGCCGCCGGCGACCACGTCTTCGACTTTCTCCACGAGAAAGAGCTGCCCGATGAGACCGGCAAGCGCCCCGAACTCTCTCCTGTGCAGGGCGAAGTCGAATTTGAACACGTCCGATTCAGCTATCCGAATCATCCGGATAAGATCATCATCAAGGACTTCTCTGCCCATATTCAGCCGGGGCAGAAGGTGGCTATTGTGGGTCCCACCGGAGCGGGCAAGACCACGATGGTCAATCTGCTGATGCGCTTCTTTGAGATCAACAGCGGAAACATCAAAATCGACGGCGTGCCCACCTCTGAAATGACCCGGGAGGGCGTCCACGACCTGTTCAGCATGGTACTCCAGGACACCTGGCTGTTTGAGGGTACTGTCCGGGAAAATCTGGTCTACAACAAGACCGGGGTCACGGACCAGCAGCTGGATGAGGCCTGCCGGGCCTGCGGCATCTATCACTTCATCGAAACCCTGCCCCACGGCTTTGATACCGTGCTGGATGACAGCATTGCCATTTCCTCCGGGCAGAAGCAGCTGCTCACCATCGCCCGGGCCATGATTCAGGGCAATCCCATGCTGATTCTGGACGAGGCCACCTCCTCGGTGGATACCCGCACAGAGCTCATCACCCAGCAGGCCATGGACCGGCTGACGGAGCACCGCACCAGCTTTGTCATCGCCCACCGGCTGTCCACCATCAAAAACGCCGACCTGATTCTGGTGCTGAAGGACGGCGATATCATCGAGCAAGGCACGCACAAGGAACTCCTGGCCAAAGGCGGCTTCTACGCCGACCTGTACAACAGCCAGTTTGAAAAGGCCTCGTGATCCCAGGAAGAGGGGGGGCGGCTGTGATTTGGACAGTATGGAAAATCAGACTCCGCCGTGCTGAAGCGAAAAGAATAGCTCCCGCTTTTCAAGCCATTCGTTTGAAAAGCGGGAGCTGTTTCCCTTTCCGGAGAGCCTGGTTTGCTTTGGAGGCAGGGCTCCTTCCACCCGGGCCCGCCAATGATCGGCATTGCGGCAGGAGCCCCCGTCCATCCCTCCCGGGATTTGTCAAATCCGTTCCAGCTTCGCCCGGAAGGATATCTTTCGGGGCGTCTCCATCTCATCGAACTGTACCACATGAGCACCCTTGTCCATGTCCACATCCAGCACCGTACCGGAGCCGAACAGAATATGCTTCACCCGCTGCCCCACGGAGAATGCCATGTTCCCGTCGGTCTCCGGCAGATAGGTCTGGCTGTGGCCGATATAGTCCCGGGCCGCCCGGATCAAGCCCTCCTCCGGCGGCCGGGTGAAGGCCAGGAGATTGCGGTCGATGTCCAGAAGAAAGCGGGAGGGATACCGGGGGGTGCCGTCGAAGTTCCGTCCGTCTGCCTCGGAGAGGTACAGTCCCTTCTCCGCCCGTGTCAGCGCCACAAACGCCAGCCGCCGCTCCTCCTCCATGGCCTGCTGCGTCCGCACCTTCCGGGAGGGGAAGATCCCCTCATTCATGCCGCAGAGGAACACATAGGGAAATTCCAGGCCCTTGGCGGCGTGAACGGTCATCAGCCTCACCTTGTCTCCCTGCTCCGCCGTGTCGGCATTGGTGAACAGAGCCACATGGGCCAGATAGTGCTCCAGGGTGACCTCCTCCCCGCAGGTGGTCTCATACTCATATACCGACTGCTTCAGCTCCGCCAGATTGTCCAGCCGTTCCTGGCTGCCCTCGGTGCGGAGCATCTTCTCGTAGCCGCTCTCATTGAGGAGGGCCGAAAGCACCTCGGACACCGGTCTCCCCCCATATCCGGCGGCAAAGGACTCTATCAGGCCGACAAACCTTCCGGCGCCTGTTCCTTTGAAAAGTGGGTCCTCCAGATTGTCCTGCAGCGCCTGATACAGGGAGCGGCCTTGCCTTTCTGCGTACTCCTGCAAAAATGCCATCCGCCGCTTCCCAAGATTCCGCTTGGGGACGTTGACGATCCGCCGGAAGGAAAGGTCGTCCTTGTAGGCAATCATCCGCAAGTACGAGAGGGCGTCCTTGATTTCCATGCGGTCAAAGAACTGGACGCCACTGTAAATCGTATAGGGGATCTTCTCTCCCAGCAGGACTTCCTCCACCGCCCGGGTCACATAGTGGGCCCGGTAGAGCACCGTCATGTCCCGGTATGGCGTGCCCGCCTCGTGAAGCTCCTTCATCTCCCCCGCTATCCATTCGGCCTCCGCCTCCTGGGTCTGCGCGAAGTGGCAGATGACCGGACTGCCGGAGGGCAGCGTGGGCTGCAATTCCTTTTTGATACGAGTCCGGTTCTTGTCGATCAGGGAATTCGCGGCAGAGAGAATCTCCGGCGCAGAGCGGTAGTTCTCCATCATTAGAATCGTTTTTGTCCCCGGAAACTTCTTGTCAAAGTCCAGCAGGTACTTCACGTCGGCGCCCCGCCAGGTGTAGATGGTCTGGTCCGGGTCTCCCACGATGAAGAGGTTCTTGTGGTAACCGCACAGAACCTCCATCAGCTCGTACTGAAGCTGGTCGATATCCTGGAACTCGTCGATCATGATGTACTCCAGCCGCTGCTGCCACTTGAGCCGAATGTCAGGATGCTGCTGGAAAATATACAGGGAGAACTTGATCAGGTCGTTATAATCCAGTCCGAAACACTTCTTCTCCTGATACAGATAGCCGTAGAAAATGATGTCTGCCGGGGTGTCCGCCTGGTCATACTTCTCCTTCAGCGTGTCCAGAGGCATGGCGATCATATCCAGATAGTAGTCCGGACGCTTGAACAGCTTCTGCATCTCGACCATGTCCCGGGCTGCGGAGAAGGTCATATCCCGCAGCGTCAATCCCCGCTCCTCGTAGATGATTTGGAGCATAGCGTCGATGTCCGCGTTGTCCAGCACCAGAAAGCTTTTGGGATACTGGACGGCGTAGCTGTCCTCCTGGAGCACGGAGACGCAGAAACCGTGGAAGGTGTTGATATAGCCCGTGTCATTGTCGCCGGTGAGGATGTGGATGCGCTGGCGCATCTCATTTGCGGATTTGTTGGTGAAGGTGACGCAGAGGATATTTCCCGGCAGGATGCCCAGCTCGTTCACCAGAAAGGCAAAACGATGGGAGAGCGCCCTTGTCTTGCCGGAGCCGGCTCCGGCAATGACACGGACAAATCCTTCGGTTTCGGTCACAGCCTGGCGCTGGGCAGCGTTGAGGCCGGAGAGCAAATCGGTCATCGTGGCGTCCTCCCTGTCGAACATCTGTTTCTTCCATTATATCAGAACCCGCAGATGTTCTCAACCTCTTCTGAAAAATCCATCAGATCTCCTATGGCTGAGGGTTGGCATACGAAGAACAGGGAAGAAGGATGCAGACATTCAAATTAACCGCAGGTATAGGGAGTCCTTGTGCCGCAAATCACACTTATTTCAGGCCAAGTTCACAAATCATATCTTCTGCCTTAGAAAATTCTTTTGTGGACCATATTTCAGTGGCATAACAGGGATTTGACCTCTATCATTTCAATGTTTTGTACTTTGCCTGCAGCATAAGTGCTTAATACAAGAAAGTATGAACCCCTTGCAATGCAAGGGGTTCATACTTAAAATAACCCTGCCTGACCCAAAATAACGCCAAGCATTCGCCCAAATCAGGCAGGGTCATTCATTTTGGCGCAGCGGGAGGGATTCGAACCCTCGTGCGATTGCTCGCAAACTGATTTCGAGTCAGCCCCGTTATGACCACTTCGATACCTCTCCGTGTGAGATGGTGTGTATCATACCACATTTTTCCCGGCGGCGCAACACCCTTTCCGGTATATTTTCCGCCGGCGGCTCATCTGCTGGAACAGGAGGTGTCAGCCATGCGAAAACCTGCGAATACCGTGTTCCTCTGGGGCAGCCCGGAGAACTACCCCAACTACCGGGCGGCGCTGGAGTCCGTGGGCCTGCGTCCGGTGGCGGGCCGCAGCCTGATGGCGGCGCTGGGCTGCGGCGGCCTGCTGCTGCCCGGCGGCGGAGACATCCACGGCGCGCTGCCGCCGGAGGAGACGTTCCTGCTCCGCGCCTTCTGGGAGGCGCGCCGCCCGATCCTGGGCATCTGCCGGGGGATGCAGGCCCTCAACGTGTTCCGGGGCGGCACGCTGCGCAGCGGCGTTCCCGGCCACCAGCTGCCGGAGGGGGATATGGTACATCCTACCCGTGCGGAGGGCCTGATGGCGGCGCTGCTGTGGCCGTGCCCCGTGGTCAACAGCAATCACCATCAGGCGGTGGACAGGGCGGGGGAGGGCCTGCGGCTCTGCCAATGGGCGCTGGACGGCACGGCGGAGGCGCTGTACGCCCCGGATCGCCCGGTACTGGGTGTACAGTGGCACCCGGAGCGCCAGAGCTTTGCCCTGCGGCGGGAGGACGCCGCCGACGGCGCGCCGGTGTTCCGGTGGTTCAGAGACGCATTGACAAACGGCGGTGCCAGCCTATATAATGGAGACTGACAGCCCGCACCTGCGGGCCGCTGTTACATATGAGGTGGAAAAGAATGGAAAAGATACGGGCATTCCTACGCCGCAAGGACATCGTTTTCTCCGCAAAGCGCTACTTCATCGACGCCATGGGCGCCATGGCCCAGGGGTTATTCTGCACGCTGCTGGTGGGCACCATCCTCAACACGCTGGGGCAACAGTTTCATATCGGGTTCCTGAACGCCGTCATCGTCACGCTGGGAACGGGTGACGGCGCGGTGCATTACACCATCGGCGGGCTATGCTCGGCTATGGTGGGTCCCGGCATGGCGGTGGCCATCGCGCGGGCGCTGAATGCGCCGCCGCTGGTGCTGTTTTCCCTGATCCCCGTGGGCTTTGCCACCAACTATATGGGAGGCGCGGGCGGGCCGCTGGCCGTGCTGTTTGTGGCCATTCTGGCCGCCGAGGTGGGAAAGGCCGTCAGCAAGGAGACGAAGATCGACATTCTGGTGACACCTATCGTCACGGTGCTGGTGGGCGTGGGCTTTGCCGCACTGATCGCCGCGCCGGTGGGCACTGCCGCTGCCGCCGTGGGGCAGGCCATCATCTGGGCCACGAAGCAGCAGCCCTTCTTCATGGGCATCATCGTCTCGGTGGTCATCGGCATCGCCCTGACGTTGCCCATCTCCTCTGCCGCCATCTGCTTTGCGCTGGGGCTGACGGGACTGGCCGGCGGCGCTGCGGTGGCGGGCTGCTGCGCCCAGATGGTGGGCTTTGCCGTCATGAGCTTTCCGGAAAACCGCTGGGGCGGTCTGGCGGCGCAGGGGTTGGGTACCAGCATGCTCCAGATGGGCAACATCGTCCGTAATCCGCGGATATGGATCCCGCCCACGCTGGCCTCGGCCATCACAGGCCCGCTGGCCACCTGCCTGTTCCGGCTGGAGATGAACGGCCCCGCTGTGTCCAGCGGCATGGGCACCTGCGGTCTGGTGGGGCAGATCGGCGTCTACACCGGCTGGGTCAGCGACGTGGCCGCCGGTACGAAGGCCGCCATCACCGGCATGGACTGGCTGGGTCTGGTGCTGATCTCCTTCGTGCTGCCCGCCGTGCTGACGTGGCTCATCGCCGTGCCGCTGCGGAGGTGGGGCTGGATCCGGGAGGGCGATCTGAAGCTGGACCTGTGATCCGTCCGCCGCTGTCTGAAAATCAGGCAAACGGCAGAATCTGCCCAAGCCCGACAGATTGCAAAATCTGCCGAAACACGATACTATCAATGGACAGGGGCCTGCCCCTGTCCATTGACACAAAACGGAAAGAGCGAAGCGAGGGAAACTCATGGCGCAGACCACGAAAAAACGTATCATGGAGGGCTTTCTGGAGCTGCTGGAGCAGCGTCCGCTGGACAAGATCTCGGTGGTGGACGTTGCCGAGCACTGCGGCATCAACCGCAACACGTTCTATTACTACTACTGCGATATCTACGCCCTGATCCGGGAACTGATGGAGACGGTGGCGGCACAGATGATCGCGGTCGGCCTGTCCGACCGCAACTGGACGGAGATCGCCCGGCAGGTGACGTGCTTCATGCGGGAGCACCGCAGGGCGGTGAACCATCTGTTCCACTCCAGCCAGCGGGAGCTGCTGGAGGATCACATCTACGAGGTGACCTACGCCGTCACGGAGTCGCTGGCGCGCCGCACCGCCGACGGCCTGCCGGTGTCGGAGGAGGATCTGCGCACGGTGACGCTGTACTTCACCAGTGCGCTGCTGGGCATGATCTCCCGGTGGCTGCGCGTGGGCATGAAGGACGACGCCGAGGCAGCGGTGGAGCGCACCGGCTACCTGCTGGAGGGCACGCTGCGCCGCATGCTGGAGCGCAGCTGCGAGACGGGGAGGGGGACATGAGCGGCTTTCTCAGGTGCGCTCTGTACCTGCTGACGCTGGCGCTGCTGGCCCATCCGGTGGGACAGGCCCTGCCCCGCCGGTGGTTCGACGGCGGACGCTTTCCCTATGCATGCTACAAATGGGAAAAACAGGGTAAGCTCTATACGCGCATCGGCGTGGATCGCTGGAAAACGCTGGTGCCGGACATGAGCCGTATCCTGCCGGATATGGTGAAAAAGCGGGTGGAGCCCACTGCTGTCACCGCCGCGCAGGCGGCAGTGCTGGTGCAGGAGACCTGCGTGGCCGAGGCGGTACACACCGCCTCCAGTCTGCTGGGGCTGATCTGCCTGTGGCTGTGGCCCGGCTGGGGCGGCGCCGCCGTATGGCTGGTGTGGTTCCTGCTGGGAAACCTGCCCTTCATTCTCATCCAACGCTACAACAGACCGCGGCTCATGCGGCTGCGGGACTTGCTGCAACGACGGGAGCAGCGGAAAGGAAACCATGAACATCCTGATACTGACCTGTAATACCGGCGGCGGACACAACGCCGTGGCCGCCGCACTCACCGAGGAATTCCAGAGCCGGGGCGCGGACTGCACCGTGCTGGACGGGTTGTCCTTCATCTCCCAGAAGGCGTCGAAATTCGTGTCCCGCTGGCACACGCGGCTATACCGCCACCACCCCCACCTCTACAAGGCGGGGTACATGACCGCCGAGGAGGAGACGGGCCGCGCCGTGCCGAAAAACAACCCGGTCGACCGCTATCTGGCCCGGGGCGCACGCCGGCTGTACCGTTATTTGCAGGCCCAGCGGTGCGACGCCGTGGTGTGCGTCCATGTGATCCCGGCGCTGATGATGACCATGCTCCGGCAGAACGGCGGCGCGGCCATGCCGTTCTGCTTCGTGGCCACGGACTACACCTGCTCGCCCACCGTGGGCAGCTGTACGCCGGACATCTGCGTTATTCCCCATCAGGAGCTGGCGGAGGAGTTTATCCGCTGCGGCATGGCGGCGGAGACGCTGCTGCCCGCCGGTATTCCCACCCGCAGCGTGTTCCGTGCGCCGGTGGATCGGGCCGCCGCCCGGCGGGAGCTGGAGCTGCCGGCGGAGGGGCGGCACGTCCTGCTGATGAGCGGCAGCATCGGCTGCGGGCCCATGACGGAGCTGGCCCGCCGGCTGGACGAGCTGCTGCCGGAGGGGGACTATGCCACGGTGCTGTGCGGCAGCAACCGCCAGATGCTCTACGCCCTGCAGATGCGCAGTCTGCTGCGGGTGCAGGCGGTGGGCTTCACCTCCCGGGTGGCACAGTATATGGACAGCGCCGACCTGCTGGTGTCCAAGCCCGGCGGCATCAGCATCACCGAGGCCGCCTGCAAAGGAGTCCCCATGCTGCTGGCCGATCTGGTAGGCGGCTGTGAGACGCGGAACCAGGCGTTTTTCGCTGCCCACGGCTGGGCGGAGCTCTGCGATACCGGCGCCATCGCGGACAGTACGCTGTCCCTGCTGGCGGACAACGCCCGGCGGCAGGCGCTGGTGGAGGCGCAGCGCCGGGACTTCGACGGACAGGCCGCCGTCCGCGTGGCGGAGGCGGTGCTGTGCCGCTGCGGCAGAACGCCTGCCGCCGTATAAGACGCATGTAAGAGAACCGGCAGCACAGCTGCCGGTTCTCTTTTGCGCGCTTCGGGCAGATTGTACAACGCTTCTCTTGCATTTCGGAGCATCTGTCGTATATAATAGAAAAAAGAAACGGGTTTGTTCATAAGCAGGACATACTTTCGTGTTATGATGCGCGCATGAGGAAAGAAGGAGGGCATTGCCCATGATGATCGAAAAGAGCGGCAGCATCCGGCTGCGGGATATCCCTGTGGCCGGGAACCTGCCGCCGGAGCAGCAGGCGTTGGCTGCCGGGATGGTGCGCGTGACCCATCTGTACCGCAGCGCCCTGAAGGTGGCTGTGACGCAGATGGAGATACTGGACGAGGAATTCGCCCGGATGTACGACCATTCGCCCATCCACCACATCGAGTACCGCATCAAGTCGCTGGACAGCATCGTGGATAAGCTGAGGCGCCGGGGCTACGATGTGACCATCGACAACATCTACGCCCACATACAGGATCTGGCGGGGATCCGCGTTATCTGCAATTACATGGACGATATCTACTACCTCCGCTCGCTGCTGACCCGGTTCGAGTCGTTCAGGGTCATCCGGGAGGTGGATTACATCAAGGAGCCCAAGCCATCCGGCTACCGCAGCCTGCATCTGGTGGTGAACGTGCCCATCGTCATCTCCGAGGGTACCATGGTGCTGCCGGTGGAGATTCAGCTGCGCACCATTGCCATGGACATGTGGGCCAGTCTGGAGCACGAGCTGCGCTACAAGTCCGACCGGAAGTTCACCGACGAGGACGCCGCCCGGCTGCGCCTGTGCTCCGACGCCATCAGCGAGATCGATCAGGAGATGCAGGACATCTACCAGGGGCAGGAGCCCCGCTACCACGCCTGAAAACGTGAAAGCGAAACAGAGGGCGCACACCGCAGGTGTGCGCCCTCTGTTTTTGTCCGTTACGCGGCGGCGCGGAACACCTCCACGCCCAGTTGGCTCAGTCCGCCCATGATGACGCCCGCCAGCAGCACGCCGCCCATGCAGGCCAACACGCTCTTTTTGAAGTCCATGTCCAGCAGACTGGCCGCCAGCGTGCCCGTCCACGCGCCGGTGCCCGGCAGGGGGATACCCACGAACAGCAGCAGCGCCCAGTACAGGCCGCGCCCGGCCTTCTGCTGCAGCTTCCGCCCGGCCTTCTCGCCCTTTTCCAGACAGAACGTGAAAAATTTTCCGATCACCGGCTTATCGCTGCCCCAGACCAGCACCTTCCGGGCGAAGAGGTAGATCACCGGCACCGGCAGCATATTGCCCACGATGGCGATGCAGTACGTCAGCCACAGCGGCAGACCGAAGCCCACGCCGTAGGGGATGGCGCCCCGCAGCTCGATAATGGGCACCATGGACACGAAAAAGACGATGAGATAGTGTTTCAGCATAGACCGGGATACTCCTTTTTCCAAAACTGTCCCTATTATACCCGTTCTGCCCCGCTTTGGCAAGAACGTCAAAGACCCGCAGGAAAGCACCCTGAAAATTTTACTTCTTTTTTATGCGCCGCCCTGTCGACAAATGTCCGCCCATCCTGTATACTGATAGCAGTTATTACGGTAGATAATGGGAGGGGATGCGCATATGGGCATTTCAGACGTCATATCGCTGCTGGGAGGTATCGCCTTATTCCTGTTTGGCATGTCTCTGATGGGCGAGGGTCTGAAGAAGGTGGCCGGCAGCAAGCTGGAGCTGGTGCTCTACCGGCTCAGCAGCACACCGCTGAAGGGCGTCCTGCTGGGTACCGGCGTCACCGCCGTCATCCAGTCCTCCTCCGCCACCTCCGTGATGGTGGTGGGCTTCGTCAACTCCGGCATGATGAAGGTGCGGCAGGCCATCGGCGTCATCATGGGCGCCATTCTGGGTACCAGCATCACCGGCTGGATCCTGTGCCTGTCCTATATCCCCGGCGGCAGCGGCCTTGTCCAGCTGCTGAGCACCGAGGTGCTCACCGGCCTTGTGGCCGTGGCCGGCATCGTCCTGCGCATGTTCTCCGGCAAGACCTCCTCTCGCCATGTGGGGGATATCCTGCTGGGCTTTGCCGTGCTGATGTACGGCATGTCCGCCATGTCCGGCGCCGTCTCTCCCCTGCGGGAGAGCGAGGCGTTCATCCGTATCCTGACGTCGTTCTCCAATCCGCTGCTGGGTATTCTGGTGGGCATTGCGTTCACCAGCATCCTGCAGAGCGCCTCCGCCGCCGTGGGTATCCTGCAGGCGCTGTCCATCACCGGGGCCATCACCTTTGAGATCGCGTTCCCCATCATCATGGGTATCGCCATTGGCGCGGCGGTGCCGGTGCTGCTGTCGGCGCTGGGCGCCAACCTCAACGGCAGGCGTACCGCCTTTATGTATCTGCTCATCGACGTGCTGGGTGTGGTCATCTGGTCGCTGGTGTTCTACACCCTCAACGCTTTCCTGCATTTCACGTTCCTCGCGGTCACTATGAACGCCGTCAGCATTGCCCTGATGAACACCCTGTTCCGTCTGGCCACGCTGGTGGTGCTGTTCCCGCTGATCGGCACCATGGAAAAGCTGGTGGTGTTCCTGTTCCCCGACAACGGCCAGCAGGCGGAGGATCAGGACATGGATCGTCTGGAGGAGCGCTTCCTCCAGCATCCGGCGCTGTCCATCGAGCAGAGCCGCCTTGTCACCAACTCCATGGCCGAGCGCGCCGCCGGCAACCTGCTGGATGCCATGGCCCTGCGCACCGACTACTCCGACAAGGGCTTTCAGGCTGTGGCGGAGACGGAGTCCCTTATCGACCGTTATGAGGACAAGCTGGGTACCTACCTCATGAAGATCACCAGCCGCTCCCTGTCCAGCGCCCAGAGCGAGGAGGTCAGCAAGTTCCTCCACACCATCTCGGATTTTGAGCGTATCTCCGACCACGCGCTGAACATTTCCGAAACAGCCAAGGAGATCCACGACAAGGAGATGGTATTCTCCGCCGCCGCCGGCCGCGAGCTGGAGGTCATGGAGTCCGCGCTGCGGGAGATACTGGCTATCTCCATCGCCGCCTTTACGGCCAACGACGTGCAGCAGGCCGCCCGGGTGGAGCCACTGGAGGAGATCATCGACGGCCTGTGTGACGAGATGAAATCCCACCATGTGGATCGCCTGCAGTCCGGAGCCTGCACGCTGGATCAGGGCTTCGTGTTCAACGACCTGCTGACCAACTACGAGCGCGTGGCCGACCACTGCTCCAACATCGCCGTGGCCATCATCGAGCTGGAATCTGACTCCTTCGACACCCACGAGTATCTCAACAGCGTCCGGGCCATGAAGTCCCACTCCTTCGCCCGGTACTACGAGGAGTACCAGCAGAAGTACCACCTGTAAAGCGCAGGCGGATACCATGTGAAGATGAAGTGAAGAATGCCGCCCATCCCGGGCGGCATTTTTGACAGAAAGGGCAGGGGCGCGGGAAATTTTATTTATGCGCCGGCGCGACCGTCCGGAAGAAAACCGTACTATTCAGGTGTGAGCGGCTCGCAGATCACAAGACAAAGGAGGGATCACCTTGGAGGATAAAGCGCTCATTGAACTGTATTGGGCAAGAGACGAGGCGGCTATTACGGAAACCGCCTCAAAATACGGAAAGCTGTGTACATACATCGCGCACAACGTTTTGCACAGTACGGAGGACTGCGAGGAGTGCGTGAACGACGCCTATTTCTCCGTCTGGAACGCCATTCCCACCCAGCGCCCGGATCGCTTTTCCGTTTTCATCAGCAGGATCACCAGAAATCTGGCGCTGAAAAGGTGGGAGTATCTTTCCGCTGCCAAGCGCAATACTGCGGCGGTTACGTCTCTCGATGAACTGGGTGACTGCGTGTCCGACACATCCAGCGTGGAGAATGAGTTGGAAAACCGACACATCGAAAATGCGATCGGGGAATTCCTCTGGGCGCAGGACAGTGAGAAGCGGAATATTTTTATCCGGCGCTACTGGTATTTCGATTCCATCCAGACCATCTGCAAACAGACGGGATCCAGCGAGAGCCGGGTCAAATCCATCCTATTCCGCATGCGGCAGAAGCTGCGGGAGCATCTGGAAAGCGAGGGTATCATATTATGAACCGGAAACAATTAGCGGACAGGATCGGGAACATCGATGACCGCCTTGTACAGCAGGCGGAGGACGTTCCCAATTACGCACGCCTGCGCCGGGAAAAACGCCTGAAAAGACTGGCCGGTATGGCGGCTGTGCTTGTGCTGATGGCGTGCAGCGGCGCTGTGGGCGCCCTCGCCTTCAGCCGGGAAACGGTCACGGAAGTCCCCGCCGAGCAGGAGCAGGTCGTGCTGCGGGAGATTGGTGTGACGCTGCTCCTTCCGGACAGCTGGAAGGGCCGTTACGAGGTGGTAGAGGACACATTTGCCCCGTATGGCTCCGCCATGTGGGAGTTCTGTGTGCGGTCAGTCTATGAGGCGAAAACGCCCATAGAAGGTGCCGGCGGCAGCTTCTACCGAGGGACGCTGTTTACTGTGCTCCAATGCGCGGACTACTCCATGTCGGCGGAGGAATTTGCGCAGGGGGGCCTTGCGGGCATCGGACAGTACCTGTTTGCGACGCAGGACGCTACCTATGCGGTGCTGTACGCAGGCGATATCCAGTTCGATCCGACGGATGCGGAACAGCAGCAGGAATGGTATTCCATGGCGCAGACCGCGAAGGACATCCGCTTCGTGCTGTCCGACATGCTGTCGTGAGCCGTGCGCAGCGGCGCACGGCGCGGGGCGGGGCCTATGTGCCCCGCCGCGTTGCTTTTTATCTGTGGGATATTTCGCGCCCCGGCGCGGGGATGCCTCCGGCGGCCCCATTTCTTTCAGCAGCGAAAGAAATGGGGGGAGAACGCCGCCAAAAGCCCAAGGCGTTTGGATTTCCTTTCGCCGCTTGCAACCGCAAAAAAACCACAAAAAATCGAAATTATCCTTGCAAAACGAAAATAGTCGTGCTATTATATTTCGGTGAATCCGCACAGCTTCGGACTCCCGGTCGGTGCCGCAAGGTTGGCCGGGGGGAGGAGGAGGCTGGAGGTACAAACTAAAAATCAAAGGAGAAACAACAAAAATGGCAAATCAGAACGTCGTATCCATGAAGGCCCTGCTGGAGGCCGGTGTACACTTCGGCCATCAGACCCGCCGCTGGAACCCCAAGATGGCGCCCTATATCTACACCGAGCGCAACGGCATCTATATCATCGACCTGCAGAAGACCGTCAAGAAGCTG
>ERZ772875.1616-NODE-1616-length-19970-cov-4.709817_pt1 | contig 19970 bp, 18 predicted proteins | sample MGYA00580585_ERZ772875 | MGnify/ENA primary metagenome ERZ772875 (study PRJEB29015, sample SAMEA2737736) | human gut metagenome | biome: human gut; feature: human-associated habitat; material: faeces | place: China | collected 2012 ... | reverse complement strand
AAAATCTCATAACAAAGACTAACAAGGGCAACAATGAATATTAACAACTGAATCAAATCAGTATATGTAACACACATTGGCATCGCCCTCCTTTCTTTCGTCTGGAGGGTTGCCCCTCCGTAAAAGAGGGTAAGCCGCCCGGCTTCGGTTTCCCTGCCGAGATTATAGCATATTCTTACTCAAGTATCAATTCCCTGCTGCCACTTCATTATCTTCTTGTAAAAATCAATTCACCTCACAATCACCTTTAAATCCGTCGTGTTTCTCGACACTATCTGTCCCGGTAAAACACAAGATCAGCTCAAAACTGAGCTTATCTAAACCCGTACTTTCCGGTACACTTTGGATTTACTCAACGCAAAATTGCGTCCGGTTACTTATACTCAAAAATTCGGATGTCGGTTTAACTGACTTCTGAAATTCAGATGTGCGTAATATGCACTTCCGGGAATTAAATATTATTTTCCCAACAAGTTGAGAAGATGCATAAATTTGAGTAACTTCCGCCCCGATATAAGGCAGATAGTACGGCTGAATTTTCAGCAGTCCTTTTCCTCAGTTGTGTGGAAAGCTCAATCTTGAGCCGTCATCTTTCCCCACTTGTGGGGAAACGGCAGCAGGTCTGCTCAAAATGGTGGACACCCCTATTCTCACACTTCTGTGCGTAACCAGAGCAATTCTGCTCCCGTTAAAATTTACGTCAGCGTCTGGATCTCCTCAAAAGTGAGGAAACTGCTCAGAAATGCTCAGTTTTAAAGGTTGACAAATCTCAACATTTCTCTTGCGTTGTAGAGCGCGCAATCTTGCGCTATCCCGGGAGTCGATTTAACCGACATCCGGCACTACAAATCTTGCTTGGTCAACCAATCCAATTTTGGCTTCATTACAACCGTACTCACGGGTACACTTGCTATGCTATATACCCACAAGTATGCTGCAATTCTATCTGGCACTCACGAAAAAGGTTAGCAAAAGTTAGCATTTTTACCCCTGTTTTCCGGCTGTTTCTTCTGATCCCTGTTTTTCATCCATGTTCAAAAAGTAGTTATTCTACGGGCTTTTCCCGTACCTACACCCATTTTAATTCCTACTACAAATCTAAGGAAAATTTATTTTCACAGATCCGCGCTATTGGAAAGAGTCCTCTCTCCCGATTCTCCGATGCTCCTGCTGCCACCTCAAAGGGAGGGGGGATGCTATTCACTGCAATAGCCCTGTGGCGTTCTATTTGCCCTCTATTTTCCATTTTATTTGCTTCGCTGAGGAAATAGTCACGTTTGCTATAGAACATATATATAGCCCATTACAGGCTCAATGCCTCTCGTTCTACTTCGCTTGTCCAAGTGTGCTGAAAACTTCTGACTCCTACATGATGAATGGATGCAGCAGGCAAGAACTCTTCCCGGTATCCTATGAACCCTTTATTTCTTCCTCTGTTCCTCAGTAAGCTCATTGCCTTGCTCTGCTGTTGTCTGACTGCACTCACGCTAATTCCCAGTGTTTCCCCTGTCTGCTGATAGGTTTGCTTTTCCAAGAACCGGCAGCGCAATACTTTTCCTTGCAGATCTGGAAGTCTGTCAACTGCTGTCCATAACTCCCTGCTCATCCGGTCTGAATCAATACGATCAATCACATCAGCTTCTATGTTCTCCTTTGATGCAATGGTATCACCGATATAAATATCTTCCCCATCATTACTGATAGGCTCGTCCAGACTTCGTATTTTCCCCATTGCTGCCGCTTTCTTTATGCTCTTGAGACTTTCTTCATCTGTCCCCATAAAGGCGCTCATTTCCCTGTCTGTAGGTATTTTCCCATAATACTTCTGATACTCACTTTTGATTTTCTTATAACGCTGCATCTTATCGACTGCGTGCGTTGGAATCCGAACCACTCTGCCACAGTTATCAATATACCGGCGCATCACCTGCCTGATCCAGAACGCCGCGTAATTGATGAATGGTACTCCTGATGATGCATCATAATGCTTGACTGCTTCATACAGTCCTATATAGCCCTCCTGCTCCAGATCTTCCATTTCTGCACAGGAACTGTACTTTCTTGCAATCATCGTGATAAAGTTCCGGTTCTGCTGCCACAACAGTATCATGTTCTCCTGTTCATTCTCCCCTGTCTGGATCTGACCAACGATCTGCTCGTTGTTCCCTCGTTGTTCAACAACGGTTTCACCGTGGTTCGTCCGTGGTTCACATATTTGATTTTCAATGTTCATTGACATCATAAGCCCACTCCCTTTATAATTAAATTATCGAATATCGGAAACGGGCTTGCTGATGACGGCAGGTTCTTTTTTATTTCCTGTATGGGTCACTGATGCTCAACTGTCCATCCAGATACGAAACATTGATATACTTCCCTTCTTCGTTCTGGAACGTCATGCAAAGAGCTTCTCCCTTTTCTCCGGTCTCCCGGTCTTTTGTCATGCAATCTTCCAGATCGATCAAAACGCACTGTCTCAACTCTTCCATGTCCTCTGCTCCATACACCGGATGTTCTACAATCTTCTCTGATTTTGCTTTCTCCATTCCAAGCCGGAAGGCTTTCTGGATTGCTTCATACTGATCCACGCTTTCTGCATTGATCTGCATGATTTCTTCCGCTGCCATTTCTGGCAACAGTCCATCTTCTTCCAGTGATGCATACTCTCCGATCAGCTTCTGTATACCGCTCATAGCTACCCCTAACGAACTCAGCACGCTCCGCTCTGTTTCTTGATGCTCTTCTCTTGTCATAGTGCCGTTGCCGTATCCGTTGATCCCGGTTGACATCTGGTACTGCGCATATTCCAGACTGTTTAAAATATTCTGTAACTGTGCTTCTGTTTCTGTCATTTCAAAAAATAATTTGCTCATACTTTGTTTTCCTCCTACGCTTCTAACATTTGAATTCGATACATTGGAACTGACGCAAGGATGCCGCCCTTTAAAACTACAATTCCCGATGTTTCCCGAAACTCTATCAGTTCCCCTTCCACCTCATGGAATGTTTCTTCATTCTCCCCAACTCGTTCCCCTGCATCTGCCAAAATGGATACCCATTCTTTCTTGAACAGTAGTCTGCTCTGCTTTGTTTCCGGTGCTTGTGCCGGGATCATTACTCTACATCTCTGCTTCATGTTTCGCTTTCCTTTCCAATTCGTTTGCAAGTGCCAGTGCTAATTCTTTCGAGAACTCTGTCTGGTACTTCCTGTAAAATCTGTCGGTATCTTCTACTACTTTCTCCCAGTATTCCTTTGTGTTCTCTACGCTCCAGACTGATTGCATCATTTTCCAATAGTCCTGAAACATTTCAAATTCTTCACTGCCTTTTAATAATTTTACGCTGCCCATCTTTTAATCAAACGGTGTCGGTGTCCGTACCGTCTTGAATCCATCTTTGCTTTTGAGTTCCTCTTCTGTTTCCTGAAATCGCATTTCATTTCCATCAAAGCGGTATACAATCTTCCCTAGTTCTCCCTGCCGGTTCTTATCCACTTTCAGACCTTTCCTGGTCTTATCCTCATTGTCCAGATTCCACAACAAAATGATAATGCTTGCATCCTGTTCAATGTCTCCGGCTTCTCTAAGCTCTCCCATGGTCGGCTCTTTGGTTTCTCTCATTTCACTGGTTCGGTTTAACTGAGACAGTGCAATGATCGGAACATTCAGCTCCATTGCCAGTGCTTTGATTGCTTTTGAGATTGCTCCCACTTCACTGGCTCTGCTCTGATATCTGGTGTCAGCTCTTACCAACTGCAAATAGTCAATGATGATACAATCTAATTCCTGATGTCTGCACTCATTTCTAATTTCGGAAACCGACTTCGTTCCGCTGCTGATTAGAATATCCATTTTCCCCAATGTCTTGTTTGCTCTTTCAAAGCGTTCCTTTTCGTCTCCGAGAAACTGGATTGCTCTTCGGATACGGTTTAGCCGGATTCCACTCTGATTGCTGAGTAATCTCTCATACACTTGTTTCTCTGACATTTCCAGATTGTAGAATCCAATCCGCTTTCCGGCTTTTGCCATTTCCAGAATGATCTGAGAAGTGAATGCCGACTTTCCAACTCCTGGTCTTGCTCCGATTACGATCACGTCACCGCCTTCCAGACCACCGGTGATCTCATCCAGTTTTGAAAACCCGGTATATAGCTTCTCTTCTTTCCGCTCCTGAAAGTATTGATCCTGATATTCTGAGACTATAGCCGTGAGCTTTTTGGATTTATTCTTCTCGCTTCTTTTGAGAGCTTCTAACTCCTGTATCGTATCCGCAATCTGATATTCCACACCTGCTGCCGTTACCTGTGTTCGTGTCAGAATGTTCCGAAACACCTCAGCCTTATAATCTCTTACAACGCTTTCCGCATAGCTTTTCAACTCTGTGGATGTATATGGCAGCAGTGCGCAATCTCTCAAGACCTGTGTTATGTATTCTCTTGTGTATGACTCACTCTCAACTGCCTGTGTTACTGTGACCAGATTCGCTGGTTGGCCGATATCATAGAGCTTCAAAATCTCTCGATAGATTTCCTTCAGAACCGGATCTTGAAACATATCCGGCTTTAGGAGATCGTAGATCTGATACAGTTCCTTGTTGTCCATCAACAGACATCCGATCACTGTCTTTTCTGCCAGATCACTCATTCTGTTCCACCTCCACATAGTCTAAAAGCTGACTTCCCATCAACGTATCAAAGTTTTTGTAATACTCCAACTCCGTCTCATGTTCCTTCTGCTGCTCCACATAAGCATGTACCGCAAGATACATTTCCCGGTTTGTCAACTTTCTACGCTTTCCGTTTACGGATCTTCCTTTCAGCCAGGAACAATAATTTGCAAATGCTTTGGTTCGTCCTCTCTTTTTCGGATAGATCGCATAGATTTTTTCAAAGTTAGACTCTCGTTCATCCGGTTCCGGTGAACATATATTATTATTTATATCTATCTCTTTCTCTATCTCTATCTCTAACTCTGGTGTAGAATTCTTGTAAGATTTCTTACACTCTTCCTTACATGATTTCTCACTTTCTATTCTATTGTAGTATTTTCTTTGCCGATCTGCTTCTGTGCTGCTCCTCCCTATGAAATTTTGAATATCCATCATGTAAATAGCTCCAGAATCAAGAATCTCAATAAGTCCCAATTCTTTAAAAATGTCTAATGCTTTCTCTAAAGTTCCGACTTGATGACGTGTTACGCTCGCAAGCATTTGAGAGTTATACGGAATCGTACCATTCAGCATCAACCTACCATTGTCTTTCAAACTTCTAAGATATAGCTTCATCAAAATATTGCTGTATAAATATCCGTCTTTCACGCTCTCTAGCAGGATCATGCTGTCTGATTCGAAAAAGTTTTCTTTTAATTTCAAGTAATAGTATTTCTTGTTATCTGACATCTTCTTGCCCTCCGCTCATGTCCTGCTGCCCTTCTGGCATCTTTAATACTCTCTTTGCGCTTCTGGTAGCTGCAAACGTGTTTCTTGCTCTTGCGTCCATTGTCCGGCAGAATTCTACAATCTCCTGCCGATTCTTCGGTTTCCAGTATCCTTTCCCTGATCCGCTACAGATCACAGCACCGTGGTTACGTTCATAAGCGATCTTCTGTTGTAATTCTCTGGCTGAACTGCATCCGCTACGCTTCACAAGTTCTGCTGTGGTTACTGCGTTCTCTTTGCCTACTGGCAGCAGGCTTTCGATCTGGAATTCTGTCTTGCCGGACTTCTTTCCATGTACTGGATTATTTTGGTTTTTCTGCATTATTTTACCTCCTGTATCTTCCTGTCCAGATAACGATCAATTACGACCTTATCATAGAGCCTTCTTCTACCTATTGCTACTTCTGCCCCGATTGATTTCGCAAATTCTACACCACGATTTCTTCCAAGTCCTAAATAGGTACACGCTTCTTTTGCGCTCATAAGTCTAGCTTCTTTTTCCATTCTTATCACACCTCCCTCTGCTAAAATAAATGTTTTATATTTGCTTATTACACTTTACATTATGCCATAATAGGAATATAATATCAAAAAGAGAATATGACATGTTTGATATGCTTTTATTACTATATTTTCATGTTTCAAATTTACTGAAAGGATTTTAAAAGAATATGAATAAGAAAAAAATTGGAGAAATCATTAAAACAGAAAGAGAAAAAAGAGATTTAACACAATACGAGCTCGGAATTGAGCTTGGACAAACCGGAGAATCCGCACAAACGAGAATTTCTAAAATAGAAAAAGGGTTTTTAACTCCAAATATTGATGAGTTAATAAAATTATCTCTTCTCTTCAATGTATCTACTGATTATTTATTAGGAATATCTAGCAGAAGAAATAATTCTACCCAGATAACAGTTGGTGATGCCTTCAGAAACTTATTTGAATTAGAAAAACTTGGTCTATCCATCCATGTTGAGACAAGAAAGGAAGTTGTAGAGCATCCATACACCAGGGATCCGTACACCGTAAATATAGAAGATGTTAGGATTACTTTCAACAACAAACAAATAGACGATAAATTGAAAGAATGGAAAGCTGTGAGAGAAACATGTGAGGGTGAAAGCAAAGGCGATGTATATAAAAAATTATATAAAGCGTGGGAAAATGATATTTTGAAAGATAATACTTTGCTATGGGAAGATACTAGCCAAATCCTCGATGACATTTTCGGTAATGAGATCCCTTTCAATTAAATCCCACAAAAAGCACTCCCCTACCCGGGTCGAGTGCTTTCATTTTCCAATTTTGGACTTTTTTGGTACTTTCCTATTTCCATCAAATTTCTGATTTCGGGAAGATAGTTGAAATATAGCGTATTTACTGGACTTTTTACACCATAACTATACAAAGCATCCAAAATCAATAATTACATTGTGAAAATATTGTAAACTCCTCCCTGTTTATAGTATACTGTATCAGAAAAGGGTAAAACTTCTGTTTTCCCTTCTTGTCACACGTAATACTAAATTGATAGAGGAATGAAATCATGAAAATTGGATTTGATAACGAAAAGTATTTAAAAATGCAGTCAGAGCATATCCGCGAACGTATCAATCAGTTTGATAACAAACTGTATCTCGAGTTCGGCGGGAAACTGTTCGATGACTACCATGCTTCCCGCGTTCTTCCGGGATTTGAACCTGACAGCAAACTCCGCCTTTTAAAACAGCTCAGTGACCAGGCAGAGATTGTCATCGTCATCAGCGCAAAGGATATCGAGAAAAATAAAGTCCGCGGCGATCTTGGTATCACTTATGATTCTGACGTACTCCGTCTGATGGATTCTTACCGCGACAACGGTCTGTATGTGGGCAGTGTCGTAATCACACAATACTCCGGTCAGGAAAGCGCCTCTTTATTCCGCCACCGTCTGGAAAATATGGGAATCCGTGTATACCAGCACTACTGTATCAACGGCTACCCTTCCAATATTCCGCTAATCGTCAGTGATGAAGGATACGGAAAAAATGACTATATCGAAACTTCCCGTCCGCTTGTCATCATCACAGCACCGGGGCCTGGAAGCGGAAAGATGGCAACCTGTCTGTCTCAGTTATATCATGAGCACAAACGCGGGATTCATGCAGGATATGCCAAATTTGAAACATTCCCAATCTGGAATCTGCCGCTGAAGCATCCGGTAAACCTGGCGTATGAAGCGGCTACAGCAGACCTCAACGATGTCAATATGATCGACCCGTTCCATCTGGAGGCCTACGGAAAGACAACCGTCAACTACAACCGTGATGTTGAGATCTTCCCGGTTTTAAACACGATTTTTGAAAAGATTTACGGAAAGAGCCCGTACAAATCTCCAACAGATATGGGTGTAAATATGGCTGGAAACTGTATCTGTGACGATGCTGTATGCTGTGAAGCATCCCGCCAGGAGATTGTCCGCCGTTACTATGATTCCCTCAACGCTCTTCTGAAAGGAAACAGTCCGGAAGAAGAAGCACAGAAAATCGAGCTGCTGATGAATCAGGCCAATGTGACGATCCAAGACCGCCACGTTGTTGCAGCTGCCTTAAAACGCGCGGAAGAGACACATACACCTGCCGCTGCTCTGGAACTGGATGACGGACGTATCATCACCGGAAAGACCACGAATCTTCTCGGCGCCTCAGCTGCCCTTCTTCTGAATGTGATCAAAGAGCTGGCCGGATTGAAACACGAGCTGCATATTATTTCACCGGAATCGATCGAGCCGATCCAGAAACTGAAAGTGGACTATCTGAAAAGCAAAAACCCAAGACTTCATACTGATGAAGTACTCATCGCACTTTCCGCAAGCGCTGCCACCAACCCGGATGCCAGACTTGCACTTCAGCAGCTTTCAAAATTAAACGGATGTCAGGCTCATACTTCAGTCATGCTGTCTGATGTTGATATCCGCACCTTCAAACGCCTCGGCGTCCAGCTTACATGCGAAGCTGTTTATGAAACCGGATATAATTATCACTAAAAGCGATCCTCTCCTGATGGGAGAGGATTTTTTTAATAAAAGAGGAAATATTTATTGTTCATAAAAAAGTACTTGTATTTTTTTGCAAAAAGAGAGTATACTCCTTTTTTAATATTTTTATTCACATCAAATGAGGAGGATCACTATGGCAGTAAAATATGTATTTGTGACCGGTGGAGTTGTTTCAGGACTTGGGAAAGGGATTACAGCCGCATCACTCGGCAGGCTTTTGAAAGCCCGCGGATATACGGTGACCATGCAGAAATTCGACCCTTACATCAATATTGATCCCGGAACCATGAATCCGGTACAGCACGGAGAAGTATTTGTAACCGATGACGGAGCCGAAACGGATTTGGATCTGGGACATTATGAACGTTTTATCGATGAAAGTCTGACAAAAAATTCCAATGTCACAACCGGAAAGATTTACTGGTCTGTCTTGCAGAAGGAACGAAGAGGCGATTTCGGCGGCGGAACCGTACAGGTTATCCCACACATCACCAATGAGATCAAAAGCAGATTTTACCGCAATCCTTCTGCTGAAAATACCGAAATCGCGATTATTGAAGTGGGCGGAACTGTTGGTGATATCGAAAGCCAGCCTTTCCTGGAATCCATTCGTCAGTTTCAGCATGAAAAAGGACGTGATAACGTCATTTTGATCCATGTAACCTTAATTCCATACCTGAGAGCCTCTCAGGAAATGAAAACAAAACCTACACAGGCCAGTGTCAAAGAACTTCAGGGCATGGGAATCCAGCCGGATATTATCGTATGCCGTTCCGAACATCCGCTGGATAACGGAATCAAAGACAAGATTTCCCTGTTTTGTAACCTTCCGGCAGATCACGTTCTTCAGAATCTGGATGTGGATTATTTATACGAAGCACCTCTGGCAATGGAAAAAGAAAACCTTGCACAGGTTGTATGCGAATGTCTCCATCTGGACTGTCCAAAACCGGATTTAAGTGACTGGGAAACTATGGTAGACAATCTAAGACACCCGGTTTCCAAAGTCCGCATCGCACTGGTCGGAAAATATGTTCAGCTGCACGATGCCTATATCAGCGTGGTAGAAGCTTTAAAACACGGCGGAATCTACAGCCACACGACTGTTGAGATCAAATGGGTGGATGCCGAGACAGTGACTCCTGAAACCGCAGATGAGATTTTTAAGGATGTAACAGGAATCCTGGTTCCCGGCGGATTTGGTCACCGCGGTGTGGAAGGCAAGATCGAAGCCATCCGCTACGCCCGCACACACAAAATTCCGTTCCTCGGTATCTGTCTTGGAATGCAGCTTGCGATCGTAGAATTTGCCCGCAATGTGATCGGTTTCCACGATGCACACAGTCTGGAACTAAATCCATCCACTACACATCCGGTGATCCACATCATGCAGGATCAGATCGGTATCGAAGATATCGGCGGAACACTTCGCCTGGGTGCTTATCCATGTATTCTGGACAAAACTTCCAAAGCATATGAGGTCTACCAGAAAGAAGAAATTCAGGAACGCCACAGACATCGCTATGAAGTCAACAATGATTACCGTGAAGTTCTGACAGAAAACGGCATGAATCTGTGTGGCCTTTCTCCGGACGGCAAGATCGTTGAAATGGCAGAGATCAAAGATCATCCGTGGTTTATCGCAACACAGGCGCATCCGGAATTAAAATCCCGTCCGAACAAACCACATCCACTGTTCAAAGGATTTGTGGAAGCTGCGGCGGCACTTGACAAACACTAATATATACAGACTGATCTCTTCCTGAAGTTTCATACTAGGATACAACCCGATTTCCCAAATGGTTCCGATTCCTGTTGTTTCCAGAACAAGGTACACATAATACAGAAAAATAAAAACCCAGATCATATGTATAAAATTAGTTCTCTGATGAAATCCTTTCGTTTGAATCAGGACATACAGCATACATGGCAGCAGAATACAAAATAACGGATACAGTACAAAAATCATATTTTGCATAATAGGGCGACTCCTTTCACTATCAATATGTATCCAGATGGGTATACTCATTCAGGCATCCCGTAATACATAACTGCGGTGGGCGGACTTTGTCCGACAATGTATACTGTATCAGATAAGTTTTAAAAATCGAAAAAAAGATTCTTAAGCTTTTCTGAAATGATGCTGATTTTATTTTTTTGATTGTCTACTTGACGGGGAGCGGTTCATACTAATGTCAACTTTTTATTCCACCTTCATATTCTCTTCAAAAACATGATCATATTTGTTTTTTATGGACTGCTTTGATTTGGATCATAATATAAATCATGTTTTCCATAAGAGAAATGATTCTTTAACTTTCATGAAATTTCAAAAAGCGCCACGAAGCAGATTCTTCCATCTGCCTCGCAGCGCTTCTTTCTATCTTCCATTTTACTTTTCTGCTTTTTTAGCCTTTCTCACAAGCCCATGCTTCACAATCCTCACTGCTCCCCATGCAGCAAACGCCCCCACAACAGCTCCACCGAGCACATCCGTCGGATAATGCACGCCCACATACAACCTGGAAAGAGAGATCAGCACTGCCAGAATTACAAGCGGAATCCCCCACTTTCTCTCCAAAAACGGATACATCGCCAACGCTGCTCCAATGGAGGCACAGGTATGTCCGGAAGGAAACGAAAAATCTGACTGCGGCTCGATCAAAAGCTTCAGTCCTTCCACCACTTCATACGGGCGGATTCTTGCAATGATGTTTTTGAGTGCCACGTTTGTGATCAATGCTCCGATCGCCAGCGCCGCCAAAGCAGCAATTCCTGCTTTTCTTGTTTTTTTCGGAATCAGAAGCACGATTCCCAACATAACCCAGAACCACCCTGCATCTCCCAGATGTGTGATTGTCTTCCAGAATCCGTCCATCCACACCTGTCTGATATGCTCCTGAATAAACAACAACGCCTGTCCATCCCATTGTAAAATTGCTTCCATTCACCTCTCCTTCTCCTATACCAAATCCTGTTCTTCAAATAACGCATCCACAACTGCTTCATACAGTTTCAACTTTTCTGCTTTTTTAATTTTCTTGGCATACTTCTCATACTGCGTAAACAACGGCGCCATATAAAACCACAGCTCTTTCATCTTGAAGAGTACCGTTTTCTCCCCAAAAAGAACTTCCTGATATTCCCGGTAAAGTTCATCATGAAATGCCCGGATTCTGTCTTTTTCAACCGGTATGCCTTGTCTGATCTTCCGAACCAGCCCCGGATTTTTCAGGATTCCTCTTCCGATCATCACAGATGGTACCTCCTGGAAACGGTTACAGATTATTTCATATTCCTCTTTTGTGCAAATATCCCCATTGTAACAGAGTGGATTTTTACTGTTTTTGACCGCATATTCAAACATTTCCAGATTCGGAGTGTTCTTATAGAAATCTGTCTGGATCCGCGGATGAATGATCAACTCCTCCATTGGATACTGATTGTAAATTTCCAGAAGCCGGATCCATTCTTCCGGGCTCTCCTTGCCAATCCGTGTCTTAACCGAAATACGGATCGGTGTCTTTTCAAAAAGCTCTTCTAAGAATGCATTCAATCTGTCCGGCTCTGCCAGAAATCCAGCCCCTCTTCCTTTGCTCACCACGGTTTTTGACGGACATCCCAGATTCAGATTGACTTCCTCATACCCGTATTCCCCCAGCCTTTCTGCCGTCTTTATAAAATCCTCCGCCGAATTGGTCAAAATCTGAGGAATCGCACACATCCCCTGATTGTGCATGGGTAAGATATCGTTCTTTTCCCTGGAACTGAGCTTTCCTTTCTGATTCGGTTTAATAAACGGAATAAAATATTTGTCAATTCCTCCAAAATAGTGTTCATAAGCCTTTCTATACACATATCCGCTGATTCCTTCCAGCGGTGCAAAATAAAATTTTTCCACAATATTCTCCTGATTCTTTTTTGTTTCGCTCCATTATAGCATATATTCTTTTATTTGACACCCATCTGTCAAAAAACGGACTCCGAAGAGTCCGCTTCATTTTGACAATATTACATCAATTTTGTATCTTCCAGTTTTTCTATAAACAATTCGTTCAGGCGAATCACCGGTTTTCGAAGCACCAGTCCCAAAAACAGGGATGCCAAAAGGAACAGACACATAATTCCCAATTCTGCCCAGTACGTATACTGATAGAATCCGGCAACACATTCCCGCATGGCTGTCATACTGTGCGTAAATGGAAGAAACGGGTAAATCTTCTGAAAGATTTCCGGCGCCACTTCGATCGGGAACGTGCCTCCTGATCCTGCCACCTGCATGACCAGAAGAACCACACAGATTGCTTTCCCCACATCTCCAAATGATACCGTAAATGTATAAATGATATTCACATATACCACACTGCTTACCCAGCCTGCCAGAAGGAACAAAAACGGATGCTCACACTGGATTCCAAGGAAATAAAGATCTCCAAGACAGATCAGGCCGCTCTGGATCAGTCCCAGCACGAGGAACAGCAGATATCTGCCCAGATAGATCTGATGTGGCTTCAATGGAGTAAGCGCTCTTTTTAAATTTTCAGAAGCTGTCACTTTCATCATTGCTACCAGAATGATTCCGCCTACCCAGATAGAGAGTGTAGAATAGAACGGCGCCATGGCTGATCCATAATTTTCTACCGGATACAAGGCTTTTGTCTGCATTCTTACCGGAGCAGACACAAAACTGCTGATTACTTCCGGACTGCTTCCAAGCACATTTTTTAATATCTCCACATTTCCGTCCTGCGCTGCCGTATCCAGCTTTTCTGCTGCCTGATTTACCTTTTCTGCCGTTGCTGTCAAAAGGGAGGCAGATGTATCCAGTGTTGTTTTCATCTTCTCCAGACCTGATCCTGCATCCTTTGCCAGTTTTTCCATATCTTCGACTCCATTGTCCATACTGGTGAACAAAGACTGCACTGCACTGCTGGTATCCCCCAGTGTGCCAAACATGGTATCGATCTGTGTTTTTACGTTGTTTTCATAATCCGAACGGATCCCCGAGATCTGCTGAGAACTCTGCTGCACCAGCTGATCCAGCTGTACCTGATAGTTTCCCGCATCACTTGCAGTCTCCGTAATCTTTGCCGCCGCTTCATTCAATTTATCCCTTACCGCTTCCTGGTGGGCAATGGATTCATTCAGGTTTCCGATGATCGGCTGGAGCAGATCTGAAGCAAGCGGAAAGGAATCTGCCAGCTGCTGCACACTGTCCCGAAATCCCGTATAGCGGTCAATCATAACCTGTACTTCAGATGCCACGCTGTTGAGTGCCCCTGCTGTTGCTCCCGCATCCGTGGATATCGAAGAAAATGCATTGTTGATCTGTCCGGATATGGCATCATAGCACTGACTTCCCTGTGCCAGTACCTGATTGACACTCTCTGTTGTTCCCGACACTGCGCTTCTTAATGAGTCAACAGAATTTCCGGTCTCATTCAGAAGTGACAGATTTGTTTCCGTATTCTGCCCCGCTTTATTTAAAATATCTGCAGTGGCATCCAGCATCTGCTGCATGGAAACCGTCATGTTCGAAAATGCCTTCACCGTACCGGCTGTTGAATCCAGATCCGCTCCGATCTTCCGGATATTTTCTGTCAGATTCTGTGCTGCTGCCTGTGCGCCGTCACTGCTGGTCACTTCTGAGATTGTATCCAGAAGATCCAGTCCCACCTGCGCCGCTGTTTTTACAAAAATCTCATCGATCTGCTGCTGTACGGCACTTGCTCCCTTGTCAGTCACTTTTGGAGCAATGGCATTTTCTTTTTCATTGATATAATATATAATATCGGAATGTGTCATCTCCTCCGAAAACAGGCTCATCATATCCTGACTGAAACTTTTCGGAATTACGATCGCGGCATAGTATTTTCCCGATTTGACACCTTCTACTGCATCCTTTTTCCCTGTAAACGTCCAGTCCAGCTGGTCATTTTCTCTGAGACTTGAGATTACAGTATCTCCGATATTGATCTGGAGAGGAAGGATTTCTCCTTCATACCCTTCATCCGTATTTGCAACCGCCACCTTCAGACCATTTGTATTGGAATATGGATCCCAGCTTGCAGCAATATTGAACCATGCATAAAGAGACGGAACAACGCACAAGCCGAGCACTACGATCATTGCGATCACATTTTTTTTGATATGTGAAATATCATAAAGAAAAACTTGCCCTATCTTCTTCATGCTTCTTCCTCCTCTTGTTCTTTCCGTTTTCTCAGTGTCTCTAACAATTCCTCCTGAGACATCCGACTCACCTTCAGTCTCCGTTTCAGACTTTCATGGAGATATTCCACGCAGATCAGATAAAGCGCGATCACAATGATCGATGTGATCCACAACACCAGAAATACCATTTTGGAACTGATACTGAACATCAGGATCAAAAAGATCAGCGGAATGATCAAGATCGCCGCAAATCCTCTGCGGATCCGTTTCTTATAATTTCTCTCAAACCGTTCTGCCCTCTGGTACATCTCTTCCCGGAATGTTTTCTTGTCTGCCAGCGCACTCACAACTGCTGTCATACGGAATCTCTCTTTTGTCAGACCTTCCTCCTCACAGATCATCAGCTCAGTCTCTCCCAGTTTCTGGTCAAACATATGGTTCAGATTCAAAAGCCATGGACGTACGACAACTCCGATCAAAAGCGCAATCGGAACATACACTGCAAGACACAACAAATTCTCTGCATAATGGAATCCATATATTCCTGCTACCGCTTCTCTCATCGCATTGATTCCGTATGTAAAAGGAAGCAGCGGATGCAGCTTCTGGAAAAACGCCGGTGTCATCTCGATCGGATAGGTTCCTGCGGAACCCGGAATCTGAATGATGACCAGAATTACACTGACTGCCTTTCCAATGTGTTTGAATGTAATAGAAAGCGCATAAATAATATTCACATATACAAAGGAAGTGAACAATCCTGCAAAAATAAATGCCGCAGGTGACTTGCACTGGACTCCTAACAATAGCAGATCTCCCACACAGATGATCAGAGACTGTATCAGTCCCATCACCACATATAGCATCCATCTTCCGAAATAAGACTGAACTGCTGTAAACTTCGGCACGACTTCATCTTTATCAGACTCCAGTTTGAAAATTGCGATCAACACAATCCCCCCTACCCAGATGGCAAGGTTTGTATAGAACGGAGTCATGGCGCTTCCATAATTTTTCACCGGATAAAAGGACTCTGTTTTCAGAGCTACCGGTGCAGACATAAACTCCGAAACTGCTTCCGAATCCAATCCTGTCAGATTCAGAAAATCCTGATAGGACTGGGAACTTCTGAGCGCATTCAGATCTGCTGTTACTGAATTCAGTTTTTCCTGTACTTTCTGAAGCGCATTTCCTGTACTCTCAAGTGCCGTCTTGGAGTCATTCAGGCTTGTATTGAGATTGTCAAGAATTCCTTTCGTCTGATCCACCAGTGGATCCACTCCGCTTAACACACCGGAGAGTTTTCCGGAAAGCTGTCCGAAAGAATCCAGAGATGTGTTCAGCCCTGGAAGTACATTCTGCTCAAAGCTGCCTTTGATTCCACGAAGCTGCTGCTGATTTTCCTTTACCAGACTGCCAATCTGCTGTGCTGTATCCGTTGCCGTCTGAGCCGCATTGCCGATTCCCGCATTTCCTGCCTGCAGACTATTCAAAAGCTCCTGATGTCTCTGGTTCTCTGCCTGCAGCTGTGCGATCAGATCTGATGCCGGACTGCCTGGTATGGCACTGTCCAGCTGTGAAAGCAGATCAATGATCTTTTCATTCAGCTGGATCACACTGTTGATGGAAGACATGGCACTGTCCACTTTTCCATTGACTGACTGAATCTTTTCATTCAGACTTCCCAAATCTGCCCCTGCGGAATTCCCGATGTCGGACAGAAGATTCTCCCCATCCGTCAGCGTTCCAGATAGTGCAGAAGAAAATGATGAGACACTGTTTCTTCCTGCCTGAAGTGCCGAAGCCCCTGCATCCAGAGCAGCAGCCCCTGAGGAAGCAGCGCTTTTCACCTGATCCATGGCAGACTGCACCTCTTTGATCTGCGCATCACTGTCCTGAAAGGTTGCCTGGAACTCAGACAGTATCTGCTGATAACTTGCGATATTGTCAGATACCTTCTGAATATCTGAAACTACATTTTCCTGCAGCGAATCCAGATTGCCCGCTGCATCTGCAATCGAATCTTTAAAAATTTCTGAAACTGCTTCTGATGCAGCAGATACAAATGCCTCATTGACCTGACTCTGCACCGCTGTCGCCCCACTGTCCGTAATTTTCGGTGCGATCGCATTTTTCTTCTCATTCAGATAATAAGTAAATTTAGGCTGTTCAATCGTTCCCGTCAGTACACTGGTCAGGGATTCACTGAAATCTTCCGGAATCACGATCGCAGCATAATACTTGCCGGATTTCACCCCGTCTACAGCCTCTTCTTTTTTCACAAACTTCCAGCCCAGATCATGATTCTCCTTCAACTGATCTACAATCTCCTCACCTGCATTGAGCGAACCGGTAAGTTCATTTTCTGTTCCTTTATCCAGATTCGCCACCGCGATCTGAACTGCTCCCGTATTTCCATAGGGATCCATATTCGCAGCAATATTAAACCATGCGTACAGCGATGGGAGCAGACAGACGCCGGCCACAACGATCATTGCGATTGGATTGTGAGCCAGCCGTCTCATATCCCTTTTTAAAATCTGAAATGCGCGCTTCATCTTCAGCCTCCTTTAACAAACACTCTGTCCATAGTAGTGTATTGTATCATAAAAAGAACCATTTGGGCTATTGCAAAAAAGATGAATTTTGGTCAGAAATTTTACTCATTTTTAACAACAAGCCACTTATTTTCTGTTGATTATCTCTTTTTTATCAAACGGAAAGTATATTCCACCTTCCATTCTTTTTAACAACAGGCAGGCAATCACGGCTGAAACCAGTTCCGCCACCGGAAAACTGATCCAGATTCCCGCCGCTCCCATTGTTCGTGACAAAAGATATCCAAGCGGAAGGATAATGACCAGCTGGCGCAAAAGTGAAATGATCAGAGAATCTCCACCCCGTCCCAGCGCTTCAAACACACCGGAAAAGATCACACCTGCTGACGACACCAAAAATCCAAGCGAAATCAATCGCAGTGCCTCCATTCCTGCACGCATCAGCTCTGCATCTGCCTGGAACATACTCAGAATGATGTCCGGAATTGCCAGAGAAACAACCGTTCCCACCAGCATCAGTACTGCCGCAGAAATCAGACTGTAGCGTATCGTATCCCGCACCCGTTTCTTTGATCCGGCTCCGTAGTTATATCCGATAATCGGCCGCATTCCCTGTACAATTCCATTCGCCGGCATATAAATAAATGTCTGAAGTTTGAAATAAATTCCAAGTACTGCTACATACGTATCCGAAAATGCAGCCAGGATTCCATTTAATCCGCCCACCAGAACAGACGGCATCGTCATCATCAGAGAAGACGGGATTCCGACCGAATATATCTGACGGATCAGCCGCCAGTCCAGATGCAGATATTTGGGATGAATCGTAACACCCGGATTTTTTCGCAGATAAACAACAATATATAGAAGAAATGCGCTGATCTGCCCGATCACAGTTGCCACTGCCGCCCCTTTTACTCCCATTTCAGGAAATCCAAGAAGGCCGAAGATCAGTATCGGATCCAGGATAATATTAATCATTGCACCTGCTCCCAGAAGTATCATTGTCGTTTTCATTGCTCCGATGCCCTGATAGATTTTTTCCATCGCGATCTGAAGCAGAGAACCAAACGAAAAGCAAAGAACAATATACGTATAGTCACATGCCTGTTTCATGACCTCGGGTTCCTTTGTAAATAATCCGATAAATGGTTCTGTGATCACAAGGCCCAGGATCACAAACAGTACACAATGGATCAGCGTAAGTGCCATCCCCATTGTAGCAGCCTCATTTGCCCGTTTCTGATCCTTTTTTCCCAGACTGATCGATAAGACGGAAGCAATCCCGACACCAATTCCGACTGCCACAGACAGCACGATATTCTGCAGCGGGAATGCCAGTGACACTGCCGTGAGAGCCCCTGTTCCCAGATACGATACATAAATACTGTCAATAATGTTATAAAGAGACTGCACCAGCATGGACAATACCATCGGCAGAGACATGCTCATCAAAAGCGGAAAAATGTCCCTTGTCTCCATCTTGTTTGTTTCCATAATACCCTTCATTCCTCAAAAAAAGCCATGTGTTTCTGTTTATTCTGAAACAGAAAAACCACATGGCTTTGTACATGACCTATTTTTTTAGCTTTGACAGCATAGCATATCTTTTTCTTTCTGTCAATTGCTTTTTCCAGGATACGGCTTGTGTCTCATTTTTAATTATGATACTATGATTTCGTATGGACATCGAAGCGGTCCATCAGCATACAGATAGAAAGAGGGGACATTTATGCACACACTGAAAAAATTTATCCATTACTACGGTCCATATAAAGCCGTTTTCTTTCTGGACCTGATCTGTGCTACGATCATCAGTCTGGTCGATCTGGCATATCCTCAGATCCTGCGTACCTGTACCAATACCTTGTTTACAAAAAGCAGTTCCTCTATTTTAAGCGCACTGCTTCCCATTGCAGCCGGTCTTCTGATCATGTACCTGATCCAGAGCCTGTGCAAATATTATGTCAGCTATCAGGGGCATATGATGGGTGCTTATATGGAAAGGGATATGCGTCAGCAGCTTTTTGACCACTATGAAAAACTTTCTTTTTCTTATTATGATCAGAACAACTCCGGACAGATGATGAGCAAACTTGTCTCTGACTTGTTTGATATTGCAGAATTTGCGCATCATGGACCGGAGAATCTGTTTATTTCCGTGATCAAGATCATCGGATCGTTCATCTTCCTCTTCCTGATCAACTGGAAGCTGGCAATTCCACTTCTGTTTCTGGTGTTTTGCATGTTTGCATTTTCTATGAGCCAGAACCGCCGAATGCAGTCTACCTTTATGGAAAACCGGAAGAAAATCGGAGATGTCAATTCCCGTCTGCAGGACACCCTCGCCGGAATCCGCGTGGTTCAGTCTTTCGCAAACGAGGATGTGGAAAAAGAAAAATTCCGCAAGAGCAATCACAATTTTCTGCTCTCCAAGGATGCCAACTACAAATGCATGGGCAGTTTTATGGGCTATAACCTGTTTTTCCAGGGAATGATGTATCTTGTCACACTGGTATTCGGTGGTTTTTTGATAGCGCATGGAAGGATGGAGGCATCCGACCTTGCTATGTATGCGCTGTATATAGGCATCTTTATCAGTCCTATCCAGATACTTGTAGAGCTGACTGAGATGATGCAGAAGGGGCTTTCGGGCTTTAGAAGATTCTTAGAGGTGGTGGAAACTGAGCCGGATATAGTTGATGCTGCTGATGCAAAACCGCTTAAAAATGTAAAGGGAAATGTCTGTTACGAGGATGTTT
>ERZ772875.1609-NODE-1609-length-20042-cov-4.622655_pt1 | contig 20042 bp, 15 predicted proteins | sample MGYA00580585_ERZ772875 | MGnify/ENA primary metagenome ERZ772875 (study PRJEB29015, sample SAMEA2737736) | human gut metagenome | biome: human gut; feature: human-associated habitat; material: faeces | place: China | collected 2012 ... | reverse complement strand
CACGTCGTGATAGAACTTGTTGGCCGCGCCCGCGAGCTCATAGATATATGCGCAGATCTCGTTCGGCGCGGAGTTTTTGTAGCTCGAAGATAAGCTGTCTGCAAGACGGGAGAGGACGAGCATGAGGTCCTTCTGCTGGCGGCTTTCGGGCGGGAGGAGCTTGCAGTCCGCCGCGTTGCCGTTGTATTTGGACAGAATCGACTTGATGCGGACGATGGTGTATAAAATGTAGGGGCCCGTGTTTCCCTCGAAGGAGGAGAACCGGTCGAGATCGAAGACGTAGTCCTTTGTTGCGAGGTTCGACAGGTCGCCGTATTTGAGCGCGGCCATCGCGATTTTCTTCGCCGTCTCGGGAAGCTCCTCGTCGGATACGGTCTGGTTCTCCTTGATCTTGTCGGTTACATAGTCGGTGATTTCACGAATCAGAACCTCCAGCCGCATCACGCCGCCCTCGCGCGTTTTGAAGGGCTTGCCGTCTTTGCCGTTCATCGTACCGAAGCCAATATGCGCAAGTTCAGTGGTCGGCGGGACGAGCGCTGCTTTTCTTGCGACGCGGAAGACCTGCTCAAAGTGGAGGCTCTGGCGCTTGTCGGTGAGGTAGAGAATCTTGCCGGGATGGAAATCCTGCTCACGCTGGACGATGGTGGCAAGATCGGTCGTGGCGTAGAGCGTTGCGCCGTCGGACTTTAAAAGAATGCAGGGCGGCATTTCCTTCGTGTCCGTCTCCTCCTGCACGGGAACGACGAGCGCGCCGTCGGATTCCACGGCCAGATGCTTGTCCTTTACAATTTCCAGCATCTTGGGGATATACGCCTGCGCGTCCGACTCGCCCAGCCACACGTCGAAGCTGACGTTGAGGTTTGCATAGTTTTTCTTGAGGTCCTCGACCGACACGCGCATGATTTGCTGCCACATGGCGCGGTAGCCGCGCTCGCCCTGCTGGAGCAAATACGTCGCGTTGTGCGCCTTCTCGGCAAATTCCGCGTCGACCTTCGAGCGGGCGCTCGCCTCCGGATAGATTTTCTCGAGCTCGGAGATCGTAAAGGGAGCTTCCGCCGGATATTCGCCCGTGAAATTGGGGTCAAAGTAGCAGAGCTCGGGGTGCTCCGACTGCACCTGCGCGATGATTAAGCCCATCTGCAGGCCCCAGTCGCCGAGGTGAATGTCGCCGATGACGTGGTTGCCGAAGAACCGGTAGATGCGCTTGATGGACTCTCCGATGATGGCGCTTCTCAGGTGTCCGACGTGCAAGGGCTTTGCAACGTTCGGCCCGCCGTAGTCGACGACGATGGTCTTGGGGGTCTTGTCCGGCTGCACGCCAAAGTGCTCGGCCAGATTCATTTCCGCAATGTACTGCGCAAGAAATTCGCTCGACAGCCTGAAATTCAGAAAGCCGGGGTTCACAGCCTCGACGCTTTCAAACATCGAAGCGTCCGCCAGCTGCTCTTTGACCGCAGTTGCGATCTGGATGGGCGCTTTGTGATAGACCTTGGCCGCGGGCAGCGCGCCGTTGCACTGGTACTCGCAGAGGTCGGGGCGGTTCGAGAGCGTGACCTTGCCGTAGGCGGGGGCGAAGCCCGCTTTCTCGAATGCGCCGGAAACCTCCCGGGAAATCAAATCAATCAGAACGTTCATATTCATACACCTTTCGTATTGGCAATTGCTCATAGGTTATATCAGTATACCAAATCCAACAGAAAAAGTACAGTCCGAAAGAGGGCATTCAGGACAAAAAGAGCCTTGTTGTGAGGCAGGCCATGAAAAACCCCGTGCAATCGGCCAGCAGCGCGGCAAAAACCGTGTGCCGGGTATCGCGGATGCCGCTGGCTCCAAAGTAGACGCTGATGGTATAAAACGTCGTCTCGGTGCTCCCTAACATCACAGCGGCGGTTTTCCCGATGAGAGAGTCCGCTCCGTACGTCTTCATAAGCTCCGCACCAACGGCCAGCGCCGCACCGCCGCTTACCGGGCGCACAAGCATCAAAGGAGCCAGCTCCGGCGGCATGCCAAGCGCGCGGAACAAAGGAGAGAGGAAACGCGCGGACAGGTCAAAAAAGCCGCTCGCGCGGAGCATGGAGATGGCAGTTAAGAGAATGATGAGGCTGGGCACAATGGAAAGAAGCGTCGAGAGTCCTTCCCGCGCGCCCTGCAAAAGGCACGCATACACGTCCTGCCTGCGAAAAAGTCCGTAGAGGCTCACAAAAAGCAGCAGCAGCGGAACAAGCAGCTCCGTCATGTCCGCCCCTCCAGAACAAATGCCGCGAACAGCCCTACCGCGACCGAGCACACGGAGCTCACCCACACGGCGGGAAGAATCTCGAAGGGATGAGAGGAGCCGAGGCTTGACCGAAGCGCGGCGACAGTCGTCGGCAGCAGCTGAATGGAGGCTGTATTCATGACGATCAGGCGGCACATTTCGTTGCTTGCGCGTTTTTTGTCGCGGGAGAATTCCTGCATCCGGCGCACGCAGGAAACGCCCATCGGCGTCGCCGCGCTGCCGAGCCCGAGAAGATTTGCCGTAAAGTTCGCGCAGAGAAAGCTGCGCGCTGCCCCATCCCGGCAGGTCTCCGGAAAAATGCGCGAGAGAAACGGGGAAAGAAGCTGCGAGAGCTTTTCAGACAGGCCGCTTTTTTCCATGACGCGCGAGACGGCGCTCCACAGGCAAAGTGCGCCGGCCAGAGACAGAGCCAGCTGCGCGCCCTCCTGCGCGCCCTGTATAGCAGCGACCGATAAATGGGACAGTTGCCCTGAGAGCCCGCCGGAGATGAGACTTGCCAGCAGAAAAAACAACCAAATATGAGACATTACAAAAATTTTCCTCCACAAAATCTAGTTTGTTCAAAATTTGGACATAAATGACTGTTAAGATAAGGACGATCAGCAAAACCGATTCTCTGCGGCGACACGGATGGCTGCCTGAGCGGCCGTGGTTTCCGTGGAAGACAAACAAACGGAGGTACAAAAAGATGAAATCGACAGGTATTGTAAGAAAAGTGGATGAACTGGGCCGGATTGTGCTCCCCATCGAGCTTCGCCGGACGCTGGACATCGCGGAAAAGGATTCCATTGAAATTTATGTGGACGGTTCGTCGATCATTCTGAAAAAGTACGAGCCGACCTGCGTGTTCTGCGGCGACGCGAAGAACATCACGGTTTATAAGGGCAAGAATGTCTGCGCCAACTGCATCAAGGAACTCAAGAAGGCGTAAAAAAATCAACAAAAAGAGGCGCTGCAAGCTTGCGGCGCCTCTTTTTTATGCGCGTTTCGGCCCGATTGTTCACAAAGAGTTTGCTTTTGTTTGGGTTTCTTAACTGGAAAACAGGGCGGAAATCTGGTAAACTAGAGACAAACAATGTGGAGGGAGTATCAATTTGCAGTATCGGGTGTTGGCGGAAAAACTGAAGGAGGCGGCGGCTTCCGTGCTGCCGGTGACGGCAATTGTGGCGGTTTTGTGCCTGGCGCTGGTTCGGGTGGACGTGGGGCTGATGCTCTCGTTCCTGCTCGGGTCGGGGCTTTTGATTGTGGGCATGGGACTTTTCACGCTGGGCGCGGAGCTCTCGATGTCGCGCATCGGCAACTTGATCGGCGCGAAGATGACAAAGTCGCAGAAGCTCTGGTTCGTGCTGGGCGTGAGCTTCCTGCTGGGCGTGGCCATCACGATGGCGGAGCCCGATTTGCAGGTGCTGGCGACGAACGTTCCGGCAATCGACAAAACGGTTCTCGTTGTGACAGTGTCGGTCGGCGTCGGTTTCTTTTTGATGCTCTGCATGGCGAGAATCCTGTTTTCCATTTCGCTGCGCCTGCTGCTCATCATCTTCTACGCGATCGTGTTTATCGGCGCATTTTTGTCTGACGCGGGCTTTTTGTCCGTTGCGTTTGACTCCGGCGGCGTGACGACAGGGCCTATGACGGTGCCGTTCATTATGGCGCTCGGCGTCGGTGTTGCGTCTATCCGAAGCGACGAAAACGCGAAAGCGGACAGCTTCGGCCTCGTTGCCCTGTGCTCCATCGGGCCGGTGCTGGCGGTCATGCTGCTTGGCGCGATCTACCCCACGGACACGCAGGCGGACGTTTCGATGATCATCGGCGGCTTTGAAACGTCGGTGGACCTGGGCTTTGCGTACCTTCACAGTTTACCTGACTATCTTTTGGAGGTCGCGATGGCACTGCTGCCCATTTTCGTGTTCTTCCTGCTGTTCCAGGTGTTTTCGCTGCATTTAAGACGGCTGCCGCTCACGAGGATCGTCATGGGCGTGGGCTATACCTTCCTGGGGCTCGTTCTGTTCCTCACGGGCGTGAACGTCGGCTTTTCGCCCCTTGGCTACGTGCTCGGAAGCGAGCTCGTCTCGAGCGGACTATCCGTGCTGCTCATTCCGCTGGCGATGCTCATGGGCTGGTTCATCATCGACGCGGAGCCCGCCGTACATATCTTAAACAAGCAGGTCGAGGAGCTGACATCCGGCGCGATTTCTGCCAAGGCGATGGGGCTGAGTCTGTCCGTTGCTGTGGCGCTTGCGAACGGGCTTGCGATGGTGCGCGTTTTAACGGGGCTTCCGATTCTTTATTTCCTCGTGCCGGGCTACGCGGTGGCTCTGGGCCTGAGCTTCTTTGTTCCGCGTACCTTTACGGCCATCGCGTTTGACTCCGGCGGCGTTGCGTCCGGCCCTCTCACTGCGACCTTCATGCTGCCGCTGGCAATGGGCGCATGCACGGCGCTGGGCGGGAACGTGATGACGGACGCGTTCGGTATTGTGGCGCTGGTGGCGATGATGCCGCTTATTACGGTGCAGGTCATGGGCGGCATTTATGTCCTGAAGTCGAAGCAGAAGACGCAGGCACCCGCGATGCCGAGCTTTGGCGAAAACGAGATCATCGAGCTCTGGGAGGCCGTGTGATGGAATTATACTATGTGATTACAATTTCGGACCGCGACCGCGCGGAGATTCTCGCCAATATTTATCAGACTGCCGGAACCGGTATGGTTCTGACAAAGCTTGGCCGCGGCACAGCGACCGGCGAGCAGCTGTCTTCCTACGGTCTCGACGCGACAGAAAAGGCAATCGTCAGCACGGTGGCAGATTCGGAGCAGACCCGGCAGATTTTTAAGCTGGCCAAGCGCAGGCTTTTTATCGACGTGCCCGGAAACGGCGTGATGATGGCCATTCCGCTCAAGAGCGTGGCGGGCGGCCGAACGCTCGGTTATTTGACCGATTCGACACAGACAGGAGGAAAACCCGCGATGGATTTTTCGCACGAGCTGATTATGGTAATTATGAACGAGGGATACTCGGATACCGTCATGGACGCGGCGCGGTCGGCAGGAGCCGGCGGCGGTACGGTGCTGCACGCCAAGGGAACCGGCCGGGCGCGGGCGCAGAAGTTTTTCGGCGTGAGTTTGGCCGATGAGAAGGACATTGTCTACATTGTCGCCCACGCGGACGAAAAAGCCGCCATCATGCAGGCGATTGCCGACAACGCCGGCCCCGGCACGAGAGCGGGCGCCATCTGCTTCTCGCTCCCCATCTCGCAGGTCGCAGGCCTTCGCGAGCGCGACGAATAAACGAAATCCCCCGGACGCTGCAATGGCCTCCGGGGGATATATTGTCCGCATAGGCGGACGCTTTTTCAGGATATGCGTAGGGGGCGATGCCCACATCGCCCCGGCAGAATTATCCGTTGTTACGGAAATCTTCGGCAAATTCGTGACTTCCCATGGGCCGATGTGGGCATCGCCCCCTACGAACGTCCCGGAAGATTCCCCAAAAACGTAGGGCGGATGAAATTTAAACAAACGTCTGATTGTTGAGTGCTTTTCGGACCTCCGGCCAATTTGGCATGGCGCGCGTCAGAAATGTCTTGAAGTCCTGCCCGTGGCCGGGATAGCGCAGGTGCGTCAGCTCGTGCGCAATCACATAATCGAGGCAGACGGGCGGCTGCTTGGCGAGCTGGAGGTTCAGCCAGATTTTCCTGGTCGCCGTGTTGCACGTGCCCCAGCGGGTCTTCATGTTTTTAATCTGCCACGCCGATGGATGCAGCCCCGTCCTTGCCTCCCAGAGGGGGAGCCGCGCGGCAATTCTCTCCGACAGCGCTTCCCGGTAGAAGTCGTTCAGAAGCGATTCCCGCTGCGATGTGTCATCCTCCGGGTGGACAGATAAAACGATTTCCTGTCCGCGCTGCAAAGCGCTTCTTCCGCGCGCGGCCTCTTCCAGCCGGAGCGTATAAGACCCGCCCCAGAGATAGACCGGTTGACCGTCCGCAAATGCCGGATTTGTCGCGGCGGGACGCTCGGATAGTCTCTGCTGCCGGGCTTCAATCCAGCCGCGCTTTTCGCGCACAAAGCGGTCGATCTGCGATACGGAGAGCCGGTTCGGTGCGGTGATCTGAATTTCGCCATCCGGGGACAGCACGCGCAGGTGCATGTTTTTGATGGATTTTCGGATGATGGTGACGCAAAGCCCGTCGATGGTGCGCTGCATGGAAACCCTCTTTTCCAGTGGAGATGCCCATATTATGAAGCGCCGGCGGAACAAAAGCAAGTACCAGTTTTTGTGCTTTCCTTTTTTCTGAAAGCACGCTATAATAGCTCAACATCATTTGCAGACAGAAAGGAAGAGTCTCCATGGAACAAAGAAGCATCTGCCTGATCAACGATTCGTTCCCGCCCGTCACCGATGGAGTGGCGAACGCGGTTGTAAATTACGCGAAGATCCTGACGGAAAACGGAAAGCAAGCCACCGTCGTTACGCCTGCCTACCCCGGCGCGGATGACAGCCAGTTTGCGTTCCCTATCGTGCGCTACCCGAGCGTCGACCTTACAAAATTGGTCGGCTATCATGCGGGACTGCCGTTTTCGAGCCAGACGCTCGAAACGCTGGCGGAAAAAAACTTCGACCTGATCCACTGCCACTGCCCGGTCACGTCCGCCATGCTCGCGCGCGCCCTGCGAGACCGGATCCATGTGCCGCTGGTCTTTACGTACCACACGAAATTTGACATTGACATCGCCAACGCCATCAAGGGAAAGCTCCTGCAGGAGGAGGCCAAGAAGGTCCTTGTCGACAACATCACGGCCTGCGACGAGGTCTGGACGGTGAGCCACGGTGCGGGCGAGAATTTAAAGAGCCTCGGCTATCAGGGCGACTATCTCGTCATGCCGAACGGCGTGGATTTCCCGAAGGGGAGGGTAGACGAAAGCCTTGTGCGCGAGGTGACAAAGGACTTTGATTTGCCGGAAAACGTTCCGATGTTCCTCTTCGTCGGACGGATGATGTGGTACAAGGGGCTAAAAATCATTCTCGATGCGCTCGACACGCTCAAAAGGCAGGGGACAGAATTTCGTATGGTCTTCGTCGGAAACGGCGGCGACCGTGAGGAGGTCATCGCCTACAGCGAGAAACTCGGCCTGTCGGACTGCGTGTTCTTTACCGCACCGGCCTACGACCGGAACGTTATCCGCGCGTGGTACTGCCGGGCAGACCTGTTCCTGTTCCCGTCGACGTTTGACACGAACGGCCTTGTCGTGCGCGAGGCGGCGGCCTGCGGGCTTGGAAGCGTCCTGGTGCGCGGAAGCTGCGCGGCGGAGGATATCCGGGACGGGGAGAGCGGCTTCCTGATTGAGGAAAACGCAGAATCGATGGCGAGAATGCTGACAGCGCTCAGCCGAAACCCCGAGGCGATGCGGAGAGTCGGGAAGACGGCGCAGGACGAGATTTATATCTCGTGGAAGGACGCGGTCACGCACGCGCAGGCGCGCTATGAGGTTGTGCTTGAAAATTTCAAGGCCGGAAAATATCTCGCCCACAACCGCCAGAGCGATGAGGCGTTCCACGCCATCTCGTCTTATCTTGCCGCCGTCGGCCGCGGACAGGAGAAGCTGAGGCTCCGCATGGAGGAGCTCTCGGAGCGGTTCCTATAAGGAAAATATGAAGAAACTGTGAATATCCACAAAAATTAACTTGCGATTTTATAAATATTTAATAAATGCCCGCTATCTTTTTTAATAACCGCCTGCTATTATAATCTTGCAAGAAGCGATACAGTCTTTTTTCATTTTCCTCTCTTTTTAATAGAAGCCCGTAAGCAAGTTGGTCCCTTGCTTACGGGTTTTCTCTATTTCCGAAAAGTTTTACTTTTCCGAAATAGAAGGGATGCACCTCGACTGCGCGCAGAATTTTTGCCCCAACGGGGCAAAAATTCCACACTTGCGAGGTGAGCGGTATTTTTCCGGTCGGCGAAGCCGCCGGATAAAATGGATTCCGATTTTATTTCGCCATCTGCGGATGGCGAAACTCTGCGAGGCTTGGACGGTGCGGGGTTTGAAAGATTTTGCTGTTTACGAAGCAGCTGTAGTTGAAATTTTGCGGGAAAGTTGGTACAATACCTTGATAGTATGTTTTCTTGAGAGGTAAACGCGTGTATCTTCGTTCTTTGGAAATTCAGGGCTTCAAGTCCTTTCCGGATAAGACCGTTTTGCAGTTCGACAGCGACATCACTGCGATCGTCGGCCCGAACGGCAGCGGCAAATCCAATATCTCAGATGCCATCAGCTGGGTCATGGGAGAGCAGAGCTCGAAGGCCCTGCGCGGGGCAAAAATGGAGGACGTGATCTTTGGCGGCACGTTAAAGCGTCCGGCAGTCGGCTATGCGGAAGCGACGCTTGTTTTAGACAATCAGGACGGGACGCTTCCCATCGAAACGCCAGAGGTCATGATCACCCGCCGGTACTACCGTTCGGGCGAAAGCGAGTACTACATCAACAAGCAGTCGGCGCGTCTGCGCGATATCAACGAGCTTCTCATGGATACCGGCCTTGGAAGAGAAGGCTACTCCAACATCGGTCAGGGCAGAATCGACGAGATCCTCGCGCAGAAATCGACCGACCGCCGCGAAATTTTTGAAGAGGCTGCCGGTATCTCCAAATACCGCCATCGTAAGGAGGAGACCGAGCGCCGGCTTGCGAACACGCAGGACAATCTGCTTCGCATCGGAGACAAAATCTCGGAGCTGGAATTGCAGGTCGAGCCCCTTCGCCAGCAGGCGGAAAAGGCGGAAAAGTATCTGACGCTCCGCGATGAACTGCGGGGCTTGGAAGTTACCGTCTGGCTGGATAGCCTCGAGAAGGTCGCTGAGAGCGCGAAAAAAGCGCAGGAGGACTATAATTCTGCTGCCTTCGTTCTCGAGCAGGCGCACGACGAACTGAATGCTTTCTATCATCAGGCCGAACAGATGGCCCTGCAGCTGAACCAGAAGTCGCTGGAATTAGACCTCCTGCGCGAAAAAATCACGGCGGTGCAGGCCGAGCGGCAGAAGAAGGAAGCAGACGTTTCCGTCCTGCAGGCTGAGGTCGAGCATTTGCAGCAGAACGTGGAGCGGGCGCAGCGCGAGATGGACGAGCAGTCGGCCAGAAGCGGCTCGATTGCGCAGACGATCCAGGAGCGGACGGCAGAAATTGCTTCAATCGACGAGGCCATTCGGTCGCTTGACGAACAGATCGGGACGCTCACGCAGAAAGAGATGGCGCTTCAGAAGGAGCTGAATAGACTTCAGCAGGCGCTTTTGCAGTTCACGACGCAGGAGAATCTTCTTCGCGCCGACGCACAGGAAAAAAAGACGCAGATCGCGTCTTTGACCGCGTCGATGGAGGAGGTCGAGGCAAGAAAAAAGACCTTGCAGGAGGATTTAGAGGCGAACGAGGCGCGCAGAGTCCAGACCGAGCAGCAGAAAACGCAGTGCGCGAAAGCCTTGGAGCAGGCAAACGACGGCGTGCAGTCGGCTAAGAACCGCATTGCGGGGTATGATCTGCGGCGCAAAGCGCGGCAGGAAAAGTGCCAGTCGCTCCAAAAGGAGTTTGATAGCGCGTCTGTGCAGCTCAAAACGCTTGCCGCAAAGGCCAATATGCTCCGAGAGATGGAGCGGGACTTCGAGGGCTTTTCCAAGGCTGTGCGCCTTGTGATGCAGGACGCGGCAAAAGGCGCGCTTTCGGGCGTGCATGGCCCTGTGTCAAAGCTCATCCGTGTCGAAGACCGGTACACAACGGCGATTGAAACCGCGCTTGGCGCGGCGATGCAGAATATCGTGGTCGACGATGAGAGCTGCGGCAAGGCGGCAATCCAGATGCTCAAGCGCAGAGACGGCGGCCGGGCGACATTCTTGCCCCTTTCCACGGTCACGGGCCGGAAGCTCTCTGAGCCGCAATTGGTGTCGATGCCGGGCTATGTCGGCGTAGCATCCGAGCTTGCGCAGACCGATGCAAGATATCAGGGGATTTTGGAGAACCTTCTCGGCAGGACCGTCATTGCCGAGACGCTCGATCACGCCATTGCGATGGCGCGAAAGACGGGAAACCGCGTGCGCATCGTGACGCTCGACGGGCAGGTCATGAACCCCGGCGGCAGCATGACAGGCGGCTCGAGTGCAAAAAGCGCGGGCGTTCTGTCAAGAGCCAACGAGCTCAAGCGGTTAGAGCAGGAGCAAAAAACGCTTTCCGATGCACAGACCGCGCGTCAGAAGTGCCTTTCGGACGCGCAGAGCCAGCTGGCCGAAACGGAATATGAGCTTAAAAATATCGGCGCGGAGCTCCGCGAGGCAGAAGACGAGGTCCTGCGCCGCACAGAGGAGCAGAAGCAGGTGGAGCTGCTGTTAGAGACGGTTTCGCAGGCAGAGCAGTCCGTTCGGCAGGAGCTCGAGCGCTTTTCGAAGCGCAGCGGCAGCGACGAGGGAAGGCTTGCACTTCTTTCCCAGCAGCTGCAGGAAGCGGAAGCAGAGCTCACGAAGCTGGAAGCGCAGCAGGCGCAGCGGCAGACGGAGCTAGATCAGAAGACGCAGGCTGTTTCGGATGTGCAGCAGGAGCTGGCGAGTCTTCGCGTTGCGATTGCGGAAAAGAACGCCGAAAAAACCGCCGCGCAGCAAACCATTTCGCAGATGGAGACTTTGCAGGAGGCCATGCAGGGCGACAATGTCCAGAAGCAGGCGCTGATCGCATCCTTCCGCGAGAGAATGCAGACAGCCGGGCAGGAGATCAAGGCACAGTACGAGCAAATGGAAACGCTCGCGAAAACCGCGCAGGCGCACGAGCAGACGCTCAAAACAGAGGTCGAGGCGCGCACCGCCATGGAGGCAAAGCGCAACCAGACCGAAAAGCAGGCGCAGGACAAGAACAAGGACATTCTGCTTCTCGAGCGCGAATCGGCAAGACTCGAGCAGAAGAAAGCGACCAGCGAGCTCGAGCAGAAGCAGCTCATCGACAAGCTCTGGGAGTCCTATGAGCTCACGCCCTCGAGCGCAAAGGAACAGACTGTGGAGGTCGAGTCCATCCCGAGCGCAAACCGGCGCATCGGCGAGGTGAAGCGGAAAATGTCCGCGCTCGGCACGCCGAACCTCGGCGCGATCGAGGAATACGCCAGAGTCAGCGAGCGCTACGAGTATCTGACGTCTCAGCGCGACGACGTGCTGCACGCGAAGACAGAGCTCGAGACGATCGTGGGCGATATTACCCGCGAGATGACGGAGATTTTTGTGCGCGAGTTTGCACGCATCAACGAGTATTTCGGCGCGACGTTCACGGAAATGTTCGGCGGCGGCAAGGCGTCTTTGGAGCTCGAAGATGAGAAAGAGCCGCTTTCCTGCGGCATTGAGATCAAGGTCCAGCCCCCCGGAAAGCAGCTTAAGACTATCACGCTTCTTTCCGGCGGTGAGAAGGCATTTGTGGCCATTGCGCTGTATTTTGCGATCCTGAAGGTGCGGCCGACGCCGTTTTGCATGCTCGATGAAATTGACGCGGCGCTGGACGACCGGAACGTGGAACGATTTGCAGCGTATCTGCACCGGTTCAGCGGCAAGACGCAGTTCATCGTCATTACCCACCGACGCGGTACGATGGAAGCTGCGGATGTGCTCTACGGCGTGACGATGCAGGAGCAGGGCATCTCTAAAATTCTGCATCTGGATCTGGATGAGCTGCAAAAGCAGTTGGGCATTACGGCATAAACACGGAATGTTTCCAAAAATGCGGGAAACGGGTCGATGTGGGCATCGACCCCTATGAATGCCACGTAAGATTGTGGGAATTTTGTGGGGCGTGCACCCCTTACAGAGTCAATGAACCGAAAAGAGGATAGATATATGGGATTTTTTGAAAAACTGAAGCAGGGACTGAGCAAGACGGCGAGCTCCATTTCGAGCGTCTTTACGGCCTCCGAGCTGGACGACGAATTTTACGACGATCTGGAAGAGAGCCTGATTCTGGCCGACCTCGGCATGCAGACGACCGAGGAGGCCATGCAGAAGCTCAGAATCGTCGTGCGCGAGCGGCACATCAAGACCGTCGAGGAGGCAAAGCTCGCTCTTCGCGAGGTGCTCGAGGGCATGATGGACGTGGGCGCGACAACGCTCGACCTTTCCACAAAGCCGTCCGTCATTCTCGTCATCGGCGTGAATGGCGTTGGCAAAACGACGACGATCGGGAAGCTTGCAAACCTTCTGCGCGAGAGCGGGAAAAAGGTGCTTTTATGCGCGGGCGATACGTTCCGTGCGGCGGCGGCCGATCAGCTGGAAATCTGGTCGAACCGCGCGCATGTGGACATCATCCGGCAGCACGAGGGCGCGGACCCCGCGTCGGTGCTCTTTGACGCGATCGCGGCGGCAAAGGCCAGAAGCTCCGACGTCATCATCTGCGACACGGCGGGCCGGCTCCACAACAAGCAGAACCTCATGAACGAGCTTGGCAAAATCTCGCGCATCATTGACCGCGAGCTTCCCAACGCCAGCAAGGAGGTCCTTCTGGTGCTCGACGGCACGACCGGACAGAACGGCCTTATTCAGGCCGAGCAGTTCAGCCAGATCGCGGGCGTGACGGGCATGGTCGTAACGAAGCTCGATGGCACGGCCAAGGGCGGTGTGGTCATCGCCGTATCGAATACGCTCAAAATCCCGGTCAAATTTGTCGGCGTGGGCGAGCAGATGGACGATCTGATGGCCTTTGACGCGCACAGCTTCGTGGAAGCACTGATTTAAGGAGGCGCGGCATGAAAGTCATTCTGGCAAGTAAAAATCCGCATAAGCTCACGGAGCTCTCCGCGATTTTGTCGCAGCACGGCTTTGAGATCGCGCTGGAATCAGAATATGGGCTCGATATCGACGTGGACGAGACGGGCACGACGTTTGAAGAAAACTCGCTTCTCAAGGCGGAGGCCGTCATGAAGGCCTCCGGGCTTCCGGTTCTGGCGGACGATTCAGGGCTGATGGTGGACGCGCTGGACGGCGCGCCGGGCGTGTATTCCGCGCGGTACGGCCATAAATCGTCTGACGGCGAGCGTACGGCGTTTTTGCTGGAGAACATGAAGGACGTACCGGACGAGAAGCGCACGGCAAAATTTGTCTGCGTCATCACCTGCCTCTGGCCGGACGGGCGCAAGATCGTTGCGCGCGGAGAGTGTCCGGGCGTGATCACGCGCGAGGTACATGGGGAGAACGGCTTCGGCTACGACCCGGTCTTTTATCTTCCCGAGCTTGGCATGACGTACGCCGAGCTTCCGAGTGAACAGAAAAACGCAATTTCCCACAGGGCGCGCGCCTTGCAGGAGTTTTGCAGAAAATATCAGCAGATGCAGGAAAAATGATGCTCCGTAAGGGCGGACGAAGCTGTCCGTCCGGGGAAAAGACCGGAGCGTTCGATGGAATGAGGTAACATACATGACAAGTAAGGAACGCGCTGCGCTTCGCGCGCAGGCCAATACGATTGACACGACGCTGATGGTCGGCAAGGGCGGCGTATCGGAAACGCTGGTCGCCGAAGCGGAAAAGCTGCTGGACATTCACGAGCTGGTGAAGGGCCGCGTGCTGGAAACGGCGATGATGACCCCGCGCGAGGTCTGCGACGCACTTTGCGAAGCGACGGGAGCAGAGGGCATTCAGGTCGTGGGCTCGAAGTTCGTGATCTGGCGCAAATCCGAGAAGGTCGAGCAGGAAAAGAAGAAGGCGGAGAAAAAGGCGGCAACACCCAAAAAGGTCTCCGGCAACTATAACCCCGTCAAGGCCGGCATCACCCGCCGCAAGCAGCAGGCGAAAGAGCGCCGCAAGCAGCAGAAGGAGTATTTCCACGAGGCAGCCGTAAAGGCTGCCATCGAGAGAAGAAAACAGCAGGAAGGCTGATGGAATGAAAATCGGCGTATACGGCGGCAGCTTCAACCCGCCGCATCTGGGGCATGTGCGCGCGGCACAGGCGTGCAAAAGAGCGCTGGGACTGGACTGCGTTCTGGTCATCCCGGCCAGTATTCCGCCGCACAAACAGATGGCGAGCGGCTCGGCGACGGCCATGGAGCGCTTAAAGCTGACGCAGCTCGCGTTTTCTCAGCTTCCCGGCTTCGAGGTGCTGGACATGGAGCTCCGGCGCGAGGGAAAAAGCTATACGGTGGATACCATCCGCGCGCTCAAGGAACAATATAAACAGGGCGAGATGTATCTTATGATGGGGACGGATATGTTCTTGTCGTTTCAGGACTGGTACCGCCCGGAGGAGATTGAGAAAAACGCGCGCCTCGTCTGCTTTTCCCGGTACGATGCCGATGCCAAAAATCGAGAGAGTCTTTTAAAGCAGGCGGACACGCTGGAAGCCAAGTTCGGAGAAAGACCGGTGCTGCTGGAAAACGACTGCTTCGACATTTCCTCGACCGAGGCCAGACGGCTCCTTCGCTTCAAGATTGCCGCGCCGTATCTGCCGGAGGCGGTGCTGCGCGAAATTGAAGCCGAAGGACTCTACGGTGTGGGAGAAAACGACAAGGGTCTCTCGTTTGAACGATTAAAAGATGTGAGCCTTGCTCTTCACAAACCCTCCCGCGTGCCGCATACCATCGGTGTGTGCGAAACGGCGCGGGAAATGGCGAAAAAATATGGAGCGGATGAAACGCTTGCCGCTCGGGCGGGGATTTTGCACGATGTAACGAAAGCGCTGAACGCGAAGCAGCAGCTGCTGCTGGCCGAAAAATGGAACGTCAATCTCACGGATTTTGAGCGCGCGAACCCGCAGCTATTGCACGCAAAAACCGGCGCGGCGGCGGCAAGGGAGCTTTTCGGCGAGTGCGAGGCGGTTCAAAGCGCCATCGAGTGGCACACAACGGGAAAGCCCAATATGACAAAGCTCGAGAAAATCGTCTATCTTGCCGATATGATCGAGCCCAACCGTACGTACCCCGGCGTAGAAGCAATTCGAGCGGCGGCGGAAAAGGATCTCGACGAGGGCGTGCTGCTGGCATTGGAGCGGACGATTGCACATTTGCAGGAGGAGGGCTTCGCTGTGTGCGAGGACTCTGTTCGGGCGCGCGCGTTTTTGCTGAGCGAAAGGAAATCAAGTTAGCATGAACCATGAAAAACACCACGGCCATTTTGAAGCGCCGCGGGAAAAAAAGAGATTGACAGGCCGTCAGAAGGGCGCGTTCGGGATCGTTCTGGCGCTGGCCGTTCTGATCGGGCTGGGCGTCGGTATTTACAAAACGGTCGTCCGGCCGCCGCAGAAGACTGAGCCGGTCGTGGAGACCCAGCCGGAGGCGGAAGAGACGAAAGAACCGGAGATCAAGCTTCCGACGATCAAGCATGTTGTGACGAAGGTCGATGAGGATACCGGCAAAGAGATCGAGGAAGAAATGGAGCTTCCCGCGAGCCACCGGGAAGGCGTCTACAACATCCTCATCTGCGGCACGGACGACGACGGCTACCGCACGGATACGATCATTGTCGCGCATCTGGACGAGGAAACGCACGACGTTGCGCTCATGAGCGTCCCGCGCGATACGGTCGTTTTGACCGGAAACGGCGGCATTATGAAAATCAACTCCGTCTATGCGGGCGGCGGCGCAGACGGTATGGCGCGGCTTTCCAAGCGGCTCGGCGCGATGCTGGGCTTCGAGCTGGATGGCTACGTGCTGGTGAATTTGGAGGCCTTCCGCGAGACGGTCGACTTAGTCGACGGCGTGGAGTTTGACGTGCCGCAGGATATGTATTATCAGGACCCCACGCAGAATTTGCATATCGATCTCAAGGCGGGAAAGCAGCTTTTGGACGGCGAAAAAGCCATGGAGCTTGTGCGCTTCCGCAAGGGCTACGCGTCGCAGGATATCCAGCGCACGAAGGTGCAGCAGGAATTTTTGCGGGCGCTTGCAAAGAAGGTCCTGAGCGTATCGAGTCTCACCAAAATCAAGGAATTTGCCGACGTGTTCAGCACGTATGTGACGACCGACCTCACGGTGGGCAACATGCTCTATTTCGCAAAGGCTCTCATGCAGTGCGACTTTGACGCGATGAAGACCTATACGCTCGAGGGCGAGGGCGCGATGATCAACGGCGGGTCGTATTATCCCCTCTACGCGGGAAAGCTCGTGCAGGTGGTAAACGAATCGTTCAATCCCTATGACGCGCCCGTGACGCTCGACACCGTGAACGTCATTACGCCGGAGGCTGCAAGATCGTATCAGAAGCCCGCAGAGCCAGAACCTGCCGAAGAACCGACAGAGCTGGAAAATCCGGGGGAAACCGGTGAGGAACCGCCGGATGAAGAGGTACCGGAGGACAAAAATCCGGATGATACGGAGTCGGAAAACCCGGACACGCTGCCGGAAGAAACGCCGGAGGAAGGCCAGGACAACTGGATGGGCCCGGACGAATTATTTGAAGATATCACACAGACGGACGAAACGCCGTAAAAGAAAGGATGGAAATCATGATTTCTGCAAAGGAAGTTGCGGCGATTGCCGCCAAGGCGCTCGACAGTAAGCTCGGAAAGGATATCAGCCTGATTGAGATCGCCGACGTTTCGACGCTGGCAGACTATTTTCTGATCTGCACGGCGACGAGCAACACGCATGTCAAGACCCTCTGCGACGCAGTAGAAGAGGCAATGGACGCGGCGGGCGAGCCGCTTCTGAACCGCGAAGGCCACCGCGGCGGCACGTGGGTCCTGATGGACTTCGGCTGCGTGGTCGTGCACGTGTTCACGGCGGAGACGAGAAGCTTCTATGACTTGGAGCGCCTTTGGCAGGACGGAAAAGTTGTGAATTTATCCTCGATTCTGACGCACGACGCTTGACAAACTGCGGCAAACTGCGTACAATAGCGGGGTAATATCGACAAACGCTTTGATGGAGAACAATACGCGTCCGGAATCTTTCAGAGAGCCTGCGGCGGGTGAAAGCAGGTAAGAGGCGGCGCGCAGCTCGCTCCGGAGCGGTCTTCCTGAACCGAAGTAGGGAAGAACGGCTGACCGCGTGAGAGGTCACTGAGCGTCATGAACATGACGGAATCAGGGTGGTACCGCGTAATCTACGCCCCTGACTGCGCACGCAGTCAGGGGTGTTTTGTTGTTAAGGCAGCATCACACAATTGCGTCTGCGGGCCAGTCTTGTGAATAATCTGACAAAGGAGTCTGTTATGAAATACGATTTTGCAGCGATTGAAGCCAAATGGCAGAAAAAGTGGGAAGAAACGAAGCCCTACGCCGCCGTGACCGGCGATCCGAGACCGAAGTTCTACGGCCTCATCGAGTTCCCGTACCCGTCGGCCGCCGGCCTTCATGTCGGCCACCCGCGCCCCTTTACGGCGATGGACATCATCTGCCGCAAAAAGCGCATGCAGGGCTACAATGTGCTAAACCCCATCGGCTTCGATGCCTTTGGCCTGCCGACCGAGAACTTCGCCATCAAGAACCACATCCATCCGGCGATCGTCACGAAGAAAAACATCGAAAACTTTACCCGCCAGCTCAAGATGCTCGGCTACAGCTTTGATTGGGATCGCGTGGTCGATACGACGGACCCCGAATATTATAAGTGGACGCAGTGGATCTTCCTGCAGATGTACAAGCACGGCCTGGCCTACAAGACCACGATGCCCGTCAACTGGTGCACGAGCTGCAAATGCGTGCTGGCAAACGAAGAAGTTGTCGAGGGCGTGTGTGAGCGCTGCGGCGCGCCGGTCATCCGCAAGGAAAAGAGCCAATGGATGCTGCGCATCACGAAATACGCAGACAGACTCATCGACGATCTGGACGGCCTTGATTACATTGAGCGCGTCAAGACCCAGCAGAAGAACTGGATCGGCCGCTCGACCGGTACCGAGGTCACCTTCAAGACCAACACCGAGGACGACATCACGGTCTACACGACCCGTGTCGATACGCTCTTCGGTGTGACCTACACCGTCATTTCCCCCGAGCACCCGCTGCTCAAGAAGTGGAAGCCGCTCATCAAAAACTGGGCGGACGTGGAAGCCTATCAGCAGGCCGCAGCGCGGAAATCCGACTTTGAGCGCGGCGAACTGAACCACGACAAGACCGGCATCCGCCTCGACGGCATCGAGGTCATAAACCCCGCAACGGGCAAGGTCGTTCCGATGTTCGTTTCGGACTATGTCCTTATGGGCTACGGCACCGGTATCGTCATGGGCGTTCCGGGCCACGACCAGCGCGACTGGGACTTTGCAACGAAGTTTGGCCTTCCGATCGTCGAGGTCGTCAAGGGCGGCGACATTACGAAGGAAGCGTTTACCCTCAAGGACGACACCGGCATCATGGTCAACTCCGGCTTCCTCAATGGCATGACGGTCAAGGAAGCCATCCCCGCGATGAAAAAATACGCGGTCGAGCAGGGCTGGGGCCACGAAAAGGTCAACTACAAGCTCCGCGACTGGGTCTTCTCCCGCCAGCGCTACTGGGGCGAGCCCATTCCGATGATCTCCTGCCCCAAGTGCGGCTGGGTGCCCGTGCCCGAGGATCAGCTGCCGCTGGTTCTGCCGCAGGTCGAGAGCTATGAGCCGACCGACGACGGCGAGAGCCCCATTTCCAAGATGACCGACTGGGTCAACACCACCTGCCCGTGCTGCGGTGGCCCCGCGAAGCGCGAGACCGACACCATGCCGCAGTGGGCCGGCTCTTCGTGGTACTATCTTCGCTATATGGACCCGCATGATACGGAAAAGCCCGTGTCCAAGGAAGCAGAAACATATTGGGGACCGGTCGACTGGTACAATGGCGGTATGGAGCACACGACGCTGCATCTGCTGTATTCGAGATTCTGGCATAAGTTCCTGTATGATATCGGCGTCGTCCACACCAAGGAGCCCTACGCCAAGCGCACGAGCCACGGCATGATCCTCGGCCAGAACCCGCACTATGTGGGCAATGCGAAAACCGAGGAAGAAAAGCAGGCGCTCATCGAGAAGTACGGCAATCAGGCGCTGCGCCCGGCAGTCAAAATGTCGAAGTCGCTCGGCAACGTCGTCAATCCCGATGACGTCGTGAAGGCCTACGGCGCGGACACGATGCGCCTTTATATCATGTTCATCGGCGACTTTGAAAAGGTCGCGACCTGGTCGGACGAGGCCGTCAAGGGCTGCAAGCGCTTCCTCGACCGCGTGTGGAACCTCGCCGATCTCGTGACGGACGAGGAGGGTGTCTCCGAAAAGAACGCGCCGATCGTCCACAAGACGATCAAGAAGGTCACGGACGACATCGACACACTGAAGATGAACACGGCCCTGGCCGCGCAGATGACGATGGTCAATGAGCTGTATTCCAACGGTCTGTCCCGCGGCGATTTTGAGGCGCTGCTGCTGATGCTGTCGCCGTTTGCGCCGCACATGGTCGAGGAACTGTGGGAACAGAAGGGCTATGCCGCGAAGTACGGCAAGATGGCGATGCAGATGCCGTGGCCGGAGTATGACGAGAGCAAGACCGTGGCGTCGCACGTTGAGATGGCCGTGCAGGTGCTCGGCAAGCTGCGCGGCACGATCAACGTCCCGGTCGACAGCGATCAGGAGACCGTCGTGGCCGAGGCGCTCAAGCAGGAGAAAGTCGCGAAGTTCACCGAGGGCAAGCAGATCGTCAAGGTCATCCACGTGAAGAACAAGCTCGTGAACCTGATCGTGAAATGATCCACAGGGCCTGTGAACATTTTGGCGAAACGGCAAAAAAATTTCTTGACAATTCACGGCCCTCTGAATATAATAATTAGGCCGACGAGTTCGGCCCTGAAAGCAATCTGGATCTAGCCGATTGCGT
>ERZ772875.1603-NODE-1603-length-20103-cov-5.605198_pt1 | contig 20103 bp, 21 predicted proteins | sample MGYA00580585_ERZ772875 | MGnify/ENA primary metagenome ERZ772875 (study PRJEB29015, sample SAMEA2737736) | human gut metagenome | biome: human gut; feature: human-associated habitat; material: faeces | place: China | collected 2012 ... | reverse complement strand
CTTCATCAATCCGACAGGCCGTTTTGTGATCGGCGGACCACACGGAGACAGCGGTCTGACCGGAAGAAAGATTATTGTAGATACTTACGGCGGAATGGCACGTCACGGCGGCGGGGCATTCTCCGGAAAAGACTGTACAAAGGTAGACCGTTCTGCGGCATATGCAGCACGTTATGCAGCAAAGAACATTGTGGCAGCAGGACTGGCTGACAAGTGCGAAATTCAGCTTTCTTATGCGATCGGTGTTGCTCAGCCGACTTCCATTATGGTAGATACATTCGGAACAGGAAAAGTATCCGAAGAAAAACTGGTGGAGATCGTGCGTGAGAACTTTGATCTTCGTCCGGCAGGAATCATCAAAATGCTGGATTTAAGACGTCCGATCTACAAACAGACTTCTTCTTACGGACACTTTGGAAGAAACGATCTGAATCTTCCGTGGGAAAAACTGGACAAAGCAGAAGTATTGAAAAAATATTTATAACAGTAGACGGAATGCCTCTTTTGGTTTATAGTAATACGAAAGAGGTGCGGAAAATAAAAAAGAAGGACAGGGACCTGCACCAGGGACTGTCCTCTTTTCTGTATTAGAGCATGCAGGATGGGAGGCGATGAAGATGAAATTAAAAACCAAGCTGATTCTTGCGTTTATGATCGTGATGATTCTGCCTACATTGTTTACAACTGTAGCGATGACGGCATTTGCGCCAAAAGCGGTGAATGATATTCAGGAATTATATCTGATCATTGTATTTTGCACGGCATCAGCTCTGATCTTCTGGATTTACAGGACGGTTTCACTGCCGCTTGCAAAACTGCAGGCAGCGGCCCGCAATATCAAAGAGGGCAATCTGGATTTTGAAATTAAGAATGAGACCAATGATGAAATCGGACAGCTCTGTCAGGATTTTGAAGAGATGCGTTTGAGACTGAAGGCAAACGCAGAAGAAAAGGTGGCATACGATAAAGAGAACAAAGAATTGATCAGTAATATTTCCCATGATCTGAAGACACCGATCACGGCTATCAAAGGTTATGTGGAAGGAATTATGGATGGAGTTGCAGACACTCCGGAGAAGATGGACAGATATATCAAGACCATCTACAATAAGGCGAATGAAATGGATCTTCTGATTAATGAACTGACATTCTATTCCAAGATCGATACGAACCGTATTCCGTATAATTTTACGACGATTTCAGCAAAGCAGTATTTTGGTGACTGTGCAGAGGATTTGTTTATGGAACTGGAGGCAAAGGGCGTACAGTTTCGGTATAGAAATTATCTGGAGACAGATTCTAAGGTGATTGTGGATCCGGAGCAGCTTCGAAGAGTGATCAGCAATATTGTAGGGAATTCTGTAAAATATATGGATAAGTCAGATCCTTCCATTACCATGGATTTAAAGGATGTAGGAGATTTTGTTCAGATTGAACTGGGAGACAACGGAAAAGGAATTGCGGCGAAAGATCTTCCGAATATATTTGACCGGTTTTACCGGACAGATGCGTCACGGAATTCTTCCAAAGGCGGAAGCGGGATCGGGCTTTCGATCGTGAAAAAAATTGTAGAAGAGCATGGCGGAAAGATCTGGGCTACCAGTGAAGAGGGCGTCGGGACAACCATGTACTTTGTAATCAGAAAATATCAGGAGGTACCAATGAATGAGTAAACGAATATTGATTGTAGAAGATGAGGAAAGTATTGCAGATTTAGAGCGGGACTATCTGGAGTTGAGCGGATTTCAGGTAGAAGTGGCAAATGACGGAGAGACAGGGCTTAACAAGGCAATGAAAGAGGAGTTTGATCTGATCATTCTGGATCTGATGCTTCCGGGAGTGGATGGGTTTGAAATCTGCCGTGAAGTGCGGAGTCAGAAAAATACACCGATCATTATGGTATCTGCAAAGAAGGATGACATTGACAAGATCCGTGGTCTCGGACTGGGAGCAGACGATTATATGACAAAGCCATTCAGCCCGAGTGAGCTGGTGGCAAGAGTGAAGGCGCATTTGTCCCGTTATGAGCGTCTGATCGGAAGCAATGTAGAAGAAAATGATGTGATCGAGATCCGTGGTCTGAAGATCGATACGACAGCGAGAAGGGTGTGGGTGAATGGAGAAGAACGTTCCTTTACGACAAAAGAATTTGATCTTTTAACGTTCCTTGCAGGACATCCGAATCATGTATATACAAAAGAAGAGTTGTTCCGGGAAATCTGGGATATGGAATCTGTAGGGGATATTGCGACTGTGACGGTGCATATTAAGAAAATCAGAGAAAAGATTGAATATGATACATCACATCCGCAGTATATAGAGACAATATGGGGAGTAGGATACCGGTTTAAGGTGTAAAAAGATGAAAACAGATTGGCAGAATGTGCACAGTAAAATTCAGGAAAAAAGAAAAAAAGTAACTTTTAGTACAATGCAGATCATTGCGTTTGGATTTCTGGGAGTGATTCTGATCGGCAGTATTTTATTATTTCTTCCGATCAGCAATCAGAAACCGATTCAGTATCTGGATGCCTTGTTCGTGTCTGTTTCCGCTGTGTGCGTGACAGGACTGGTTACCATATCTCCAGCAGCGCAGTTTACAGTGTTCGGAAAGATTGTGCTTCTGGGTCTGATCCAGATCGGAGGACTGGGTGTCATCGCATGTACGATGGCGGTGTTTCTGGCAATTCGCAAGAAGATCACCATGAAGAGCAGGGTTATGATCCAGCAGACATACAATCTGGAGACGTTGAGCGGAATGGTGCGGTTTATTATCCGGATTCTGAAGGGAACAGTTCTTGTAGAGGGCATCGGAGCGGTGTTATTTGCGTTTCATTTTGTTCCTGAGTATGGATTTATCAAAGGTGTAGCATACGGGACTTTTCATTCTGTTTCTGCATTTTGTAATGCAGGCATTGACGTGCTTGGCACTTCCAGCTTTATGGAGTATGTAAGCTCACCTCTTGTCAGTCTGACTACGATGTTTTTGATCGTTGCGGGAGGACTCGGATTCACAGTCTGGCATGATGTGCGAATGAACCTGCAGGATGTGGCAGGACAGAAACGCCCCTTAAAACGCTTGTTTACGAGATTGCGTCTTCAGTCCAAGATGGTGATCGTCATGACAGCGGGATTGATCATGATAGGAACGCTGGGATATTTTCTGCTGGAGTATCACAATGATGCAACCATCGGAAAGCTTGGATTTGGTGAAAAGCTTCTGGCATCCGGATTTCAGTCCGTGACGACGAGAACAGCTGGATTTGCTACAGTTTCTCAGGCAGAACTGACTTCGGCATCCAAGTTGTTTGGATGTATTCTGATGTTTATCGGAGGTTCTCCGGGAGGTACGGCGGGCGGTATCAAGACGACGACAATGGCCATCTTGCTGCTCACCTGTGCTGCAGTGATCCGGGGAAGAAAATCAACGGAGTGTTTCGGAAGACGGCTTGCAGAATCCAATGTACGTTCCGGGATTGCGATTGTATTTCTTACATTTGCAATCTGGCTGACAGGTCTGTTCGGACTTGCTGTTTTAGAGCCTGATGAGCGGTTTATCGACTTGATGTACGAGGCGACCTCCGCGATCGGAACGGTGGGACTTTCCGCAGATCTGACGCCGTCGCTGACAAGAGGCAGTCATGTGATCCTGATGATCCTCATGTATGTGGGGCGAATCGGGCCGATCACCATGGCGCTGGTATTTGCCGGAAGAGAAGATATGCAGGCAAAATTCAGGGATTTGCCGGAAAAACGGATTATGTTAGGATAGAAGAGGTAGAAAGACATGAAAAAACAATTTGCAGTGTTCGGATTGGGAAGTTTTGGGCGGAGTGTTGCCCTGACACTGGAAAATCTGGGATGCGATGTAGTGGTAGTAGATAAATCATATGAAAAGATCCAGGAGATTTCAGATATGGTCTCTTATGCGATGCGGGCGGATGTATCGGATCCTGATGCACTTCATGCACTGGGAGGAAGAAATCTGGACGGAGCAGTCGTTGCAGTCTCTGAAAGTCTGGAAGCGAGCATTATGGCCACGATTATCTCCAAAGAGATGGGAATCCCGTATGTGCTCGCAAAGGCGAAAGATGAGCTGCAGGGCGCAATCCTCGAAAAGGTGGGGGCAGATGCCATTGCCTATCCAGAGTGCGATATGGGGGAACGGGTGGCAAAAAGCCTGATGTCCACGGCATTTGCAGACTGGATCGAATTGTCCTCCGAATACAGCATGGCAGAAGTGGTGATTCCGGAAAAATGGGTCGGAAGAAGCTTAAGCGAATTGAAGATCCGTGAGCAGTACGGGATCAATGTGGTTGGAATCATTCAGGGAGTGCAGGTGGATGTTACACTGGATCCGTATGAGCCGCTTCCGGAGGGAGCGATTCTGATTCTGATCGGAGCTACTTCGGTTTTGGAAAAATTTCATACATGGAAGTAAGAAAGATGATCACAAGTACAAGTAATCAAAGAGTAAAAGAATTATCTCAAATACAGAAAAAAAGTAAAATACGCAGCCGCGAAGGAATCTTTATTGCGGAAGGAATCCGCATGGTCAGAGAAACACCTCATGAGCGCCTGGTAGGTCTGTACTTTTCGGAGAGTTTTGAAAAAAAGTATGGAAAAGAAGTGCTGGATGTGATTTCAGGGGGAGACTTAAAAGTCCGGGAGCAGATCCGCAAAAAGACGGAAATCTTGTCTGATGCGGTATTTTCTTATGTGTCTGATACCAAGACGCCGCAGGGAGTACTGGCAGTTGTGCATCAGATGGAATATACTTTGGGTCAGATGACAGAGGGAGCTATTCCGCATTTGATGATCTTAGACAATCTGCAGGATCCGGGCAATCTGGGAACAATCTTTCGAACAGCGGAGGCTGCCGGAGTGACAGGTATCATAATGAGCCGGGATTGCGTGGATATTTACAACCCAAAGACGATCCGCTCCACCATGGGAGCACTTTACCGGATGCCGTTTTTGTATGTGGATGATCTGAAAGAGACGATCCACACGTTGAAAGAGCAGAATATCAAAAGCTATGCGGCACATCTGGATGGGAAAAATACCTATGATAAAGAAGACTATAGACAGGGAACTGCTTTCCTGATTGGAAATGAAGGAAATGGGCTCAGAGAAGAGATCGCACAGTGTGCCGACACTTGGATCCGAATCCCGATGTGTGGACAGGTGGAGTCATTAAATGCGGCGGTGGCAGCAACAGTTCTGATGTTTGAAGTCAGCAGACAGCGGAGAGGATAACACGTTTTCAGAAATTGACAGGGGTGATAGTATGGAACCATTGTTAGATCTGACAAAAGAATATGGTCTGGTGCTGGATGGCGGCGGGGCAAGAGGAGCCTATCAGATCGGTGCGTGGACAGCGCTTGAGGAAGCAGGCGTGAAGGTCTGCGCGGTGGCAGGGACTTCTGTAGGAGCATTAAACGGTGCTCTGATCTGCATGGACAGTGTGGAGAATGCACAGAAGATCTGGGCAGAGATGAAGTTTTCCAGAGTCATGGATGTGGATGATGAGTGGATGCAGCATCTGTTCAGCAAAGATGGAAAAATAAAGGAAGTATTTTCTGAACTCTGGAAAAAACTTTCAGATGGAGGTGTGGATATTACCCCGCTTCGAAATCTGATCCACGAAATGGTGGATGAAGAGAAAATCCGACATTCGGGAAAGGAGTTCTGTCTTCTGACATTTTCTGTGACGGATATGAAAGAGCTGGATCTTTCGCTGGAAGATATTCCTGAAGGCGCTCTGGAAGATTTTTTGCTTGCCAGTGCTTATCTGCTTGGATTTAAAAATGAAAGGTTGCAGGGAAAGCGTTATATTGACGGAGGCGTGATCAACAATGTTCCGTTGAACTCTCTGTTAAACCGTGGGTATAAGGATATTATTACCATCCGGATCCATGGACCGGGAAGAGAGCCCAGGGCAAATATTCCGGAAGACGGTGAGGTTCATGAGATCAGTCCGAGAGTGCGGCTGGGAAGTATTCTGGAATTTGACAGCAAAAGAAGCCGGCAGAATCTGAAGATCGGGTATTATGATGCAAAACGGATGCTCTATGGTCTGGAAGGAGTTATATATTATCTGGAGCAGACCCATGAGGAGACGTGGTATGAAGACAGATTATGCGAGATTCCGGATCTGGAGAAAGCCGAGATGGCATTTGTACTGAAGCTTCCCATTGGGTGTTCTGCCAAAGAGCTGTATCTGGCAATGCTGGAAGCAAGCGCCAAGCTGCTTCGCATTCCCAAATATCAGATCTATACTGTGGATCAGCTCCGTGATCTGGTACAGGAACATTATGAGAAACTGGAAGATCAGATCCATCTTCCGAGATTTACACACACATTGATTCAGATAGAAAGGAACAGAACTATGAACTTAAAAGGAAGAAATTTTTTGACACTCAAAGATTTTACACCGGAAGAGATCACATATCTTCTGAATTTGGCAGCAGATCTGAAAGAGAAGAAGAAAAACGGCGAGCCGGTTGATTTCTACAGGGGCAAAAATATTGCACTGATCTTTGAGAAGACCAGTACAAGAACACGCTGTGCATTTGAAGTTGCGGCACATGATCTGGGCATGGGTTCTACCTATCTGGATCCGACCGGTTCTCAGATCGGAAAGAAGGAAAGTATCGAGGATACTGCAAGAGTACTGGGAAGAATGTATGATGGAATCGAATACCGCGGATATGGACAGGAGATCGTGGAGGAACTTGCAAAATATGCCGGGGTTCCGGTATGGAACGGTCTGACCAATGAATATCATCCGACACAGATGCTGGCAGATATGCTCACGATCCGTGAGAATTTCGGTACTTTAAAAGGTCTGAAACTGGTGTACATGGGTGATGCAAGATATAACATGGGAAATTCTCTGATGATCGCCTGCGCGAAGTTGGGACTGGATTTTGTGGCTTGTACAACAGAAAAGTACTTCCCGAATGAGGAACTGGTAGAGACATGCCGCGGATATGCAAAAGGGTCAGGAGCAACGATCACACTGACAGAGAATGTAGAAGAAGGAACAAAGGATGCGGATGTTATCTATACAGATGTCTGGGTATCTATGGGAGAGCCGGATGAAGTCTGGGAAGAGCGAATCCGTGAATTGTCTTCATATAAAGTGACAAAAGAAGTGATGGCAAATGCAAAAGAGTCTGCGATCTTTTTACACTGCCTGCCGGCATTCCATGATCTGAAGACAAAGATCGGAAAAGAGATGGGAGAACGGTTTGGAATTACGGATATGGAAGTGACGGATGAAGTATTTGAATCCGCACAGTCCAAAGTGTTTGATGAAGCAGAAAACCGGATGCATACGATCAAAGCTGTGATGGCAGCGACACTAGGAGAGATGTAATTGAAAGCGGAAATTTTAAAAATGCTGCGGGAGAGTCAGGACTATGTTTCCGGGCAGCAGATATGTGAGCGGTTCCAGGTGTCCAGAACTGCAGTCTGGAAGGTGATCAAACAACTGAAAGAGGAAGGGTATGAAGTGGAAGCGGTACGCAACAGAGGGTATCGCCTCTCTTCTCTTCCGGACATTCTCTCCCGGGAGGAAATCGTCAGTCAGATAGATACTGTCTGGGCAGGACAAAACGTGCATTATTTTACAGAAACAGACTCCACCAATATTCAGGCGAAAAGAATGGGAGATCAGAGGGCGCCTCACGGAACTCTGGCGGCAGCAGGACAGCAGACTGCCGGAAAAGGCAGAAGAGGAAGAACCTGGGAGTCTCCGGCGGATCAGAATATTTATATGTCACTTCTTTTGCGTCCGGAGATCGCACCGGTCAAAGCACCCATGCTGACCCTGGTCATGGCATATGCGGCTTCAATGGCGCTTCGAGAATGTACGGGGCTGGATGTACAGATCAAGTGGCCCAATGATCTGGTCATCAACGGGAAAAAAATCTGCGGAATCCTGACGGAAATGAGTACAGAGATTGATTACATCAATTATGTTGTCATTGGAATCGGGATCAATACCAATATTGAACAATTTCCGGAAGAACTAAAGCAGACTGCCACATCACTTCGGATTGAAGCTGGACATAGTATCAGACGCAGCCCACTCATTGCGGCAATCATGCGGTGGTTTGAAAAAGCATATGCCGAATTCATGGAAACGGAAGATTTTTCGGGAATACGGAAAGCATACAATGAATTGCTTGTGAATTGCGGACGTGAGGTCCGGGTTCTGGAGCCAAAGGGAGAATGGCAGGCAGAAGCTCTTGGAATCAATGACGGTGGTGAGCTGCTTGTAAGAAAATCGGATGGAAGTGAAACTGCGATCTATGCGGGAGAAGTTTCCGTGCGCGGTATTTACGGATATGTTTAGTCATATGAGAAAGGAAACAGAAAATGGAAGAAGAAATTGTGCTTTGTGCGGCGAACTCTTATGAGCAGAAATACTATCTGAATCCCGAGTTTGAAATGCTGCCTGAAAGTATCAAGCAGGAATTGAATATTATGTGTGTGCTCTACACAGAAGATGTAGGCGGGATCTTGATGGTTTTCTATGATGAGGATGGAAACCTGGAGCTTCGGGTAGACCATGAAGAGAATGATTTTTCGTTTGATGAGATCGGCAGTGTTTTGAAGATCAAACAGCTGCAGCAGACAAAACAGGAGCTGTTTGAGTCACTGGAATTGTTCTATAAGGTGTTTTATCTGGGAGAAGAGGTTGATCTGGAAGGAGAGTAGAGTACAGATCCTGAGAAAAGAAACGAGAGAAAGAGTTAGAGTGTAAAAATGAAACAGTTGAAAATAGGAGATGTTTTACTGGAAAATGCTTATGTACTCGGACCTATGGCAGGCGTAACAGACCTGCCATTTCGCTTGCTTTGCAAGGAGCAGGGGGCGGGGCTTCTGTGTATGGAGATGGTCAGTGCAAAAGGTATTTTCTATAATAATAAGAATACAGAAAGTCTGCTTCAGATTCATCCAGAGGAAGTACCGGTGTCACTGCAGCTTTTCGGTTCTGATCCGAAGATCGTCAGCGAGATGGCAAAGCAGATCGAGGAGCGTCCGTTTTCCATTCTGGATATCAACATGGGATGTCCGGTGCCGAAAGTGGTGCGAAACGGAGAAGGGTCTGCACTGATGAAGAATCCAAAGCTGGTATACGAACTGGTCAGTGCGACGGTAAAGGCAATCAAAAAGCCAGTTACCGTTAAGATCCGGAAAGGGTTCGATGATGAACATATCAATGCGGTGGAGATTGCCAAGATCATTGAAGAAGCAGGTGCGGCAGCAGTAGCTGTACACGGAAGAACAAGAGAACAGTATTATTCCGGAAAAGCGGACTGGGAGATCATTCGTCAGGTAAAAGAGGCGGTTTCCATCCCGGTGATCGGAAACGGAGATGTAACTTCCGGGGAAAAAGCAATCGCCATGCGTGAGCAGACCGGGTGTGATGGGGTGATGATTGCCAGAGGTGCTCAGGGGAATCCGTGGATCTTTTCGGAGCTTCTGGAATATGAAAGAACAGGACGGCTTCCGGACAGACCAGATGTGGAAGAAATTAAACAGACAATGCTTCGGCATGCCAGACTTCAGATCGAGTATAAAGGCGATTTTACAGGAATCAGGGAGATGCGCAAACATGTGGCATGGTATACAAAAGGACTGCATGGGGCAGCCCGTCTGCGGGATCAGATCAATCAGGTTGAGAGCTATGCAGAACTGGAAAATCTCTTGACATCGTTATAACGATTGAGTATAATATTGGAATTGTGAAATATACTTGAATTAGAGATATGGACAGGCAGAAATGTCCTGTAAAATACAGGAAAAAGCCGGAGATAAAGTTGAAAATAAAAGAGCAGAATCAGGAAAGAAAGGAAGCAGACAGGTATGGCAGAGGCAAAGAAGAAATTACTTACTTATGCAGGATTGAAAGCGCTGGAGGATGAACTGGAAAATCTGAAGGTTGTAAAACGTAAAGAAGTGGCAGGAAAGATCAAAGAAGCTAGAGAACAGGGAGACCTTTCAGAGAACGCAGAGTATGATGCAGCAAAAGATGAGCAGAGAGATATCGAAGCCCGTATCGAAGAGCTGGAAGGCATTTTGAAAAACGCAGAAGTTGTAGTAGAGGATGAAGTTGATTTAGACAAGATCAATGTAGGTTGTAAAGTAAAAGTATTTGACATCACATTTGACGAAGAGATGGAATTCAACATTGTAGGTTCTACAGAGGCGAACAGCCTGGAAGGAAAGATTTCCAATGAGTCACCGGTTGGTCAGGCTCTGATGGGTAAAAAAGTCGGAGAGACTGTAGATGTAGAAACACAGGCAGGAGTGATTCAGTACAAAGTACTTGATATCAGCCGTTCTATGTAGTAGAAACCAGACCCCTTTATTACAAGGGGTCTTAATTCGCATTTAGGGAACACATAAAAGTGTACCGGATGCCCGAAAAGGAAGGAGAAAATATCGTGTCCGAACAGCAGAAAAAAGCACAGCAGGAACCAGATTTAAATCAGTTGAGAAAAGTTCGCCGCGAAAAACTGGCGGATTTACAGGCAAACGGAAAAGATCCGTTTGTGATCACAAAATATGACCAGACACATCACAGTCTGGAGATTAAAGAGAATTTTGAAGAGCTTGCAGGAAAAGAAGTTTCTATCGCAGGACGTATGATGTCCAAACGTGTGATGGGAAAAGCATCTTTCTGCAATGTACAGGATTTGCAGGGAAATATTCAGTCTTACGTTGCAAGAGACAGCATCGGAGAAGAAGCTTACAAAGAGTTTAAGAAAATGGATGTCGGCGATGTGATCGGAATCACAGGAGAAGTGTTTGAGACAAAGACAGGAGAAAAATCCATCCACGCTTCTTCCGTGACATTGCTCTCCAAGAGTCTTCAGATTCTGCCGGAGAAATTCCACGGACTGACAAATACAGATATCCGCTACCGTCAGAGATACGTGGATCTGATTATGAATCCGGATGTAAAACAGACATTTATCAACCGCTCTAAGATTTTAAGCGCAATCAGAAGATATCTGGACGGACAGGGATTCCTGGAGGTAGAGACACCGATGCTCGTATCCAATGCCGGAGGTGCTGCTGCAAGACCGTTCGAAACACACTTCAATGCACTGGATGAAGATTTCAAACTCCGCATCTCTCTTGAGCTGTACTTAAAGAGACTGATTGTCGGAGGAATGGAGCGCGTATACGAGATCGGACGTGTATTCCGTAACGAAGGTCTTGACACAAGACACAATCCGGAATTTACATTGATGGAGTTGTACCAGGCGTATACAGACTATAACGGAATGATGGATCTGACAGAGAATCTGTACCGTCATGTTGCACAGGAAGTACTTGGAACAACTGTGATCGAATACAACGGTGTGCAGATGGATTTAGGAAAGCCGTTTGAGAGAATCACAATGGTAGATGCAGTGAAAAAATATGCAGGTGTGGACTGGAACGAAGTGGAGACACTGGAACAGGCAAGAGCACTTGCAAAAGAGCATCATGTAGAGTTTGAAGAGCGTCACAAAAAAGGAGATATCCTTGCACTCTTCTTCGAAGAATTTGCAGAGGAGCACCTGATCCAGCCTACATTTGTAATGGATCATCCGATCGAGATTTCTCCGCTGACAAAGAAAAAACCGGAGAATCCAGAATATACAGAGCGTTTCGAGTTCTTTATGAACGGATGGGAGATGGCGAACGCATACTCCGAACTGAACGATCCGATCGATCAGAGAGAACGTTTCAAAGCACAGGAAGAGTTGCTTGCACAGGGAGATGATGAAGCGAATACAACAGACGAAGACTTCCTGAACGCGCTGGAAATCGGTATGCCTCCTACAGGCGGTATCGGATTCGGAATCGACAGAATGTGTATGCTGTTGACAAACAGTGCAGCGATCAGGGATGTGCTGCTGTTCCCCACAATGAAGTCACTTGATCCGAAGAAGGGCGAAGTTAAGGCTGAGAAAGCCGAAGAAAAACCGGCGGAAAAGATTGATTTTTCCAAGGTAAAGGTGGAACCGCTCTTTGAGGAGATGGTTGATTTCGACACTTTCAGCAAGTCAGATTTTCGTGCCGTGAAAGTTGAGGCATGTGAGGCTGTCCCGAAGAGCAAGAAGCTCCTGAAGTTCACTCTGAACGACGGAACAGACCGGAAACGCACGATTTTAAGCGGAATTCACGAGTATTATGAGCCGGAAGAACTGGTTGGAAAGACCTGTATCGCTATCGTAAATCTGCCGCCGAGAAAGATGATGGGCATTGATTCCGAGGGTATGCTGATCTCAGCAGTACATGAGGAAGATGGACAGGAAGCGTTAAATCTTCTGATGGTGGATGACAAGATCCCGGCAGGGGCGAAGCTGTATTAGATCTTTGTAAAAGACTCCGGAAAGCATGCTTTTTGTTGTATAGTACGACAAGAGTACGACAAAATAAACTTTCTTAACGGGCGAAAACAAATGATTTTAAAGAGTCCGTTTTAATCCAAATCAATAATTCGTACTGCGAGGACACTTTTCTAAAAGAAATTTTAGAGGAGTGTCCTTTTTTGTTATGGTCAAAAAGAAAAATATGGAGGAAAAGCAAATGGCAAAGAGCACAGCGACAGGAGCAAACGAAAATCAGGAAAGAAAAATTACTTTTAAGAACAAAGAACACGAGAAATTTTACAACACCTATCTTTCAAAATGCCGGTATCAGGACGCATACCATAAATCTCTCGTTTACTGTCTGGGATTGTCAGAAGATACCAGACGGAATGTGAATCGTATCTATGATTTTAAGACTGGATTTATTAAACCGGAGTGCCTGCAGGAAGGATGGCAGACCAGCGGGAGTGAAAAAATTGTCCGTATTGCATTTAATCTTTATACAGACGGAATACCTACTACCGATGAATATAACGATACAGAGGCACAGATTACAGAGACACGGCTTTATTCAGTAAGCGATATATTCTGCACTGGGTACGCCAGATATTTTTGGGAAGCAATTAAAATCCGATACCCGGACTATTGTTTCTACATGGATTGGGAGGACATGTTTTATGCTGAAGATTAGGCTACAAGGCACAGTAAGGGATATTCGCTGGTTTAAACGGCTTTTGGAGAAACACCCAGAAATCCGGGTGATCCAGGTGTCAGAGATATTTTCAAACAAGGGAACGAACCGATATTTTCGCTCCTATGCAGAGATTGACAGAATTGAAAAGGATGAAAGGTAGGTAGAAATTTATGTGTAGAATTATCGCAATCGCAAACCAAAAAGGCGGGGTTGGAAAAACAACAACGTGTGTAAATTTAGGTATCGGGCTGGCAAGAGCCGGGAAAAAGGTGCTTTTGGTTGAGGCAGACGCCCAGGGAAGTATGGCGGTGAGTTTGGGTATTCAGGAACCGGATGAACTGGACGTGACCTTAGTAAATATCATGGAGAAAGTTATCAATGACGAAGATGTGGAGCCGGGAGAAGGTATTATCCACCATGAGGAAGGGATTGATTTTATTCCAGCAAATATCGAGCTTGCCGGACTGGAAACTTCTCTTGTAAATGTAATGAGCCGAGAGCAGGTACTTCGTCTGTATCTGGAAGGGGTAAAAGCGGATTACGATTACATACTGATTGATTGTATGCCATCACTTGGTATGATTACAATTAATGCCCTTGTGGCGGCAGACAGTGTGCTGATCCCGGTGGAAGCAGCTTACCTGCCGGTAAAGGGCCTGCAGCAGCTTATCAAGACCATTGGAAAGGTACACAGGCGGCTGAACCCCAGGTTATCCATTATGGGGATTCTGCTGACAAAGGTTGACCGCCGGACAAACTTTGCACGGGATATTTCTGAACAGATCCGTGATGTATACGGCAATAACATCCATATCTTTGAGAATTGTATCCCTATGTCTGTACGAGCGGCAGAGACAACAGCGGAGGGAAAGAGTATTTATCTCCATGATCCGAAAGGAATTGTGGCGGAGGGATACCGCCACCTGACCGGGGAGGTGCTTGCAGATGAAAAATAAGAGTGCTGAGAAAATCAAGCTGACTTCCTATGACGATCTGTTTGGAACAAAAGATAACAGCGTGGAAGGTATCTATACAACGGTCGCCTTAAGCCAGCTTCACCCGTTTAAAAATCACCCTTTCAAGGTATTGGACGATGAAAAAATGCAGGAAACCGTGGAAAGTGTGATCCAGCACGGCGTGATCCAGCCAGGGATTGTGCGCCCTTGTGCAGATGGATATGAGGTGGTAGCCGGACATCGCAGATGGAGGGCCTGCGAACTGGCAGGAAAGCCGGACATGCCGGTAATTATCCGGGATCTGGATGATGACGCAGCTACGGTGCTGATGGTGGATACCAATATCCAAAGGGAGAACCTTCTGCCAAGTGAGAAAGCCAGGGCTTACAAGATGAAATATGAGGCACTGAAACATCAGGGAAGCAAAGGGGACAAGCACACTGCGGATGCTGTGGGAGAGAAAGCCGGGGACAGCGGAAGGACGGTACAGAGGTATATCCGGCTTGCCAGCCTGATTGACGGGCTTCTGGATTTGGTGGATACAGGAAAGATTGCGATGATAGCTGGAGAACGCTTATCCTATCTGAAGCCGGAAGAACAGGAAATGGTGATGGAGGCAGCGGAGAACACTGGTGTTTATCCATCACCGGCTCAGGCCGGGCAGCTCAAAGTTATGAGTGAGGAAGGAATGCTGTCAGAAGGAAGTATCTATGCGCTTTTTGTAAAGAAAGAGGACGGCGGGCAGACTGTGACGATCTCTTCAAAGAAGATCCGTGATTACTTCCCGCCGGCATACACAAAGGAACAGATTGAGGAAGTGATCTATTCGCTTCTGGATCAATGGAAACAGGGAAAGGAGGGGGAATTAAATGCAGGAGATACAGTTTGATTATTTCCGTGGGATGGAAGCGGAACAGTATAGTTTTTACCGTGTCCCGAAAGTGCTGTTTACCGCAGAGTGTTTTAAATCCCTTTCCTGTGAAGCAAAGGTTTTATACGGTCTGATGTTAGACCGTATGAGCCTTAGCATTAAGAACCGTTGGTTTGACGAGGAAGATAGAGTATATATCATTTTTACTGTGGAAGAAATAGCAGAGCTTCTGAATTGTGGAACACAGAAAGCGGTGAAGCTGATGAAAGAACTGGACGATAATCAGGGGATTGGATTGATTGAAAAGAAACGTTTGGGATTGGGAAAACCGAATGTAATCTATGTGAAAAATTTTATATTGAAGGAAAAGTGTTCTCCTGAGCAGAGAGGAAAAGCGCCGGAAAACCTTGGAAATACGCAGAATAGTGAAAATCACAATTCAAGAATAGTGAAAACCACAAATCAGGAATTACCAGAATCACAATTCAAGAATGGTGAAAATCACAATTCAGGAATAGTGAAAACCACAAATCAGGAATTTCCGGAATCACAATTCAAGAATGATGAAAATCATACTTCAAGAATTGTGGAAATCACAACTCAAGAAGTTCCAAAATCACAATCTAATAATACTGATATTAATAATACTGATTTTAATGAGACTGATTCTATCCAATCCTATCTATCTCCATCTGCAGGTGAAGTGCGCCCTGTGGGAGAAGATGTGATAGAGAGGATGGAAACCTATCGTGCCCTGATACAGGAGAACATTGATTATGAGTGCTTTCTGGACAGAAGGGAGAAAGAAGATGTGGACGAGCTTATTGAGCTGATGGTGGAGATCCTGATGATGCCGGATGACAGCGTGGTGCGGATCGGCGGGGCAGATAAGCCGGTATCGGTAGTCAAAAGCCGTTTCCTGAAGCTGACCTATTCCCATATCGAGTATGTTTTGTTCAGCCTGCACCGGAATACATCCAAAGTGGCGAACATCAGGGCATATCTTTTGACTACGCTTTACAATTCGTCTATGACGATGAACCATTACTATCAGGCGGAAGTGAACCATGATCTGTATGGAGGTAAATGAAATGCGGATAAGTGAATTTATGAAAAAGGTGATCGTACCGGTAGGAACCGCAGTATTCCTGGGAGCGCTGTTTTATCCTCTCTGTGTGGAGCAAGGGCAGTGTGATTACCTGAAACTGTGGATGTTTGTAGGGATTCCCTTTGGGGTACAGAGGATGTTCCTGTGGATCATTCCGAGGGGCTTTGATATTGGCGGTACGGTGGGAATGTTTGTATTCAACCTGTTGATCGGCGGCGTAATCGGCGGGTTCGTCCTGGTCTGGCGTCTTCTGATGGCGGTCTGCTATCTGGCGAAAATGGCGGTTACCGGGATTTCAAGATTGGTAAGTGCCAAAACCGTGTGAAGTGTTTACGGAAGAAAAAGTGAATGATAGAGTTACGAAAGCAGCTAAGTTCATGTACCTGGCTGCTTTTTTCTGTCTGTGGACAGGAAACTTTGCGACACGGTGTCACAAAGTGAAATTTATCGTGGAAGGAGGGACTGTGTTGGGAAACCGTGCGGGATCGCAGGAGTTGATCCAGTTGGGGAACGTATCAGACAAAAGAGAAAAGACAGCCATTTAACGCAGGAGACTTTTGCAGAGAAAGCCGGGATCAGTGTCAACACAGTGAGCCGCATTGAAGGAGGGCAGGCAGCCATGTCTATTGAGATTTTTGCAAAGCTGGTGGAAATACTGGATGCTGACGCCAACGAGTTATTAGGCAGGAATCCGGAAGAAATGGGAAATCCTGCCCATAGGATGTTTTCCCGTGTAAAGAACCTGCGTCCAAAGGAGCAGAAAATTGTAATCCAGACTATGAGCGCCTTGATGGATGGGATTGAAGGAATACGATGAAATCCACAGATATGGGAGGAAATACTGTATGTTTCCCCATATCTGCAAGGGAAAAATAACTGGCAGGATGATACATTGGATATGCAAAGCACAGAAACTGGAAAGGAGGTAGAAAGGTTGACCAGGGAAGAAAACCTGCTTTATCGGAGGAGTTGTCCTTATGATGCCATGGGGGACTACTCATTACTGATTGAAAAACAACAGATGAAATCAACAGAATCGGAGGCGCATCCTTTTCCGGCCAAGTCGAAAAAGGAACCGATTCGGCAGTACCGATAATAAAATTAATACGGTTGTCTGCAGGCAGTAAAAGGAGTTTCAGGCTCCCGTTAAAAAAAACGGGCGTGCCGGGAATCTTTTTTGCTGCCTTTTCTCTGGATTTTCTGTGCGCTGGCATCTGGCCGCCCGGAGCCTACGGGCGGAAAGGTGGTCGCTATGCTGACATTACAGGATTTAAAGTGGATTGTGAAAAAGCCAGAGACAGAGAAAAAAGTTCCCACGGCAAGGCGTTTGCTGGAACAGGGAGAGCGAATCGTAAGTATGGAAAATGGCGGAGAGGTACAGCTTTTGGTATTCCGGGAAGGATATGCGATTTATCGGATAGGAAAATATGCCACGGTCTTTCCGGTACATAGCTGCGGAGATTACTGCTATGAGAATAATGGACAGCAGATCTGCGTGGACGCATCATTCTTTGAACAACGGGAGTGGTATATGCGCCTGTTTCTGGAAGGGGAGGATCGTTTGGCAAAGAACCGGGAATCAAGCCGGAAAGGAAAGATCGTTTCCTATCATGCGGTTTCCGAGGAATGGTTTTTCCTGGCTTCTCCGGCACTGCCGCCCTTGGAGCAGTTGATAGAAAAAGAGAAGATCATGGAACTGATGGAACTTCTGACAGAACGGCAAAGAAATATTGTGATCCTGTATTTTTATTATGGGGAAACACAGTGGGAGATTGCAAAGGCACTTGGCGTTTCCCAGCCTACGGTTTCCCAGACGCTCATGGCGGCGCTTCGCCGGATGCGGGAAGGACAGGAAGAAATCGTTCTGGAAAAAAGAGCCGGTTCCGGGAGGTGCGCTGTATGAGGGGAAGGCGTCCAAAGGAGCGGAAATGCTATGTACTTCGCACAAGTGAAGGAACCGTGGTAGAAGTTACCAGGGAAGTCTATCTGGAATGGTATCAGTCCCGGCGGCGGGAGCGTTACCAGAACGAGAGAAAGCAGAAATACAGCGTATCCAGTCTGGAAGCATTGTCAGAGAAAGGGATGATCCCAGAGGGGCTGGCAGACAACCCGGAAGATACAGTGATCCGAAAGCTGTGTGTGGAGAAGCTGCAGGCAGTGATGGAAGAACTGGCAGAGGCAGATGCTTATCTTTTGTATCTACTGTTTTTTGAGGAAGTGACAGTAAAAGAGGCGGCGCAGCTCTGCGGGTGCAGCCGGAAAACCATTACAAACCGGAGAAAGCGGATCTTAAAAGAATTAAATGAAAAACTGAAAGCGATAGGGATCAGGGGAGGATGCTTTTAAAAAAGAATCCCGCCAGAAGCAGTACGGCCACTTTACGACATGATGTCGCAAAGTGGCTGTTCCCATGAACAAAATTTAAAGGTCATCCTTGAAGCGTATAACAGGGCATTGTTTCACTTTCCCTTTGATCACTTTCCTTTGGAGGCAGAATACCATATCTGGGGTGCGCTCAAAAAATCCCCGGTCTTTGTTCCAGCTCATGCCGCATCCGCAGTGCTGCAATCCGATGAACTGCTGTTTCATTTTTCTGCCGCATCGGGGGCAGATTTTATTGCTTTTCCCCATGAAGCCAACCCCCCCTTGATTAAAAATCTTATCTATGATTCTGGATTATACCACTTTTGAAAAAAATTCTAAATATTTTTCTGTCACCCTATATTTTCCCCTCTGAAACCTGCCATTAGTGAGAGGGCAGAGTTCTAAGACACATTCTTATATTTTCCCTTTCATCGAACCTTGACAATTTCATTGCCTGTCCAGATGGATACCCGGTATCTGAGCGTGCATTTTTGCGTACCTTGCCGGAGAAAACGTTGCGGAAAGTGAAACGGAGCAGGAACGGATCTGGAAAGAGAACAGGCTTAACGCTCAAAATAAGTTTTCAGCCTGCCAGGTGCAGGCTGGATAACAGCAGATACCATACGGGGAAGTTCTCTTTTAGGGCTTCTCCGTATTCATGTGCTGTTATCAGTGCAAATCTGGGAAAGGAGGGACAGGAGCCATGAAAAAATAAAAGACGCAGGAGTTTATTTGCATAGAAATGAATGAAGAAAGAGAGGTTTATTCAATGAAAGGGAAAGGAAAAAGAGTGCTTTCCGGTCTGCTTTCGCTGCTAACGATCCTGACTTCTGTGATCCAGCCGGTTGTTACATATGCTGCGGAACCAGAGCCGCCTGCTTATGAGGCGCAGTATCCGTCACTGGAAACGGTGCGGGAGTTTTTGGATGTGGAAGAAATTGTAACAGCAGAAGATTATGAAGTAGAAGCAGGAAGCGGCTTTGATGTAAAATCCGATTTTTCAGGATTAGAAATCAATGATGAAAAAGTCCGGGTATCCTTCCATGAAGCAAAAAATGAAGCCGGGCAGGATTATGATGGGAATCATGCGGATACTTACCGGGCAGTTTATTTTGTGGAACCGGCAAGCGGCCATCCGTCTTATCATATCTGCAGGAATATCATTGTGAAAGAGCCTGCAGCAGAGAAACAGTCGGAGAGCCAAACAGACAGCAGTGCGTCCGGTGAGGAAAGTACAGAATCAGAAGGTGAGGATGAAGACGCAGAACAAGAGCCGCAGACAGAACCGGAAACCGGAAAAGTGACAGAACTTCCGGAGGAGACAGAAATATTGTCGGAAGAGGCTCTGGATGCGGCGTTAGAGGAAACCGAAGGACAAAAGACTGTGGATGAGGAAAGCGGCCTGACACTTGGAGAAGTACTTCTCCAGGCAGAGGATCAGGGCATTGATATTCAGGGACTGGAAAATGGCGAGAGTGTCAGTTTTACAGCACAGGTTCCTGCAGCAAGGGCAGCAAGGGCGTCCCAGTCCGTGACCATTACCCAGGGCAGTTATTACTATTATGCGGATTACGGGCTTGGTTCCTATGTGACCGCACCGTTTACCGTGTCTTTTGGGAATGTGACAGCTACGGCTTACTGTATTCAGCCGTCAAAACCAGGGCCGGGAAGCGGAACTTACCAGATCACAAAACTGGAAGGAAACCGGGAACTGGCAAAGGTGT